>Ga0208375_1000024_pt1 | contig 314886 bp, 490 predicted proteins | sample RifOxyD1_FD_184038 | JGI IMG/M metagenome (GOLD analysis project Ga0208375, IMG submission 184038) | Soil microbial communities from Rifle, Colorado - Rifle Oxygen_injection D1 (SPAdes) | ecosystem: Environmental > Terrestrial > Deep subsurface > Rock core/Sediment | place: Rifle, Colorado... | reverse complement strand
GAGACTATTATGGGTTTGGGGCTTGTTTTTCTTTAGACGGTACTATTTTAGTGCTGCGAGCCATACTATTTCTTTTCAGTGCTTATGTACAGATGGTTAATTGGTTATTCTACCTAACCCCCCCCCCACACTTCGGGTTTTGGGTCGTAATAACCCTTAAATTCAAAAGTACACTCAAGGACAAAATGAAAACATCTAGACATAATGTGGTGTTGCAAAGTCTGGTGTCTAAACTTAGAATTAAGATAGATCAAATTAGTGTCAAGTGTAATACAATACACACCGCACTTGATCAGTGCAGAGACAACCCAGATGTGTATGCTGCAATAGAATCCTTGCCAGACTCTGTTAGAGAGATACAGGCAGAAATAGGAAAAGTGTCCTTCGTGGTAAACGACTTTGATTCGTCTGCCATTTCAGACTGTTACCCATCATCGGAGATAGACCAGTTGAACAAACAAATGAAACTATCGTCTATTAGGACGGCCCATGTCTTTTCCAATTTTATGAAGTCCCAATACCAACTTTCTGAAGCAGCAGTAACCGAATTCATACACCAGGATGTTTTTAAAACTATACCAGATTTTGTAGCTGCAATGCCTACAGCGGTGAGGTCTTTACACGTGGTTGAAAATGAGTAATTGTGTATGGCATCGTTATGTTGTGTTAGATAACAATAGGACGGGTGGACGTTAAATATGCAAGTTACATCTAGACTCCCTGGTCACGTAGAAGTACGAGAAAGTACGAATAACCTAGCCGGTGTGTTTGAGCTTCTTTTAACGGATAAATTTAAAGTCCCACTACCAACAGATGGGGACTTAGTAGCTCTAGAGTGGTATTTAGCCGACACCTTCTCTGATTTTGTCCCAGAGCATCTTGGACAAGTAAAATCTAATAGACAGGTGTGTTACAAATTTGACCCCGACACATTTACAGCGGGGGCTGATGCCATAAATGTATACATTGCCGACAGCACTGCCTTTTTTGCTTCTGTTCGTAGAGCGGCTGTAGGCGCTGGGGACCCCGGAGAGGCTTCTCCGTTGGTATTAATAATACCAACCATTACAACCTCAGTCACAGATGCTGGCTCAATACCGATAGTTCTTAAAGGAACAGCCGGAAATGCCACCTGGGTCCGGTGTCCACTGCCTAGACAAACGAGTATGGTTGAGATAAAGAATACTGGTGGCGTAAATGCCCTACGGGTGGCATACACAGAGCCTCTGTCGGATAAATTTAGTAGTTACGAAACTGTAGCCACCAGTGGGAGTATTAGCAATTCTTCTTCACCTAAACAAATTTGGTTGTATGGTGTAGCCGGAACTACAACCGTAGAAGTGGTGGCAACACTATGATGTACGATTTTTGTTGCACTAAGTGTAACACTACTCAGTGCCTAAGTATGACTTACAAGCAGCGTAAAGACGAGGAAGAATTGGCATCAATTGGGATGCATTCCATCAAGTGTAAGTGTGGGTCTCCGTGCGAATATAACTTTGTACCTACTGATGCCTCTGTAAGCCTTAAGGGTGTTGGCTGGGTTTCTAGGGACACAGTGGAATCTAAAAACAGAGCAGCACGAGTCGCTGCTGTTGGTAAAAAACAAAGAGACCACGTAAAACCACTGGAACTAGTACCAAACTACAAGGGCGACGAAGCCCACACCTGGAGAGATGTACAAGACCATGTTAGGTCCACAAAGGGGGACCTAGCAGCTAGTACGTATCAACCCATGGTGTCTAAAGAAACGTCGCGTTGATAGTTTTATGGTTTAACTGAATCTAAGAGGTAAAACCATGGCAAACAGAATCAGAGTACACCACACCCAGCTTGATGCTAACGATGCATCTCAAACTAACTATCTTATTTTAAGTGACCTTAACAATGGCGTAACAATGCCCGGAACCTCTGGTGAGGGTAATTACACCAGACAGAGGGTTACTGTGGTGGGTGATGATCTGGTGGATAGCAGGTTGTCCACCATTGTCAAATACAACACTACTACTGCTACCAGATTCAGCTTGGACGGTGGCGACCCTACTACCGAGTCGTTGTCTGGATATTTGGACTTTGCAGCTAACAGTGATGTACTGATGTCCGCAGACCGTGGAGTAATCAGAAAATTTGCTGCAGCTGGAATTGTAGGGTCAACCACCTATGATGCCACTGCCATAACCCCACTGACTGCCCCTGTGATGGGCGTTCAGGTAGCTGCTGTGGATGTTCAGGGTGCATACCTAAATGGTGACGGAGACATCGTCATTAATGGTACTAATCTACGCAGTATTTCACCGTTTACTACACATGTAAGAATTGGGATAGCAGCCCGAGAGGCTGGGACTGAAATTGCCGGCGGTTTCCCATTTGACCCTGCTGGTGCTGTGTCTGTAGACTTAAAAACAGTTGCAGCTGATGACAGCACGAGAATCACCATAGCAGACGAGGCCTACGCCACTAGGACCGCACTACTGGCCGCACTAAATGCTGAATTGGCTGATAGTGGATTGGATATTGTGGCAGTAGCCGGTGAGGCCCACGCCACTGCTGTTGATTTAGTGCACAAATTCCCAGGGCCCAGCACCACTCTTACAATCACGGCAGTAGCCGGGGCTGATTTGGCAGCCTTACTAGGGTGGGCGGCAGGCGAGCATACAGGTGGTGTTCTGCGTGGCACAGGAGAGGTTTCTTCGGAAGCTGAGGATGGCACTCAGGTGATTATCACAGCAGCAGATAAAGCGGCCAATTTTAACGGTACTATAGCCTCTGACACTGTGTACATAAACGCAAATGGGATTGATTCTGTTACTGGTAGAGTAATCACTGTTTCACCCTAAGTAAGGAACTAATACAATGGCTCATTTGCTTCAGAAATATTCCGCTGCCCTGGGTCCCCTTTTTGTTGGGGATCTTGAGCCTCGGTCCAACCACGTCCCATACCTCCAGCACCCTCAGTCCCAGTTTGTTGGGTACCCCACCCAAGCTAATTGTCTAAAGGGTGCTGACGCAGCCGGTGTCACTATAACAGCAGCAAATGCTGATAGTATGGTGGCGCTAGCACTTGCGGGTGACATGAGACTTGCGTCGTACCAGGGCGTTGTCGGCATGACGGATGAGCAGACGTTAGTTTTGTTAGACTATCTTGCCCCTAGGATTGTGGAAACCGACGCATTTAGACTCTCATTTACTGAGGGTGTAATTGCTGGTTTTGCAACTTCTAGAGAGTGGGTTGCAGGTGGCGCGACTGCCGTTGCACTTACTGTGTTGGCTGATAATGCCAACAACTCGGCATTCGCTCTTTAAATCTTAGTCCATGCGGACATATGTGAATGGAAGAATTTGTTACGAATGATACCAATTATGCAGCGACTTTGCTGGCTGCTGGGTTTGTGTTGTTTGATTGTCGCATAGACAACAACAAGCACTACTTTTGTTTTAACGTACCCAGTATCCCCGACCTAAAAAGTAAACATGTAAACAACAGCCTTTTGATCAGTGCCATGCGCACTCTTAAATCATACACACTTGGTGACTTTTGTTTAGACTTTTGTAATCCTAAAACGTCAGATTTGTTTTTTGCTGCATTTTTACGTGCCAATAATGTGGAACTCACTGGTACGTCTAAAGTAGGTAACAGATTCTATTTTCATTTCCGTCCGTTCAACTCTGAAAAAGAGATTAAAAAACTTAGAATTGAGTTTATAAGTGGGTCTTTTGTAAACTCCGGCAATTTTATCTCGTGTGTTAAGAGACTTAAACCACTGGTTCACGGGGTATAAAATGATTTTTGTACTAAGGGGGTCTACAAACTACCTGTCTTGTTTATTCAAGAGTTCCGCCGGCAACACACCCATGTCACCCGTAGAAGCCACTGTGAGGATAGTAAGGTACGTGGATAACGCAGTAACTGACGTTATATCCACTACAGAAATGACATACAGCGGATACACAGGTAGATTTCATTATAGATGGGACGTTTCTGCTGAGTTACCTCCGTATACTGTGTGCTATATAGAATTTAAGGGTTTAGACTCGGATGACAACGATTTAAGCTTAGAAGACGCAGCCACTGTATTGGACTTTGGTGGGTTTGGTGGCGGATTGAGGGCATTCAGTAGCACATGAATTCATTCAAGATAGGGGACCACATTGGTGTTGGTGATTTAGACATACTGCTGTATGACAGCGGAAACGTGCCTGTAGACCCTTTTTGGATCACATACACAATATACGATTGTACTACTGGCAACAAAATAGCAAAACCACTGGTTGGGGCACCAAGCAGGGCAGGTGTTGGTGAATATTTTGTGTTTTTGTTTTTTATGGCTGGACAATGGAACATAGGGAGTCATATAATAGAGTGGAAGTACAAATCCACTCAACAATCCAACGTGGTAAAATCGATACAGAGATTTGATGTAGTGAGGGACGTGTGCAGGCAAGCCACACTAGATAAAATGCCTGCACAAAAGCTTGGAAGTATTCCAAACCCTAATGATTTTGAGTGGGATGATAGCATGCTAGCATACGGGATTCATTCTAAACCAGTTTGGAACAGGACTGGGTCTAGTATAGCAGCCGGAACAATGGTGTATATAAAGCAAGACGGGTCTATGGCCCCAGCTATAGCCACGGCACTACTAACATCTGATGTAGTAGGTTCTTTGCCTACCACAGTAGTAAATAACGCACAGGGAAGATTTGTATTTAACGGGTTTAGTATATGTATTAAAGAAGAGGGCAGTCCAGAACCGCAAAGCAACCAGCAGCTATTTTTGTCTAATACTCAGGCCGGTACAGTCACTACTATGTCACCAGTCACTGGTGTTATAACAGTGGTTGGTAAGTTTTTTAAGGGCGGCGTGCTGGTGCATGTAGAACGACCAATTGAGCTAAACTAAGTGGCTTTAAAGACCAACAACCTACTGTTAGGAACCGTGCTAGAATTTTCTGGTACAAAAAGAGTCTCCATAGAGCGTGGGGACAGATTCCAAACTATGGTGTACGACACTGGCTCCAATGCCATAGAACTATCTAAGTCTAAAATGTTATTACACTTAACTCAACTTGTTACTGAACTTGAAAACATGGACACAAACTCAGTAACAAGTTTTGAATCAATTTTAGACAATTCAGTACTTTCGTTGTTGTTAAAAAAGCACAAACAAATTCGTGATGCCGTGTTTATAGCAAGGAGTAACGCAAATGAGTAGTATCCGTGGACAGATTAAGCAACTTCGACACCGTAGGGAGTTGCTAAACCAAGAGGCCTTAAAAATTAAGGAAGAGTTTGAAGCGTGGAGAGACCGGGTCAACTCCAAAATTGAAGAAAGACTCAAAGTAGACCAAGAAAGAATCAATGTTATAAACACTGACATTGGAACTCTACTGGTTGACATTAACAACTTAGTCACAAAATTGGTAGAGGAAGAGGAAGACCCCGATACGCTGGCGGCCTCTCCCTCAAACAAAACCCCGGCACTAGATGAAGAAGACTTGGGTATTTAACGGTAGGTCTTCTATCTGAAGCTTAAGCTAAGCCTCACATCTAATTCCTCACATCTAATTCCTCACATCTAATTCCTCACATCTAATTCCTCACATCTAATTCCTTTGTATCAAAAAATTGGAGAGACAAAATGGCACAAATTTTAGTACTGGACGGTGGCGTACGTAAAACGTCGTCGTTGAGTCTAGGCCTCGATGGTACGTCCTTTGATTTGGGCGCTGCAGCTGGTGTTATCACCCTAGGTGGTGGTGCTGGCAACTCCACGTTGTCGCTGGGCGGAGACCTTGCCCTGAACAGTAAGTCCTTTACAGGGGCTGCTGTGTTTGCAGATGGTGTCACCATTACTGGTAATTTAACCGTAAACGGGACTACTACTACGGTTAATAGCACGATCATGGAGGTCGACGACAACATTGCGCTGGTGAACGCGGGGCCGTCCGGATCCGCGAATGCCGGGTATGCCGCGCAGCGGTATCAGGCCGCGAATGATGTCGGCACCGGTGATGTGGTGACAGACGCGAACGCGCTCGTCGCGACGATTGCCGATATTGGCGATCAGACGGGCATGACGAACGTCCAGGTGAAGCTCGCGGGCGGCAGCGCCACGAACGACTACTACACCGGCATGTGGCTGAAGAGCGCGGGCGACAACGTCCGGCTCGTCACCGAGTACAACGGGATCTCGAATATCGCGACGGTCGCTTCTGCCTGGACCACGCAGCCCGCGGACACCGAGGCGGTCTCGATCTACTCGCCGTTCCACGGTCTCGTGTACGACGAGACGAACGACGTGTGGGTGGTCGCGCACCTGACCGGCCGCCTTGGCGGCGATGCCGTCCTTGACGCGCTTCCGCTGCGCGTCGGAACGCTGGCCGCCGACGATCTCGCGACGCTCACGGGCGGCGCGATGCTGCCGGATTCGGTGAGCATCACGATTGGCACCGGATCCGACTTCGCGATCCAGCACGACGGCACGAATACGGTCGCGACATCGGCGACGGGCGAGCTGCGGTTCGACAACGTCGCCGTCGCTTCCGACATCGTGATGATGCTCGGCGCCGACACGACCGCGACCGGGTTCGTGGTCAAGAACAACTCCGGCAACGAACTGCTCCGCGTCAATGGTGACGGCACGATGATCCCCAAGGGCGGGGCCACGATGATCACCGGCGGTGGAGACTTCTCCATCGGTGGCGGCATGGCTGGCGGCCTACTGCACCTGTTCGCGAACAACGCCGATCAAGTGATCGTCGGCAACGGCAGCATGTACCCGAGTGCGGACTCGACCGTCACGCTCGGCACGTCGGCGGCAGCGTTCTCGGCTGCCTACGTCGACACGATCACCAGCCTGGATGCGAATGACCGCGTGAAGCTTGGCACCGACGCCCAGGTGCTTTTGAGTCTGCCGGTTTTCACGACCCAGGAGATCACCGACAACATCGCGGTCCCCGCAGCCGGTGACCTCCTTTACGACTCCACTACTTCGACCCTGAAGTACCGGACGGGTGCAGCTTGGGTGAGCTTGGAAGCAAGTGGTGGGGCTACACTTGATGGGGCCTACAACGGTGGTGTCGGTATCACTGTAGACAACGGTGCAGTTGCACTGACGCAAGCCAAGACGACTGAAAACGTTGGCACCCTGAGTATTGTGTATGCGGCCTCGGCCTTCACGGGTACGTCGAATGGCATCGTGGTTGACCTGAGTAATGCAACCTCGTTCAACAATGCCGGGGACATCTACGGTGTGAAGCTGACCGGCGCGACGAATGCGGGTGCGGGTGCTTCGGTAGGTCTGTCCATCTCGGGCTTCGACGCGGGTATCGAGAATGCCGGGACACTGGCCCAGAGTGGTGTGACGACCTTCACGGGCAACGTCGGACAGACGACGGGTACGTTCACGTATAACGTGGGGGCCTCGGCCTTCTCGGTGGATGGGGCCTCGTTCTCCATTGACAGCACAAGCGCCTCAAACGTCTCCGTCACAGGTGGTAACCTGACGCTTTCGACGCTTACCTCGGGCACCCTAGTCCTGGATAGCGTTGGCCTCGTGGACTTGAATGCGGGCGCCAACCTGGACATTGATGTGACGGGCACTGTAGACATTCTGTCTTCAGGCGTGTTTAGCATCGACGGTACAGGCAACTCGAACGTCAGCGCTACCAGCGGCAGTCTTACCCTAAGCACCATTACTTCTGGTACTTTGGCGCTCACCTCTGCCGGTGCACTTAACCTGAGTGCTGCTGCTGCTTCGACCTACGGGATCGTAGACAACTCTGCCACCTCGTTGGTGATTGGCGAGAGCACAAATGCATACCTGACCCTTGACACCACCGATGGTGCTGAGGTCATCTCGTTCGGCAATGCAACCACCAACCAGAAAGTTAAGATCGTAGGTTCAGGTGGTTTGGTTGTTGGCCAGACTGGTGCTGCAGCGGCTCCGTTCGCCGTGCACTTTGACACACCCGCTGTACATGCTGCCGTGGATGTTGGCAGTGTTGTGTACATCGATGCTGATGGCAAGGTGCAGCTTGCTGATGCTGATGCAGCTGCCAACTCGCAGGTAGCTGGTGTTGCGCTGGACGCTTCTGCGCTGGACACGGCAAGCACCATCCGCGTTGCACTCTTCGGCAAGATCGCATCGGGAGCCGGTGGTGGAGCTTGGACTTCTGGTGCGACACTATACCTGTCCACCACAGACGGGCAGATCACTGCCACCGCCCCCAGCGGCAGTGGCGATGTAGTTTTGCCCATGGGTATTGCCATTGGCGCTTCTTCTCTTCTCTTAAGAGTTGGCGAGCCCATCATCCTGCCGTAATCGTCTTTTTGTGCGGACTAACTTAGTATGAGTCATTCCGCACAAAACAAAGCAAAAGACGGTGTTTCTTCTTTAGGGCTAGGTGATGCGGTTCGTCGCCTAGCCCTACTTGTATCTTATACCAACATTAGAAAAATTAATAACGTTCGTTTATCCACCGAAATAGAATCGTTGGTGGAGGCTTTGAATCAGCACAGAGTTGAGGTGAGTTTTGCGTGTGACATTGATTTTGACAGACCAAAGGGTAATGATGCTTTAGCAATCATAAAAGAGTCTTCCACTACAAATTGTTGTACAGTGATTACAACTGTTGATGGCCATCATGCCAAAGTATTGGCCACTCCTAAAAAGTCTGTGCCCACTAGTAAGACAAAAAAGGCTAATGTATGACCTACGTGGATTTTGCTTTAACGGTTGTTGGCATTGTTTACACACTTACTAGGTCTAAAATTGGGCATCCCTTTAGACTCTTATTAACAAGAATAAAGTTAGAATACTTCTCCACCTGCCCATTTTGTGTGGGTTTTTCGGCAGGCGTTTTAGTAAGGCTTTCTCACTCTTCTAATTTTAGTAACACAGACTGCCTAGATTTGATAAGATTTGGTTTTGTTGGGTGTGTTTTTGCCCTTGCAGGTACACTGGTACTGGACATTTTGATTGTCGCCCACCAGTTTCTAGTCATTCAGAACGAAAGATTTACTCAATCAGAAGAGGAATAAATGTCTGTCTCGTTTTATAGAGGTCAAGAACTAGGTAGAAGTGACCTCAGCATTTTTCTGAAAGATGAGGATAACAACTCGTCTGACGCAGCAGAAATAGTATACAATGTATGTGATTTTACAACTGGCATAGAGGTCCTGGTAGGGAACGAAAACAGGCTGCCTGTACACCCGGATGTAGGGGAGTATTATGCCTCATTTATTGTACCTCCTAACTCTAACCTAGGAGAATTTAGAATTCACTGGTACTTTAAACAGTATGTTGGTTCTGAAGCGATAGAAATAGTACAAGAATTTAGTGTAGTGGACTCAAATGTTCAGGTGTCTGCCCCGTTATACAATGATGCCAGGGCCACTATGATAAGACGTGTAAGAATCCTCGTACGAGACAATGCCCCAGATAAAAATTACCGTTGGAGGCCTCCTACATCGGAAGGCACACTGACTCAATTTAATAGAGTATTCGGGTTTATATGGGAAGACGAGGAAATATCAGAATATTTGGATTTTGCAGTAGATGCCATAAATCTAGCACCCCCAGCTACGGACGGCATGTTTGGGGATTTTGATGCCATGGTAGCTCAGAAACCAGCCTGGAGAGCACTGATATTAAATCACACTATTGCCTCTGCAGCACGGGCCATACAATTCAACTGGGTGGCTGATGAATTTGACTATTCAATCGGTGGTATATCATTAAGTATTGAGAAATCTTCCAAGTATGAGGGGCTAGCCTCGGCCTCTGAACAACAGTTTAACACACAACTAGAACTTGCAAAGAGGACACTAAAATTCTCTTTAGGCCTCCGACAGTCTAGGTTTAATGGCGGTATTCGGGGAGGCCACAAACTGGGACCAACAACCCGTGATGGTGTACAGTCCCCCCGCAATTGGATGTCGTGGTAAATTAACAACAGTCCCTTAGTAATAGAAAAGCTACATGGTAAATCCAGAACACATAAAGCAATTTGAGAGTGTACTAAACACATTCAACACACCGACCCAGTGTGTTGCACACCATGCAATAAGAGACCTTTTAGGTAGGGTGGCTAACAGTCCGTTTCAGGATAGAAACAACACTGAAACCTGGACCCAAATTGGATCTATCGCTTTTGTGGAATTTAGCACACTGTCCTCTAGCTCTGTAGATACTGTTGCTGAACTCTCCGTGTTTTTATCTAAAAAGCGCCATGACTATGGTGTTAAGAACATTGTTGAGTTTGGTGAATTTGGTATTAAGGTGAGAACAGTGGACAAGCTGGCCAGGATAGAAAACATGCTGGCTCGCAGTGGTGCCACTGCGGTGGGTGAGCCCATGGTAGACGCCTGGAGAGACATTGTTGGATACTCCGCTGTTGCTATTTTGCTTATATCCGAACACTATGTTTAAATAACATTTTTATGCGTACTATTTAGTACGCAATGTCCGTTAAAAACTACATAACACTTCGCGATGCAATAAAGGCTACGGGGGACCATAGATACGGCCACGGGCAGTCGTCTGTATGGTTTGTAAAAAAAGAGCATTCTGCTTCGTTTTTACAGGGATTCAGACATTTAAAAAACCAATCCCCAAGTCTGCTGCTCAATTTGTCCAATCCGGATGAAACTTTGTTGACGACGCATGCCAAAATTGGATATGTGGACGAAATAACACCTGAGCACATACTGGAAATGATGCAACGTTCAGTTTGGTGTCCCGATGGCCAAGCTGATCAAATGCTAAAGTTGAAGCACACAAACCACAGTAGCATGACTGTGGGTGACCTTATCAAACTTAAAAATGGTAAGGTGATAATGGTAGATTCTGTTGGATTCGTTGATTTGGAAACTCAAAAGAAGTACACAGGGATAAGGGATGAGCACATGAAGTTTAGAACCTTGGCAGCTAGTCTCCGCAAAGTAGCCGCAGTTGACCTACAGGAGTCTGGCTTTTCGACTCCTGCCCGTTCATTAATGGTAGACATAATGAACGAAATTAGAACACTCAGGAGTGGGTACAACAGTCTAACTCCGGAAGATAAAATGGAGATTGCAGCAGACACTCTTCAGGATGCTGTCTTGCTATTTATGTCTGCTAGAAAAGAACTTCCGGAAGGACTGGAGTCCACGGAACAGACAGAGCAGCTTAAGAAAGTACTGATGCGAGCACAACGCATCATCTCAGAGATTAAGTCACTCTAAGGTATGGACTTGTGCTCAAACTAAGTGCTCACCTACGTAAAATAGCCTACGATGTTGGCGTCGTAGATAAGCACTTGGCCTTATGCATAGTCCATGGCTCTGATGCTTATGACATAACTGCGTACAATTATGACGTAGTTAAATCCTCGATAGAAAAATTTGAAAAAGAAAAATTACAAAACCCGGATTGTATAGACGACTTTTTCGTTTCTTTAAAGTCTTCTGTGCTGGGAACCATCACCATGGAACCAGCTACAAGCGGGTGTGGTAGTAACTATGAAATCTCCTCCTCAGCAGCAATAGGTGGAAATGGCCCCTTACTGTATGATGTGGCCCTGTCCATAGCCAAAAACGAGGGTGTGGGGGTGATTCCAGACCGGGATGGGGTGTCTGGGAAAGCCCAGGGGGTTTGGGATTTTTACAAGTATAGAAGAAACGACATAATTACTCACCCACTTAGTGGCAAATGTCCAGAAAGTAAATCATCGCTCAGGAATGACGTGGGTGACGACATCTTAGAGTACGAATACTACATAAAATCCCCAATAAAATACGAAGAAGCTGTAAGTAGGCATACATCGCTTGTAACCATGGTCAAAAAAGCCGGAATTCCTGCGGACAGTTATATCAACACACTGAGCATTCAGTCTGCTGTGTTTTTTAGAACTAAATACAGGTCCACATGACCAAGTTAAGTGCAGTACTACGATGTGTAGCCTACAGCACAAGTAGCAATGTGGCTCTTCAGCATAACGATAATGGGGGCGACCACAGCTTCATTATGTACGACGCCCAGGTAGTTAACAACGCGGCAGACACATACGGCAAAGAGAAAGACACAAACCCGGATGTGATGACTAATTTTGTTGCTACTTTAAAAGAGTCTATAACTGGGATTTTAAGTATGGAATTAGCTACGGATGGGTGCGGCTACAACTACGAAATAAGCATTGTAGCAGCTAAGAAGGGATATGGCCCACTGTTGTATGACACAGCCCTTTCTGTAGCCAAGGAAGATGGTATGGGGGTGATTCCAGACCGAGATGGAGTTACTGGACCAGCCCAAAGTGTGTGGGAATATTACATACGAAATCGAGGGGATACAGTACACGAACGACTACCAAGTACGTGTCCTGAAAGTGATGCTCACAACCCAAACATGGAACATTCATTTAAAATCAAGTCCCCTATAAATTACAGTATAATGAAGTCTTTACACTCTGATGTAATGGAGACTGCAAAACAAGCAGGCATTCCCAACAGACTCTTCAGGTCGTATCTAAACGCCCACGCCACATCGTATTTCACCAAAAAGTACACATCCACATAACTTTCAACTGTAAAGTACATGTTGTGGTAGTAATTTTGTATGGGTGAGTAGTGTAAATCCCTGGATGGTAGTCTGAGGCAATATGGCTGGTGAAAAAAACTACGGTGCTTCAGTTACTAGATGGCTAGACCCCCGCGGGTATTCTTGGGAGGGTGTTGTTGGACAAACTGGCAAGATATTTTTAGACTCTGAGCACAATCTAGACAGTGACCTATCGTCTTACGGTATGGCAGGCATTAGAGCCAGTATACGCCCATCCGGGTTTATTGTAATGCATCCGTGCCATAGTAACGACACAACCGGTGACATACTAGGAAGTAGTTATACAGCCACTGCAAATACGATAACACTGGATGGAAGAGCACAGGGTATAAGGGCAGAAGTGAATGGGTGGGAAATAGTTGTTGTCCCACTGGGAGAGACTAGAAACGTAACCCTACCTGAGCCGTCTGAATTTCTTGGTGATAAGTGTATAGACTTTATATTTTTAGAAGTGTGGAGAGCAAAAATAGACAGCACAGCCACCAACAAGTCGGCTGGAGTACCAGACAAAATATTTAGATACGGGAATGTGGAGTCTCCACATGGGTCAAACTTATCCGACGATTTAATAGACCCACAGCAGAATGCCGAGTCTACCGTAAGGGTACAGATACAGCACAGAATTCGTGTGTACTCAATCTCTGGTTTTGGTCCTGAAGATCCGGTAACCAACCCCAAGTTTTTGGGGATGACGGAATTATTCGCACACGGGGCCAATTCTGGTGAGGGGTCGCGTACATTTAGCAACATATCCAGTGTGGACCCTGGGTTGTGGCAAGCAGGCTCGGGAGATGCACAAAGCAGAACAGACCTTGGGTCTATAGACGGGTATGTGTATGCAATACCCATCTGTGCAATTTTTAGAAGAAATGCTGCAGCATTTAATGTAAGTACAAACCAAAATGGTGGTGTTGCCAGCCCCGGAACTAGTGACAGACCAGACGGGCTGTTTAACAACATAATTGATATTAAAGACATTATGGACTTGAGGTCTCACACCTCTACCTCTACCAGCAGGGCCCACCTCCTAACGCAAGAAGCTCTTATAAATGGCAACCTTTGCACGCAATGGGAAGACACCCAATTTGCAGACGGTGCCACCGGCATCAAAACACTTAGAATTGATGAGTTGTCCACAGGAGACAACGCATTTGCCTACAAAATAGGTAATTTTGATTCCATACGTAGAAGGTTTTCTGACAAACCCACCATAGAAAACTACTGGATAACCCTAGACGGTCAAAGTTGGGCAGTAGACCCTGATGCGGTGTATGCACTTCCGGCCAACGCACAGAGCGCCGGGGCCATAATTACTGGTGTTTTGTATGCTAACTGGAAAGACCTTACAAGCAATGATCTAGACTACACCATAACCGGGTTGGGTACTGGCACCATAACATTTAATGTGGGTCCACTGGCTGGCGGTTTCAGTCCAGGGGACGAAGTAATAGTGCTATTGGAAGTGTCATACCCAGCTGGTCTTGGACTTAGAAGAAATCCAAGTCAAATGTTTAGTGCTAATAGGTCGTTGTTTACGTACGTAAGTAACGCGGCACACTTTTATGCCACGCAGGAAAGTACCTTTTTAAGTGACATTGGTACATACCACGTTCCAGATGGTATAGACTATTTTGAGTCATTTTTGTCTGCTTATTTTGAGGCTGACGTAGCCAGCAGTGGTTTTCAGCTAGTATACGAGAGAGTGTCTACCAATTATAATTGCGGTGCTATAGTGCAGGGAGATGATGTTTATGCTATAGTGCCTGACCGCATCTATGACGTGCTTAGTGTTACAATAGGGGCTGCTGCAGACATAAATAACTGGACATTTGTGGAAGATGGTGCTGGCAGCAGGATTACTTTTACATCTGACAAGCCCATTGCAGCTGACCAGATACACATACTTTATTCTCCCATAAGGCCACTTTCCCCAAGTGCCAATTCTTCAGTGTTGGTGGCATACGAAGCTAATGCGCCACAGACAGTGCCAGGAAATATACCAGGGGCTGCATTTCAGTTACAAAACATTTCCATACGCGTCATTGAGACAGCACCAATAGTCTATTCTTCTATTCACGGACCTAGCTGTTGGAGAATGTCATACCAATATCGCAACCCGGGTAAACACATACCTGTTGTGGTGGACGAACTTAGCAATTGGAATGGAGACCACGAACTCACCAGTTCAATAGACATGGACCTAGTGACTTTTTCCACTGATACTGGTCTAGCGAGTCTGCCAGTTCTTGTTAAGTCTGATTTGTCTCAAATAGACTTAGACGCGCAGTACACAGGTGTTGACGCAGAAGACCGGGTGTACTACAAGTTTATAGACAACAGAACCATCCGGCCTGTGGTGGCCTCTCACAATATGGGTTCTTTTATAAATCATCGAAATTGGTTTACCATGATCGGTGTTATAAATTCTGACATCGCTACAGTGGGTCCCAAGGGAACCGTAGTGGTCTTGGTCTTTTCAGGATGGTCTGTCGATAAATACAACAAAATAACTAACCCGGATACAGCGGCAGATTCATGGTCTTGTGTAGGCATATACAGACCCATTGGGCACCCATTGGTAAGGCTCTGAGATAACAAAATGCGATACTACGTAATAGACCAATTTACCCAGCGTGTGATGTATGCCACCGATGACATTTCTGGAGTTATATTGAATGGTGCGTTTGTAGTACCCGTTCATGACGAAATTGAGATTAATGAGTCTGACCTAACACTAGGCTTTACTCAGCCAAATACCGTGGTAAGTGATGGGCTGATAGACCAGATCAGAAAAGCAACTTGGTCTTGGGCACTCCCCCGTTACGGGTGGAGCGTAGGATCTGCTTCTACGTATATGTACCCGTTTTTAAGTTCTAGCGACGTGGACACGGGCAACTCGTCCAAGATAAACATAGGAAAGTGTGGTACGATAACCGTAAGACAAGGTGGTGTTTTAGTTACTACTGCTAGAGGGTTTATGTGGTCTGAGTGCGGTGACATAAGAACGGTAACCCCACTATTTTGCATGGGTAGGTGGGTGAGAAGTGAGAGTAATAAGGACTCTGTAAGTGGGTCTAGTATATCTGAATATACTACATCAAATATTGGTCCCGTTAAGTTTTGGCACCAATTTACTGCGCAGACATCAGACTATTGGTGCACAATAAGGGTTTCGGTGAATGGTGGTGCTGGTTACAGCACCTTAAGTGGCTCTGGGGTACCGGTGACAATACCAGTGGAAAATGATGGCGTTAGTTTAGTGATAAAGATAGAAAACAACACATCTAGGGACATAGACCTTAATTGGTTTTGTTTAGTTGCTCAGTAACACTTGACTGCGGTGTAACACATGGCCGACACAATAAATAGCCTGGGTGGTGTTGTTTCAAGAGTTGTTCCGTCAGACAACTATCAAATAACAGATGTTGTATTTCAAAAGTACAAAGCACCACTGGATTCAGAACTCAATTTAGTTGCTCAAAGTGCTCTGGATCATAACCGGGCATTGGTCAAGGCCACATTTCCTGCCTCAGGATGGGCCTGCGACTCTACGTCTCCTGGAGTTTACAACACAAATAAGTCGTATGTAAATCAGTTTACTTTTGGGTTTGAGGACAGACCACTAACCGCTATAATAGATGGGTATGTCATACCCATCGCTGGTACTGATAACCCGGTTAGTGGGAATTTTTTAAACTGGATTAAACTTCCGCCCCCACCTTCGGACGATACCAGAATAGACCTTGTGTTTTTGGAAGTGTGGAGGGCACTGGTGTCCCCTACACCGTCTACGTCAAACAAACCATCCTCCTCCACTATGTGGAAGTATGGTAACGTGTTGTTTGGTGGGACGAATTTAACGGATTATACCAAAGACAGTACGTACGGCGCACAAACTACTAAAAGAGTCCAGCTACAATACAGAATCAGAGTGGTGTCCGTAAACAAACTAGCCCTTTTAAATAACCCAGATGGTTTTTTGAATAGTTTAGTACTAGCACAAGCAAATTTGTCTTCCCCTCTAGAAAACTCTAGGTATTACATGTCTCCGTCTGACCACGGGCTTTGGCTGGCTGGTTGGAGCGGGGATGCCCCCGTAAACAATGTGCTCGATGTAGAAGTGGGAGCAGACCCAACCAATGGGCTTGGGACTGCTGACGGTTGGGTGAAAGCAATACCTATATGTGCAGTTTTTAGGAAAGTAAATGGTGGGTACTCTGTACTAGATGACGCTAAAAATCACAGTATAAATAGAATACCCACCATAAACTCTGCCTCGGGTGCTACAACAATAACTGACGTGGCTACGCTATTTAGTGACATAAGCAGCACCACTGTAACCAATATAAAATTAACTGCTACTACTTCAGCCGGTATCCCTACTTCTGGGAGCAGTTTGATAAAAATCGATGACGAAGTCCTGTCATTTAGTAGTATTTCCAACGGGTACTTAGTAGGTGTGACTAGAGGTGAGTTAAATACTGTTAAAAGGTCCCACTCTACGGGGGCAATAATAACTCTGTTGGCGGGTAGAGGGACCAGCGTAAGACCCGATGGTTTATTTGCGGACGAAATAACCCAAGATGACATACTAGACTTAAGACATACTGTAAACACGAATACCGACCGCAACTTATTGATAAGTACTTTTATGGATCTTATGGGTGGAAATTTGGATTCCACTTGGAAGATGGATCAACAAGATTCTTCTTGTGTTGGCCCTCTGTTAGTGTCTACCGACCGGTTTTCTGATGACGATCAAGACATGCCGGGTGCGTATTCTATAGGGGAAAGTGCCAATGGCTTGCGTACTGTTTGGTCCGATGCTGCAACTCCCTGGCGACACCATGTGGTGGCCCTAAAGCCGCATACTGCCATAGTAAATGTAGGGGACGATGTTAGCGCAGTAGACTCAAATTACACGTTAGATGCCCATGCCATAAATATCATAAAACAAACAGTGGCAAATAAGTTTTCCAACGGTGACGTTATAAGAGTTCGTATATATCCACACAATGTTGGGGGTGCTCAAAACAGGTTTGTGTTTCCAGGAGGCCCAACTCCCATCACTCTAGTTCCTCTTTCGGATAGTAGACAATATCCGGGGAGGGGCGTAAATGAAGAGCTAGTGTCCATTTGGACAGACGGGCTTACAACTGAGCACACACAAAACACATACTATGGTACTGGGTCCTCAGCGGATGCCACGCTATTAGCTTATAACATTGATGCCAGCACTGCCATAATAGATACGCCAATAAGCCCATCGAGCAGTTCCCCATTCGCCTATGATGAGGACATGTGTGTGTATATCAGTGGTGCACCTGCTCCCACAGGGGACGCCGTATTTGATTCTAGTTACAGATGCTACTTGAGGTACACGACCCTAACTACAGGGGGACATGGTTTAAGTAGAAGACCCGAAAAGATACTAAGTGTATCAATATTGGAAGGGCACAAAGATTTATTGTTGCCCCGAAATAACATTATAACTAAAACTCAGCCTATACAGATGCACCATAGTGTACACACCAATTATTATGAAAATGACCAACCCACTCTGACAGCTTGTTATGTGGACCCCGGGTCAAAGACCTTCATGCTTACGCCCTGGCAGCAAATAAAGTTATACCCATTACAGGTAATAACATATGCCACAATGCCTATAACTGAAGACCCGAGTACGGGGTCTTTTCCTAACAAGGATGCACACGACCCCCTTGGCATCTGGGACAATACTCGAAGTATAGAGATTCCGCCCGGTATTTTCCCGACTATAATACACACAAGCAAACCGTATGTGGGAATTGACGTTCCGGTGTATCCGGTACAGTACGGCACACGCTACCCCACTAATGATGGTAATTTTGTTTATTCAGGTGGTATCAATTGTTTTGTGCAAGCTAGAAGCAGCCAAACTGTAAACTCAGGCATCCTTGATTATGCCACCTCAGGCAGTACTTGGGTCACTTTTATGACTCATACTGTCGACGATGTCCCTGTAGCCACGGGATTTAATAGACAAGTTGGTGTAGACGTAGAGAATAAGAGAATTGGGTGCAGAGTTGTAACTGCTTCCCAAACTCCGTGGGGTAGGTCTGGTATTCAGTTCTCGACATTCCACGGTATTGCTAGGTTGTGGGCGGTATACGAGGTTGGAGACTTTAGAGACAACGGAACATCTACAGACGAGACTACAAGAGAGCCCCTTAGTAGCACCGTAGGAAAAGCCGTGAACTTGTTAAGGGACGACTGTGAGGGTGTCCCGCTCTGGTACTGGCTTGATGCCGAGGAAGATGGGACTTTCGTTTTAGATGAATCGATGGTAGACATTACTAGATCGCCAAATGCCATTGCTTCGTTTGATTCTGGTAAGTATGTAGTGGAAGCTACTTGTTTCGGTTTTAGCAGAGGATTCTTGGTGGGGTCCACAGAGGGTTATGCCACAAGTCAAAAGCTTGTAGTTAGACAAGGCGCCCCGGGTGGGGTTGTGGATAGTGATGTGTGGGCTGATAGACTTTTGGAAAACGGGGATGTGTACCTAGTCACCCCTGGACCGGTTAGAGGCTCTGCTGGGAATAAAGAAGCAGACATTGCTGTCACTTACACACGTAGGCCATACCAAGGAGACCCTATAACTGGCACGTATGACAAAGTGGACCGCAGAGGTGCTATCTCGGTAGCAGGTCGTACTGCTATCTCTACAACAGACACATACACAGACTTGGTTGAGCCTGTGTCGTTTGAGGTAATGGATTCTATTTGTTTTGCTACAACCTTGGGCACGGGAAGAATAGCTGGATTCAACGGCAATACCGTAGTAGAAAAATGGTCGATTCTGGATTCTGCATATGAGTATGACATCCAGAGTGAAGATTTGCCGATAAATTTTGTGGGGGTGGCTGGAGGTGATTATGGGTCGTTTATTCACCCAAGGTACGCTGGGGCTACAACCAGACTGCCCATGGGTCGTTTATTTTTAGACAAGAACTTTGTGGGACAAGACTATAAATTTGATGGAAAGTTGTCTAATTTTGCAATAAATGTGCTGAGCAGGATAGTGTCATCTCAAGCCCAAACCGACAGGGACAGTATTGACTTTAGCGACCCGCAGACCGTCATGGTTCCGGGTTTTGGGGCCACCATGGTCTTGTCTAAGGGTGTAAATACGGATACCATGGGTACCCAATTTCGTACTTATAGAGGTGACACTGGTTCTTTGATCAGAAGAAATGGTAATTATGGCCCCATAACTGTGGATGCAGCGACGCTGGAAACACCGAAAGAAACATACTCGTTATCCCCGGTTCTAGTAGGTATTGCATGCTTGGTGCGAACAGTAGAAGAACAACATGACGGAGTGGTTATACATCGGGGTGGTGAACTCCAACTTGTGGTGTCTACTAGCGTAGAATATAATACTGTATCTAGTTCTGTACTAAAGAACTTACACTCCAGAATCGGGCACAACGGTGTTGGGGAAGGATTTTCGGCTGTGGACAGGTACCGTATCAAAGGGCATCCATTGGTAGCTCTACCAAACCGAAACAATCAGTTGGCCTAATACTTTTATACCAAATTTGGTTAAAGGAGTTAATAATGGAATACCTAAAGATAATGCTGGACAACCTGCTTCCTGTAGTGGTGATGATTGTGGCAGGAGTTTTAACAGTTTTGGGACGCCAGCTGGTTAAAGTAATTGAGGCCAAGTTCCAGATCCAGATAGACTCTGAGATGGAGTCTAGACTTCTAGGTCTAATAAAGTCTGGTATTTCCAGTGCGGAAGAATACGCACACAAGAAGTTGAAGGTAGATAGTCCTACGTCAAGTGAAGAGAAGCTTCAGAAGGCCATCGAATACGTCAAGAAAGAGGCCAAGAAGGCCGGCATGGATGAGTGGGTGGACAGCCACGTACACAGCCTTGAAGCCGTCATAGAAGCCCAGTTAAATAAGGCTCGCGCCAAATGAGCACCAAAACAGCACTCACCCCCAATTCTGCCAAAGCCAAGGTTTCTGAAATTCTAGTTCAGCTAAAATCGTTGAAGCTAGGACTAGAGGAAGCTAAAAAGGGAAATGCAGGGGATTCCTTTTTGGGCAACGTGCATCGTGCTGTTGAAAATGCAGAGAACACACTTGAGGCAGCACAAAAGGTTTTACTTGAAAAGTACAAGATCGCCTCTGTTCCCACAAGCATTGATGTTTCGCTAAATAAACTTGCATCTGTATTAAACAGCATCAAGTGAATTGGAAGTACTAAAAAGACTACCTCGCTGGTTGGTAATGGCAGCGCCACTCGTATTATTCGTACTTGTGGCGCTGTTTTGTGTGGTATTAGGTCAATCTGACGTTTTAAATTTTGGCGGTATAATAAAGAAACTTTTAAAAATACGAGACTACACAGACCCACTAGACATAATTTTAGAATCCGAACCAGTTAGACCCGTGCCTGTGGGTGCTCCTGACGCCAAGTATTGGGTTGAAATCAAAACGCACCCAATAGAATTATCTAAAAATCCCCTAAGAGACAAAGAAAAGATCACTATTACAGACAATGGAAACAAAGTAGACATTGCGTTGCCAGTCGGTATAGAAGACAAGCATGTGTCTCAAGTGATTAGCATAAAACCACAAGTTTATGTAGTAAAAATTAAAGACGATAGTGGTATAAAAGTGGGAGACTTGTTAAGTAAGCTCCCCAAGTAGTGGTTTATCCCCGACGCATAGCCTCAAAATATAGCCTCCCAGACTGCAAAGCGTCACACCTTGGGTCGTGGATGGGCAGTTCAAGTGGCAGTCTAGGCTCTACACTTGTAGGATTTAACCCCTTAGCTAGTCTGATTGACCCCAAGTCAACAAGAGGGTGCATTATTGTATTTGTAACTGGAAAGTGTTGATGGCATTCTCGTAAAAAGTTTGTCTCCACCGGGTGTGGACAATCAGCCAAATACAAGATGTATCCGTATGGGTTCTGATTTAATACAAACGACTGCACTTCTCGTAAGGTTTGTTCGAACTTAGATGTCACTTCAAATAAAGAATTACACTTATATGGAAGTGGAGGTATATTGGTGGCAACCCATTCCTCGTCTGCAAAAGAATAAGTAGGTGGACACAACTTTGGGTCATAGGCTAGTATACCAGATGACAAGGCAGCACCCAAAGGTGAGAATAGCACCCAGCCTACAGCAAAAGATGGACCCCACAGCCCAACACTCTCTACATCAAAAGAAAATACATACTGGTTCTTCATACTGGTTCCTTGTCTTGAGATACTGGTTTCTTCCAAAATTCTTCCTGAAGCACCTCAACATAGTGGTCTAACACAAAATCGGTATCACACCCCAATTCGGCCATGACATGTCTGGCCACATGATCTCTTAGCATATCCTCTACGTCAAAGTTTGGCTTGTCGGGTATTGGGTCTGATTCGTAATAGCCATCTGGCTTGTCTCCTACCGGAGTTAACGGTCTGGAATGGGAAGAAACAACCTCGCCGTCCTCATCTATAAGCGTTATTCTGATCGCTACTTTCTCCAACCATCTAGGTTCGTCTAAAACAGACATAACAAACAAAGCACACGTCTCAAGTGCTGATGGGGTGTTGAAAATCTCGTTCTTCTCTTTGAGCCACACAACGATTGTAGCTGAGTCGTCCATGTGCGGACTGATACGTGCACGAATTTCTGGAGTGCTCATGGCACAGTGCAATACGCTATCCGACTTTATAGAATCAAGTATTTTGTCCAGCATACTCAAAATCCCAACTTTTTGTAAAACATCTTGTGTAATCTTACACACAAATTGTTGATAGCCACCATATCCGGCTCTAATGGAATTGGGGAATCCAAAGAGTCATAATTTATTTTTCTTACCATGTCATTGGCCCAAGTCATTACTTCCTCATAACTCCATGAGCCAGCACGGATAGCCAACAATTCCTCGAAATCTGGTCTGCGGACTGTTAACTTCCCTTGAGTTAAAATCTCATGCCCCGTTTTTAGTAGCCTAACAACATGTGAGGTGTGTTTAGTATCAAATCCATACTTTGCCTCTAATGCTGCCCTTTTTGCGTTTCTATTTTCCCAATGAAGCTGCTGACGTGTGTATGTAGTGGCGGCACTGGTATAAGCAGCCTCCCCATTTAGATTTGCAATAAAGTTTGGTGTACTTAAGTCCTTCTCGTACTCAGGGTACGTTACCAAAATTTTTAATGCTTGGTCTCTAGTGTACCCTCTGTCTGTCTGTTTTTTAATTGCAGCTTCAATTAGCCCGAGTTTGTGTTTCTTAATTGCAGGCTGGGTAGGTAGCCCAAAATCAGATCGGGTGGGCTTGTTTTTTATGGGGTTAAGCAAATACGACTTGTGCCGTTTAATATCTTCAAGTTGAGCCATTGCATATCTAACGTATTGGTGTCTAACAACTTGGGTTAAAAATAGACCTCTGTGCTCACGAAGAATCTCACCCTCCTCAGAGGTGTGTATTACATCTTCCTCTTCGCAAAACAGTACTTCCAGTATGTTTGGGTTTCCCTTGGCGGCTAAGAATAAGTATTTTACTAATGAATAAACAGACCCCTCAAGGCCATTGTCAACATACCTGAGACTATCTTGATTTAACAAGTGTCTAAACAGTTCTAAATCCTCGTTCTTATTGATGGTTTCACAATTTAGATAAAACCCTAGGGTATACTCTTCTGGGGGTATAAAAATACCCTTGATGTCTAAATCCGAGGTGGGCGTAGCCATTCCATAAGAGACAGACCCACCTCTCGTCATGACTATTGTGTGTTTTACTAGATCGAAATCTAAATTAGACATGTAACCCTCCAACAAATAATTTGTGTACCACACCTGCTTGTCAATCTGTATTTAGAAGTGCACCATAGGAGTTGTTATTTGGGGCCCACAAATGTAAAATTAATAGTGTCTACGCAACAAAGATGGAGAGAGCCCCGTGTCTAGTATAAATAAAATGGTTTCTATGCTCCGCATAAAGTCGAGTCAGCTGTCTGCCCTGGCGGACTCTATTGAACAAGCTGGACTCCCCGAAGGCGTGGCCGAAGTAGTTGGCCCGATTTTTGATGCTTTGGTACCCAATGTGAACGAAGCAGTATACACTGAACGATTGGTTGCACAAGTAAACAGCCTAAAAGATCTTGCTGCAGACGCACTGGCACAAGCAGCGAAGAGTTCTGTGGCAGTAGAAAGTGGACTGGTTTTTGTGCCCCCACTAACTAGCGGTGTGATTCAGTCAATACTGGAGGGGCACGAAAACATTGGTGCAATTACTGAGGGGCTAGTAATGTCAGCTAAGGTTTATGCTGGTGTGAGGAGGTTCGGTCGAGAAGACTTGGAAATTGAGACTCGACTCGACGTACTCAGAGCAGGTGGGATGGGAAGAATGTGGGGTGCGTGGCTTATAGTAGACAAAAACATTCCAACAGACCAAATTATATCTATCGGGATAGACGACAAAAATAACAGAAGCTTCTTCTCGCACACCAATGTGGCGGTAGTTTAATAAGGCTCTATTAATTATACTAACAAAATTATAAAATATCGGCAATGGCCATAAACAGTCTGTCTACCTGATCACAAAGTCTAGCCTTAACCTCTTCTTTGGTTGTTCCAGCCGCAAATGGTTGTACCATAAAGTTGTGGCCGCTCGTCTCAAGTTTTAACACCATGGGTATGCCCCCCACAGTGTTCTGCCCTGGATAAGTTAGACAAGCCACTACCTCCCCTTTGGCAAAAGAAAAGTTAATGTTGTGCGGTTGCATGATAGCATCGACAATGTCAAACTTATTCATTGTGTCTTCCTGTTGTGGGTCTGATGGTATTGTACAACCAAGTACGAAGTAATTTTTAATGTATAGCACCCTTGCCGTTAGTGCCACACTTTTGTGTATAATGCAGGTATGCACCAAGATGACTTGACTGTTGAGAAATACGGATATCGGTACAGTGACTTAGCGCCACAGTCTAAGAAACCTGTAGTGGTGCAATGCGATTTCTGTTTAGAAGTGTTTGAGAGGAAGAAATATCAGTTTTCCAAACCTGGACGCGTTCCGCCAGATGCCTGTTCGGGCTGCGATCAGTTAAAATCTCATTGGGTAAGGCAGAAACAAACAACACCTAGAGAGTACTATTTATTAAGTGTACTTAAACGGCCCGCTGGGGCAGACTCTTTGTTGACCATAGCCAAACATGGGTATGGCCTAGACACACTGTCTCCAAGGTCAGAAAAAGCTGTTGAAGCTGTATGTGAATTTTGCCTAGAGCAGTACACTACCAGTTTGCAAAGTCTATCCAGAAGCAACAAAGTAGTGTGCTGCAAACTGTGCAGTCCTGTGGCTGCTACTTGGATTCGCGAAGAATCCACACAAAGTAAGCATGACTTTTGGTTGTCGAAACGAAAGCCCCCAGACTATGCATGGGCTGATGACGATGCCACGTTTGTTAAATTTGGGTACAAGGCCACGAAAATATTCCCACTGTGTGAAAAGACCATAATTTATAAGTGTTATGTGTGTGACAATACCTCTGAAACCAAGATGTCGTATTACACCCAGGCCCACCCGTTAACCTGTGGGTCTGCCAAATGTAAAGCCATTAAACGCAGAACTACCTTACTGAAATTATACGGGTCAGAATCTGGTTTTGACATCCCGGGTGTCAAAGAGAAATTACAGAACCCTACTACAGAAAGGATAGTAGCCTCCATTTTGGAGTCCCACTATAAGGTTCCATTCGAACGCAGTTTCACGGTGGGCCCATACTCGTTTGATTTTTATGTACCATTATGCAATTTGTTGATAGAGACCCATGGTGATTATCTTCACAATTTTAAAGACAACGGGTACTCTGGAACACCCAGAGATAAGGCCAAAGCTACATACATAGAAAAGTATTCAAAGTATAAGTTAGTGTGGTTATGGGAGCATGAACTGCATCTGGGAAGACTTCGTAAAGTGTTGGACTATCACATTTTGCGAGCCATTGAAGAACCAATACAATTTCAGTTGTCGGACTTGGAGTTTAGACCTGTTCCGTTAAAAGAAGCCCACGTGTTTCTAACCACCAATCATTACTTGGGCACTTTGGGGACAGCAGCCTCTCCCTATGGGGCTTATTTTAAGGACACATTGGTGTGTTTGCTGGTATTTGGTGGTGTAACCCGACACGGAACTGTCAAAAAAACCGCAGAGCAACTGGGGCTGGGTAAGTTGAATCCAGGTAGTGTCAGAGAGATTAGACGGTTTTGCGTAAGGTCTGGACTGGATGTGAATAATCTATCTTCTTACTGTATGTCTAAGTTAATTGGTGCCTATAAATCAGAAAGCCCAAAGCTAAAGTTACTGGTTTCATTTTCTGACCCCAATGTTGGTGATTCTGGTGGCTTGTACAAAGCCTGTAGTTTTATTGAAGCGGGCCAGACCGGGGAATCGTATCATTATTTTGACCCAGTCACAGTGAGATACATACACAAACGTACTGTGTATGATCAAGCACTGTCAAACCATATGACAGAACGACAGTTTGTAGAGTATACCGGTCTCTGTACAGTATCAGAGGTGCCAAAAACCAAGTGGGTTAGGAGAGTTTAGTCATGCAGCCTGGAAAGTTCAATGTTGTCCTCGACCAAGCCTGGGGTAGCTCAGGTAAGGGAGCTTTGTCGTCTCGTTTGGTGGATATTTTCAATGTCCGAAATGTGTCTTCTGCCAACTATCCCAATGCAGGCCACTGTCAAACTTTTGACGCCATAATCCCCACTGACCGGGGATTAAAAAAGCTTGGGGATATTGTCACTCAGAACCAAAAGGGTCTGCAGCTTCTCAACATGGACGGCTGTTGGGAGTCGCCTACAGATTTGGTTGATGACGGGGTTAGAGTAGTCAACAAAATCAAACTCAAGAATGGCATTGAGTACAAATGTACTGACATACATCAGTACTATGTTTGGGACCCCACTGAAAACGCCCCACAGTGGATACGGTCAATGGATTTAGTACCTGGAGTACACCAGTTTTTATTTCCTAAAAAGACTAACTGGGTGGGAACCAGTCTACCTATAGACATGTTATCCCTGATACACAGAGCGAATGGAACCGCACTGACAAATAAACCAGACGAATTATTAATGGCTGAATACCTGGGGCTGTTGGTTGGTGATGGGTGTTACAGTCCCAAAAAGGCAAATGTTAGCATAGCGTTCCACTCTGACCAGATGGATGTTTGCTGCAAGACTCAAAAATTTTACGATGGCATCGGCATCCCATGGAATGTTTACAAGGTAAAAGACAAACAGTGCCACGTTCTGGAAACCTGCAGTATTTCCGAACTTCGCCAGATCTTTGAACAAGTGGGGTTGAAGCTAGCTACTAAAGCCGAAAAAGAGATACCGACTGCTGTCACTGTGGGCACCCCTGAAATAATTGGAGCATTTCTGCGGGGTCTGTTTGACTCGGATGGGTCGGCCAAAAAGCGAAGGGTTTCTTTTGGCAACATTTCAAAAGATGTGGTGCTGATGGCCCAACAGTTATTATTGTTGTTGGGTATTAATTCCACTTACCGGTCCTACCAGGACAAGCGACCTTCTCGCAGTCGATCACATCAAATTGAGATGGCGGGTTTGGAAAATTTAACCCTTTTTCGTGAGCGAGTAGGTTTTCTTTCAGAGGTCAAGTCGGCTAGATTAAATGTGGAAATAGCCACATACGATGCTGATTGGTCTCAAGGCTCTCTCATCAATCTCAATTATAACCGTTTGATTCAAATACGCAAAGCTGCACACAGCACGAATTCAACTGAGAATGGAGCCATCGCAGGTGCGTATGTTTTACGCAATGCCGCCACACTCCGAGCGGCTGGATTTACCGGCTTAGTTAAATTGGCCGAGGACTATCATGTAGTAGACATCAAAGAAGTCAATTTGGCAATTGGGGAAGAACGGGTTTTTGATGTAACCATGCCCCAAACCCACAGTTATCTAGCCAATGGTGCTATTTCACACAACACTATTGCTCACCCGAATTTGAAAGATGGGAAGTTTGTAGCCAAGGCTCTGCCCACCGCATGCGGTCTGAAGAAAGCACTTGGCCGTGAGGTTGCTGGATGGATTTCTCCCGGTTCATCTTTTCGTTGGGAACAGTTCATCAAGGAGTATGAGGAGTGTGGTGGACCAGACCTTTATGTTCATGATCGTGCAGGTATTGTAACCGAGGACCACGCTGCACGAGAGCGTGAGGGAGCAGAAAGCACCAAGCACCTAGCCTCCACTATGCAGGGTTCCGGGACCGCCCTGGCTGATAAGGTTTTACGGAAGCAGAATGTGCCCCTGGTTGGTAACACACCAGCACCAATAGACCTCCCTGGAAACATTCAAATCACCAACGGCATGGCATTTCGTGATGCCACCCACAAAATCATCAGTAAGGGTGACTACTGGCTCCATGAAGGAAGCCAGGGCTATGCACTGAGTATTGACCACGGCTCACACTATCCAAACTGCACTTCTAGAAACTGCACAGTTCAGGCAGCCATGGACTATATGGCCATTCCCCCAAACATGGTGGGCGACGTCTACTTAAACTTAAGGTCGCACCCAATTAGGGTTGGAAACGTGTATGACGAGTCTGGCAAAGAACTGGGGAATTCTGGAGGGTGGTACCCCGACCAACAGGAATTGACCTGGGATGAGATAGCAAAGAGAGCCAACATGCCAGAGGAAGAGGCAAAAATGTTGGCGGAACGCGAGCGAACCACGGTTACTAAGCGCATTCGACGCGTAGGGACATTCTCCCAAATTGGGCTTAAGGACGCTGCTAGAACCTGCGGTGCAACCAAGCTTGTACTGAATTTTGTGAATCAAATCAACCACATCGACGTCGGTCTGCGCGGGGGCAAAGAGGCATTAGTCAAGTTTAGCTCTGAAACCAGAGCGTTTATTGATATGCTGGAAAATTGCTCAGGACTTCCCGTGGTGATGGTTGGTACCAGCGCTCTCCATGATGACTACGTGTACTTGGGTTAGATGTAACTGCGAAAGCGTATAGTTACGGTTGTATAGTTATATATGGATATAGCAACACTGTACGCACAAATTTCCGACCAAGAGCACAACGAAATAGACTTTGGGTATAGATTACCCACCCCTAAACAAAGAGGGTGGGTAGTCTATCAGTGTTGTGGTAGGTCTGTATGCAATCAGAGGTCTATTGTAAATAGAACTCTGAGAAAACGCGGGGAATACTGGTGTTCCCCGTGCAGAGCTAAGAGTCCTCAAGGAAAAGCTCAGAGGTCTAAGCAATCCAAGCAAGCCTGGGCGAATCCAGAGTACGTCAGCAACCAGTCAAAAATATTGGGTGCCATAGCCAATTCTGAAGATGGCAGAGCCCAAAGGTCTAAGCAAGCTAAACAGGCTTGGGAAGACCCAGATTTTAGGGAGTTTCAGCAAGACCGCATTACCAAGATGTTTCAGTCAGACCAGCATAAACAGCTGGTGTCGGAACGAAACAAGGCGGATTATAAAGCCGACCCAGACAAATACTTCAGGGAAAAAGTGTCAGTAATGCACACGCCTGAGGCGAGAGCTAACCATGACTTGGCAATCCAGAACCCAGAATACAAAAAGATACACAGTGAATTGGCAAAAGAAAGATTTAAAAATCCAGAGTACAGGGCTAAAATAGCTGCTGGTATAGAGGCCTTTTCTAGGTCAGGCAGACAGTCTAAACCTGAAAAAGTGGTTTCTGATGTATTAGACCTGCTTGAGATAAAATACACCAGAGAAAAATCTGTGGGTCCGTATAATTTTGACCTGTATTTATCGGATTTTAATATATACATTGAAGTACAAGGTGATTATTGGCACAACCTTCCGAATAACCAAAGGCGGGACGTTGCTAAATCAGCATATCTTAGAATTGCAAACCCTGATTCACTACTTTTGTGTATAGAAGAGCATGAGACTTTAATACCTGATTTGGTTCAAGATAAAATTCAGTCTGTAATTGGTGTCAGCGAGTCCAAAATAACTGAATTCGAGTTTAACCAATTAATTGTCAAGCCTATAGAGCACTCTGAGGGTAACAGATTTTTAAGAGCTTGGCACTATGCCCAGTGTGGTCGTAAAGCAAAGTTTATGTTTGGGGCTTACTTGGATGGCCAATTAATAGCAGTGGCAAAGTTCGCTCCTGTTGTTAGAAAAGAGGTGTCCACCTCAGTAGGACTTACTCCAAAAACAGTGTCGGAGTTGGATAGACTTTGTATCAGAACAGACTGCCACAAGCCTAATTTCGGGTCTTGGTTTTTAGCAAGATCGGCCAAACACTTCTGGGACCAATTTCCAGAAACCAAGGCAATAGTTTCGTTTGCCGATACTACCGTGGGCCATGAGGGCATCGTCTACCAAGCTTCAAATTGGGAACATGTTTCCACTACCAAGCCTGATTATGTGTACGTAGACACGACTGGTTGGATGATGCACAAAAAGACTTTATACAACCATGCCGTTGGATGCCATATGACAGAGAAGGAGTTTGCTGAATCAAAAGGGTACGTAAAAGTGTTTGGTAAAGAAAAGAAAAAGTTTGTGTTATTTAGACAGTAACACGCTCGTGTGGCCAAATGTCAAGGCGGGTCGACTCTAAATCGATCAGGTCAGGGTTCGAGTCCCTGGGCGAGCACCGAAAGGACTATGTATGACACACATGCAAAAGATAGACACCCTTTGTGAGCGCATGCTCACAGTTGAGGGTAAAACTAAACTTTATTTTAGTTTGGCTTGGGCTATGCAAACCAGGATGAATTTTGCTGGGTATTGCGGCCTACTAGAAGAAATAGTTATACCAGAAGAAGAGTTCTGGACTTTAGTTGACAAAACATCAGAAACTCAACACTTAAGCCACGCAGAAGCCATCTTATGGCTAAATGACACGGTGATAGTGCCTACCAAAAACCCAATACACCCGCTGGCTAAGTCGGACATTACCGTAAGGATTATTATATGACGGATCACAAGCTTCTCACTTCCAAAAATTTTGGTAAATGTGAGCATTGTGGCAGTAAGAAAGGTAGAACAGCACACGTTCTAGTCCAAACCAAGGGTGCAAAATCGGACAGGCCACTTACTATCCACAATGCGAGTCACTTTTTCGTGTACGACCATTTATACGAATCTGAAGTGTGGCTAAATCCAACATTTGGTGGACTAAATGTTGTAGTAGAATTTGACAACGCTGGTAAGGCTGTTTCATTGGTCCCGTATGACCCCTACACAGTAGGCAAACTAATAGAGCAGCGCGTGCCAGTTATACGAATAGAGAGAACAGAAATAGACTTTATCGAAGCTACCAAAATTAAGTCCGCATCCACGTAAAGAATTTTCGCACTGAGGGTTAAATGAGACGGTGGCGCAAGAAACTAAAGGACTACCAAACCTCCCTTAGGAAGTACATAGAGCAATTATCAATTGTGTACTGTTCTGTGTGCGGTACCCTGAACTCCGAGTATAAGGGTGGCAATAAGTGCACCCACTGCGGTCACATCTTCTCTGGTGGCTACAGGAGAACTCACAGAGGTGAGGTTGTACTGATTAGGGGCTGGTATGCAGTAACCGCAGAAATGCAACAAAACGAAGATAAACGGTTTTTTGGTGCTATAGACTCTGTCTAAATTACGTGACATTTTGTTTGTTGCTGCCTACTACGATGTTACTGATTTAAATCTAATAAATCAGGTTTTAGCAGTTTGTGACTAACAGTGTATAATTAACAAAGTTCTCAACTAATTTAGGAGCAGCAACAGTGGCCAACCCCTCAGCAAGTCTATTGGTGGTTTTAGATGGGGAATACAACCCGGATTCTGCACAGGCAATTGCAGGGGCAATAAAAATGATCAAAGGAGTGTTATCTGTTGACGCGGTACCGACCAATATGACACACTATGTTGCAAAGCAGATGGCCAAATCTGAGATTCGTCAACAAATGCAAGAACTGCTTAACACCAACAAATGACTTATACACACGAACAAAAAGTGGACATGCTTGTTAAAATGCTGTCCCTCCCAGACGGGGCAAAAAGACTAGAAGAACTACTTACTAAACATTTTAATGAGTCAGATGCGCCTACGGTTGTAGGGCTTGTTCAGAAAGTGGCACTCTTGATGCAGGGTAAATATCAACACTGACACCGAATACTCAGTTATACCCTTGGAGTCAGTGGCCATAGGTTATTCCCTTAAAAAGATTGGGACCGGTTATGTACTGCAATCAAAAAGGAAATTCACCCCTTGAAACTGCTGATTGTTTCTGATCTCCACGCAGAATTCCACCGGGACCACGGTGAAAGCCTCGTTGCTGATTTGGCAGACGCGGACATTGCTGTTCTCGCGGGAGACGTGGGCGTCCTTCAAGGTGGGTCTTTGAAGACGATCCTGACCACGTTCTCGAAGAAATATGCAAATGTAGTATACACCCTCGGCAATCATGAATTCTATGGGTCCGTGGCTGCAGTCGCCGAGGCCGAGATTGCTGCCATGTGTTCCCAATTTGGGAACATCTATCTTCTCCGGGACGAACCTGTAACTATCAGTGGGCGGCGATTTATTGGTGGTACACTTTGGTTCCCTGAACCTGAGCAGTACACCAAGAAGTTTGGGCGCGACTCAATGGCTGATTTCACAACTATTCGCAAATTCGAACCGTGGGTCTATGAACGTGGACGCCGAGACGTGGACATGATCCAAAAGAATGTCATGGAAACAGACGTGGTTGTTACCCATATGATCCCGCACAACGATCTGGTGACTGAACGTTGGCAGGGTAGCAAACTTAATGCGTTTTTCGTCGGAGGAATCGATGACTGTACTTTGGTGACTCCGAAGCTCTGGGTCTACGGGCATACACACGACTCGACAGATAAAACGCTAGGGCTGACCCGGTTCGTATGTAACCCGTTCGGGTATGCCCGTCAATCAGAAAACCCAAAATTCAACCCAAAATTGTTGATAGAGGTGTGAGTTATACCACAGCCCGCTGACCGCACCAAAGATGAACAACAGCTACTTGACAATGACCAATGGGGTGATTAAATTAAAAGTATGAGAATCAATTATCCCACTTCCGAAATGTAGCTGCACCTAGCCCGTGGTCCTCCTTGATGATTTAGAAAAGATGTTGCGTTTCTTTCTAAATCATCAAACAAAAGGAATTGGACCATGGATAAGATAGCACTCAAGTCGTCCCTAAAAGAAAAAATCTGCACGCGTAGACTTCTGAAAACAGAAATCTACGCTCTGAAACACACTATACGTGGTTGTCGTAAACAACTAAAACAACCAAATGGAGCTGCAGAGGTTGCACGTCTTCAACGTAGGTTGGACAAATCTAAAAATAAATCTCACGGTTTAAGATCCAGAATTCCCAATTCTTCTCTTCTCCGAGAACACCATCTAGCACTAGCTTTTTTAAACAATACCCCATACAAAGCGTGTGAATCTAAACTTAAGGCCGGTGAAGACAAACCGAATGTTAAGTCCTTGTCCAAACTTATTGGTACGTGTTTAGACAAAGATTACAGAACACTTCTTGAGGGTGCTATCAGTTTATGGCTGAATTCCGCAGCCATAAATTCCAAAGAAAATGTTGTAGGAGAGGCGTCTAGGCTAGTCCAAGAGAGTATCAACAAGTCTAGACGTATAATCCAGTCCCTAGAGGACTCCTTAAATAAATACTCAGACGTGGTATTGATTCACAAATGTAATTCAATGTCTGCGGGCATAGTAGGCTACAGACTTGACAGAGAAACCAAATACAAAGACGAAACCAAAAATTTGGAAAATTTGGAAAACCAACTTATTGCAATAAATAGTCCTGACGTCAAGTGGTTTGGTTTATGAGTAGACTATACTTTGTGACAAGAAAAGACCTGTCAGAGGGTAAAAGAGCAGCACAACTTCTTCATGCTATGGACCACTGGGCACTAAACCATGGGCCGCACCTGGGTACAGTGATAGTGTATGGTGTGCCGAAAGAACAAGATTTGATCTCGGCAGTCCCCGCCAATGGTAAGTGTGTTCTGTGGCACGAACCTGACTTAAACAATCAATTGACTGCCTTTGCCACAGACCAGCCCATGGAGTCACTTAAATTGTTGTGACATAACCGGTCCATCTTTAATGTTGACGAATGTTAAAGATGGAAGGACACCTTTCTGTATGATGACATTGAGTACTAAACTTAGGCTTATTGTTTCTAAATCTACCGATTTCAGCAACGAAATTGATGCATTTCAAAAAGAATGTGGCAAAAACGATTTAGAAGTGCCTCCCCTGCAGTTGCAGACTAGGGGGATTTACCTGACTATAGCTTATGGCAAACCTGTCGTCCTGGCACCCTCAAACGCCCATTTCAAGCCATCCGGATGGCGGTATGGTGGTGTTGAGTATGCAAATGTGCCAGAAGTGGTCGAGGCGATCAAAAATCAACGACAAAAAGTACTTGCATACATAGCAACTTTAGACAGTTTACTTCCTGTAGATAAGGAAATTAAGGTCAAACTCAGTGAGCACCTCGAAACACACAGCAACAATATAGACTCTGTGCTGAAACTGCTGGACCATACCAAACACACATTTTACTTGATAAGCTCTTCAGACTGGAAAACAGACCGTCCAAATAGTAAATTTTTGCATGTTATGGACACCATAAGTAAAAACTCATCTAAGTTTAGAGTGTTCAACCATAGAGACCAAGCACTTATAGTCCCCAGCGATTTAAGCATTGAGGACTTAGAAAGTGCTTCGTCCAGAATTCACATCGGGAGTTTGATTCGCAAAATAAGTTCTTTTATAAGAAAAATGTCCTCTATAGTCACGGAGGACCCCAACAAAGAAATCAGTCTGGTGCTAGATGGGGTACAACACGCACGTGGAGATACAGAGATATACCTTAAGAACCTAAGTGAAGACCAGTTAAACAAAATCCAGTGGACCAAAGTACCATTGGGTGGATTTATGTTCCCAAATAGTGGCGTAGACTCCAGGGTGCATTTAGACGAGAATGGAAAAATAACAGGTAACTTCGAGAAAATTAGACAGAACCCAAATAGTTATGTGAAATTTAAAAACTCTAAGTCTAATACGTACGTATTTGCCAAAAATGTTAGTTTACAAACACTGCAAAAACTCGTGGCTGCAAACATACTGTAGTACTTGTGTGGCGTAATACGTTGTTGTATAGTGTATTACGCCATGAAGAAAATATTCTCAATAAGAATAGAACAAGAAGACCTTGATTGGTTGGTAACCCACGCACGTGAGACCAACCAGCAACCCACAACACTGGTGTCAAATTGGATACACGTAATCCGTGTGCGTAATTTGACAACTACACTTACTGAGTCCTCGCTCTGGGGTACACAGTACAACCCAGCCCTTTGGGCTAAATGAGGAGTCTACGATGGACTTGAAAATAAGCATCAATTTAGATGGCAAAGAACTACCTGTCATCGTGCATAACAAAAACCTTTATTCTGAAGTTCCTTTATCTGGAGAGTATAAGATCAGAATTAGCAACCAAGTCAATAAAAGAAGACTTGTAGTTGTCTCTGTCGATGGTGTGAACGTAGTGAATGGAAAAGAAGCTTCACCCGATGGCCTTGGTTATGTGGTTGGGCCCTGGCAGACCATTGACATACCTGGGTTTCTTAGAACCAACCAGGAAGTGGCTGCATTCACATTTTCTTCTGAAGAAGAAAGCTTTACCAACCAAAGCGGTATGGGCACGTCTAATAATGGAGTTATTGGGGTTGCCATCTTTGAAGAAAAAGTCAAGCCCAACGTGTTCATAACAAACATGACACTGTCTTCTGGGCCTAATGCGTTTTCTGAACACACAAGAGGTTATAACCAGGAAACAACGATTGGTGGTACTGTTCAGTGTTGTGCAACATTTGATAGCACCACAATCGAAGCAACGGAAAAAGCGCCTGTAGTTAGTACGGCATACGGGGCCAAAAAGGAGTTTGTTACAATGGAGACAGACTTCGAAAGGGCAACCTCAATGCCATGCAAAGTATTCTCTTTGTACTACGGAGTGCGTGCTAGACTTAAGGCGTGGGGTGTACCGATTATAGAGGTTCGGGCCCTCCCCAAGGCGTTTCCAAATAGTACGGCCTCAGTACCCGCGCCTCCTGGATGGCAGGGCTAATCTTCCAAGATCGTCTTGCACAGAGCATGGAATGGGCCTCTCTCTGTGCAAGACGATTCCAAAGCGACCAACATTTTCAAAAAGATCGGGTCGTGCTTAGTGCCTGTGGGTGCGACATTCAGCCTATTAGTCATCATCTGAAGGTTTATGGAAACTGCAGCAAATTTGCCCTCCAGTGTGCGCAACTCTGCTGATTTCTCTTCCAATTCAGTTTTTGCAGCTTTGAGGGCCTCTTCCCCCTCGTGCCACTTACTGAAGACTTCGTCGTACTCGACGGCAGAGTACTGTCTGTCTGGAACAACAGTCTCAGTGGCACTAGTAGTCTCAACAGTAGTACCCGGAGTTTTAGCAATGGCGGCTCTGATCCCCTGTGTAAATCCAGACAGTGTGGATTCGGGGTGTAGCACGCCAGAATTGTATAAAATGCGAAATGTGTCTATCCATGAGTTGGTAGCCTTAATCCGTAATACCTCCGGTACTAGGTTTGGGTAGAATTCTGGGTCAATCTTCGTTTTTGGCTGTGACCTGTTGGGCGGGTTTTTGGGTATACTTAGACAGTTTGCTTTGGCGCACTTGGTGACTTGTTCAACAAATGGAGTTTGTTCCACATTTACTTTCGACTCCAGCACCAGCTTGGTGTGCAATCGTGACCAACTCGTACCACTGGCGATGGCGTGCACCAACTCATTTATGTCAGTACCAAACACAATGTTGTCCACCTTGTCCACCTTGTCCTCTTTAGAGTGTGTACTAGTAAGTCCTAGGCTACTTATACCCATAATCTCAAAAGCCTTGATTAATCCCGGTCTTGTTCTGTCTGAGTACACAAGTGTACATCCGGTTCCAGTGCACTTAATAATCTCGTTTTTGAATCTATGGTCGATTAAATCTTTTAATACCAGTACATAAGAGTTGATGATCTTACGACCAAAAGAAAAGCGGCCTTGTTCACACACTCTGATTTTAGTACCGGTGTTTTTGGAGAGATACTCGACAATCCATTGCCATCGCTTCTGCGGCCCACCGACTACCAGACAGATTTCTTGGTTATGTTCCACAATGGTACTTCGTGGTGTCTGTGCTATTGTCAATGACTAGGATTTTTGTGTTTTAGTGTGAGTATGGCTTCAACACCAGATAGAAAACCGTCTCCATTTGAAATACAAAGACCATCCTTACCCATACCCCCTATAAATGCTATGGTCTTACCACCGTACCAAAAAGGTATGGTGGACCTAAGGTGGGACGACCCGTCTACGTTTACGGCTAACTCCAAATTCACTATCCTGGGTGTAAATATATACAGGTCTGATGCTGGAGAGTACTATAAACTAAATGACGACCCAATTGGCGCCCTGTTTTATAGGGACCAAACAATAGACGTATCCGTTGTAGACGAAAATGTGTCTAACAGGTTTAAGACCAGTTGGAGTATGCACCACGAGTGCATACTGGTGCCAGCACACACGCCAATAACAAAACCTAGTACAAATGGGGCGCTGGCAGACTCTCCTAACGATGTTATATTTAAAATAAACGGAACGCCACTAAAGGTGGCTAGGGTTACTGGTTATACTGGCGACATAGAATTGAACACAAGACGGTCTCACAACATAAAAACGGGTAAGTTTGTGGAACCAATACTACCAAGTATCGGTGTAGACACGTGTACGTTGTCATATAGTTATACCCGATCCGTTCTACCTACTTCTACTTCTACTCGTAGAACCACCTACAAAGTAACTACGGTTGCTGTAGACCCATTTGATTCTAATGAGACAGTGGAGTCTAGACTTGAAGACTGTAATGTACTAACAGTAGACAGAATTGAAGAAACCGATTGGATTTGGTCAGAAGCAGTAAAGCGAAATGCATGGATCTTAGACCAAGGCGGAGAAAGAGTAAAAGTATTTTTAAGAAAATTTTATGGCACTAGGTGCCTGTGTTGGAATCCTAGTCACAAACAAGCCGAGAACGATTGCCAGACATGCCTCGGAACTGGTTGGGTAGGTGGGTATGACGGCCCGTACAACATCATAATTGCTCCGTCAGATGGGGCGAAAACTGTAACGCGTGACCCAAGGGGCTTGGTAACCACTCATCAGTATGAAGTGTTCATGGGCCCATCACCGCTACTATCCCAAAGAGACTTTATTGTTAGACAAAATGGGGATAGGTACACCGTGGGGGGCATAACATTACCTTCTGCAAGAGGGATGATTCTTCAGCAACAGTTCTCTTTGTCAGTAATACCAGAATCTGACATTAGATACAGGGCGAGTGTTTCTGATACTGTGGACAGGTACCCAGAAACACGGGAAGTAATGCCAATGATAACCGACAACCCTGGGGTGGACCCTAATGTGCAGAGAAGAGGGCGAACTCCCACATTTGGTAAACAAAATTGAACGAATTAATTAAACTATCACAATCAGATTTACTTAAGTCTGCCCAGGGTTTCATATCCGGTGTAAGAAAGTCAATTAGGCCCCAAAACTTAAAGGCCCCTACTGGTAATTTTACTAGGTCTTTTAAAGTCCAGATGTTGGGTGATAAAGTCTCTATAGTGTGCACACACGAAGCCGCTCGTGAAGCAGGGGACCAAGCTAACCGTGTCAAGTTGAACATACAGGGGATTAAGTACGCAGTGCACAGGGGGGATGTTACATTCCAATTGCCAAATTCAAATGTAACCATTAGAACAGCTAGGTCAATACAAAGTATTATTAAAGGTATAAGCCCCAATGCTACATTTGGCAAGACACCGGTTGCACTGTTGGCCGCACTCAATGCACAGAAACTCAATGCAACCAACAGCACCACGAGCAAGCAAGGTATTGATAAATCTAGTCTGCCTGTTAAAATAGACGGAAATACTGTAGTATACTCCATACCTAAGAATGAAAAAAAGCAGTGGACACCACAAAAAATAGAAAACAAAAATAATTTCATTCAACGCAGTATTAAGGCTGGTGTCCATGAATTCAAAAAACACTTACAAGAGAAAGCAAGAGTGACTATAACTAAAACAATTAAGAAATCCATTATGGACCTTTTATGACTCTGAAAATATTATGCTAGCTGTGTGCCTACGGTCTACTCGGCCACTTAAATACAATGATATACAATTTAAGGCCGGTAGGAAGTTATACTTTAATTTAGAAAGTATACCTATTGAGATTTTGCACCTGACTCGTGTAAAGTCGTTGGTACCTTCCAAAAGTACTAGCAACTTTTTGGTTAAACAATTGCATAGACTGCTGTCGGAGTTAAATGACATGGAAAAGAAACTAAAGCAAAGTGGTGGTGCATGGATTCTGGAAGTGAAGAACTCTAGAGTATACAGCGCTCCTGTCCGTGCTCAGGCGTGTGAAACCCCAGTTGCACTTCCTGAGAAATTGGAAGCAATCAGTCCTGTTGTCCCCGAGGTCCCTATTGTCCCCGAGGTAGTGGCAGCAGTAGCATCCGAGGTTCCCACTGTCCCTGAAATAGTGGAGACAATAGTAGTAGCACCTGTTACTATGGAGGCTGTGGAAACACCAGTCGAAACGACCCTGGAGACCCTGGAGACCCTGGAGGAAAACCCTTCCACGGTAGACCTCTCTGAGGAACCGGATGGGGTTGCTTATGACTTGCTAACTGTGGTCCCCAACGAGGGAATGAAGTTGGACACACTAATGAAAATAGCTGCTGCAAGAGGCATAGCAACAAAACGCGGTATGTCAAAAAAGGCAGTTGTAGACCGGATTTTAGACCCTAAGTAAGGATGCCCCATGTATTATAAGCTGCTATCATCAGTAAAAGAGCGCCTGATAAGAGAGATAAAACGGCACCTACTAGACCACCCCAAGTTTGTTAAAATGGTGCCGTTCGTTCAGGGCAAGTGGGCTTTTGAAGACCGACCTCAAATGGCTGTAGTGGTGTCCAACAACTCTGCAAGCCCATTGAAACTGTCTTCAGATAATTTCTTGGGTACTGTACTTTCCTACTCCATGCTCTCTAAGATGCCAGACAAGCCCGGAACTTCCGTGGAATGGATTAAGGACGACCTTTACGCCATAGACCGCAATGGTGGTCATTTCCCCACAAACCCGGGTGTGTACATTTTAGACATCAGCGGGTCACATATAGAAAAACAGGGCACTTTTACAATTACCCCCTGGTACTACGAGAACAGAGAACCACTTATAAAATTTGTTACGGGCAACGAAAATGCCATAACTCTGGCTCACGTACCGTTACAGGGGTCGCTAAGAATAATACAAAATGACAACATCCAACTAATAGAGTCAGAGTACTCTGTGGACTATGACACTGGAGAGATTTCCATTCTTAGAGATTTCTCCCCGGGAGATTATATTTGGGCTGAGTATGTGCACTTGGGTAATGCGATGGGGCCATTCTCATGGCAAGAAAACACGTCAAATACTACTGCACTGCCTGGAGTGTTTATAGCCTTCGGGAACAGGGTACAAAACGGGGATCAGCACGCCATAGTGATAACAGAAGGCAGAGTCGCTACCAGTTTGAATTATGGCGGTCAATGGAACATGAACATGAGTATTGATATTATTACCAGAGACAGTATCCAGTTTGAAGAGTTGATAGACTATCTAGGGGTTTTGTTGTGGGGCCCATCGAGAAACCAATTGAGTTACGAGGGCATAGAAATAACAGAGATGGATTTCAGTGGAGAAGCTGAAGAAGCCTACGACGAGAGTGGAGAGGACACTTACATCATAGGTTCTATAAGTCTCACCATGCTGTCTGACTATCACATGTCATTTCCGCTGCCTCAGTTGGTACGGGTAGTTAGAGACTATGACGACACCATCGCTGAGGAACTGGCACAGATGTCTAACCTGGACTCAATAACTGTAAAATCAACATTGAAATTGATGAAGTCTTTGGGGTTGTTCTTCACCAATGACCCATCCATACCGAGTAGTAATCGAAATTCACATCAGCCAATGATTTAAGGTGGCCCATGCCGTTGTACGAGTATAAGTGTGCACATTGTAACTTAAAATTTGAAGTTTTACGGCCTAATTCCAAAAAAGACGACCCTACGAAATGCACTGAATGTAAGAAGGAGGCCAGAAGGACACTATCTGCCCCTGAAGCTCAGTTCAATGCACCGGGGTTTGTAGCTAGCGATTTTCAGGATGTAGACAAGGTAGTCGGGGCTGACGCCGAAAAAAGATGGATTAGTGTGGAGCACAGACGCTCAGACATGATGAACGTAATTTCAAAGGAAAAAGCTACAAATGTAGCCAGAACTTCCGATGGAAAGTACGTGCCAATACACTATAGCCAAGCTGTAACACACGTACAAAATCAAAGATTTGGAGAAAGTGTGGCCCCGCCTACTTCACTCCCTAGTATAGCCCAAAAAGATTAGTCAAACACCTTCGAGCAGTGCTCCCACATCGCGTAGTTTGTACCCGGCATGTAGTATGTGTTACAAAAATCGTGATGCTCAGACACGTACATTTCTAAAAGCTTCGGATTGTCTTTCATACATTTTTTAATATTTACAAGCCTGTCAGCCAACTTAACTCTAACCCCTATTGTTGTAGACACTGAATCGTATGCACTGCAGGCAGCTATAACACTTTTAATTCTGGCATATGTGAGGCGCTTTCTGGTTTTGCGGTTAACCCCGGGCTCATCAGTACAAAAAAGAACACCATCCACCACAACAATAGGGACTCCGATCCTAATTAGTTTTTCTGAGGTGAGATCAGTGTCCTCTACGGTGTCGTGTAGCAGTCCAACGGCTTTATCTTCAAATGAATCAAAGCCGAATTCGCCAAGCATAGAGACTACCGCGTCCAGATGAACTGAGTACGGGTCTTCTCCGTATTTTTGGGTCCCGTGGGCGCGTATGGCAATATCTCTTATCTGCTCTATTGTAAGTGTTCTCATTTTTACTCTCTTATGTAGTCAGGCTACTTTTCACACATAGGCTCAATTAGTCAATTGACATACAACACGCCATTGTGTAAGTAACGGAGTAGATGGACAGTTACATAATGACAAAACTTGGGTTTCAAAGCCTAAACTGGCAAAAAGTGCAGTGGAACTGGGAAGATTTTTGCCAGTTTGGCAACTTCTTCTGCAATCATTTTGTTGTCATACCTAGCCGAAAAGTGTACCAGTATTACTGCTTTGTTGTGAAACAGATGGGACCTTTCGGCTATTTGACGCACGTGGGTGTGTCCCCGCTCTTCTACAAACTCGTTGGTCAAGTCCCCTAAGAACGTGGATTCAGTGATCAGGACATCGGCATTTACAGCTTCAGAATTAGTGTCAAATATGCTGGCCCTAGTGTCCCCTGTATAAGCTATTCTCTTGTGCTCTATGATGTCTATAACTTCAACCCCGGACCGGCTAATCCTGCCTATTTCGTCTCCGGGTAAATAAGCAAACTCTTTCTTTAGTTTCTTTCTTTCTTCAGAAATTAAGTAACCCTGACTGGGAATTCTATGGTTTGTAGCAAACGCTGTTATTTTGTGTCGATTTAACGTGACCGACTTACCAGCTTCAAGTGCGATAACTGTCACATTTGGACCGCTGTTTTCTTCTTGTAGTTTTGCCCAAATACTGAACAAGCTATGGACCTGGGGTTCGAGCCACGGTGGCACTACGTAAGTGGTTGTCTTATTGCCCTGCATGGCCCGAATGTTGGCATGCAAAACGAGACCTGACATGTGGTCAATGTGACCATGGGTTATTAGTACTACATTGCACTTTAGAGAAGCAGGGGTGACAGTACCGATGTCTAAACAAATACCAACATTGGTAATTGAAATAGCAGACCCGACCCCGCTTACAGCTATCCCATCGAACTCTAGCCCATCTGCTATTATAACTGCCACTTGTTTTCCTACACTTGTTTTTAGGGCTTAATGTATTATTTTTATAGGTTTGTAGTCTATAACCGCATCTTCTGAGATAACCCCCTGGCACTCGCTGGACTTAAAATTATAAACATACCACTCACCCGCTAGAAGCTGACGAGCTTCCATCAAAGGTAGTATGGACCTAGTCCACTCAGTGAACCTGCATTTGCGAAATTTAATTTGACTTGCCATAACCGTCATTGTACCACCCACCACCCTTCAAGTAAAAGCTCGATTTAGATACCAGTTTTACAGTATCACAACCACACTGAGTACCCTCATTTTGTTTTGGACATGGCGGGTTCGGACTATCCATTTTGTTTGTTTGTTCAAATTCGTGTTCGCACTTGGTACATCGGTATTCGTACAGTGGCATTTGACCTGCTTTAGTTGTGTTGGTCTAAGCTTTTGGTGTAACTTGCAACGGCTGCTACCTGTTTATCAGTCAGGTAATTCTTCCTGTCGTAGAAACTTTGAACACCATCTAAAAACGCTGTAGCCTTAATTTTTATTTGCCAGTTAGTACATGAGTTGACTTTGTTGCTAAAGTCTAACAACAATGTCTTTATTTGCTCATCCCCAATGTCAGATTTGGGCTTAGGTGGCTGGCTTGAGTGTTCTTTTTGTATTCCATACAACCTAAGCTGCAAAACCTCTATAGCCTCTATTAAGTCCGTCTCGGGTATCAATTCAAGCACTTTGTTGAGCAACTTATTTTGCGACATTGTTTGGTCTTGTCTTGCCATGTATAACAATACACCTCTTCATTGGTGCGGTGTGTTACGTTAATCCTTAAATTATGTTTGGTGATGTAAATAGGCTTGAACACTTGTGTGGAACCCCATATAAGTTTGAGAGGTAAACATGGCCGGGCCCTTTGAAGGTTATTCCCCTCCTGGTAACTATTCCAGAACAAACGTTGAAGAGCCCCAGCCTGTTGTAGCCGCTTCGGCTAGGGTTCCTATTTTCATCGGTACTGGGTCCGAAACATTACAGCGAAAATCTTTCGAGGTAATACGCGGGTCTTCTGCCACGGTTGACACGGCAGTTTATTCCGAGAATGTTTCGTCAAGATTTTTAACAAACAACGACACCGACAACCCCGTCTATGGGGAAGCAGACGGCACTATAGTGAAATTTCGGGTACAGAAGTACCCTATAGTCACTGGGTCTGGTAGCGGTTCATCGTCTTCCAACCCTGCACACGTGTCCGTGGTTGTGAATGACGAAGCCGTCGTAGTTACCGAGGTTGACGGTGCCAATGGGTACATAACTCTGTCTGTGGGTCCCGACGTAGACACCGTAACAAAGGTCACGTACTTCTACCGCAGGTCTGACACACAAATAACCGAAACCCTAAGCTCTCAGGTGACCTTAGGGTCAGCTGTACTTGAGTCCAGTGCTGAGACCTTTGATGTGGTTGCGGACACCAACGATTCCTTAATTTTAATCGTAGATGGAGTCTCTTCAACAATACCTCTGACAGCCGGTTTAGGTAGAACAGCAGCCCAAATCAAGACCGATATTGATACAGTGGGCCCGGTAGGACTTACGACATCAACTGATGTACGTCCCAATGGTTCAACGGTGCTGAGACTTACTGCAGACCAGGAAGTCGCTGTTGGGGCAGGTACTGCAAATGCTATTCTTGGCTGGAATGCCACCTCGACCAGTGGTAGAAACTGTGTATTCAAGGTTGCTCACTTCCCCATCGTTGACGGAAGAGACGGCGCCATCACTACTACTGACCCCTCCCATGTAACGGTCACTGTCGATGACGACGAGGTTATTGTTAGTGAAGTTGATGGGGCCAATGGTTTAGTAACTGTGTCTCTTCCGCCAAAAGCCGGGACTGTTGTAACAGTTACCCACTATTTCTCAAATTGGCAAGATACTGGCGACACCCTTCCTGATGCGGGCATTGTAAGCATCGACAGAATTGGTAACACAGAGGGGTCTTCGGACTACACTCAAGATACATCATTTGTACTAGACTCTGAGAATTCCAAGATTCTCTGGGGTGCAGCATACAGAGTGGTGTCAAACACCCACACAAGTGGGTCTGAATACTTAGACACTACCCAAATAAGTCCCACGTTAATTGACAATAGACTGTATTTGACCGAGTGCACTCGGTCTGGCTCGTCTCGGAAAGAGTTCATCCTGCCCATTGCTCCCACTACCGGAAATGGGTATGACACCCCACTTGGCAGTTCGGTGTTTCAGGATATAACAAATAGTCGAAGAGATTTGCCTAACGACCGACCTGACTTAGTGAGTGTGTATCACGGTGTTGATGTTAGGGATGCCCTGAATAGACCAGCAATAACTGTTTCTAAAGTAGAGTCATCAAGTAGAAAAGTTACTCTGTCCAGTCCTATCCCTCCTGATCATAAGGCATACGCAACCTTTTGGTACAACAGACTTGCAGATGCGTATGACACGTCTGCTTACAACTTAGCCGTTGTGGCTGCAGGCGGTTCTGGAACGGGAACCTACACTGTTACAGGTCAAAATAGTACTATACTACGACAGGTAAGATTTTCAAAACCTGGGTTGGCTGGAAACGCCCCTGCGGTTTCGGTGGCTTGGCCGTCTGGTTCTGAAAGCCAGCCCGATGCCATCCACTACGGCGGAACTTCTCTTGATGAGATAGTTACTGTAGTTTTCAAGAATTACTTGAAAGAACCCGCACAGTATGTAGTTGGCAATTCCGAATCGTATGACTTGAGAGTTGGGTTTAGCGACCAGTTCCGTCCGGTTCCGTCCAACACGGCAGTTGCTCCAATTGAACTGGCCACCTCTATAGTCAAGGCTCACTTAGTAGGTGGGTATGTAAACGGAGCATACCAAGCAGCTTGGCTTGGAAAAAAGGTAGCTTTTGACATTGATGGAACGAGCATAGAAACTGCTGCCATAGAAGCAGACGATACAATTGCCGACATTGTCGTTAAGATAAATGCCCAACTAGCTGATTGCGCCACATTTAGAGTTGACGCGAATCAGGCTGGATATGGTCACCTCGTTATCAAGGGTTCGGCTGCTCCCGGGGTTCTTGAGGATGAGGCAGGGGTTGACACTGCCATTGGTGACATGTCTACTACTTCTAAATACATAGAAGTGATAGGTACAGCGGTCTCGGGAGACCAGCTTGATGTAACCGACCTTGGTTTGGTTATGGGTACCAAGGTATATGGTGTTTCTAGAGCCACCACAATGCCGGCTTGGCAACGTGGGTCTGTTGCTGGTCCATACGCGATAGCAGCTGACACCGATTTCTCGTTTAGCGTAGATGGTGTAGACATTGTAGTTACACTGCCTGATGGTGGGGCTATCACTACTGCAGCTGTTGCTGTGGCAATTAATGCTGTTACCAGCGTGGATGCCACCCTTGTTGCCGTGTACGGCGCAGGCGAAGTGCCTGATGTGGCATACATTTCCGACTGGCAGGCTGGTGGTGACCGATTGATGTTGCTCTCCCCCTCGGAAGGAGACACGTCAAACATTACCATTGGAGCAAACGTTGTAGCCAATGGGCTGTTGGGCTTCACGGCAGCAGTAGTTGCAAACTCGACCATGGTTTCGGCAATTGATTTAGCAACTGTGCTAAACGCACACGATGGCGGAAACTTCACTGCACCTGTTGCTAACACTTTCCGGTCAAATTTTGTAGCAGACACGGTCACGGACCCCACTGAGGGGGCCAGCGGAACCTTCCTTAGAATCAGAACCAGAAGCTCTGGCACTTCAACAGCGGTCACGTTTGCATCGGCAGAGGACGACGCCCAGGTGTTGAACGCGTGGGAAGTTCTTGGTGTTTCAGCAGGTGATACTGATTCAGGTCAAGGTTCCCAGCAAGGTTTTTACGTTTACAGCAATCAGGCTAGTGGTACTGGGTCTGCTGATGACTCTGTTCTTAGTGACGATGGGACTGGTTCGGATGGCTTTGTTGGTGTAACTTACACCGATAGCGTGACTGGCTTACGGTTTACGGTTTTGCCATCTGAAGCTGATTACGATGAGGACTCCTCTTTCCGACTCACTGTAACCAGAACGCATACAGCCAGTGCTAACACCCCGACATATTCCATCCCAGGGTTGAGCGTAGTAGTGGCCAATACTTTGAGTGTGGCCGTTGGAGACAGTGCAAAGGTTGAAACCTTCGACCGTTCTAGTGGAGAGGCCGAGCCCGCGATTGGTGACAGTTACTACGTCGATTGGTCTTACACCAAAACTGACATAACCCCAAAAATTTTCACGGACATGAATGACGTAGTTCGTGAGTACGGGCCGGTAAACCCAGCCAATAGGTTGTCGCTAGCAGCTTGGCTTGCTATTCGAAATGGGGCCTCGGCAGTGGCTTGTAAGCAGGTATTTAAATCGTCGGGTGCGGCTGATGCCTCGGCCTCTGTTTACATTGCTGCACTGAATGACCTAAAAGTAGCCCTCCCGAATGGGACCAATCCTGCTGTGGTAGTCCCGTTAACGGGCAGCGCTGATGTACATCAATCGGTACGAGAACACTGCCAGATGATGAGCAGCATTCGTAACCGAAAAGAACGTACAGGTATTGTTGGTTTCCCGTCCGGAACCACTCCTACAGCGGCTCAATTGAGAGCCCGAGCTATAGGAAACGAACTGGTTCAGGTAGTTTACCCTGATACTGCGTCCATGGACTTAGTGGATGAGTTAGGTAGAACTACAACCGTTTTGGTGGATGGACCCATCGTTGCTGCTGCTTATGCTGGCAGGTTTGTAAGCCTGTCTTACGATGAGGCTACAGATTTCACTTCTAAGCCCATAGTTGGCTTCAAGAAGATGATGCGCACGATGGATGAAGTTACAATGAATCAGGTGGCCAGCGCTGGTATCACCCTGGTCCATACTGTAGGCTCCAGAATAGAAGTACGCCATTCGGTTACTACCGATATGTCCTCGGTGTTGACCAGAACTCCGTCTGTGATTCAGGTTAAACACCGAATTCAGCGAGGCGTCCGCACCGCGTTGAACAAGTACATCGGGCAGAAAAATGTAGGCTCTCTAGTTGGAGATGCCGAGAAGACTGTAAAAGATTATTTGGGCCAAGAAGTTGGGGTTCAAATCATTGGGGCCTACGACAAGGTGAAAATTAAGCCTAACGACAATGACCCTACCATTTGGGAAGTCTCAGCTGCATACCAAACCATACTCCCGGTCTTGTGGATTGTTACAACCTTTACTTTAAGAGTGAAGCTGTAATCAATAATCTTTTTGTTAACAGATTCAACTGAACACTGTCAGTACGTTGTAACGGAGAAAATAAAGATGGAAACTAAGATCGCCTCTGCTGTAGCTACTCTCGAAAGTGCCATTGCCGCTCGCCTTGCCGCTCGTCGCAGTGCAACCGAGGATAAGCCTGAGGGTAACAACAAGACGGCTGCGCATACTGAGGCTAAGGCCCGAGTAGCCGCTGTTGTGGCCCACATGGCGAATGTTGCCGAAATTTTTGAAAATGCGGCTGAGTATGGTGTGAACACCACAGCTGCTATGGACACTCTCAAGGCCACGATTGCTGATGTTGCCAACGCGGTTGAGCCCCTTGAGGACGAGCCTGCGGAAACTGTAACTGCCGCTGTTGAGCGGATTGAGAACTCAGTTTTCCAGCTTTACCCGAAGCTTGTCTAATTGTTTTGTGCTGGGTGTAGCCTGAAAATCAGTGATGGAGTGTAAGTCATGGCACTAAATGCAGGCTATATCTACCGAGAAGGGGCAACACCCAACACAAATGTTGCTGTTTCTCAAAAAGTAAAAATATACACGGTGTCATACGGTGAGGCTACAGCCAGTCAGATAGGCGTCTCTTCTGAGTTTACTCAGGAAGCCGAGAGCCGAGAGATGGTTGCTGTCAGAGGTATCGGTTATGGCGACCGAGTGCAGGAAATCGTACCCGGCAATACCGCTGAGGCAACCATCTCGATAACTCGTCGCTTGCTGTATGTGCTTAACTTGCACCAGCAATTGGGCTACAGAGGTGGTGTTGCCGGTGCTGTAAGGTCCATCAGGTACCATAGATGGCCATTCGATCTCAAGCAGGAAATGGTGTTCTCCGAACTAGCACACAGAAATGTGATGGACAATGGCGGCGGCGATGGCATGACAACCCGAGCCGCAGACGCCGATTTTGACGCCAGAGTTAATGGTGTTACAAGTGCTGTGGTCACTTGGTATGAGGGCTGTTGGGTTGAAAGTTATGGCCAAACTGGCATAGCTGCTGACGGCAATGCCATAGACGAACAGGTTTCTGCAAAGGTCACTGACATAGTGAGCCATCATGGGTTCCAAGGTGTAGACACATTCTATGCCATGAATACCGGTAACAACCCGTTTAGAGATGTAGGCGGCGGAAGTGCTTTGTATGGCGCCGCTCACCCGGCGTCTGCCCCTCGCCCCGACCGGTAATTTAGTGTTGTAAAATATTAAATGAGCATAAAAGAATCTCTAGACAAATTCAAAGCCTTAGGTAGAAAAACACTCAAATTTAGTGCCATGGACGGTGCTATCACGGGTGTTTTCCGCGTTTATACACGAAATAGAGACGCAGAAATAATGGAGTGGGCCGGAGAAATGGACGGTCTGCTCTACACTCGTAGATATAAAATAGGAATGCTGTCTAATGCCATTATAGAACTTAATGGTATAAGCTTTAGAGAATTAAAAAATATAGAAATAGACGCAGACACTAAAGTCCCCGTAAACATCTATTTAAGAGACAACATCATTGGCCATGACGATGAGGGGTGGGACGAGTCTCTTATCAACGCTTTGATCAAACAATACCAAGTTTTACAAGCAAAAGTAGAACTTGAGGCTATAGCTGGTGTGGAGTATGAGAACTTAGGCATCCCAGAACAAATCTCTGTACTAGAGTCTAAATTGGAAGCTTTAAGGGCTATTCAAGAACGAGTACCGGGACAGGGTGCCACTAGTGAACCAACTGCACCAACAGAGACTGCTTCAGAGAGCGGAGAGACTCAGTCAAGTAGCAACCCTGATTCAGCAGGGGTTCCTGACAGCACCAAGTAAATTTGGTGATTCTAGAGTAGTATGGAAAACTATCAATTCTTTTGAGCGAGGTGTAATACAATCTCTAAAAAATCAAGAACTTGCTTTTTTAGCATATTCTATATTTGTAATCGACGATATAAACATACTTCCAATAAGACCCAAATTACATAAAGTAATCAAGTCTTTAAGTTATTGGCCTCCTCACGCAATAAATATAGCATTACGCCAGCTAATAGAACTAAACAAGAAAGCAAATGACCTGGGTACAGACGTAGAAGCGTACTCGTACACGGGGACGTCAAGCATGCACTGGACCGGGTTGATGGGACACCTACCCAACGACCCGAAAATAACCGGGATGGCAGGCACAGACCTTATAGGCTTAAACGACTATCAATACATATGGATAAGCATTATGTCTCGCGAGGATAAAGAATTCCAGCGACACCTGCACAACGAGGCAGCTAAACTAGTAGCTGCCACTAATAGCCCCAAGTTTGTCGAAAAATTAGAAAAACACGAGAGAAGTATAGAAAAAGACAGAGATAAGAAAAGACAGAGACTCGTGGAAGGTATAGAAACAACAGAAGACGGGTATGAATTAAAAATAGCCAGAACAACAGATGAACTTAGTACTCAGCTTCAGCAGCAGATAAAGGGTGAAAAGGATGAACACGACTTATCCATCGAAATGCACGAAAAAAAGATTGAAGACGACAATAGAGACTTTGAAGAATTTGTGAAAGACCGCACTATTCAACAGGCTAGGGTTAGTAGGCCGAGTATTCCAGATGGAGCCGTAAAATTGGACGAAGAGTCGTTCGGACTTACTTTGTCTCAAATGAATGAGTATCGTAGGTTATCAGACGAGAAAGCCAAATTTGAGAGGGAAAGTCTCGTTTCCCCTTCGGTCATCATGGAAGCTTGGCGTCAACGCCAGCGGAAGTGAGTTTGCATGGCCAGCACAGAGACAATCAAATTTCTACTTGATATCGACACAAAAACCAATAAGTTGCAATCAGTTATAAGTGACGCAGAAGACGACATAAAAAAGTTCCAATCGCGTATAGAAAAATCTTTAAGGATAGACCTGGAATTTGGCATAAATTCTGACAAGGCTCTGAGCAAAGCAACCAAAGCACTCAAAACCTTAAATAAAAAGGTATCAAAAGACTTATCACAACTATCCAATGAACTTAAAATCAGTGTAGACACCTCTGGGTTGGAAAAACTTGATCAGTTATACTCAAAACTCTCAAAGAAAAAGAAACAGTATGATAAAGCTGCGGGAAATGCCCCCAAACAAGACAAAATTGCTGTGGAGATGGGCGATATAAAAGATGACATTGCCCAAATAACCAGTGGTATTGAGGACGCCAGAGAGAAATTATTAAAACAAGCAGAGATAGAGATTAAGTTAAAAATTGATGCAGAATTTAAAGGCAAACTAGCAAAAGACGTATTTGGCGCCATCAAGGGTGGCATAGGGAAATTTGCGTCCAAAGACTTATTTGGTGCCATTGCTACTACAGGCGGTGGACTGGGGAAAGCTGGATTAGCGCACCTAGAACATAAAGAAAAAAAGGCGGGTGGCTCTGGACTGAAAGCAGCCAAATTTGGTATGTATATGGGTGGAGCCGCAGGTGTCATAGGTGCTCTCATAGGTTTGTTGTCTGCTGCAGACACTCAATTTAAAGAGTTCTCCAAATCGGCTGTTGAAGCTGGCGGTGGACTCCAATTCCTAAAGGATACCTCTGGTGCAACTGCTGGTGGGATGTCCTCAAATTCTAAAGACATTTTTGACGGACTAGAAAAGTACAATGACGCCATTGTGAAGTTTGACTTTAATAGGATGTGGCGTGTAGACCCAAAACAACATATGGAATTTTTAAATGCTATACAGGGGGCGAACGTATCTGTCAAAGATCTACAAAACATAGCTGGTGAAACATTCACCTCATTTGAAAATGACTTGATGAAAAACGCCGTCATGTTACATCTGAACTTGGGAGTACCACTAAGCGAAATCGGTGATGCCCTGGGTACCTGGGTTACAAACCTTGGGATGAGCTTAGACGACGTAAAAATGTCGATGGCTGCACTGTCTCAGGACGCACTGTCATCTGGAATGCAGACCAAAAGGTTTTTTGATATAGTTAAAAATACCACTAAGGGTATGGGACTTTATGGGATTAAGGTAGAAGAAACATCCTCTTTATTAAAAGAACTGTCTATGGCCCTAGGCCCCGATGAAGCAGAGCGGGCTATGGCTGGGATAGCCAGTTTTTACCATAACGAAAGTATGCAAGGTTCAATACGTGCTTTGGCTATAGGTGGCAGACGTGGTACTAAAGCCGTGGAGGGTTCTGTAAACAGAAGTGTAGACAGAGCTATAGGTGATGGGGACACTACTACCAAAGAAAATAGGTCTGAGAGAATTAAAACGTTGAAGGGTATTAGGGACGCACTGATCCCAAAAATGCAAAAGAAAACTGCCACCGTAGAGGAACAAGGAAAGTATAGACAAGCAACTGCAGCACTGTCTCAAGCCACTCAGTTTGGGAAGGGTGGCATTATGAATGCTGCCATGGCTCTGCCAGCCACAGACCTTCAAGGAAAGCTTGAGACAAAAATGGCAGAAATCGGTCGTATGACGGGCATATACGACATAGGTGACATGGATAAAATGACCTCCAGGAGCAAATTAGCTGCTGAGGGTGCTGGTGTCATGAACGACGAGCAATTTAGACAACTAAGTGCACTTGGATCTTATGTAAAGGACATAGGTGGTGGGAGTTTAGAAAAGGCCATAGCCACCATGTCTGACGAACAGAAGAAAGCACTTATGGGCACCATGGCTGGTCCTGCCAAAGAGACGGCCGAAAATACCACAACCATGGCCGATGCTTTGAGCCAAGTTATACCTGCAATTTTAAATCAAATATCTGGCGGTATTTATGACATTGTTGATTACTTTGCCAACAGTCGAATGTTCGGCGGTACCAACAAAGATAAGTTGACTTCACAATACAGAAAAGAAGAAAAAGCAGTAAAGGCAGACTTAAAAAATGAGCAAAGAAAAAAAGAAAAAATGCTCGAAGTGGGCGATAAAGAAGGTGCTGAAAAACAAGACGGTGCAATTGCATACCAAAAAAAGAGGTTAAAGGAAGTTAGAGATAAAAGTGAGACATTGAATGCCATTACTGGCAACAGTGTGGCCGAAGATGCCTCTATAGAAGTTATGCAAACTTATGTTAATACACTAATGGACGCTAAAGCCAAACAAGAATTTGAAATTGAAAATAAGAAAGCTGAAAAAGACAAAGCTGAAAAAGACAAAGCACGTAAGGAGAAAGAGGCAACAATAACCAAATTACCCCCAAAAGAAAGACAGAAAGCCCAAGAGAAGCTAGCCCAAGAAGATGCAAACGCAAAAAAGGAGGAAGAGACCCGAGTTACAGAACTTAACAAGAAGTATGGTCACAGATTTGACAAAGGTTCAGAACCAGTACTTACACAAAACGAACCTGTGATTCCTCTCCCTGGCGTGTTAACTGAGGACCCACTTAAAAATGTTGTAGAAACTATATCTGAAGGAAATAAGTTATACGCAGAAATGGATGAAAAGATGAAAGGTACAGAAGACATACTAAAAAGGGTGGAAAGTGGGGGGTCTTTAAACACATTGGGCGAATTGGGCAAAGATACGGTTAAAGGACTTGGAGATGACATATCCAACAAAGTAAATAAGGGTAATATACTAAACAGCCTAGCTGACTCGTCGCTTACCCCTGACCAATTGGCTGAAGTCTCAGAGTATGTGGGTGGGTCCGGAGAGATTAGCAGTGCAACCAAATTGGCTATGAATGCAGACCCGGGTCAGGCTAACAGACTTAAGTTACTTACAATGCATGATGCAAAAATTACTCGTGGTGGTTTGGCCCAGATAATGCCGGGAGAGATATATAAGCCTGCTCAAGCTGAACAAATGAAAACTGGGGCCCTGGCTAATAACGGGGGTGGTTCGGGTGCTAACATTACTATAAACATACATGGTGGTGACATCAACGCTGTAAAACAAACAGTGTTGGGTATTTTGTATGACCACGACCGAAGAAGGGCTACAGCTTAAAAATGCCCATCGGTAGACATGGTATAAGGGGAGCCCCCCGACAGTCTCTCTCCACTCAGTATGAGGGTGGACTTGATCAACCTGTCAACGGGGACTGGATTCCCTTTGTATTTTGGGTGATAGGTCCAGATTTAACTACAGTGGTAAGTCCCCCGCTTTATATGAGGGTGAACCCGTCTGGGTTTAGTACTCAGATGTCTAAAGTTGTAGACTCATTCAACACCAAAGGCGCATGGATCGAGCAGTCCTGGGGCGAATCTCTACAAATCTTTCAAATAGAGAGCGGTACGGGAGCATTTATTTCGGTAGAGCACGGGTTGGTGTCTGCCCACACATTTAACAATGAATCTGCCCCACTTAGACACAAAACTTTGTCAAACTATCAATTTAAAAGGTTGTTGGACTTATACAGAAACAATGGCCTGATTCGTGATGAAAATGGCTCTGTTTATATGGCAGGCAGAATTAGAGTGGCTTTTGACCAGGGTGTATACGACGGATTCTTTAATGAGTTTACATGGACCGAGGATGCTTCTAGGCCTTATATGTTTACATTTTCTATTTCTTTTCAAGTTGAGGAAATAGTTATACAAACCGTGTACTCGAATAGTCAGGTTTAGGACATGGCAGACAGTACATCATTTACTTTAGAAAATGTCCCGGTTCCTGAGAATTCTGGGATAAAATGGCTCAATACAGCCATGAGGCCCGTGGCCGCTTCCAGAACTGAAAGTGCCGCTATGGCTTTCAAATTGGTGCCCCCGCCCAGGTCTACAGTATCCGAGTCAACTGTTGGTATAAATAAAGCTGCCATCAATAGTGGATTTGGCAGGAAATCTATGCCAAAAAATCCCAGGGCTGAAAACCTAGAGGCTGTCAACACAGGGAACAACAACACAGTCCCCGCTAACATGAATGATGTTATAGACGCCATAGAAGCACTGCCCACTTTGGTGTTGTTGATAAACCCATCCACCCTGGATTTTGCTTTATCAAAAGTTAGAACTGAGGGTCAAATGACCCGCACAAGAAAATACAAAATAGAACACTGGGGCGAAAACCTAGACGAGATTAAGATATCCGGTCAAACTGGTGGTTTCGTGTGTGTCGACCCAGATGGGTATGGTGGTTTGACCCGATCACATAGAAATGGATCAGCTGCCTGGAGAAATTTACAAAGCTTGGTGGCAGTATACCGGTCTAACGGAAATGTTTATGTGGATGGTTCTGTACCTTCCAACAATTCTGCTGGAGATTCGAGAATCCCGTATAAAATTGGTTATGTAAACATGTTTTATGATGGTGTTATGTACAGTGGTAGATTTTCAGAGTTCCAGATAAATGAGACAGCAGACATGCCACATGTTGTCGACTATAGTGCAAGTTTTACAGTGCATCGAACCACGAGGCTGGATCAATCGATTAGGGTGCCTAATTCTTTCAAGACTTCTGGTATTGGAAACACAGTAAATGAATTAGGCGGTATCATTGGTAGGGGTGTGGTTGCTGTTGGGAACCTCTAAAGAGAATACGGCATGGACGTTTAGGATACTGCAGTATGTCTAGCCCATGGAGTGGCAGTTGGGTCGAAAACGCCAGACCCGTTATAAGGATGGCCCCAGACTGCATCGTGTACATAAATGGCCTCGTTGAGGTTACATCTTGTCTGGATTGTCACCGTAAAATAGACATAAACAATTATGTAACAGGCATAACCACAGATTTGTCTGTAGAGAATGCCCCGGGGTCTGCTTCTATATCACTATGTATACCTATACACGATTTTGATAACTTTCGTAAAGACGGCGTTTTCATAATAAATTCCATGATGGAAATAGAGATACACTCTAAAGGTGCTTATCACATAAACGGAGAATGTAAATATTACCCCATATTTTGGGGCGTTGTCACCACCATTCAAACAGGGTGGAGTGGTGGTGAGCACACTGTATCAATAAACTGCGCAGACATAACAAAATGGTGGGAACTGACACGGGTCACCACCCAGCGAGGTGTGGTTACTAGTAACTATGGTGGGTCTATCCAAGGTGCTACCGGAGCAGCGGGCCATGCATTTGAAGGATGGAGCGTTTTCCAAATATTTTATTTTATAGCTTTAAACGTAGCAGGCGACAACGCCCTTTTGTCCGGACAGTTGGAAAGTTATGCCCAGTCTACCCCATCTGAAAAGTTTGTAGACGTGGCCGACGTGATGTCATATTGGGTGGAAAGATTTAAAAAACAAATATTTAATATTCGGGTGTACGGATTAGGGGTCAAGAAAAATGCAGACGGTACCTCAGAAGACACCTTCATGCCCGACCTTAAGGCCATGCAACAAATGGTGCTTTATGGTAAAAGGACTAAACCAAAAGATAGAGGGAATCGGAACACTACAAAATTTGATGCCGTTAGAATGGATGTGTCTAAAGTACTATTAGCCAAGCAGCTCCAGTTCCAGCCAGGGCCAGTGTTTGAGGCTGAACAAATGTCTAGGTTGGAGTTAGCCAACCAAATAAAAGACCTTATAGGGTACGAATTCTACATGGACTCTGACGGCGGTATAACCTTCAAACCACCATGGTACAATATGAATGTTATGAATTTGCCAACCCAAATAATAACAGACAAAGACATTATAAGTTGGTCTGAATCAGATGACGAGAGCAGGGTATACACCGTACTAAAGGTAGCAGGTAGCTTCATCAGGAGTGATATAGCGGTGGGGGGCGAGGGGTGGTTGGTACCACAGGGTATTGTGGTGGATCACAGATTGGCAAAACGGTATGGGTACAGAATGGGTCCTGAAACCCGTATGGAGTATTATTCAGACCCATACAGTTTGTGGATTTACGCCGTGGATAGACTGGACGTTTTGAATTCTAAAAGACGGTCTGCCAACGTAGAAATTCCACATAGACCTGAAATTCGCATGGGAATACCAGTGTATATAGAGCCGTCTGACACATTTTGGTATGTACTGTCCGTGAATCATAGCCTTACATTTAGCGGCAGAGCTACTACAAGTCTAACCCTTACAGCCCCGCGATCAAGCTTTACCATGGACAGGGACATGAATCTGGACGCCAAAACCTCCGGAACCATGACTGCTAACCTAGTCGCAAAAAGAAACGAAATCCGAGCCACCAATTCTGCCAATCGCGGCATACCTAATGTTGTATTGATGCCAAATTTCGAAAAACTAAAAGAGTTTAGAGAAAGTGGAAAGAAGCTTGGCGCGAGCAGACTTGATAAGAAGATCCAAAAGCAAATTGAAGCAGCTAAGACCAGAGCAGCATCAGCTGAAGCTAAACTAGTCTTAGAAAGTAGAATTGCGTCAGTTGTTGATAAAAATTTAAATCAATTTGAAAACGCCGCTGATGTTGTCAACCTCGTGACGGATGTGGCAAGAATGGCAAGAATGGCATCGAGAGATATACTCTCTTTACCCGGTGTAAATGCCATTTTGAGTGCTAGCGGAAAAGTCCAAACAGACTCAGAAGAGTATAACCAAGACAACGCCAACAGTGAAATGTATACAGGCGAGTACGCCGAATTGAATGCATCAATAAACGCTTTTGCTCACGGAGCTACCGAAGCTTGGGGGTATTACAAATATGCGTTGCAAGACGAGGCTCTATTAAAGATAAACGATGGTGTGCCTGACAATGAGCAGCTAAAGAAAATAGAATACATATCAGTAGCATCTGTATCTGAGACTTCAAGTAAAGGTAAAGCCATATTTCGCCACCACCTTGTACAACCAATCTCAGATGAATTTGGCTACGAAGTATACGGGAACTGGCCCTACGGTAGAGGTTGGCGAGTCAATTCCATGGGCAAAATGACTCGTGTAGACGAGTCTATGGCTGCAGACACGATTGCAGAGTTGATCCCAGAAATAGATGACGGAACCTTGAATTTGAGGACTCCACCCAAGCCCTCTGTGGCAGACCAAAGTAGGTCTGTGCATCAAGTGGGGGTTTTGGATGCCAGCAAATCGTTATCAGAAATGCAGCCTCTGGAACTAAGTGGAAAGTGCTTGTGCTCCCTAAAAAAGGATGACCCCTTAATTAGGGCAGTGATCAACGCAGGTGTGGATCACATCGGGGCAACACAAGAGTCACTTAGGAAATCATCTGTGTCCGACATAGTATCTCAACTATTGTCAATTAACGAATTCGAATTCATTACGCACTCAGAAATAGAAAAAGAGTTGTCGGGTGAGTACATAACAGCCCCTGGCTTATTGCAGCAATCAGAAGGATTTTCACCACCCGGGGCCATGGTCCCTCCTCCAACTCAAAAAGAAATGGGGATGGCGGGGCCTAGTGGAGCAGAATACGACGAAGCTACAGAACTGTTGGCTCGCAGGAAAATAGCCGACGACGCCATAAGAGAACTGAGAGCCGAATTAGGGTATACCGAAAAGGCCAATGACGAGGTAGCCAAGATTCTTGAGTGGGCTGCTGACTTAGACATTGATAGCTTTCCTAGGGTGTAATTTGTTATGAGAAAGCCATCTTCTGCTAGTGCATCGAGGTCCCCTGGCCACGCTGGTGCTTATACTAACTCAGGTGAGAAGTTACCTTCTAACATTGATTTAAATAGTCCTCAAAACAGGGGCAAGCCTAAATTTGCTACAGTTACCTTTGTAGACGCAGAAAACCACACAGTGGACTTGGCCTGGATAGGTCAAACGGGGGGAAGGTCCGGAGTAAGAATGCCGGCATCCGGAGGTCCTAGGACACAATCCGGGATGACTTTAGAGTTTGGGACCAAAGTATTGTGTGGATTTTATGAGATAAATACGGGTTCTAACATTTACGAGCCATACATTATATCGGTGCACCCCACTCAAACAAAAGAGGGCCATGACGGGGGAGTAACCCAGGACGTAGACCCGGACCTTTTAGACCCTGAGACAGCCGAAAGAATGAGGGGGTACTTAGAGGTAACTCGCCATGTAAAACCCAGGTCGTACCCGGGTGAGTATGTAATTTCATCTAAAGATGGGTCTGACCTGTACCTAGACGATGGTGTAAGCTTACAAGATTCCACTGGGTGTGAGATAAGGCTTAGGCCTTCAGACCACGCCTTTATAGTTTCTGCAAATGAAAATTTTCAGTCATATGGCGGCGTCTCTATATTTTCTGGGCCTATCCAAAGAAATGATCTGTATTGCCCATCTGACGCCACAGTACCGGATTTTATAAAGGACTCTCCATATACGAACCCAATGATTGGCAATGTGTCCATTGCACCAGATGGAACCATACTGAATTATGTTGCCAGCCATTGGCAGACACTGGGGGGTTTGTACCCAATACTGGTAGAGCACAGAACTGAAATACGAAGAACCTCTAATTTAGCAGTTAACCCGGAGGCTGGTGAAAAAACACTAAATAGAAACCCTCCCGAAATAGAAATAATAGACGGCACCCTTGTAAGTAAATCTCTGGCTCTCAACGATTTGCCCGTGTACGGCAAACCACTTAAATTTATAATGTGGACCGAGGACCCGGCTCCCGGCTCTGGTAATCCGCAATTTGTAGGTGTCAACGATGCCCAAGGAGAGGCTTCGGAAACCTCTACGAGAGCAGTGAGCCACTTGTACCGCATGACTCGTGCTGATGGGCGTTCCGTATACCACGTCGTTGATTGGGATGGCAAGCACTCGTATCACATACCAAAACCGTCTGCAGCGAGCCTTGGCAGAAGCTTAGAAGCAAATCTTGAGGGTGGGGCCCTAGTGGTACTAGGGGGTGACAGCAACAACAACAGCTTTGCCCTAAAAACCTCCAACAAGATAGACATATCCGCTGGAACTGGTGAGGGTGGGAAAAGCCTAGAAGTAGTTGGGAAAGGTGGGGTGCACTTTTCTTTTGGGAAGGATTCCAACGGGTTAGCCTGGAGACAAGATGTAAATGGTGACTACGAAATAAACATTTCAGGGAAAATAACTGAGAATGTGAAGGGAAGTAGAATACTAAGCGGCAGCAACGTGAGCATAAATGCCGCCAGAGCGTCTACAATAACTGAAAACGACCAAACCAGAATGGTTGGTGGTGACGAAACCACTACCGTAGTAGGGGCCACCTCCGCCCAATTCGGGGGAGGCAGATCGGTAACAATAGCAAACGCCAACCCGCTTCGTCCAAGTCCTACTGCAGACGCCATCAGAATTTTACTTGGTAACAGAGAGAAAACTTTACTGGCTGGCAATGACGTGACCAGTGTGGTTGCTGGCTCCATTTCTAGAAATGTAGTGACTGGCGCCATAACTGATAACATAGCAACCGGGTCTTATACTGTTTCGGTAGGCGTAGGGGCTGTTGCTATTTCTACTGGTTCGGGGGCTGTTGCTATTTCTACTGGTTCGGGGGCAATCACGATGACCTGCACGGGGGCAATCATCCAAACTTCTGCCACACACATTGTAGCTTCCCCTATGGTGTTATTAGGCCCGTCTCCGATTTATGGTGCGGTGTGTGGTGGCATACCAATGCCGGGGCCGCATTTGGACTACATAACGGGGTTACCACTTTTTGGGTCCCCTTTTGTAAGAGTGTCATGATTGTAGCTAAAGTATTATCCTCCGCCCTTATTTCTAAATTCACTTCAGTGGGTATAGTTGGACAGAAAGCATCTGCGGAGGCACTAGCCATTTCTAGTGGCGTTTCCGATTTTTTAATGATGTTGAGTGCGAATGCAACTTGCACCGGACCTATGGGTACTGGGTCAGCTTCTGGCAATTTTATAATTCCTCCTGCACTGGGTCAAATCATGGTGGCTAGTTTTAGTTCTTACGGTTTGGTAGGGTCTGCTTCACAAAGTTTAGCCTATGCAATTGGGTCTACAATTTCTGAGTATGTAAGCAGCAGTGGGCTGATAACTGCTCCTACCATAGTTGGGAGCGGGTCTGGGACCGCGAATTTCACTGCAGTTCCATCAGTGACACTATATAATTTCCTATTAGGATATTTTAGCTCTTTAGTGGGTGATGGAGAAATGCTGAAGAGTATGTCCTTGGCAATAGCCGATGGTGTGTGCACCTCAGTTTTGGCTTCAGCAAGCCCTCTGACTGTTGTCGGAACCCCACAGTACCCGTTTTCTGTTGTACCATCTGTAAGCATCGGAATAGTGAGTTGACATGGCATTTAAATTTACTGGGTACACTTTAGAAAAACCAAGAGTCTCGTCTGCAAATAAGATTACAACTCTACCCCCAGACGTGTATGTTCCTACAGCAAAACTAAATGATTATGAGAGCGTTTGGGACCCGAATGACGAGAACCCGGGTAACAGAGCAGAGTACCTAGTTCAATCCAACAAAAATGCAAAACTACCATTAGCGTCTTTTCGTTGGACCAAGAATGAGCCAAACAGAGCCAGATTTGGGTGGAATGGCTCTGTGTCAAGGTGGGACCCACTACCCGGGTTACCCCCCACTGTGCTTACGTCCAATGCAGCCATAACAGTAGGTGATTCTGACCATTTAGACATCCAGATTAAGCCATCGCCTAATTACAACTTGGCAGAAGAGACTCCGGCGTCCATTAGACTAACCATAAATGATGTTGCTGTCACAATCAATATTGTAGACGATTTGTCCACCAGTGTAGTGGAAATCCCAGTCTCCGGGACAGTCTCTCTTTTTAAACAAGATAATGTAATAAGAATAAACTCTGTAGACTGTGAACCGCACCCTGTTATGTGGTTCGGAAATGTCTTCGCTTCTTTTAAAGACAGTACAGGTGTAATTGGTAAAGTTGGTGAAATTTTATACCTACAGCCAGTCCCCATCTCTGGTGAAAAATCAATAATTAGAATTGGTAATTACCCTCCTTTGCACCTAGGTGATAACACCCCCGTATCAGGTGAATTTTATGTATCAAACACGGGTGAAGTTACTATTTCGGATGCAGATATAACAGAGTACGGTGGTAGATATGTCTATTACTTAGGAGTAAACAACGGGCTAAACTCCCAAGCTCAGCCCGTGACTAGCCCTAGTACAGATTATTCAGACCCGGATGCATTTGAGAATGTAAGAAGTATTGGTACAATAAACAACCCAGAACTTGCAACTTTATATGGTAGCCCAGTGACTGAGGGTGGAGAAATCTTTGTGTATGCCAAGTCTGGGGATAACACATATGTTTTTTCTAAACCTCAGTGGGTTGATTATGACCCTAGCCCTGGAGACCTCAAAAGGGGCAGTATAGCCATACGCAGAACTACAGGTCAAATAACAACCTCAACCTCTGATAGGTCTAGCAAGGGGGACTGGGATTTATACTGGGTGACGGGTGACGTCCATATCGAGGACGGAATACACTGTAGATTCTTTAGAAACATAGCATACCCAACCACCTGGAATGAACCTGACGTATACGCTACAGGCTCATACACATCAGACGAGCCATTTGATGTTAAAATCGGGGGCTCTTCAACAATACCTCTATTTGTGACGCCTATACACAATAACAATCTAAGATTTGATGTAGTAGCACTATCTGGAGCTTTCCCTGCCGGCCAGTTAGCGGAAGATGGGATTACCCCATCAGGGAAAGATGGAGCCTATGTAATATCTGAGTCTGGAACTGAATTGGTGCTGCACAGACGGGTGAACAACCTTGAAGTAAGCTTGCCAGAAGACACATATGCCGTAAACCTACCACACTCAGTTTTATTGGGCAGAGAATACTCATTCGAGTATAAATACAGGGACGGTAAACCATGGGCGTCATTAGACTCTGACAGGTACATTCTTAGTTCTAGTGCTGGGTCTGTTACACTTAAGAGCATTGTAACAGAAGAGACACTAGCAGATAATGTTTTGTCTCCGTGTACTCTAAATTTACCGTTGCTGTCTGTACACCGTTTTTATAAAGCAGAAAGCACTGTTGGCAGTGCTCCTCAAATTAGAACCTCCTATTCTAGGGTACGGATCGATTTAGAATCCGATTTATTGGAAGTGAGCCCCATACTAGGGTACACCGGAGAGACTGTATTGGGCCAACCGTCTTGGTTCCAGGACACAGAATCCGAGTTGCCAATACACACCCTAGTAGAAGTTGGCAGCAGAATTTTGGTCCATGGTGTCACTACCAGTACCCATACTGTTACTGGCGTTTCCGCCCCGGTAGGAGACACACCCTCTAGAGTTATAGTAACACCAAACATAGCATACAGTGATTCCGATTTAAGGTACAGCATACATCTTAAGCCCCAGAGCATGGATGATTTAGAATACTCAGTGGACCCATGGTCTGGACACATAATTTTTAGTCAAAACATACTTGATAACTTTCCAGAAGAAGACGTGTGGGTGGGGTACCAATACCCACTTAACGAGGTGAACTTTTCACCGGATGGCTCTATATCTTTAAATCAGGGATTGCTGTCTGAAGATAAAGTACTGGCGGAGTATTATCAACCCATAGACCTGGATGAACCTGGAGTGCTGGTTGAGGAATTTCTAGAAATAGAACGGACAAGCACAGCCGTTGTACATAACAGCCTGTCCTATGCAACATTTAACCCAGAAGGGCACGAAGTAGTAGACGGCTCTGCCAGGGTATATATAAAGGGCAGGCCCATTAAAAGTCCTGACCAGTATACAATAGACGACAGTAAAATTATGTTCACTAATGCTAAAGTGGGTATTAGTGATAACGTAATAATAAAATTTAAGACCAAAACAGCCCTAGGAGGGGAGAAGGCATTTTCTACTTCTTTCACGCCGAGGGACACAAGACTCTCGTTGGTGTCAAACACAAACGAGTTTAGTGTAGTAGGCGACCGTTCAAGTTTAGCCGGTGTCATCGTGTTATTTGATGGTGATGCATACACCATCAACACAGCCGTTTTCAACCCGGGGCTGAATACCACTGTTATCACGCTTGCAGATGACGAATACCTTCGTCGTCAGTATACAGCACCCATTGTACTGGTATCTTCCAAAATTCTTGAAAGTAGTGACTACACACTTGTAGGCACATGCGATTTTGCTGTGGGGTCCGTCACTTTTACATCCAAAAATGACTTGGTTCAGAATTGGCAACCAGGACACATAGTGCGGGTAACGAGTACTAAGTCGTTCACTGCAATGGTGTCCGGAGCTAAACAGTCCGGGGACGACGTTGTGGTGTCATTCGTTGGTCCATCTCCGTGCACCACTGTATCTGGGAATGTGTATAGGTCAGACCTTCCTGTGGTTCCAACCGGGGAGGTAAATTTTAAACTTAGTAAAGAGATGATACCTACGGAATCAATTTCTGTTTGGGTTTGCCCTGTAAATGAGGACCCTTCAGACGAGTATACCTCTACAAGTTATAAAATAGAGGGGTCCCGTGTTTTGGTACTAAAAACACCAATACAAGAAGGTCAAAAGGTAGTCTCGTCCTATACAGCTAGAGACTACCTGCCAGCGGGATCGTCATTTAGGGCGTCATATACCAGAATGGTAGACACCACCGCTGACGGGTTTAAAAGTCAGTCTTTGTCTGGTGTGTTTGACTATTTTGCACCCGATTCTACCTATTTTAGAATAGAACATATTAGCACAACTTTGGGAGAAGTGAGTGCAGACCTGAAGTCGGATACCAGTTCTCAGGTGCCATCCCGTGGGGTCTCGTCTACACCATCTACGCCTGAAAATTGGGACTATGGGTCTGTTGGGTTTATAGCAAAAAGAGGCAAACTTGTTTCGTCCGACTATGTGGCAAAAAGATTTTTATCATATGTAAATGACGTGTGTATTTCATTTGAAGAGATACTGTCAAATGTGGATGGGAGAGTCGTGGGGGATGCTGATGGCACTTTTACACCAGAGGCTGACATCGATGCCTTGGTATGCATGCGCCTCAGGCCAAAAGAAATTGTTAGTAGTGGAACCATTGGGGAGCCCACTCCAGACAACCAGGATGCAATAAAGTCGTATACCAATTTCCCATTTGGTTACAGGATAGATTGGTTGGGGACCTGGGCCTATGCATGGGAAAGACACAAGTACAGCAGATTTTTCCCGACTTGGTCTGTAAAAGAGGGTATAACAGACCCCTCATTAGAATATGCCGACGATGATGATGTGTTTGACTTGGAAACTGAGCACCCGTCCAGGGTGCGAGGATGGAAAAAACCTGGGGTTTGCATTGTAACTTCAGGGGTTAATGACGGCGCGGTAATTATACCTGTAAACAATCCGATAAATGATTATGCAAACGGGGTTAGACAAATAATAGCTGGGGATGTAATAAGTATAGTACGGCTTGATGGCACTGTAGCAGCCCCGGGTTCTAAAGTTACCGATTCTACTACCACCAGCATCACGCTTCAAAATGGTGGTGCGCCTACTGAAGAAGAAATTGTACTGCTAGCAAAATTGAGACTTCCCATTGATGCATGGGGCACAGTAGAACATATCGTGTACGCTGGAGATACGGTCTACACATTGGACCCAAAGTGGAAAGAGGGCCCCAACTTTGACGTGACCGAAGATGGGGTTGTAACTCACGACCCGGGTGATTCTGCATACTACCCGGAACCAAACCAATTAGTAAAATTCAAATTTAAAACTGTATGGACAGACCCCAACCCTAGAAAAATACCTGCTCTGAATAGTGTGGGAACTGATGACAGAGAGTGCCTTTCTATACCTAGAATCCAGCCAAAACTACCTGTTTCGAGCACCACACCTGTTACAAGTTTAAACACAGAACCTTATTTGTTAAGTTTGGTGTTAGAATATTTACAGTCCATGTTAACAGATACACAAGAATCACTGACTGGTCTGGCAGGGGTTGTGTCTGGGGACGGAATGACACTCACTCAAGCGGGCGGGTTTAGCACGACCATAGTAGGAGATTTGGTTGTGATCCCTGAGGCATCAAACTCTGGCAGCGGTGGCATGCAAATGTGCCTGTCCAGTGATGCCGACTCTGTATACGTTGGGATGAAAATTGATGGGGTTGGAATTGATTACGAAATTGATTACGAAGAGGGCACTGGTGTTGTGTCCGACCCAACTATACTGTTGCTAGACGCCCCGAGCGGCATATCAGCACTGACTGGGGATGAGTATTTGGTTATAACCTCAGCAGTAAACGGTGGCATGTACAAAATTGCCTCCATGACCAATGTACCCAGCCCCAGATTTGTAATAGACGCAGGAGTGCCCTTTTCTAACATTGCTGGGGCGAACCACACTTATAGACTGGTTATCCGTAGAAGTGGGGCGGTTTCAACGTCAACCATTCTGACGCACGACCTGGGGGCTGATAACTTCCTGAGTATACCTGTTGGATCAAAACTTACGGTGGACGAGGGTGTCCCCGGAGTTGGGGTTTGTAATGGCGTGTGGGAAGTTTTGTCCTCCAACGGGACGACCATAACAGTAAAAGGGTGTTTCCCTTCTGGAAACGACAAACAATGGTTTATCGACAGAGGGTGTATGGATGTGGACGAATTTGTGATGGTGGACATTACATCCCTTTCAAGAATTACTTGCCGTAGCATAGATCTAACTGAAACATTTACTCCCGGTACTCAAATACTGATTTTGTATGGGCCAAACATTGGCCGATACTTGGTAGAAAGCAGCAATTTATCAACTGGGGACACCCTGGTGGTAGTTACCGGACTGGTGTACCCCGGGTATGATGCAGCCCACCCTTTTAGATGGTACGATTCGGCTTCTAATGACGAGGACACAAAAGCATACATAAGAAGGCCCAGGAGAGATTCAAATTTAATTAGAAATTATGCCGAGGCAATGGGCTCTCTGAGTGGAATATTTAAAACGAACCAAAGAAATAGGGTTTACGGAGAATGTCAAGTTGCAGATACTGTACTCACAGATTTCGTATCAAACCTGACAGGGGTGTCTGAGGGAGACTTGGTATTTATACCAGACAAAAGCCCTAATAGACTAATTAGAAAAGTTTCGTCTGTAGTCAACAATGACATAACACTATCAATTGGGACTGAATTAGAGACAAAGCGGGTACGGTACAGAATAGACAACAACACCCCCACAAACCAGATAGACAACTGGGACAATCTAAGAGAACAGGTTTTAAGTAGTTTGATAGTATCTGGGTCGGGTGCTGTCCAAAATAACAAACTGGACATAATCACCGCTGTTGACTTAACGGGGCTAACTAGTGGTGTCGTATACGTGTCGAGCGACACGAATCCGATGTTAAGCATTGGTGTTATAGACCCAGATAACAGCAAAATAACTGTGTCTCAAGAGTTTGTATCTGCAGGAAACATAGATTTTGAGGTGTGGGGCACTGTTCCGTTTATTGGCACAGAAGTGGTCGAGGTTGTATGTGAGGGGTGGACTAACTTACGGCAGTATATAGCATGGGACGACATAAACATACCAATCATCACGTATGACCCACCAAGGAACCCACCAAATCCTACTTATGGAGACGCAACTGACGGTGTTCTGACAGACAGATTGTCCGCCGTTCAAGGGAGAATAGACTATTTAAACGGCGTACTCAATGAGAGTGAAGGGTTGATAGACAAAATAGAGTCTATACTGAACTCAGGGCCAAACCTTAATGGGGTTAGATACACATGGATCAACTCAAGAATAAACCTGAAATCGGGGTTTTTGCAGAGAATACTGAGAATGGACTTGGAGAAAGAACAGCAGGAGAAAGAACTTCTGGAGTCCATCTTGAAAACACTGATACTGGAGAGCATGTAAACAAATTTATAAAAGTAGAGGCTAGTCAGTTCACTGGACCTCTAATAAAACACCTGACAAGTATAAGAGATGCTCTGGAAGTTGTAAAACAGAATTTGATTCAGAAGCGTAAAGAGGCAGAATGCCAGCGAAATGGAAAAGTATAGCCATAGAGGACCTTCTAGTAGCTAGAGAAGCTATAGAAACAGTAACTGATACATTTGATTCCATACTTGCTTTTACTGGCGCTGTACGAAATGTATTAAGAGTAATAAAGGCGTTCTTACTAGACTTAGGAAATCCGATAAGAACAGCCCTTCAAATAGCTGTGGCCGCTATAGAACAAATTTTAAATGACCTGGACCAAGCAGGTGTTTATTCCCTGTTGGTACTGCCAGAAGCCGGGGCTGATAACAGTTACTCGAATGTAAAAGGTGGCATAGACAACTTTTTAAACACTGTAATATTGTCACTTGAAGATGTGAATGACCCCAATAGGCCCCAGTTTTCGTCTAATGCAAACGTTGGTGGGTTCGTTCTAGTAGCGGACAGTGGAAACATTGCTACTGTGATGGAAGCCATACTGTCTCTATTAAAGCTGTTTGGTATAAACAAAAAACTAAGCCTGCCTGCTCCTAATCCGGTGACAGTGAAAATGCACAGGGGAGGGGTACCCATTCTCAGGTTACTTGACAGTTTTGACCCCAATCCAGAGGTTATGATCCAGTGGCAGGGGTTTGGTGGGATTACCGAGTGGCAGGTCGAGCGATCCAGGTACCCTAATGGCCTCCCGTACATTGTAACAAAAATAAGTGATAGTAAGTATACCTACGGACCCGCTGATAGCCCAGACGAGGTACCGGGCGCTAATATTAACCAGTGGGTGGGTACTGACAAATTTGGGTCTGTAGTAAGGTATTTTGACGTCATAGAAAACATTGCCCCAACCGGAGACGTAGACCAAGTAGACGTTTCCACGGGCATCATGGGTTTTTTAACAAATGCGTATACCTACGTGGACAAAGACGCAACTCTCTCCCCTGCAGACACAGAAGTAAAAACATATTACTACCGTGTTAGGGCCAAGTCTGGGTCCCCTATGTACACAGTGGACCCTAATGGAAAATTAACTATTGAGGGCGGAATCCTTGGTTCACCCTCGTACCCAGTGTCTATAACTATACCCTCTAAAAAAATAGCCGACATAAGAGTACTGGTATCCAGGATATTGTGGGCCGGATTTAATGTTTCTGCACCCTGTCTTTTAGAAGTGGAAGAAAAAGGTGGGCTAACAGGCAATTATAGAGGTTATCAGTATGCTGTAGCGGCTATTAATAATGTTACAGACAACAACACAAATGTCAGGTCGAGTATAGCCAAAACCAGTGCTTTACAGTGGAACACCAGTGTAGCTAATGGCATGGCTGCTGTAGTCAAAGCTGATAAAGGTCGTTTGGAAGCTGACATCATGGCCGCTTTGTACCGACTTCCAGGTACGTGGTCTATGATCGAAAAATTGTATACCGATTCTGCTGACAGCATAGAAAGGTGGCAAGGACCTGGAGATGAGGGGTCATTACTTGGTGGAAATTTGAGAGGTAGCCTAGGTATTTCAGACGACGCAGTAGGCGGTGTTGACAGGGTATTCATAGACACTGTTCTCAGAAAAATACTTAAGTATGGCGTGGTCTCCGGTGTTGAGCCGAATTGGAGTACCATAAGACCACTAAGAGAATTCTTACCACCAGTTTCTGAACTTTTAAATGCTCTTATTTCAGAATTAAAAGCTCTCATGGAGGCTTATGATTCCACTATTAAGGACATCATTGCTACAATAGACATGTTGGACCATAAAATAGAGAAACTCGAATCATTAATTAAAATGATTGAGAACATTATACTGGAAATTCTGAATTTAAGGGGCGGCTTTTACTTGGTGTATGTGGACCAAGCAAACAGCACAAATGACTTTCTAAATAAGGTGCAAGAGGGCGTGGGTGCACCATCGGACAACCCCGATGAAAGGTCAGATGCCATCCAACCCGACCCAAATGCATACACTGCTGGGATAACCATACTGTACGGCGGCCCAAGCTTTGCTGCTATTAAGCCTTTGTGGGATTTAATTTTGGGTGCGGCTGGATAAAGTATGTCGTCATCACTACACTTTTCCGGCGCATTTACTTTAGAAGAGTACCTGTTACTAAGAGCATACATTGGCAACAGAGAGATAGAACTAAATGGTATAATGATTTGGACTACTGTAGAACTGGCTGCAAACGGTACAATACTAAAAACGGAACGCGACCCCACCACGAAAAAGCTGTCACGTTTGGTCGTGGCCCCGGGCACCCGGCTTGCCCAACTGATAGAGCATTATAAACGAAATGGTGGCAACCCACTAGACCTTGATATACCTGCAATTTATGACCCCAAAATTCCACAGAGTTATACCCAGGGTGATGCTGACACGCCGGCTATGTTGGTAAATAAAGACGGCTCTGAAAAAGACGTTCGGGTGCACAATGACACGTATGCCGCTGTAGCAGTCTATGAACTCAAAGAATTTTTCTTGCCATCTATCAAGTCTAAATTGGGTAGATGGGAGTATAAAATACTCAAAGCAATAGACTATTCTGATAAACTTGTTTCTATACAATCGAAAATAAAAGACCTCACTAAAGTAGACGGTTCTAGGTCTATACAAAGTTTGGTGGCTCAAGTTGAAATCGTAATGAGTGACCCCTCATTTCCGAGGGCTGGTTCGGATTTAAATGCAGGCACCATTGCTGGCGACAGTACCTCAGGTATGGGTGGGAGTGTGGCATGAGCTTTGATTTTAACTTATTGAATGCCTGTCCACACTCAGTTTTTAGAGATGAACTTGAACTTGTAGATGGCACCGAGTGCTTGTTACCCTACCCGCCCTCTTCTGTCAACGATGTATACGTCAACGATGTACATGTGCCTCAGGGTGGTTTAATGCTACCTGCCAAATGGGACACAAACAAAACCTTCCCTATAACCATAAGCTCTTCTTCTGATTTGTCCCTAACAGTAAATGGGGAAGAATACACCCTTCGGTTGGTACTCGGTTCTTATGACTTGAATAAGTTAAGACAGTCATTGTTGTCAATACCTATCCACATTTCTGCACCAAATAACAAGTTGTGCATACGCTCCAGAGAGTTGGGTGCTGCAGCTTCCATAGGATTTGGAAGTTCTGCGGTTCACGAAGAATTGGGATTACCTAACAATAGAATGGTGACAGGTTCGGTTTGGTGTCCACCATGGAATGTGGTGGACGACGATTCTAGGTTATTCGACGAATACAGAAAAATTGTGTTTTTGCAAGATTTAAGAAACCTCTTTGGCCAAGGGGTAAAAGTAGAGTGTAGCTACGTTACTCCCGCAAAATCTTGCAGAAGGTGTTTTGGCCTTAGGCTGGAGAACGACTGGAGGTATAACGAAAGTGGAGAAATCGTAACTATAGAAGAAGAGGCACTGTTACTGCAAGAAGCCAGAAATGTTGTCTTGACTATGAGGGGGACCAACCGATTCCACTCGTGGTACGGCACTCAAATTATGTCTGTTATTGGAGAGAAATACCACGCTTCTTTAGACTTAAGACTTATGTCTGAGATCTCTCAGGTTTTACAAAAATTACAGTCTATAAAAAAACAGCAGGAAAGAGTGCAGTATGTGTCTGACGGAGAGTATCTTTTTAGAATAGAGGGTATATCAGTAAAACTTGATGCAAACGACCCCACCATTATCCGAATTGCCATAGGTTTGAAGAGCAGAAGAAACACTCCAGTGACATTCAAAACATCTTTAGTGAGGTCCATGCTGGAGTTGCCACTTTTGAGTGGCACTGATGGTGCTATGAGAATCGGGTAATTTCTCTATGGGACAGAATTAGCATGAGCATTGTCATAAATTCACCTAACAGTGGTGTCTTGTCACCACATTCTTTCACTACAAATAAAGAGTCCATCTCCATATCTGGAGCCGTACCTGCAGGTACGGCTCTGGTTCAGGTAAGTATAAACTCGTCGGGCTGGACCTCTTATGGGATGGTGTACTATGACGACCCCAATTTTGTAATACCAGACCCATCTTACTTACAAAGTGGTATACCTCTACAAAGTGGGCTGAACACACTAGAGATTAGAACCACTGATGGGCTTGGAAAAGTAAAATTTTCCACCACCTTAAACATACATCGGGTTAATCCGTCCAACTTGGGCGTTATTTTGTCCCCACCTACTGGGTTCAAAATTCGCAGACACAGAGACTCTGTTGACCTGTTAGTGTCCAAAAGTCCGGAGTCGGGAGTTATAGGGTATAATTTTTATGCATCCACAGACACTAAAGGAAAGTACCTAAAACTTAACAAAGACTTAGTCACTGAAGTATCTTTCCAAGAGTCTGTAGAGACAGAATTGGACACTGTCTCTTCTGTTATTACATCTACTGAGAGTGTATCTGTAAAAGTAGGACCATCCAACAGTAACGGAGACATTTCGGAAAATATTATAGACTCCACACTCGATGTTACAAATGTGGATGGTAGCATTAAAGCCACCCTGACCTTAGTGTCTGTGTTGACTACTGATGTGTTTTTGTTTAATCATAACAGATTGACAACGGTGTCAAATGGCACCTTAAACTCCGACATACTTAGTTTAGTACCACCCGGAAATCCGCTGTTTTATGTGTGTACTTCCGTAGCGTGGGATAGTGCCACCCACCAGTACATAGAAAGTCCCCTGTCTTACGAACTCTCAGGTATACCTATTGCAATTAGCAGCAACTACAGTCAAATAAGTGTAGACCAATTTGATGGCATAGTCAAATCCATAATAACAAACATAATGCAAAAACAGCCCGATGTATCACTCATACCCGGGTCTGTTAATAGAACAGTGCTTATAGACCCGTTTGCGTCAGAATTTGAAAGAATACATTTTCTAGCTGACTTCACGCATAGGTCCAAATCGTTTTCTACACTGTTGGGCATTGACGACACAGATGGTGACGGGGTGTCTGACCCCGTATCACTCAATGCTTACAAAATAGGACTAAAGGCCGCTTTAAAGTTAGAAACCGATTCTGATGTACAAAGAATAATAGACCTTTCGTTTGAGTCTCTGGCTTCTAACTATAATGTGACCAGACAGGGCCCCAAGTTTGCAAAGGGAAATGTCAGGGCATGGACCACCGCTAGGCCGGTCTCCCTAAATTCATTAACAGTGAGACCCGGGTCAAAGGTATATAGTGAGTCTTCGGTCGAGTCTTCGGCCACTGTTGAGTATACAGTTGTAGGTGGGTTTACTGCCACGGGTGAGGTAGACGATTACTACGACCCAAGCTCTGGTGTATGGCAAACAGGGTCTATACAAATTATCGCTAGAGTAAGTGGCAAAGTAGGAAATAAACCGCCCAACAGAGTAAATAAACCGGGGTATGGGTTTGGTTCATTAAGGGTAACCAATGACCTTGCTATAGCCTATGGTGAAGAAAATGAAAATAATTTAAGTTTAGCAGAACGGTCGCTGCTTGGGTTGGCAGTAGACTCAGGAACAAAGAATGGTTACGAGCAGACCGCTAGAATTTCTGGGGTTACTGACGTGGAAGTTGTGGATGCCCAACACCCGTCTATGTTTAGAGATTGGGACCCAATACGCGAAAAGCATGTTGGTGGTAAAGTAGATGTGTGGGTATGTGGGGAAGAATTAGATGTAGTAACAGAAACATTTGCATTTAACTTTGGGGAAGGAAGAAAAGTACTGGCCACATTTGTTGGGGAATCACAAGACCTGTTGTTTACTTTAAATGATAGTAGGCTGACCCAAAATAGCCCCATAAAACAAGTTATTGATGATGTGGACAGGGGTCTTGGGGCATACAATGTAACCACAGGCAAGAGATTTGTATTAACTGGGGTTTTAACTTACCCCGATGTGTTATACAACCAGATCAAGCTGAATCCGGATGCATTGAACCAAATTGATTACAATCCAGATGATGTAGTACGAATAGATTATGCGTTTCAGTTGAATTCTGCTTATGTGCTAAAAACCCAACCTGCTAGGTCAGTAGTGACCCTAGTTGGAGATGTTTCCGGGCTACTCGTAGAGGGTACACACTTTGACTTTATAGCAGACGCAGACCCACGCACCATTGGAAGGTCATCAGGGTCCAATGATAGGGTTCAGATTAATAGAATACTAAGTGGTAATACCTGGATGCCCAGTGGAGACCCGCTACTAGTAGCAAAAGAAAATCACACCCTGCTAGGTGTGATTCCACTAAGGCTTGATCAATTTGGTATAAACCCAAGTAGTGTAGCTGTATACGAGGACGCGGGTGGTGAAGTAGAATACACATTGGGGGAAGATTACACTATAACGAGCGCCGTGTCCGTGTCAGACTACACAACAATAACCAGGGTCGCATCTGGAAGCATACCAGATGGAGGAGTGGTTTATGTTGACTATGCCCACGACGAGAATTTTACTGTAACATACGTCACCAACAGAATAATTGATAGAATTAATGCCGCAACTAATTTAAAAAAGCATGCTACCGCTGACGTCATAATAAAAGAGAATCTAAGTGCGTGGGTGGACGTAGAGGCCACAGTGGTACTTGTGCCTAAATTTGATCCAGTGCAAGCAGACATAAACATAAGAACGGCTTTAGGGAGACTGCAGGAAAGTAAACGTCCAGGAGTCTCTTTAGACCAGTCTGATGTTATTACAGCCATAGGCTCTGCCATAGGCGTGGATAAAGTTGTGGTACCGCTCGCCAGACTGACCCGAGCCGATGGCACACTTGTAGTGGCAGAATTGGTGCATAGCAAAACTGACAGTACTGGGTTTGTGCACTTGGTGGAAGAGTCTACATACAACACTAGTGTGTACTTGTTTACATCACCTTTACAGTACCCAACCTCGGACCATGGTGGAAACTGGATAACCCAGCCAGTGGGGGTGTTTAAAGAGACACAGCCGATGACCACACACGGCATAGACTCGGCGACAGAAATCAGTGGAACCGTAAATGGGGCATTTATTATAGGGTCTGATGGGGCGTCATTGGCAGGCTATTCTGATGATGCCACTCTAACATTGGCTGGGTTTAGCACTGATGCAGACAGGCAGATAGAAAGAAAACTGAGGACTGCAAATAGAGTTTTGGTAGCAATACCAACCAACGAGATACCCACTGATTATATGTTTGAAGCAACCTATTCAGTTTATGGGTCTACAGGGGCCAGGGACATAGGAGTGTCCAGTATAGAGAGAGCGATGTTTTCTTTGATACGTATGGCGTGTGTAAATGAACAGACCTCTTAATCAAAAACAAAGGTCGTGTGAGGTCAACCGCATAGCTGTGTATAATCACAACGGGAATTTGTTCCCGTACCTACTTACCGGGGTATGGCAGGTATGGACCTAATAGAGTCAGGGCAAAAGTATGATATTCTGCTCAGAGACGAGTCCAAGATAGTACTCCAGTCTCTGATGGCGGTTTTGCCATCAGAGTATAGGTCTGCAATTCCATCCACAAACTATGGTTTGTACCTGTCCACTATAGCCAGAGAAATAGCTAGGATCAAAATAAAACTAGACAAGATTAGACAAGATAATAACCTTACTCAAGTGAGGCCTGAGTTTTTATGGCAATTTTTGGGGGTATACCTATTTAAGGGCGATGTACCAAATAAAGCAATGTCTGATGACGAATTTAATGCGTTTTTAATGTCATTATTCAAGTTGTTGCTACAAGGGTCTAAAAAAGAAAGTATTGGTTCTGGTCTGGAACTAATACTTTCTGGAAGTGTACAAATACGGGAGAGGTACAAAAATAGTACATACGACATTTCCGACCAGTTTACATTTGACATAGAGATTGACGGTGTAGAACTCTCAAACAGTCAAATAGACGACACTCTAAAACAGGTACTCACATTAATCAAACCGGCACACACTATATACAAACTTACATACCTGTTTGAAGAAGAAGTGGATTTACAAACAGAAGAAACTATAACATCTAACGTCCAGTGGTATTATTATGAGGACGGGAGAAAATTCTGGGAAGGTATAGAGGGTGTGCACAAGCTTGGGGGCCAAAAAGTACACCACAAAACAGACGAGCCAGCTAACATACACGGCAGTACAATAACCCCTAGGGGCCGCATACTTACGAATTCTGCGGGTACACAGTTAGCTCAATCTGCAGATGTTATAGTAACTGTCAACGGTGACGAAGTGGAAGTGTCTGATGTGTACCCCACCGTCCCTGGTATAGTGTTATCAGATGCACCACCTATAAACGCAGAAATTTTGGTGTCATACTACTGGGTACAATACACAAACATACCTTTTGCTAGGCTAAACGACCCAAATTTTGTGTTAAATTCTTTAAATGGGTCGGGGTATCCCAACCATCTAATAGACGTGACCGACACAGAAGAGGATTTTGGTGTAGTGCACACTGGTTCTGTAGAGGAACCGGAAGAGGTGTACCATGCATACCATATGGTGTGCAAAGAGAATTCTGCAGTATTAAATGACCCAACGTCACTCTTGCTAAATATGCGTTCCAAAGAGGACCCGTCCTCTTTGTGGGACGCTCCCGAGCACAGTGTAATACAATATGAAGGGGATGCTCTACCATCGAGTCCGTGGACTGACGGAGGTAGTGGGGGACTGATTACAGTAGGCAATGGGGCACTAACTCTAACCAGCACTCCATTGTCAAATAGATACTGGTCCGCGCCATTGCCTGACCAAGATTTCTCCACCAGTGTAGTATTTAGAATTAAACTCACAAATGTGGCGAGTAATGGGGCATTCTCTGGGTTTTCTGTAATAGTTACAAACGGGATAAAAGCTGCTGTCTGCAACATAAGAGAACTGCCCGCATTACTGACTACCGGGGACGAACTGTCAGAAGGATCGTGGACACACAACGGATTGGAAGTAGACACGTCTACTTTTCACACGTATAGGCTATCTTGGGATTACGAAGAGAGTGTGTCGTTGTATGTGGACGAAATGTTGGTAGCGACTCTTTTGTGGAGTGGTCTCCCAAAAGTATCAGAACTTAATTACACCAAACAGCACACCACCCCATGTGTAATGTTTGGGTCATTTGATTATGTAGCCAACGGAGTGTCTGAGTGGCAATTTGTAAGGGCCTACACCAAGCCTGAAGGCATTAGAACTCCTGTCAGATTTAAAAAATACCTATGGGACCCCACAACTACTTTAAGTGATGACTGGGCCGAATCGAATACATGGGGTGTCGAGTCAAACTCAGACGAAACATCCAGGATTTATTCATATGGTGACACAGGGCTGTCATCACCGTATCACTTTACTCGTACAGAAATTGGGTGTGGGGTTGTAGTAGTAGAGACTCAAATTGGTGTTATTGCATCGTCTGAAACTCAATTTCAGGTAGCGCACATTTCCAATGGTTTGTACAGCGTAGACTTGTTTTTAAAACTTGTGCGTCTAGAGGAAGTGAACACTAAGTGGGGATGGGTAGGAGACTCTCTACTGGAAGACGTAGGATGTACTTTACAAACTTTTGGGGGCGGCATAATATCCAACTTAGAAAATGAGTCACAGAGTGTGTACACACCATCCGGGTCAAGTTTTGGGTATACCATGGCTACCTGGAACCCTGCCTGGACTGAAGTGGTCTCATTCTGTCTAAGTATAAACGACGTGAGTACCAGTCCGAATGTGTACTTTGTCATATCCAATGCACTAGAAACACTAAGAGTAAAATTTGTATACGACAATGGGAAAAAAATACAGGTATACGTTCAGGACGTAATACTGGTTGGTGAGTACGCTGTAGACTGGAGTCTGCAGCACACCTATGACGTAATTTTTAAAGACAATAATGACATCCTGGTCCAAATAGACGGCAGCACTGCGTGTACAACGCAAGTCTCATCAGTCTCAAATGGCGAGTACATCCAGGTGGGGTGTGATGGTACAACCAATAGCGAGGGTATCACTGTTAACTTAAGTAGAATAACAGTGGTCCCCACACCACCCAGTACTGTTATACCGGGGATTAAAACAGGAGACTCTGAAATCTTATGGGCGTTAAATGAGATAAACTCTATTGGTGACATTTTGTTTAAAATAGGTATGGATTTTGAGGTCGCCACACTACACGTAAACGGCGGCTTGGTTGAATGGGAAAATGGGGATTTCTATTTAAACAACCTATTCATAGACTCCAGTCGTGTCAGCGTTGGGCTAGGTTCCTACGACACCGAGAATGTGTTGATATTGGATGTGAAATCTTTAAGGTATCTGCTACACCCTGGATTTGACTCTGAGGAATCCCCAGGGAAAAATGTACTGAATTCTTTCAACATCCAACCTGACCCTAGTCATTTGTACACTAAAACTGCACACACCCATCCGGTTAGCGATGAATTTTTGGCTTCCATGTCTACTAGTATGGATACATGGACGGTTCTAAATGGACGGTTCCCAATTGTCCCAGTTTCACAATCTGGTGGCGTTACACTGGAGGAATTGGATCTTGATCTTGATTATGCATTCAACAAAACTAGCAGCAAACAATACTTGGAAATAAGTGCAAATAAAATACTGATACATTCTTTCCCGAGTAGTGCCCTATACCTGGACGTAGACCATTACCATACGTCAGATGGGAAACTGGAAAATGTTTTGTTTCCAGCATCAGACTATTTTGGGATTATTAGTTTAAGCGTAGACAACCCCGTACAGACAGACACGTATGTATTTCCAACCCAGGGTTACGACTCGGAATACATGCTGTTTAATAGTGTTGGTACTTTTAATGCGGGTGCATTTGGACCTGTAAAAAATTTTGTGAAACATGTTTTGGACTTGTTATTTGAGGATGCTGTAACAAAAGACATAAGTGAGTCATTTGTGTCCTTTGTATCATTTAGACTGTTTAGTGTAGATGAATCTGTGTTTAACAACCAGCCTCAAGATGGGCTAGACAACCCCGGTGGGTATACCGAAGTAAGCCCAGGTTCACTTTTTAACACAAGTTTTAGGTTTAGTAGTCCCGCAGCTGTGTCTGAAACTGTTGACCTGATCGGGTACATTTCATAAACTAAGGGTGACAACGTGATAACCTCAAAGTACAGGAAAAATAGACTAAACGACGAAACCTCAGTTAAGTCTGTTTCCAAGTGGATACACAAAGAAACTTACTCAAGGAAGCCATCAGGCCACATTTCAATTAAAGAGATGGGCCCCGATGGTAATTGGACAGAGGTATACTCGGCTGCAAATGTAATCACTGGCGACCACTCTATTCTTATAGCTTGGCTTATGAAAAACTCAGGTGGGCCGGGCGGTGGGGCTGTTGCTCTAGCGGTAGGGTCAGGAGACCCAGCTTGGGATAAACAGGATCCGCCAGCACCAACATCGACTCAGCGCGCTCTTGTTGCTGAATTTTTCAGAAAAACATTTTCTGGAACTTCGTTTAGAGATGAAAATGGGGATGAACAAGCTGCCCCATCCAACATAGTGGACTTTACTACTACATTTGCCGAAGCCGAAGCCGTGGGGCCGTGGGTAGAAATGGGAATAGTGGGCGGAAACGCCCCCTCTGGCCCAGATGCTGGCATCAGTATAGTTACAGCAGGCGGGGATGCATCCCAAGAGGGTGTAGATATTTTAATCAACTATAAAACTATGAAAGTAATAAATAAGCCATCGGGTGCCACATACTCTTTGACCTGGAGGATAGTGTGGTAATTAAGTACGGCTATTCCGGGGAGGGTGAGCATCCGGGTGATTGGTCATTTGAGGACAGACTGTCTCCCATGCTTGGCACTTCAGGTGCGGGGACGGTGGACCTAAGGGACTATTCATCGCCCAGACACAACCAAAAAGGGTCAAACAGTTGTGTAGCTCAGGGCGTAATTAAAGCCCTGGAAATTAAAAGAATACTTACGTATGGAAAATCAAAGCACATAGACCTGTCTGTGTTAGCTTTGTATTACCTAGCCAGAGAATTGAGAGGTGGACCTGATGGTGGCAGGGTTGACAACGGGACTACCATCAGTGCAGCATGTGACGCCTTAAAAAGATTTGGTGTATGCGAAGATGTAGTGTGGCCATTTGATTTAAGTAAGGTCTCAGTTGCCCCATCGTGGGCAGCCATGCGCAGAGCCTATGTAAACAAAATTGATTCATACTATAGAATTCGAGGAATTGGGTCTTACAGGGTGGATGCATGCATTAAAGCCCTGCGCAACAATTGCCCTGTTGTAGTGGGAACCTTAATTGGCAACAACTGGGACGGTTATGGTAAAAAACCGGACATGGTAATTGGAAAGCCGAGCACTACTGAAGGTGGACATATTACAGTTTTGGTGGGGTGGGATGGGACGAACTTTATAGGAGAAAATTCCTGGGGCACCAAGTGGGGGTACGACGGATACTATTTTATGGACCCGGATGTGATTGCGGACTTTACCCTAACAGACGACCCCTTTGTAGTTTCGGCTCCTTGGGACCCCTTTGCACTAGGAAACAAAAAATGAAGATGCTTTCAGCAGTTTTCTTATTTATTCCAGGTTGTGTTCCAGCATATGTAGTGCAAGAAGTGGGTGGAGCAGAAGACTGTCCGCTTGCGTGTCAAAATTTAGTAAAATTAGGGTGCGAGGAAGGGAAACCACTGGAGGACGGCACTACTTGTGAAGTATTTTGTCGGCAGTCTTTGACTAATGGGCACAACTTAAAGCCCAAGTGTGTTTCTTCTATTTTGTCTTGTGATAAGATAGAAAGCTGTCAGTAAGCCATCACACAGACTGACTATAAAATGGGGACGGTATGTATGCAATGACCAAAATCTCTGTGGTCCACCAGTCGGTGTCCACATATAGGTCAGGCAAACGTCCGCCCAACACGTGTTCTGTGCCATCGTACAACTTTATTACAACTCCAGGAACGCAGTGTACACTTCCCTTAAATGTCAGGGATTCAAGCTGTTTTATCCTCTGGGTATAGGCCTCAAATTCAGCTTCTTCTTCGTCCGTCATCATCCCATCTTCATTTAAACAGCCAAATGGGAAACCCGGCCTATCGGTTAAGTCCCATAGAGTAGGGTCGTCTAGCCACACCCACTTAGAAAATGGAATTTTTGAATTCTCAGCCGTGCTGATGAGTCGTTCTGCCTCTTCTCTACATACCCGTTCTTCCCAATCAGCATCCAGGTCTGAACCACCCATACTACCCAGTATAGCCTTGGCGGCGTCTATATCGCACACTCTTTGCGAGTCCTTGTTAAGACAATGACCGAGGTGAACCCGAATCTCTTCTAGGCGGGCATTTAGTCTCATTAACTTGGAGCCTCTTAGTATGATGCCATGACAGTTGGGTATAGCACTGGTTCTCCAGACAGTCCCAATTCAGTTAGCGCCAAAAACAACTTAACCTTATACTCATGGATGGCACCTAACAGGTCAAAGTTTACCCTGCACCCCTCGTCGCTTCCAGTGCAAAAGTACATGCAAAAACCAAATGCTATTTGACCTTCACCCTTACACTCTATGTCGTAAATGGGGTTTACCTGAAATGCCGCCAGTTGACCGGGAATGGTTTCGTCCGGAAGCCAAGCCTTAGAAAGTGAAATACCACTTTTTCTACACCAGTCAGCAAAGTTCTCTGTGGGGACAAAGGTTTCTTTCAACTTAGCTGATTTGCCACACTCAGCGCAAAATTTCTTAATGGGTAGAACAACTAAATGCCCACACTGCAGTTTGCGACCTGACTTAACGAAGAACTGGTCCTTTGTTACTGCAACACCGAGTACTATTTTGTTGTAAATGTACACGTTAGGATTACTTTCTAGTGGATGTACAGTGTATTGCAACAGGAGAGCACATGGTCAATGACCCATTTCATGACAATGACCCAGGTGACGAGCGGTGGATTGTGGTACAAAAACATCGCTCTGGGGTTCCCAAATTATGTAAGTCTCTGTTAGGTATGGGTATAACACCCGAACAAATCATAAGTGCCAGATTTATGCCTGAATTTGGTGTGTTCTCTGACGTGGAGTCGGCACGGGACTATTTGAATAGTCTCGACATCGAGTTAAGAAGTAGTTTTGAAGTTAGGAGAATACTGATTTATATTGACCCAGAACAGATAAACTAAACTGGTTGTACTACATACCCCAAATTTTTAAGTCTTACCACTGACTTTCGTGCCAATTCAAATTTAATGTGACCCGCTTTTTTCTTTGCGTCGTCACTAGAAATAAACGCATCATCAAATGCCATACCCTCAGGGTCGTCTCTGTAGTCTAAAATAAATAGTTTGGAAATCGACCCATCGTCCTCTTCCACCACACCTAAAGCTAGCCCTAGCAGGTGGAAAAACTGTCTGTTCGCTTCCTGTAAGTATCCGGAGGATACTAAGTCCTGCGGTATTTTGTCAGTGTTTACCTCAGACATGGAGCCCTCCGGACAAGTCCTGATCTTTAACATACTGGGTGTACACAATAGCGCATTCAGATGTCAAAATCCCATGGACAGCAGAAATGGCATTAACCACAACATTTTGAGTTACAGCTGATGGGTCAATAACCCCGTCGATAAACAAGTCCCCGTATTCCTCTGTTGATGCGTTCCAACCAAATTTGGGGTCTACAGAGCTAGACACTACCCTATAAACAGTATCTGCATTTACTCCGCAATTTTTAGCGATGAGTCGTATAGGTTCTTGTATTGCTGTTCTTACAGCATTCCACCCGGCACACTCTTCTACGTCATGTTCCCCATAGTCATCCAAGTCACCCATGCTTGCGGAGATTTTAGCCAAAATTGAGCCACCACCAGCTACTACGCCATGCTTTATGGCAGACCTTGTGGCCCCAATTGCGTCCTCTACACGGGCCTTCCGCTCTCTCAGGGCTGCTTCTGTCATTTCCCCTATCTTTATCACACCAATACCGCCAGACAGCATACCGATTCTCTCTTGATACCTGTCTTTGTCAAAAAGAGATAGTGCACTGTCCCTTTGAGAGCGCAGCGATGTGATTCTGGCCGTAATGTTCTCATTCGAACCCTTACCACCAAATATAGTAGTGTGAGTTTTATTTATTACGGCTTTGTCGCATGTTCCTAGGTGTTCCGGTTTGATGTCGGACGGTTTGATGCCCTTATTTGTTGCAATAAGCGTTGCACCAGTAAAAATAGCCAAGTCCTCCATCATATCCCTCATTTTCTGACCAAATGAGGGACCAGGAACACAACAACAAATGAGTTGTTCTTTTTTGTGGTTAAGGATAAACGTGGACAAGGCGTCCAACGCTATATCATTTGCAATGAACAACAAGGGCCTGCCAGACTCCAAAATAAAATGAATAGTGTCTACAAAAGCATTGATTGCTTCTACTCTTTCGCCTATAATTAAGACATACGGATTTTCCAGTGTTGCTGTGCCCGAAATACCGCCAAAGGCTTGGTCCTTCCAGCCTTTTTCGTACCGGGCTCCCTCAATAAGTTCAAGCACATCTTTTACGGTGTTGGACTCTTCGACCATTATGACACCGTCTTTACCAACGGCGTCCATGGCTTCAGAAACTGTGTCACCTATAGTAGTGTCGCCATTGGCTGACAGTGTAGCAACTGCCTTTATTTCTTCAACAGAGGATATTTTTGTGGCAGTTTGGCCAATCTGGTCAGTTATGTATCTTTGTGCTATAAGCATGCCTTTGTGCAAGTTTATAGGCGACATCCCGCTCTCTACCAGTTTGTTTGCCTCAGTAATCAGCCTGCCCGCTATTACAGTAGCCGTCGTCGTGCCGTCTCCTGCGTCGTCGGAGGTCTTTTCCGACGCCTGACGCACGATAGTGGCACCCATGTCCTCTAACGGGTCAGAGAGCATCACCTCTTTCGCTACTGTGACACCATCCTTGGTTATTACAGGACCGAGCATGGCCCGGTCAATCATGACATTTCTACCCTTGGGGCCAAGTGTGACTCCCACAGTTCTGGCTAAGATCTGAGCCCCTCGTACCATTTTCTTGCGAACAATGGTGCCGTGGGTTATGGTTTTAGTTTGGTCCATTTATTTGGTGTCCTTTGATTCAAATGCACATTCATCGAAGTATGTTTCGTTGGGAACATCATAATTGGATATCCCCAAGTCTCTGAGACAATTGGCGTCCATAGAATAAAAATAATGCATAACTATCGGGTTTCTAATGAACATACCCTCTTTGGAGAGTATGAATGGTATCAAATTCCGTCTGGAAAGATAATCATAGGACTGAACCAGTACTGTCCTTAAGCCTTTATGCCTAGGCCAGCACTCTAGATACCACGACAACTCTGCTATCATGGCCAGGGTGTCTGCATCTTTTAGGGCTTCGTGTGGTGGGTCGACGGGAGTGTCCTCGCCATAAGCCCAACCCATGATACCGGCGTAGGCAGTATCTTCTATCTTATTTATTACTTCTCTTCCAACAACATTTTTAACCGGAACAACTATGTCACTTAAAAATGTTTCCGGCAAGTCATGCTGGTAACACGCCAGTACAAAGTCATGCCTCGGGCATGGGTCCACTCTGTCTTTAAACCATCTGTAATATCTGGCCCCTACCATTCCACAAATTATGAGGTGGGTAGAGATGTCAATGGCACACGGTACTGAAACAGTACTAAACCTACGCTGGGTAAATAACGACACAAAGTCTACAACCGAAATCTCAGAGCCTGTTTCCAGGTTCATCATTCTTCCAGTTGTAGTAATGGTGGTGTTTTTTATCATTTGTTTCCTGGTACCAATACTTTACACAAATGTACGTTCAAAGATGTAGTCCACGTGCTTGGTGTAGTCTTGGTGCCCATTGAATACTTTATCAACCAACACACTGGTTGCAATTTGTCGTTTAGACCATTCTTCCAGGCTCTCCCCAGACTTCAGGGCGTTTTGTATGTGGGTGTACGCCTCTTGTCTTGGTGTTCCACCTGTTGTAAGTGCGAGTAACAACTTTTGGCTGTGGATGTAGTCCATAGACTTATTCAAATTCTCCGCCATTTTGGCAGAGTTTACTCTCATATTTTTTAATAAAAACACAGTCTTTTTCAGCATATAATACAAAATAGACGTTGAGTCTGGCCCAATAAATCTTTCTACACTAGAGTGACTGATGTCTCTTTCGTGCCACAGGGCTACATTTTCCATGGCCGATTGGGCATACCCTCTGAGCATTCTAGCTAGTCCAGTCAGGTTCTCAGAAATAATAGGGTTGTGTTTGTGTGGCATTGCCGAGGAACCCTTTTGACGAGGCGAAAAAGGTTCCTCTACCTCCCCTACTTCACTTCTCTGCCAATGTCTTATTTGTAAAGCGAGTCTCTCAATGCTTGTACCAACTAAAGCAAGTACACTAAAATAATAAGCGTGTCTATCTCTATTTATAATCTGGGATGCAGCCGGCTCTGGGCTCATTCCAGACCTGAGACTTATTTCAACTTCTACTAGCGGGTCTATACTGGAAAAGTTGCCAACAGGGCCACTGAACTTACATACGTTTATACCCTCTTTTGCCTGATTTAGTCTTGCCTGATTTCTTTTAAATTCAGAATAAAAAGAAGCCATTATAAGTCCGAATGTTGTTGGTTCTGCGTGCATCCCGTGGCTTCGTCCAATAACCATAGTAAATTTATGCTTATAAGCCAATTCCCTGATTACGTCCAATAGCTCACACACCTGACCTTCAATTAAAGACAGTGCCTCGTCCAATAAAATTGAGAATGTTGTGTCAGTAATGTCTGAACTCGTAAGCCCTAAATGCAACCAACGGGAATGGTCTGCGTTTTGTTCTTCTATGTGGCTTAAAAATGCTATGACGTCGTGCCTCACTATAGACTCTAGTTCTAAAATTCTTTTTATATTTATTTTAGTGTTACTCTCTATGGCAGACGCAGTTCCAGGTGGAACAGTTCCTAGCTTTTCCATGGCCCTGCATACCTTAGTTTCTAGTTGAAACCATAGGTCGTATTTATGCTCATCCGACCACACCTTAACCATTTCTGGATAAGAGTATCTATCAATCATTTTGTAACCTTAATTTTATTTGTAACTATCAACGATACTAGTCACTAAACTTGGCCACTCCGGACCCGGGTCCCATTTATTGGTTGTTAAGTTTAGGTGTCCCATAACACCGGACCAGGAAGATTTGAATACCTCAGGAGATATTGTATCTTTGTGTGTAGGCGCTACAGGCTTGATGTTGTAGGTTCTCATCAAAGCGTGGCACAACGATTTGAGACATGCCTTCTGCTCTGGATAAAAGCCTAGTATAGTGCTTTTATCGCCGTGTACAGACCCGGTCACTACGGGTCTTGGTACTTTTAGTCTGGAGACATAGCTAGATTGAAACTGCATGTCTACTGCATTAGATATATCAATCCCTATGGTCCAACCATTTACAAACCCACCGTGGTGAGTAACCATGTCCGATGGGTCACCAAACTGATAAACCACAGGTATAAGTTTCTTACCGTCCCACTCTACGTCCACACAGAAATGTGTGGAAAAATTCCTTCTCAACAGAATGTTGAAACACGAGATGGCCGATAGTGCCGCATCCCAGTGCACCGTTATGGCAGTGATTTTGTTAACCCGCGACCTATAATTTTTTCTGTGTGGGTAAAATGAGTACCCGCCATTTTCATCAAATGAGATGACCTTAAAGTCCACTGGAACGTGTACTTTGTTTAGTACTATGTAGTCTCTCCCTACAGGATTTACAGAAGTGGACTTTAATACCGAGAATGTTTTATTCCCCATGACGCCATCACACACCAATGGTGACTCTGTGTGAGTGGCAGAAAATTCAGTTTGAAAATCAAAAATACTAATTGCTACTATGGGGTCGTCAACCAAAAGACCACATAACTTATCCAATGGAGGCGGTAGCGGTTTAACTACTACTTTCCCGTTTGTCTTTTCGCCCCAGCCGATGCTCTGAGAGTAATGTACATTCAGTTCACAGGCATACGCAGAATCTTTTTTAGGATTCGGTACGCCTTTGTAAGCATTGTTAGACATTGTTGGACCCACCTTTAATTAGGGTGCGAAGTAACTGTTTCACTTTGTCGTTGTGGTGGCATACTAAGACGACTTCTAATTCTTTGTCATCTTTGTACACCTTTACAATCTCTATCATCCCATCTTCCACCAAGTCTGACACCGCTGATCTACGCTCTTCTACTGAGTGTAAAATCGGTCTTCCAAAGTGGCCCAGCAGTGCCCCCAAACTAAGATAGTCCATACTCTGTAAAAGTTTGTGTACTAATACAAACATACGCTTTTTGGCTTCATCCCACTCTTGGTACACTTTAATTTCAATAGAATTAATTTCTGATGCCGAGTACCTGCTGCTGTTTATAAAGGATTGCATCACTAGCTGCCACACTAGTGATGCATCTGTTTCAGGCACGTCTATTACATATTGCATGGTTTTATATTATACAGTCTTGTGCAAGTTTATGTCATCAAACACAACCGGAACCAGTGTTTTAATCTGGTCGAGAAGTGGGGCCATAACCTCTCTCATCTGAGGGTGAGCCTGTTTTGATGTCCGTAGTTTGAATACATGGCGCCATTCTCTGTAATTGGCTGTCATAACCAATTCAGTTTTTGCACTATTTGGCAACACACTTCGGGCCTGTTGAGCCGTCCAACCTAGAGCACACAGGTCCCTGTAGGCATTCTCTGCACTTTGCATAGCAGTAAGCCACTGTACTGCCGAAAGGCTGTATGAGCCATTTTGAGCGGGAGTATAAAAATCCTTTTCTGTGTTTTCACCCTCAAACAATTCTGCGCTCAGCCAGCTGGGTATAATGAACTGACAGTGTCCACCACCCTTACGGCTGTAGTTCACATACCGTGTAGACTCTTGACTGAATGCTGCCAAACGATGGCGTACCAATTCGTGAGAAACACCCCGGTCCACAACGAATCTGACAGAGAAGCCTGCATGCTCTATCACAGATTCGTGCTGGCTATCGAGTATGCGTCTTACAAAAGCAGCTGACTCTCCCTTAGGCTCGCTTTTGTAACATGTCCTACCTGCACGTTCTATGATAGACAAGGCCTCATTGCCAAATGTCCCAGCCTCAATTATGGCTGTTGGCTTTACTAAAAGCATTTTGCGGTCCTACGTGTAATCAGGGGGGCTAGGGTAGGGATAATTCTAGCTTACGGATTTGGTTTTCTAACTCAGAATTGCCATAGAGTCCGTATTCTTCTAAAGGTACAAGAACTACATCCTCAGAATTTTCGGTGTTCAGTACACACCTGTACTTCCTACATAGTCCTTCGTACTCTAAAAGAAAATTTTTTAAACGCTCTCCAGCTTCTTCTCTCATGTCCTCTGTCTCTTAGTTAGTGATTACGAGTTTTCGTCTTCAATTTTTACTACAGTGTCTGCCATGCTCTGGTACTCTGGGGTCCAGAACCCAAATCTCTTTATATTTGATAAAAACCCCTCATAGTCATGGCCGATGGTAAACCAACGCATGTCACCTGTGTCTTCGTCTTCCTCGCCTTGGGCGTGGCACAATTCGTGATCAACCAGAGCTTTCTTCTTGTTATCGTCCAGAGCCTTCCAACATTCCCACGCAACCATCATTAAGAATACAAACTCTTCTCTTTTTGGCTTGTTGGACGGTGTATCCTCTTCAGAAGTCCCCTCGGCCACAATCTGAGCCGCTATGTCTGGTGTATACACTGACGCGCCCAACACTATCGCGTCTGGGCCACTAATTTTTTCTTCAGTAGAAGTCTCCGTCTCTCTGATGAGTGCAGCCATCATTGCAGACATCTTGGACATAGTCGCATACACTATTTTGCCACCCCTTTTGGTGGGTGTCTCGCGAAACATGTATACTATTTTTGCAGAGGCCAAATGCGAATGGTCAGTACCATCAGCAATCAAACCCTCAGCAATTGTTTTAACTTCGTCTGCAAGCCAAAATTCACATGCCATTTTGATTGTCCTTATCTCTCAAGTGCCACTCAACAAACCAGTTGGGACATCCAACAGTTTGCAATAAACGAATAGAATTTCCGAATATTATCGGTATTTGTTTTCCGGTTAAAAGCGGGTTGTCCAGGTATATTGCTTGTGTAACTTTTTGCAGGTGGTCCGCGATAAAATTGGTGTCATTTATGTCCGGATCACTCAATACAAAACAGCTATTACCTACTTGGTACACAAAAACATTTGTGTTGCAGCCGTCTATCTTTAACAAGCACGACTTGGGCTTGTCCTCTACACATTTCAGCGCCATTCTAGTTCCGTTGTTATCTATTACTAAAAACTTCGGAACTAAATTTGACACTATAATATTGTGACTACAGAATACATCAGCCAAATTTGACAAGGTGTCTGAGTCTACAGACGCAACTATTACCCCTACTGGCCTTTTTAGGTCAATAGGCAAATCTGGCATTTTAACTTCTGAATCAGTTACTATTATACTTTTTATGTGTGCCATCGTTTAGGCCGGTTTCACAAACGCCATTGGCGCTCTTACGGGACCCGGGCCTGCAGAACGTGTATGCTCATCCAGGTCAGATAAGTCTGGGGCATCATTACCGGTGTTGACACTCTTTTTGACTACAACAATGGTTTGAGCAGGAGACAGTATACTGTAGTCTGATTCTATAAGTTTCATTAATTGCTCTGCTTGAATAATCATGGTAACCATTGCACCATACTTAGACTTTTCACCTAAAGTAACAGACATAAATGGGGATAACCTGGACTTCAGGTGGTCTACTATAGCGGCCTCCCCAGTTTTGGCGGCCTCTTTAATCAAATCAGCCAGAATCGGATTGATGCTTGCCAATCTGGAAAACATCTCCTCTGCTTTTTGTTGAAGATCCATGTACTCAATTCACCTGCTTTGTGCGGGTTTTGTTGTGTCAACTATGGCTATTATACAGTCTATTGACGTATCAACAGCCATACAGTTTGTTGCTTGGTTTGACATCAGGCCTTACCCACAATTGGGTACAGCAGTCCCAACCTCATTGCACACAAGTTTGGGACTAACAAACAATGAAGCTGAAGATTGGGGGGGGGGATTAAAACGTAGATATGTAACGAGATATCTTGTACTAGTAAGGTTTAGTTGATGTAGCTTTCAGAACACCTAGCCTTGAGTTCTATCCTATCAGAACCCAAGCCCGCACTATTACTTACATCTATTAGTGCTCCACTTACTTTAATTACCACACTCACCCACAGTTCGTTGTGTTCTTTTTTATCGGAAAATGAGCACTTATACACCCTCGTGTTCAACTCTTTTTTGGGACGAGGTAGATTTATCGGGGCAGAGCCACACCCAGATAGGCCCATTGTGAAAATAGTGCATAGCCACATCCACATCCTCATAATTCTGGCACTTCGTCGAAGTACCTAGTAAATCTTTTGAACATAACTTTCCTCATTTCTTGGTTTTTACTTTTTTTGTTCCCAGCGTACACTACCGTGGCTGCATGTTCCAGATCTGGACTCATGTACTCCAAAACCTTGATTGCGGACACTGTTTGCAAAAACACAGACCAAGTGCTGGAACTGTCTATGTCCGAACATTTTAGGCCATGCAACATAGGGTCTGCTTTTCTCAGCACATGTAGCCACTTTTGACTACCCCAAGTTTCCTTATCCCCATCTTTGCACATAATGCTGTAAAGACCTCGTTGGTACTCGGTAGGGTCTTTTTTCCTGGCATACACCTCAGGGTCGTGTATTGTCTCTATAGCAGCCAAGGCCTGTAATTGAGACCGCTTAACTTTGGTCCCAGTATACCTGATAGCCATGTCTATAGGTAACGACCACAACTTGGCTCTTTCTGGGCACCATCTGTGGGTTGCCGCAGAACATTTAGGAAGGCTTTCTTCTGGCGTTCCTAGGAAGGCTTTTATTAGTGTGGCCATGATCAGTATTGTCATTGCAACCACCTACTAATAACAAGCTTTAGTATGTATTGGTTTGTCTCACCACAAACCAGAGTCTTTTTACTATCTCCTTCAAAATTTTTGGTATTACTAGTTACTACAATCTTTTTACAGGTCATTTACCTGTTGATTTACAAAAGACGCGGGTACCCGCGTCTATAAATACAATGGGGGTGAGCCCAACAGGTCCATTGACAGATAATGAGTTTGTGTACTTATATATTTCTGACCACGTAACCGAATTAAAGACTTTCATTTTAGTCATCCTTTGATTTGAGTTTATGTACCTTCTCGCATCCTCCCAAGCGAGATTCTATTCTGAGGACACCTCAGTTTTTGATGGGATTTAAAGACTATCAGTTTCGTTCGTCTCAAGCGAAAATGTATATGAACGCCATTTGTCTCTTGAGGTTCTCCTGCGCTGATCATACACCAGCAAAACAACAAACAATACAGCAGAAATGGCCCAAAGGGACATCGATGTATTGGAATATCCCATGTATCCTGCTACACTGTTTAAAAGGCACGCAAGCACTAGTATGCCGCACAACAGCATGGACACCCGTACATGCTGGCTATACTGCGTCCACAACTCGTCAGCTACTTTTTGATTGTATCTCATTTTACCACTTTCGGGGTACTATGTATGGCCTCAGTTTTTCCATCATCTCAGGGACTGGACTGGTTACTTCCCCAATTTCAAATGCGACAAATGCCATAAATGCAATAAACTGCGGGGTGTCAAAGGTCCTGTTGTTTATTCTAAATGTTCCTGGGGCGCCCCCGGCGTGAAGCCACACGTTGTTGTCAGACCCCAGCGACCAAGATTCTCTGTCAATCATAAACGGGTTTTCGCTTCTGATACGCGTAAGCCTGTGTGCCAGACTCTCTAAAGACCAATGGGTGAGTCTAGGAGTAAGTGTAAACATTGCGCAACCTTTCTTATGGAATGTACAAGTTGTTAATGGCTATTTTTAGTTCAGAAAGCACCTTTTCTGGTGGCATCACGTCATGCACTAACAAGGCCGCCGTACCATCTAACAATTTTAGCAAAGAGCCATCTAAAGTCGGGCCCATCTTTTTTAACGAAAAAGTCAGGATGGTAGCCACAACATTGCATAAGGATTCTTGGTCGCTTCTTTTGGCTATGTGACACTGGTGTACAAACGCTGTCAATACTGTGTCAATGGATACTGATTGTTCCAATTTCCGTTCTCCCATTTGCGGTACTCATGCGGGTACAAATCCCTAAATGCTGCTCTAGCTGTGTTTTGGCTTAATAACTTTTGAGTTACGGTGTCATACTCAGGTTTAGTTAGTCTACCCTCAGCAAAAGCCGCTAGAGTTTCGTCATCGATCTCTTCAAGCAAGCTCGTACTCCATTTGGTTTATATCAGACAAAGTGCACAGCAACCGGTACTGACAGTGCCCCAGGATCATTTTTAAAATTACTTTGGAGGTTTTCTTTTCAAAATAAATTCGGTCTATGACCAAAATTGACTCTGCTGGTATAACAATAGGGGCGCATAGGTCAGATTGGTACCAAGGGTCCAAGTATTTTTCGCTAGGAATGGGCGGTTGAATGTCCATTAGTCTACCAATTCTGCGATTTGTTGGACAAAAATAAAAACTCAGCCTCCACAAAGAAAGCGTTTTTACTTTTGTACCCGGTGGGGCAATCAGCATCGGTACACTCCTAGTTGTTTTCTATACAGTTAGGGTGGGTTAATTGGAGGTTATCTCAAGTGACACCTGTATTTCAAACCACTTTCGGAGACGGTTCAGACGGCTCTGAACCGGGTAATTGTCAAGCAGCATGCATAGCAACTTTACTGGACTTATCGATCGAAGAAGTGCCCAATTTTGCAAAATTTGGGGTCAAATACTGGGACGAACAGGAAGCATTTTTAGCCAAACACGGGCTCTGGCTTATGTACACCAAAGAAGAGCCTTGCACCTCAAGTGTGGTCCATTACATTGGTTCAGGGATAAGTCCTAGAGGGTTGAGGCACGCTGTGATTATGTTGGACGAGGAAATAGTACACGACCCCCACCCATCCCAAGCTGGTTTGGTGGGGAAACCAGACAGATTTGGGATATTGTGTAAAATACTCTAATCTGCAGTACCGGGCGGGTAACGCTCAAGAAATAAGTCTCGTACTTCTATCGCAATGCCAGTTGCAGTATTTATACACATCCCACACGCCAACCACCGCTTTACCCGTATGGGTCCTTGTGTAATCTGTTCGCTCCAAACATTGGGCCCTTTGGGCTTAGGACTCCCTGCCGGTAGGTACCCTGTGTGAGTGAGCACACCTAGGGGCCAAGATTCCCCACATGGGCAACGGTAGCAGCTTGGTGCTGTAGTGTAAGTCTCGTCATAACCACCTACAGAGCCCTCTAAATTTGATGGAGACTGTGCCTTGATAAACACTCTCACTCCTCCGTATTCTTAGAAATGAGCTTATTCACACCTCTCAAAGTTTGCTTGTTAAACATGGTCAACATAGCTAAACTAAAACATACCTCCCACAGTGCCAAAGCGGATTGGTGAAGCGCGCCTGTAGTTTCAGACGGGGTCTTAACACCGGCTTTCTTAAAGGCTTTCTCCATCAGGGCGTCGTATACCGATGCATGTCTTTCAATGGAGTCTATAACAAAGTCTACTTTTTCTGCGGGTATTTCTTCACCAAACTTATTCTCAATTTGCATTATAAACAGAGACGTCAGGTACACGATCCCGTTGCCATCGGGGAATTCTTCAGGTTTGTTCATTGTAAGTATCACTCTTTAGTAAGGTTGATTTCAATTTTGTATCCCAAAGCCTGGGCCACCCTGTACATGGTTTTGAAAGTTAGGTTGTCGTCGTGGTCCAAAATTTTAGTAACCCTGGACCTGTGCAAACCCAAAACTCTGGACAAATCAGACCTGGACATACCCTGGGCAATCATTTGTTCAGTGATAAATTGTCTGAATTTGTTTAAAGAGTCGTGCTGCATATTATAATTACGTGCAGCGGGTTACTGGTTAATCCTAGTCTTTTTGCAGGCATAAACAATGCTCCCGACAACGGCTAGTAAGGGCATACCCCACCCGCTTATGACCAGCATGGCTCTAATCTGCCATGGTGGACCCGGTCGATGTCGGATTCTGAATTCTATTAAACCACTAATTACAACTCCTATGCCCCAGAAAATTGTCACAAGCAATGGCACAAAATTACTTGACAGCATTAGGGTTGTAACAGTTATAGCATGGGCAAAAGCAAAAGCCTTAAGTATTTCTAGTTTACCCATTCATAACAACTGTCAAAGACTGGGTTACCATCTTTTTGGCTATCACAATAATCTCTTCCCGCAGTTGGACCATGTCCATGGAGCCTAGCCTACTTGTAATGAAGTCATACCCATGGAAGATTTCGGGTATGAGTCCTACCTTTTCGAAGTAGAAGTAATCATCAACAAAAGTTTGAGCCCACCCCGAAGCGGTTTCGGACCGGGATGCACTGGCAAACAAACTGTTAGCTAGACTAATTTCTAAAAGGTCGTCGTCAAACTGGCCTAGGGCAAGCTCTTCTAAAACTGCTTTCATTTCTGTTACACCCCGAATCACATTCTCGGGACTCAAAAGAGCATAACACAAAAGAGACTGGTCGTCCCACGAGCCCATGGGTGAACATCCCGTGGCATAACAGAGACCACTTTGTTCTCGAAGTCTATTAAATAGAAGGCTGTGCATGCCCTCGCCGAGCATATTTGCCAAAACATGGCTAGCGAGGTTTTGGTCCTCGGCTGCTGAGACCCAGGGTGTAAATAGACATATACCAGCTTGACCGGCCACGTGGGTAATGGCTCTGCTGTGATCTTCTTCCCAGGGTTTGAAGTCCTTTTCTAGTGTAACTATATCATTTTTGCTAGAGTCGATAAGGTACCACCCATACCCTGCAATTGCGCTGTCTATTGGTTCAGAATCAATTGTGGTTCCACCAATAATAGCAATAGCCAAATTTTGTCTGGTATAGTTTTTGGACCTGAAATCCCTGAGGGTATTTGCAGTAATACTTTTTATTGAGTCTTCGGTTCCAATAACTGGTCGGCCATTACGATTGGGGGACACCAAGTTCACAGCGCTTTCTATCATAAAGCCCACCGGGTCGTCCTCGCCTGCCCTCCACTCTTCTAAAATTACACTCCGCTCTTTTTCTATCTCAGCAGGATCGAGTTTGGGTGTAAACAACATTTCAAGCAGAAGCTCTAGAGCCTCCAAGACTTTTCCTTCTACGGTATCTATGGTGAACACTGTTCGGTTGGGGCACGTGTACGCATTCGTATTGCCCATTCTGGCCGCAATACGGTTTATCTCTTCATAACCTCTCTTTTCGGAACCCTTGAAAAACATGTGCTCCAAAAAGTGAGCAGTACCAGGGACGTCCTCATGGGTACTACCCGCATTCACAATGACCCTTACAGATACCATCGGTGTGCCTGTGGTATTGAAAATAACAGGAATCCCCAGGACTTCGTGAATTGAGTAAGACACTTTTAACTCTCCTCGGTTTACAAATTAGGTTGCACTGAAGGTACGGAAAAACAAATTGGGGTCGTAAGATGTTATGATTTGAGTAGTGGATTCTGGGCTTAGCTCACTCCCCCACTCATCATGGACAGTCCTAAACACAATAACAGGAGCCCATTTCCCTATTTTGGGCTCGATGGCACAGCAAGCTGTCAAAGGGTCGTGTAGTGCTTTACCGATCTTGGAATTCATGACACGGGTGATCAGTCGCAAACCTTGACGGCTACGTTCCATGGTTCTTAACTTGTCGTGGAACTCTTGGGTGTAAGTAACCCCATGGCAAACATTTTTAGACACCATTTTACGTTCAGAGAACCTTTTAGATTCCAGAACTCTCAGTGCAGCCTTGGGGTCGCCGTTCAGATTGAAGGTGGGGCATGAAACCAAACCTTTGAATTTTGGCAATTGGTCGCACTCCGGAACCACTCCCTGCCCAGCAAAACCACCCTGGACAAAAATGCGTCCCAAGTTAGAATTTGCAGTATTCTCAAGAAGAGCACCCGGATTTTTGAGCGGAGCACCCGTTACTAAGGTTGTATCAGGGCCTAAAGTCCGCTCCAACAACTGCCACCCGACTTCAGTCTTCGAAATTGGTTCCATGGGGCCAAAAGCTTTATAATGCCAGTCGGAGACACAGGTCACATAATGTTCCTGTGGAGTCCCTCTGCCTTTTGTGTGGTTGATATTGAAGCTACCAACTGGTACACTTTCTTTTTCCAGTAACCACAACACATGAGAAACCACACCTATTTGGTGTGGAGTTCCGGGGGTGACGGTGACAGCAAGCAGGTCTACTTGTGGATGGTCCGCAAGCATAGCCAGGGTCAGCACATCATCCGGGTCCTGAGTCTCCATGTCTAGAATTATTTTAAGCATGTACTACAATACAATTTTCCTCAGGGTAGCCCACACTTGTGACTCGGTTAGTTCGGTTAGTAGAAGTTCTTGATGGTAGGTAAATTTGTACCAACCGGATTCCACTTTGTGAAAACCAATTTTACGACCAAACGAGTCTGTGCAACCAAATGGTAGGTCTGCGGCGTCCATTATCATGAACCACCACAGTTCAGTTGAGAACTCGTGGACGGCGTTTTCGCCCCACCCCTCCACAACATCAATTCCGCCGTCCTTGTCGACAAAAGTTATGTGGGTATTGCCGACTCGACCTGTCAAATATTTTAAAGATTCATAGCGGTGCTGGATGTAGGTACGGTCACCAAGCAAACCTTTGTAGGAGAAGTAAGGCGTGACTTTAGGTTCTAGCTCAAGGTTTCCTCTGAAATCATTTCCGAGGGCTATTACACCGGATTTAACCTCAAAATCAAATGACAGAGGTATAACTTCCTGATACGGACACTCAAATGGTTTTGCAAAATTCACCAAAAATGGGTCACTCCACGGAGTCACACTAGGAAATGGGTACATAGACTCGACAAAGAGATTCTTTTGAGAGTCCAATTCAAAATGTAAACAAGCGCCACAATTTTGGCACTCAGCCGAGATATCTACGTAATCTCTTCCTCTGTCAATATAAAATTTGAGTCTATTTGACACTAAGGCGTGATTTATAGTATGACCATACACGTTCATTTTGTAGACTAACCGTCTTTTTAAGGCGTGGGAAGTACCCATCCGCGAGACCCGCACGTTTCACAAACTGTAGTTACACCGTTGCATGCTGTACAAATCTCTGTTTCCGGAACCCAGATAACCTGCACAGGGTAGGTAAGGTTGTACGTTTCTACCTCTCTGCTAAAGTCAAAACCGAGCCAACAGTCACTTTGACGCACATGCACGACGACCCCTGTGTGGTCCCTTATGATGGTTCCCTCGGGTAGCGTGTCGAGCCGCTCGTCGTGCTGAGAATAACTTCTGCGGCTAGGGCGTTTGTCTATGCGGACCGGTTCAGGGACCGGATTTGGGTGCTGGTCTCTCTCAAGTTTGGTATTATAGCGCTCTGAATCAGATACAAATTCACGGGCTGTGGTTACAATCTGATAAATAGAATCGTTATAGGTGGGCTCTCCATCTTCCGGGGCTTCAGGGTCCGGTTTTAGTCCCAAAAAGATCGCATCCATTCGGCTGTAATTTGGTTTGGAGCCATAGCCTGATACCCAATGGACACCCTCGGTGGGCTGATTATAACGGGATTCGACAATCTCACCTATAAGATTCGACAGTTCACGGTCTTGTTCCACAGACAAGAATACCGGAATTGAGAATGAAACTTCAATCCCGATAATTGCGAGCTTCTCATTGGGTGGGGGACAAAGACGGTCATTAAGGCTCATTGTAACGCTCCAACGAGTAGTTTTTAGGCAAAGCTGGGATGTTAAAGTCCTGACCCATCTGTTCGCCTGCGATTTGGTACATGCGTAAAATGACCTGTGCTGCATAAGGTCCGCAAAAATGCATACCAGAGCCATCAGGATTGTCGGAATACAAGTTTGCACACCCATCAAAGCGGATTGCCCCGTGGATCATCGGAAGCGGTGTTGACTCATTTTCCAGGTCACAGCCATCATAATACTCAAACATCACCACGTAAGCGTTATCAGGAAGCGTCCACCACCGAATAACGTTGGCAGAGTTGGCCGGAAACTTCTCATTACCCAAGGTTTGCAATTCATGGTCGGGTGTCAATGCTGCGACTCCAATGTTGCCATTGCAATGGTGTGGAATATTTCAAAAAACTTTGACGCCAGCTGGTCGTAGTCCGGAATGCCTCTGATCGGGAAACCGATAGCAGTGTCCAAGTACCCGGTTAATTCTTGGGTCTCAGAATGTATTTTTGAGTGCGCCTCAGGGTAAAAGCTGCCCGCCCCAAAACCATCGGGTAAACCGTAAAACGTAGCCACGTAAAAATTGCACAACTCGATGTGCCAAGTAGACTTGGCTGCAAAATCTACACACCCCCCAGCGTTGGCCTGGAGATACTGGTGTATGGCCCAGTTGCAGGCAACCCTGCATGCATTTTTAAACAGCTGGTTCTCAGGTGCAATAACCGCGAAGTTTGTCAAGTTCAGCCTCAATTTCGTCGCATGCGTCCGAGTCTCTCCTGTCTCCAGCCTGAGCAAGGTCCCGCTTAAGTTTTCTAATTCGTTGAGTTCTGTTATAATCTTCTGTGGGTTGGAGGTTTGCCACATCTGTGGACGTTTGCAAGAACTGTATGGCGTCCAGGATAGAAGTCTCAGGAGACCATCCAGCTACAATCATGTCTTCAAGGATACTGATAGCCATCAATTGTTTGCTCATTGTAAACTCTATTCCTTTGGTTGTGGGGGTATTTCAGTAGACCGAGCTTGTAGTCAATTATAATTACTGCGCCTTGTACTTATTCCCAATCGAGATTGATATAAGGAGTCGGGTCGTATTTGGCGCCGATTCCTCGCTTGGATTCGTACGGGACCGGAGGAAAAGCCCGTTGCGTAACCAAGCTTTTTCTAATAACCTGGACACCCCCGCTGGTGAGAAGTTTGGATTTCCCAGTGGCGTCTTCCGCAAGAAATGGTTCGAGTCTCACAACACAACAATTCGGGTCAAAGTCATATTTCGTCAGCTGAATCTGGGCTTTGGTCTGAAGTTCTCCGCCGTTCAACGGGACATAGACCCAGTCACCGACCTCGAACGGGAAATCACGTGAAGCTATTTTGGCATAAATGGCTCTCAACGTGTCGTTGAAATTGTTTTCCTCACCCTTGAAGTCGGACGAGGTCCTGTTATCAAACAAGCCGTCCCGGATGCCCTCTGCGTGCCGGAAGAAGTCTTTCATGATTACCTCGTCCTGATACTGATAGTTGGGCTCGCACGTCTTGTACTTGAATTCTCCGAGAGGCATTGTTTTGTACTCGGTTGGTTTGACCCGAAGCAAGGCGCGTCCTCTGCCCGCGGGGACAAACCATTTTGGAACCCAGCCCTTGGTATGACCCAAGTCTTTTAGTTTTTGGAAATTACACCAGAACGGGAATTCTAGTCCTCCCGTCCCGTCTGATTCACGGACAAAGACAACGACTCCTTGCTCACGGAGTATTCGGCTTCTGCCGGGTAAAAATCTAGATTCGTTCACGAAGGACACGTATCCCGGGTGACGAGGCAAGGTTTTAGAAAGGGCTACCAATTCAGACATGGCATTACGCTCCTCAGTTTTTGAGCAAACCAACGAGGGTCAAAACAACCCCCACAAGGACGGAAAAAGCAGCCAAAGCACTTACTGTCAACAGGATAATGTTTTGAGAAAACAAGTCGACCCACTGATCGCTGCTGAAGACTCTGCGTTTCATTTTGCTGAGTTCGATTACAGCCTCAAACAAAATTATGGCAATACCAGCTGAGCCGATGGTGATTAAAAATAAGCCAAGTGCAAGCATCTAATTACAATCTCCAATTTCTATCCTGACCGAATATTTGTACCTACTGCAGCCCAGATATAAATAATTTCCAAAACCAAAATAGTACTACAACCTTGAGGAGATAACAACCAACCCGGGTGCATACTGCAATACAGTATATTCACTATGGTATGTCTAGTATGACAGGAACCATGGTGATATCCAAGCCAGTCGGTTACAACCCATCTCCTGGGTAATTTTTCCAGGCTCGTCACTCAGAGAACCGAATTCTCCGAACGGGGACGAACCATAACCCAGCTTTCGGGCAGCGGCTAAGCACTCCTGTTTAGAAGCGAATAGCCGCCACTTGTCTAGGTAGGTAGTGGCTTTTTCATTGATGAGTAGGTAGACGAGCATGGTCACACACTCCTGTTTTTAATGGAACAACGAAACAACGTAGGTGCGACCAAAACAGCACTAACAAGTTATCAAACGTTTGTATCCGAATATTCGTCCAGGTACATTGGAGCACGCGCAAGATGATATATACCTCTGGAAATATATATCGATATATACATTTGACGGCCCCCGACCTTTCGGGAAATGGGGTATATTTCGGACTCCCCCGTTTCCTTCCGTGGGGTATTTCCACCTTCCCCGTGCTCTGTCAATTATCCACCTTTGCCCTGTTGTAATTTCTCGGACTCCCACTATTTTTCACCCCATCATGCGATTCGTCAATTACAACCTTCTGGAATCGCACGATTATGGTCTGTGATTGACCACGACTTCGGATAGTAGAACTACTTGGGGGACACAAAACTCTTGCTTTGCCCGTTGGGATGGCACCTGCCTAAACGGACATCTTCCCTCACTGCTGCTTTGACCAGTATTTTACCTACTGGACATCTGGACCCTGGTCTTAATCGGGAATCAGACACAACTCCACGGTCTACAGTCTCACATCGCGGACAAGTTTCAGCGTGTGCCACGTACTCTGTCGCCATGGGCCCTGCCGGGGTTGTCATTACAAGGACCTTTTGTGGGATGTGTGTGCCATGGATTACTTCAATCTCGGGTTGGACGGGTCAATCGCACGATAACCCGTGATGGACAATCACCAGGGGACTCATCGTGCGATTCTTTCTTTTCGGGGCGCATCGATTCTTGCGGGTGGTGGTTTCAACCTGGGGGTAGAAACCCAGAACCTCAACGCTTAAAAGGCGTGCGCCGATCTTAAGTCAGCGAGGAAGTTATTTTTCATTCTTAGAGACTCGTCACTTATCTGGGATTGACAGTGCCTTATTGCATGGCAATTATTGCAGAGCAAAGCACACTTGCTAATTTCATTTAGCACAGTGGCGAGAGACTGTCGTCTTAAACGGCTCCAGTCAAACTCTTTGCTGTTGGGGTCCGTGTGATGAAACTGCATGGCAGCATAATGGTACTGCTGCCCATAGTCATGACATTTTCCGCCCAAAAACTCAATTAAAGCCAGTTTTCTGGAAAGATAACGCTCACTGGTGTAGTTGCTGAAACACTTGGCACATAGTCTACTACGCCCACCTCTATTTTTGCCCGGAAAGTTGGTGTCTATGGTGATAGCACACTTTCGACACTTCCCGTCGCGTGAGACGGTGTTCTGGTTAGTCAGGGTTTGGCTCTGCCACAGACGAGAGTGCTCTACACAACAAAATTTCTTTTGTCTATTTCTGTACGGTGGGACAAACGAAACCTTGCAATGTAGGCATTCTTTGCTAACTGAGTTAGTGTCCCGCACCTTTGTTCAACCGATCGTGCGATTCGGTCAATTTCAACTTGGCCTTGTACACTTCTTCATCCACCTGTGTACACTCTTCACGCGATAACAAGCGTGAAAGCCACCTATCGGCAATGACCAGATCTTCTTGAACAGGACAGCCCTGGACTTCTCCACCAGGGTTGCATCCGAGGCGATGTGCACTCTTTACCGCCTCGATCATGCTTTCACCTTCCACGATGCAAGCACCCAAGAATTGAGAGCCCCTTGGTAGGGTTGCATCGCAGAATGAGAGCCACCATTTCATTTTACTTGACCCATTTTTCTACAGGATCTTGACCGGGTCAACCCACACGGCGAGCATTCTGACGTAGTTCACCTCGTAGGTGCTGACATCGTCACCCATCGTGGTTGAGGGAACCTCCGTGATTGTGGGGTCCTCATACCCGAAGATCGTGTTGCCCACCCGGAAGAACAACTCGTCCCGAAGCTTGAAGTCGCAGTCCTTCTCACTGTCCAGGATTCCGGCCGCATCGAGCCGCTGAATGAGGGTTTTCTGGGCCTGGATTTCTTGTGGTGTGCTCATATGTTCTTTCACCCATCGTGCGATTCGGTCAATCCCCCTACTGCCCGAACTTCGGCGTGTAGCTCTTCTGCTCTGTTGTCTGCCGGGTGGTTTCGGTCAGTCCACAGTGTTCGCAGGTGCGGACCCACTGCGGGGTTTCGGTCGGAGGGATGTACACCGTGGGAGCGTTGACGTGACCGTCCTGGCTCACCGTGAAATGACCCATGAGGTCCTGCTTTTCGTATCCCTTGGTCCTGATGGGATCGTATTGGGTGGGTCCCCACAGATGGGCACACTGCCGCCGTCCCTGCTCCAACTTCCGTTGTGCGGCTTCGAAAGCAGCCTTGGTCCGTTCGAATTCAGCAACCATGTCCCGAAAAGCGCTGATCATTGTAAATGGTCCTCTGTTGGTGGGGGGGGGGCGAAACTGCCCTCGGGATTCCTTCGCCCCTCAGAGGCTGCGGTCAATCGGCTCGGAAAGCTTGACGGGCGGGTCGGTCAGACGAAGGCCCGATCAGCCGGCGTTCGCGGCGTCCTGCTCGTCCGTGCTCTGCTCGGCTTCGTTCTGCTCCGCAGGAGCGGCCTCCAGCACGGGCTTCGACGAGGTCGAAGGGAGCTTCGCGGCGGCGGCCTCCGCCTTGCGGTTCCGGATCTGGCAGGCGGCGGTGATCTGCGCCTCCGAGAGGTTGTGAGGGGCCTCCTTCTGCTTCGCGACCGCCCGCTCGTTGGCGGCCAGGAAGCCCACCAGCCGGGCGTCATGGCCCTGGCGGAAGGTCCGCAGGTGGCTGCTCGTCTGCACGAGGCAGCCGCAGAGGCAGAGCGGGGCCTCGGGGACGACTCGGACCGCCTTTTCGGCCTTGACGGCCACGACCACCGGGATTTCGGGCTCGGGCGCCACGACGGGCTCGGGAGCGGCCTCCATGATGGCGGGGACCGGGAAACCGAGGGCGTCGAGGACCTCGGCCTGCTTGCGGGTGGCGCGGGGGGACTTGGTGGTGCTCTTGGTGGACTTGGTGGCCATGGGATGATCTCCTTCGTCTTGGGTTGATTCGCTGTCTCTGGGATTCTTCGTCTCGGCCCCGGGTCCGTCAATCCTTAGTCGGGGGACCGGGGCAGGAGGACCGAAACGAAACTATCTCGTCCTCTTATCCTTTTTCACCCGCTGCGACCCTCCGTCAATCGGCCAATCAGCCCGAAGAGCCGGATGCCTGTGAGGACGAATCTCTCAGAACTCAGGTACGGCTGTGCCCAGGCCACCTCTCGGCAGACTGGGCACAGCTTGACGACTCTCAGTCGAGGACGAAGGTCAGGTTAGCGAAGGTCGGCCAACACCTCGTCCCAGGTCGTGCAGACCCGAGAGGCCACGGTCTCGCGGACCACGAAATTCCTCGCGCGATTCGCTTCGTCGACCGATGGGACGGCAACACCATCGGCATCAGGGTCGCAGTCAGCGCCATTGTAACAGTTCGCCTGCTGCTCGTCGGCAGCCCACGCGAGGAACTCTGCCGCCGCTTGCGCCAGCGGTTCGGAGGCGCAAAGGACGAGGTCCTTGGTGTCAGGCGCATTGCCGTCGAAGTCGGCGTAGACAGCCCACGCCCGAAAGGCGGAGCAGGGGGTGGGAGTGGCAGCTTCGATCTGGGGGGTGGGGAATGGCATCGTGCGGTCTCCTCTTGGTTGTTGGTCTGGGACTCTTCGCCCCTCAGGAGGCTCCGTCAATCAGCACTCTTCGACCCAGATTCGCCAACCCAGGTGCTTGCGCTCGCAGACGGTGGCCATGAGGCCCATGACCGCCACGACCGCGGCCATCAGGAGACTGAGCACCCACCATGCCCCGCTGAACTGCCGCTCCTGCAGGCCCGCCATGGCGCCGAGGCCAATGGTGCAAAGGCAGATGTAAATGAAGGCAATGCACTTGGTGACGGTTTCGCGAGTCATTTTCGAAGTCTCCCTTGTTGGTGTGGTGTTCGTCAGACAGAAACAAAGCCCGTCAATCGTTCAGGCGTGGAAGGCGAAGACCGTCCGGTCTCCCACGACGCCGGTCCAGCGGGTTTCGCTCTCCTGGATGAGTTCGCAGTCAGACCCACCCAGGAGCTCGGTGAACTGGTTCCAGATTTCGCCTTCGGAGAGGTGTCCCACCATCACCTTCGGGTTCGGTGTGTTTTCGTCAATGGACGAGGCGGTCGTGACAACGAAAATCGTGATGGGGAGGGTCATTTGGAATCTTCGTGGTTGGTTGTCTCTCCAGAACTTTCGCCTGAACGAAAGTTCGGTCAATTGCAACTTGTCACCAGGGAGTTATGGCTGAATCATTGTCTGGCCCGACCCACAAAGGCAGGTAGGGTCGGCAACCTTGAGGTGATGGAAACCGCAGACCGGGGCCACCCATCCCAGATCCCAAGGATTTTGGACCCATCGTGCGATTCCACGAGGACCACGGGCTCATCCTCGGACTGTTGCTTCCACCACTCGGTGAATTCGTCGCCCCATCGACTGGTACCTCCAGACTCGTCCCACTGCCGCTCGTCCAGCAGCCACGAATTCCAGCCGTTGAACCCACTCGGCATCAGCGGGATGAGTTTTTCAACTGGAAAAGCAGGTTCGTACCGCCAGTCCAGGTCAGGTGCCTGCCAATCCGGGTCGTTGGCTCCTTGGTAGGCTCGTCCTGCTTCGGCTGCGTCTTCATTGGTCCATGTTGTTTCCATGTTGTTTTTCACCCGAGATGGAAACGGGTCAATCTCAGGTGGAAGATTCAACAGTGAGTTTTCAAATGCCTCGGACAACCTGCCACCCACCACAACTTACTATTATGTGGAAACGGGTTACAATGGATTGTGCGGCTCGAATGTCTCCCGTGGGGGTACGTCTGAGTGGGTTGTGCGGATGCAGCGTGGACGCGTTGACAGGCGTAGCAGGTGTCCACACGTTTGACACATCTATCCCCGCCCGCAGCCATTATTGCAGGGGGGGGGTCCAGCTTTAAAAGGAACGGTGTCTGTGTGCTTCAGACGGTCTTACGGTCGAACATTGACCCGACCCCGCAGCACACTTACGCCAGACACCATTGACGACTATTGCATGCACCCTACCGCATAGCACTTTGGGGCGTAGGCACATGTTTAAGAGCTAAGTGGCCCTTCGGAGGTCGCCCCGGTACATTGTAATTCACACGAAAAAACTGCGGTCAATCCCGCTGAATCGATTCAGCGGGCTGCAACTCCAAGCACTGACAGTGCCGATTCTTCCTCTTCCGTCGTCCAGCAGGGGTCGACAACCCACTTCAGTACGAAGGTGTTGTCCACATCACCGCTGACCGCCAGCAGTGCCACCCGTTTTCCCTTGTGAAGAAACTTCCCAATGGCGTCTTCCACCACGATCCAGTGATTGCCGCTTTCCTCGTTGAACCACTGGGTCAGGATTTCTGTTTCCATTTTGAGTTCCTCCTTGTCACAATTCACATGGAAACAGATTTCAGTCAATCCCTTACCATACGCCATCGAAGTCCGGGTTCTGGGCCTTCACGCGGTCCAAAAACCGCTGGTGGAAGATCTGGGAGGCCTCTCGCCCAAGGCCCGTCAGTTCGACCGAGTAGCACAGAAATCCGGTACTGACGGTGAGGAGGCCGAGCCCCTCCAACTCCAGAGCCGCTTTGAAGCACTCTTCTTCGGGGGTCGAAAGGTGCCAGTTTTCCACCATATCAGCAAACGTCATGACGTCCCAAAGGTCGTCATTCGCGTGGTTGGCCTGGAACGTGTCGAGGGCAAGGGCGGCAGCGGCGGGCATGGTTAAAACCCCCAGAGGACAAGGGAGGCAAAAGCGCCTCGGGGACTCTTCACCCGGAGAAGACCCCGTCAATCGGAAACGCCGATCAACCGATCGCTGCGACTGCGGCCCGCCCCAGAGCCGAGGGCTTTTCACCCGTGGGGCGCACCCACGCGCCGTCACGTTGCACCAGAACCCAGACCTTGTCCAGTTTCGGGTTGAGGCTGAGACCGAAGACCAGCGCGTCACCCTTGCCGGGCTCGGAGAGAAGGCGGGCGCGGTAGGGACGGCCGGAAAAGGAAAAGGAGAGATCGGAAGAAGGCATGGTTAAAACCCCCAGAGGACAAGGGAGGCAAAAGCGCCTCGGGGACTCTTCACCCGGAGAAGACCCCGTCAATTGCCGAGTCCGCAGATCTCGGCTACACCCTTTACGATCTTGAACTCAGAGGTTGAAACGCTGCCACCGAACGGGTGGTATTTGTGGTCTGAATCCAGGTAGGAGAGTTGGACATTCCAGGTGTTGTCCGACACGGTATCCAGCCACATGCAACTCGCCGTATAGGGGCCGAAGTTGATTTTGAAGACCACACCGTCATGGTGGTTGCACAGGGCCCCGTTTACATTCAGGGCCCTGTCGATGTTGGTCAACCTCTCCAGCAAATTCGTTGAGGCTAGAAACTCTGCCAAACTCTTGTACATGGGGGTGTCTCCTACAACACTCTTCGTCCGAATTGTGGTGCGGTCAATTCACCAGAATTTGAACCCGACCTGTTTCTCCAGGTAGGTGACTCCAGTCGTGGCCATCTTGCTCAGATGAGCCACCTTTTCTGGGTTTGCCCGTGCCACGAAGGCAACGAGCAGGAGACCGATGATGAGATTCTTTACCATTTTCGGTCTCCTTTTCCAGTGCGTGACTGTTCACATGGAAACGGCGTGGGTTAAGCGCAGAACTGCTTATACGTGATGGCTTGCAGGTTTCGAAACTGGCTGTCCTGAACCATCTGAGCCAGAACAGCCGAGGCGTCCTGCTCATCGTAGCACCACTCCAAGGCGCCCCCACCGCAACCCCGTTCATTGACGAAGCGACCGACGATGCACCAGAGCTTGTCGTCGGTCGTGATGTTGCAGGGAAGACCACGAAACTTGTAGGGAACGTTGGCCACTTTCAGTCTCCATTTCTCAGTGTGTCACAATTCAGGTGGAAACGGACCTCAGTCAATTCCCACTTAGGCGAACTGACAGGTGGGAACCCGCTCCAGAACCAACTCTCGGGCGTGGTCCATGCCCTCCGCACGAACGAAGAAGTTCATGTCCCCCTCTTCGTCTGTGACGCAGTAGAGGGGGAGACCGCGCCCGAAGTACTGACCGTTCGAGTCGTACCCTTGGAGATCCAGGAGCCGGGGTTGGACGGTCACCGTGGGAGCCGAAGTTCCATCCCACTTGCAAATCCCGCCCCACCGGCGGGGGTCGTTGGCCAGAGTCATTACTGTTTCCTCCTTGATTGTGTGCTGGTCTTCACATGGAAACGAGGCGGGTCAACCTTCGCCCAGGGAGATGCTGTTGAACAGCGACACCGAGAGAGCCAGACGTGGGCTTGGCCCATCCTCGTACACCTTATCACCCTGGAACGTGCGGGTGACATAGTAGAAAATCGTGTCCTTATCACCGGGGTCTTCCACCAGGAAACGCGCCACGAGCCGTAGCCGCTGTCCTGCGTGCTGACCCCGATTGATGGAACAGGCAGCGAGTACCATCTCCCTTGAGTTCAGGTGGTCTTGCATGGCCTGAAAATCGATCAGAAAGGGTGGGGACATTGGAAACTACTCCTTTGTTGGCTGGTGTCTCGTAGTCTTTTCGTCCGAAATGGAAACGGGTCAATCAGCCTTGGGTTCACCCTCGGACTTCCACTGTCTCAGCAATTCGGAAAAAACAGAGGCGGATGAGCCCCAAGGCGAAAAGTTTCGATTGAAACTCCCGCACGAGACATCCCCATTTCTGTCGAGGCGGACCGTCGCCCAGAATTGCCCCCATCGCACCTGAAAGTGTGCGTGTGAGCCCAAGTGCTCAACCACGAAATCAGCACACTCGGCCATCTTTGTGGCGCATTCGTAGTTTCGATTGACTTGTGAGTTGCCTCGCGACATACTGAAAACTCCCTGGTTTGGTGTGTGGACTTTCGCCCCACAGGACTTCAGGTCAATTCCAGCCGGCCGCATTCCCTGCGAACTTCTGGATCGACGACCCACCCGACCCACCCGCGCAGGGGTTGCCGGCCCACCGGTCGTGCGAGTTCGCGGTGAACCCTCGGACCACGGAGGCCTTTTCGGGAATGGCCTGGGTCAGGCCAAGTTCGAGCAATTGGAGCTTGATGTTCGGGACCGATGTCAGCGTCACCCGGTTGAGGGTTTGCAAATCGGCACCCGTGAAGGTGGGGTCGTCGTTGTCGAGCTTGTAACTGGCGAAAGCGACAACGGACTTGAATTCGGCGTCGATGCGGGACATTATGACCTCCTGGGCTGGAAAAGGAGAGCGAAAGTGCTCTCTTAGTTCCTTCACCCGAAGGAGAGGCCGGTCAATCCTTGAGTGCTTTGACCGCCTGCTCGATGAGGTACTCTTCTCCGCCCTCTGTTTCGAGAATGTCCTTGGCCTCTTCCGTCAGGCGAAGAACTTCCACACCCTCGGGTGCCTCGAAACCCTCCGGCCACATACCCACGAAAAGCATCAGTTCTTCCTGCTTTTCCGGGTTGATGGTGATGGTGTCGTCTGCGAACGGTCCGAGGACGAACCCCTGGTCGATGAAGACCAACAGCTGCTCCAGGATGATCGCATGCTCGTCTCGGCGGAGGCGTGTGAACAGGTCGTACCAGTGGTACTCGGCTCCTGTCTTGTCGAACTCCCACATGAGAAGCACATCGCCGATCATGGACCGCTTCACTTCCGGGTCCGGCTCGTGGACCGTCTGAAAGAAGCGATTCCATCCGAAGCCGTAGAGGTCGAGAACTTCGAGTCGGTCTTCGCTGAGCATTTGGAATCCCCCTTTCAGTTGGTTCGGTGTCTCGTAGTCTCTTTCAGCTGAAGATGGAACCGGTTAATACTCGATTGAGTGTGGACCCGACCAGTATTCTCGACCTTCGCGCCACCCGGTGCAGATGCGCTTGAAGGAGTCGGTTCCCAACCAGTGCTCTTTGGGGTTGTCAAGGTTGATCACGATGTGGGTGGAACTCTTCACGTCTTTCCACCCGCCAACCCGTCCCTTGAAGTGCCGGTTAAAGTGTTGGATGGCCTCGTAGGTGTCGGCCACAACCACGTCCAGGGACGCAATCAACTCGTACTCACTCGCCTGAACGTAGAAGCGTGCCATCTTTTTTAGCCCCTCCCTGTCGATTGTGTGTCGTTCTTCACATGGAAACGAAATCAGTCAATCGCACCAAACCACTTCGAGGTCGATGCCCAAGACCACATTGAGCGTGGCGGCCTCAATGGCCAACTGGGCCCGAGCCGCTCTCCAGACGGAGGGAATCGAGGCAGCAGCATTGGCAAGCATCGAGGCACCAATCACCCGGCAGAAGAGTGCCACTTGCGACGGATTCTGAGTGTCCACCCGGTGCTGGACCTCCATCAGCTGCGAAACCGAGGGTTTGAATCTGGACATTTTTGAGTTCCTCCTTGTCTTTCTTCGCATGGAAACAAAATCGGTCAATCCAGGTTTTGGTCCTTTTCGAACCCCAAATACGACTGCGCCCCCACCAGTCTCTTGAAAAGGACCAATGAGGGTGTAGTTGAAAAGGGAAGAGAGGCCCCTTGAGTCCCAAAGCGGGTGGCAGGCCTTACCGCGGAGTCGGGCGGGCCACACGGCTCGGGGGCTTGGATTGTCCTCTCTTCCAGGACACTTCACCTGAGGGTGACTCTCGTCAATTGACAATGTGGGGGTACCAATACTGAATTACGTATCAGTGGACCCCGGCCTCTAGGGCCGATTGGTACCCCCACATAACTCTTCGCCTCGGAGACCAGAGCGGTCAATCCTCATTTGGCTGTTCAGAAACCGGTCCGAAGCACCCAATCACAAAAGGTGTCAGCCTATGTGCTGGGTTGGTGGTCCTGACAAACCACCTCCTAAAGATTGACCCCTTTCCCGGAACGTACCGGGTGGTTGCCAATCCTCAATGTTTCGAACCGATTTCTGAACAGCCAATCTCGGGATGATTCACCTCGGTCCTTGGGCGGTCAATCCCGGGCTCGGACACCCAAAGATTGACCGCTCCGTCCGGGAGGCGAAAGGCCGATCAGCCCACGTTGGAAGCAGCGGCCTCGTCGCTGGTGGTCTCGTTCTGCTCTGCAGGAGCGGCCTCCAGGATGGGCTTGGAGGCGGCCGGGAGCTTCGCGGCGGCGCTCTGGAGCTTCCGGTTGATGATCTGGGTGGCCGCCGCGACCTGCGCCTCCGAGAGGCCCTCGGGCGCCTTGCGGAACATCCCCACCAGCCGGGCGTCGTGGCCCTGGCGGAAGGTCCGGGTGTGGTGGCTGGTCTGGGTCAGGCACCCGCAGAGGCAGAGCGGGGCCTCGGGGACGACTCGGACCGCCTTGACGACGACGACGGGCGCGACCCCGGTCGCGCCCGGATTGGTCTCTTCGACCGGGACGATGACCGGCTCCTGCGCAGCGGCGGGAATCGGGAAGCCCAGGGCGTCCAGCTTCTCGACGACGATCTTGGGAGCGCGGGGGGACTTGGTGGTGGACTTGGTGGACTTGGTGGTCATTGGGAATCTCCTGTTCAGTCGGTTGATTGTCTCTGGGATTCTTCACTCCCCATCCCGCCTCGTCAATCCTTAGTCGGGGGGGGGGAGTCTCTTCGAGGCGGGAAAGAAAATCTCCGTCTCTGAGTTATTTCACCCCTACAGGGCTCCGTCAATGGGTAGTCAACGGTTTGAGACTCCCGAAATACGGGTTATCTAGCACTCCCTACTGGGTGAAAAACAACTCCCCCCCCCCAAGCCCCAAACCCAAGGCAGGCCCAAACCTGTGGCTCTGGTTTGGCCAAAGGGTGACACCTTGTTATAATAGACCGCTTTTTAGAACCATAGGTATAAATAAACACACCAGAAGTTGAAAGTTTCTAGGTGTGGACGTGTAAATAGCTTTGGTTCGAGGGGTGTCAGGGGGTGAATAGTTCTAAACTGAGGGGCTTCCAAAGCTGGGGTGGTTGTCTTGGGAGAGTGGGAACAGTGCGGACAAATTTCAGAAATCAGAACGAGATATTGTGGACAAATTTTCTTGAACACTGAGCACACTCGTGTGTGGGCCCACATGTGACAGCCCGTACGTTCACGTGAGCACTTGCATGTGTTGGCGAGAGCGTGATGCAGTACATCCGTTCTGGCATACACGAAAGCACAGCATACACGATTCCGTGTACATCCGTGTTCGTGTATGCTGTTTGCGAAATTGTGGGTACTTGATGCGGGCGCGCAATTGAGTGGTGTGTGGGTTTGATAGGCGGTTGCGAGTGCGAGCCGCATTCACGTGGGAGTACAGATGGGAGGGGGCAGCTATGCCACGTACTGGTGACAGGCGGACCGCAACGGGCGAATTCGGGTACATCTATCCTCGCCCGCAGCCATTATTGCGGGGGGGGGGGGGGGGGGGGGTAGGTGCATCAGTCGTGGAAAGAAGGTTCGGGTGTGGCACCGAGCCCACTGTGTACAGTTCTTCACCCCACGAAAGGATTGGTTAATTTATTTGTTCATAGATTTCAAATACGACAGCGCCCTCTCAACCACTTGCGAGGCCGGGAGGGCGCTGTAGCCTGTCTAGGACCATCAACAGGCCTTGTGTGGCTTTGTCCGTAATTGCTTGGCTTTTTACGCCAAGTGATACCACATTTGGAGGGTTTGCGCTTGGGGTCTGCAGCCCCTTATCGGCGTCACCCGAACCCACAACTAGTGCCGACATTTCACTGGATGTGCACTACTTCTCCAGCTAAGCATGGTAGTTTTTCGTCACCCATGCAAGACTATCCTGGGTCGTCTCGCTCCTTGAAGAGAGCGGAAACAGTCCGCGGTCAATCCGGTTTCTGATCGGTTTGAAAAGGAATGTGCCCGTTTGCGCAGAGGTGCATGACCAGTTCGTGCTGAGCACGGTCCATGAGCCTTACCGCTTGATGCAACAGGTCAAATGCTTCTTTGACCGCGGGGTTGGGTGCAGAGTCACTATCACCGCCCAACCAATGACTCTGACCAAGTTCATGGTGGCGAGCCAATAGGGCGAGAACGCCTGCACGAGCGGCCTCGAAGTCGGGGGCCATGGCGTCGTATTGTGCAATGGTGAAATCACGGGGAATGGTTGCCATTTGTTGCCTCTCTTGTCGGGCCATTTTTGGGTGCAATGGCTCCGGTTGTATGGAGGCGCAGCACTAGTTCGAACTGAGCCCGGTCGATGAGTCTGGCCGCTTGATTCAACAGGCTGAATGCCTCTTTTACCGCAGGGTCAGGTACAGAGTCAGCATCTTGACGGACCCATTGGGTCAGACCCAGTTCATGGTGTCGGGCAAGCGCAGCCAGAACTGCAGCCCTTGCTTCTTCCAAATCTGGGCGCATGGCTTCGTACTGGTCAGTGGTAAATTCACGTCGAAGGTCGGCCATCTGTTGCACTACCTCTGTTGACTATCCATGTGGACACCGAGACAAGTCAGTCATGTTACTTGTTTTTCTGGTTGGACTCGCAGTCCAGAACCAGTTTAAAGAACTCTTTGGAACCCACATCCAACGGGAGAAGTGTCGTGTTTTTCACATGGTTGCAGTTTTCTCGTGAGGACATGGTAGAGCACACGTCGGTGTCATCTTCACCAATGGTCCCGAGATATTGCATGTCATCCCAACCACAGCCGTGTTCGAGTGCGGCAGTCACTGTGGTCAGATGGTAGGTTGTCCCATCAGGACGCTTCAGCGTCCGAACGCCAGCAGCTTCGGCCTGTTTCCAGCTGAACCACGCGTGCATACCACTGCTGAATTGCTTGCTCATTTGTTCTTATCTTCTTGTTGGGGTCTAGGATGTAATTCGCCCGTAGAGTAGGGTGGTCAATTGTGTGGGGGTAACGTCAGCCCGTGTTTCCGATTTCACCCACACACCCAGCGTCCAGAAATCATCGATTCCACATTCTGTTTCCATCGTGGGTTGGACCTGATTATCTCCTACCAAGGGTGAGCCACAAAACTGTCTGCATATGGACGAGTGTGGTCAGGTGTGCAGTTTCGCTCTTTGTCCACCAGGACATTGTTGGGACGCCCCACGGGTAGAACACAACTTCAACGCGTTCGGGTTCCACGCGTACAACATTGCCAATGTCGCCACGACAAATCCCGCCACGAGCCACACTGGTTTCGTAGTCGAAGACCAGCGACTGCACCTGGGTCCCGACCAACACGTCGATGCCGTTAATTTGCATTGTCACCCCAATGGGTCAACATGGTATTGGATACCATCAGACAACATGACAAGTGTAGGAATCTCGCAGATGTCCATTTGCTTGTGGAGCTTCCACAGGTTCATCTGGGACTCGGACACGTCAACCGTGAAGACACCCGGATTGCAGTTTGCGCTCACCATTTTCCAATTCATGGCATTGCAAACTCGGATGGCCTCTTCGTTGGTGGCGTATGCCTCCGACACGTCCCATTCACGAGTCTGGAACGGGACCACACCCTGGGACTTGTAGATTGCAACTTTCACTTCGGGCCCTCGACGGTCCAATCAGAGCATCCCGCCACGTCCACCCGCCGGTCGTATCCGAAGTCCTTGACAAGATTGTAGGTCAGCCACACGTCACCCATCCTTGAAGCCCCGGTGCAACGCATCCTCTTTCCCTCGAAAATGCAGAAAACCTTGCGGGCCGCGAGCCACTTGTAATCTTTCTGAATGGCGGGACGTCGGAAGTGGTCGAACCACTCCTTGACCAGTTTTTCCTGGTCGTTGGCAGGAGGCAGTTCGATCCAGTCATCGATATGCACGGCTTTGTGAAGTTCACAGGAGAAGCCGGGCAGACCGGTTTTGGTGTGGCGCTCGTTCTCATTCACGAACATGTAGCCACACTCTTCGCACCGGCCGAGGCCCACACCATCTGTGTCGCTGTACTTCTGATTAAGAGTACTCATTGTAGCTAAACTTTCTCCTCGTCCGCCACGAAGACACCATTCACCAGCCGTTTGGTCACCTTCGGGGGAACCCACCCGGCATCAAACAATTCGCCAGCTTCGGATTCGGGGATGATGTAAATCCCCTTGTCTCTCCGAGACAGGATGAGAAATGGAGGCTCGTTTTTGTGCTGATAGTTCCACCATCCCACGGACAGAATTTCAGATTCTCGAACCCGTTGGGCAGGTCAGAACGTGGCGAAAGTCCACCGAAACGGCACCGAGAAAAGTGATAAGACGGCCATCTGCGAGTGATTCGAGCGTGCGCATTTTGAATTCTCTCCTTCTGGGATTCTTCACATGGAAACGAAAGCGGTCAATCGGTCAGAGGAAAGTGACGTCTTCCCGTTTGAAGAGACCACCCATGCATCCGTGGTGAGAAGGCCACATTTCCCCGATGGGGATTTCCATCTCATCTTCGAACTCTACGGAGAAACCATCATCCAGTGTCTCGATGATTCGACCTTGGGTGGCCCGCCCAAAAACCATAACCTCTACCCGGCTGAGAGCGTCCCAGTTTCGACGCCGCTCCATGGAACTCTGATACAGCTCCATCTGAACCCAAATTTCCCATTCCTTGTGGTAGAAATTGTAGGCCAGATCGCGAGGACTCAAGGCGCCCTTGATGGGCTCCAGTGAGTCCTGCTTGAGGGCCTCCTGAACTGCACCGCGCAGGGAGTCATTGTCCATTGCCAGGAGTGTCAGGATGGTTTGCATGTAATGGGTGAGCGGGTCAAACATTGATGGTGTCCTTATTATAATTGGTTGATTGGTATAGGTATTCGCACGGGAAAAGATCGGGTCAATCACTCTCTCAGGCGGGAGCAAACCATGTAGATGCATGTTCCACTACCGGTGGGGGCTGCACCAGTATAGCTACAGATTTGTCCCCCATGCCTTCTTAAGTTCTTTGAAAGCCACGCTTGGGGAGTCGAACTGTCTGAATTCTGCTCCCGGGGTATTCCACCTCACCAAACCTGAGTGCCCCACGGTGACGGTGGCCCACCGACTCCCATCGTCGGGGTAGACACGGAAGCTGCAATTGTCTCCCGCCAGCGTCTCTACCTGGAAACCAGCGTTTTGGGCGTGCCAGACGACTTGTTCGAAGTGTGAATTCACGTCTTTTACTCCTTGGGAATGAGCGTCTCACGGTCGAGACGCTCATTCAGCCCTGGATTGTCCCATCTCCGGGTTTTGGGATTCCAGACGTACTCCTTGCAGTCCCCCCAGGCATGGAAGTCCAGGGCACCAAGGGCGCCATGACCGTACCCCGCCCGGTTCATGGCATCAGCCGCATCCCGTCCCGAGAGGACATCACGTTTGCCGTCCAGCCAGTAGAAAGTAAACTGTTTCATTCCATTTCCCACTCTTTGTACCGGACAAAATCATTGATTTTGTCCAACTTGGCTTGTTTTGGGTTAAGTGCTTCGGTGCTTCCGATGCAGATGTCGGATTCACCAATGACACCGAGGTACCTCATATCATCCCAACCGCACCCGTGCTCGGGCCTGCTGGAGATTGTAGTCACCTGATAGGTCGTCCCATCAGGTCTCTGGTAGGTAACATGACCAGCCACCCATGCTTGAGACTGGCTGTACCACGCATGGCGGCCCGCGCTGGTAGTTCCCATTGTAATCGGTCCCTTCCTGTTGCTGTACAGTTCTTCATTCCAGGCGAGGATTGGTTAAGTCGAGGATTTTGGTTATTTCTTGACCGGTTCGGTCTGACGGGCCATCAATTCCTTGACGTAAGCCAGCATCTTTACCTCTGCTGGCTCGTCCAAGTCGTTACAACACCTCAGCATACTACCCATCTGGTTTAGGGCAGTCGCAGCCTTGTCGGTGTATTCTCCCTTAAAGGCTTCCACAGCCGTATCAATGATTTTGATACCGGCTTCCCTCGCCTTGGGTTCGTCACCCGGTTGGTAGTACACGGCTTCCATCATCATGAATGCCATTTCGACCACAGCTGCCCACCTTGGGGGTAAGTAGTGAATTTCGACCCGGGTCACCCTTCGAAGGGAGCTTGTCAGCATAGACTTGAGCCAGTCCTTGGTCGTGGCCGGATTCAGAACAGCGCGGGTAGTCGTCGCTTCTTTTTCGGTAGACATTGTAAGTTGCACCCTTCTTTTCAAATGGAAACAGATTGTAGTTAACCTTTGTACACACCCAGAAGCAGGAATCGCCGGTTGAAATGAGGCTGGTCTGGGGTGACAAATTGGTTTTCTCGGAAATCGGTGTATTCGGACAGTTCGCCGGTGAATTCCTCGGTCGTAGCCGTGCCACCCTGTTCGTAGTAACTACCACGATCCATATGTACGACAACCTCAACAGTGGCCTCCTGGTCTTGAGTGGCCAGCCACTGGATGAGTTCGGAGACCTTCATCTTACGCCTCCCATCCGGACAGTTCTCCATTTGCAATCCGACCAGGAATTGCGGTCAGGTAGGCGATTGTGTCCTCACACATCTTCCGAGCCCACTGAGCAGGGGTAAAAGTGGGAGTCCGGTCGTACCACCGAAACTGGTCGTTGATGTCACGAGGCCAAAGCCCGGCCTCAATGGCCTCAATCTCAGCCTGCCGATCAGCAATTTCCCGTGCCCGGTCAGCTTTCTTGGTGCGATTGTAAACGGCCATTGTAGTTAGTCTCCCTTGTAGTTAGTGTCTCGTAGTGCTTCACATGGAAACAGACTGTGGTCAATCTAGATCAGGTCCTCATACGAGACTTGGGCGGCCACCTGTTCGACCCGCACCCTAAGGATTTTCAGAGCACGATTGGTGTCTCGCGGTGCGACCCCCAACGAAGCGAGAAGCGTCCGTGCCTTGGGTTCGTCCAATTCGGGGTCACGATGGCTAGAGTCCATTTTGACAGGTACCACTGCCTCAAACGAAAGGTACTTAACCATGTCCAATTTCACTGTGGCCTGCTCCTAGTGTTGCGGGTTTTGTTCTTTGTGCTGTTGACGAAGCGGACGATTTTCAAAACCCACCGCTTGCCATCAAAATTGGGACAACCTGATTTGAACCAGCGGTCCCAACAGATATTACAAAAATCCGCTGGAGAGCAGTACGTGACTGGCCTCCGCTTACAATATGAGCACTTCTTTTTGGCACTCATTCACTGGCACTCAGCAGGACTCGGGCCAAGCGGGCAGAGCTAAACACCTTCCCGTCTTCGTGTCCAGTCTCGCCAGGACCGTCACAGTAGGCCGCCGCTCTCATGGCTTCAATCCAAACCCTCAAGCCCTTGTTCGGGGGTAGGTATGGTGCCACCTTGTTCTGGAGAGAGGCGAGCTTGGTCTGAAGTTCGTCCGCAGCTTTCTCCACTGCGAGACTCGCTTCGATGATCCGCGTGAAATCGGCGTCTTCGAGGTTGGACATTGGCTTTCAGTCTCCTTTGTTGGTGCTTCACATGGAAACGATCTACGTTAATAACTAAATCCATTCATTGAACTCCCGGATTGCCTGTGTGAGACTCGGAGTTCCGTCCGTCTCTTCCAGCAGGACCCCGCCCAGGTGGCGATGGGTGTGGTAAGTGATCGTGCCTCGCTCTGTCGAGGGGGTCACTGGCACATCGGTGTCCTCCACCGTGTCATCATCGGGAACGGCGACGTGGAGCTTGGCAATCAACGTGACTCGTTCCCCGTTGACCGACCTTGAGGCCAAGCCCACAATCTGACGATTCATGTGGCAGACGAGAGCACTGAGGTCATTATCATTGAGGAAGCGCATTCTTCAATCTCCTTGTGGTTCTTGGTGTCTGGGGCTATTCACATGGAAACAGACTGCGGTCAATCTTTCAGGTACAACTCCAGGGCTGCAGCCGCTTCCTCGTTGGTGGGCCAGTAGCTTTCCCGGTTGGGTCCGTAGACAGTCTCTTTGGGACCGAATTGGGGGATGTAGTCCACCCGCCACCCCCCACCAGTGTCATCTGTCCGGATGGCATAGCCCTCGGTACTGGTGGTCTTGGGTATGGACCTCCGATGTTCGAACACAAACCCGTTTTGGTCGCCAGGAAAGTCGTATTTCCCGCGGTAGTCCAGAATGAGGAAAGTCAACGACGTTCCCAGGGTGGTGTTATTGTCTGTGTCGCTGATGTCCATTTTTAATCTCCTTGTTGGTGTGTGTGGTTATTCGTATGGAAACAATTCGAGTCAATAGTCTTTTCATTGTATAATAGTAGCAAGAAGTAAACAGGAGAGTTGCAAAATGAGCACTGTAGCCAAACTTTTCAAAACCATGATAGAAGTTGCCCACTCAAACCGTGATAAGTTACTGCTCATCCTATGCGCAAACCTGAGAATTACCTCAGATAAGCAAATTTCAGGTTTGACTTATGGGCAAGCTCAGGCTCTGGTGCGAGATTGTCAAATGCCAGACAAAGTCAAAGCCAGCCTACAGACTCGCCTTCTGGAATACGGACGCAAGAATAAGTTGGAAGCCAAATCCCTACTTTTCAAGTCTATCCTTCATTGGGGTAAGTTGACTCGGACTGCAATTTGGAAAATTATAGACAAGGCTATAACCAAGGCGGGCGCAAAGCTTGCGTTGGACGACAAGCAGACCGATTACAAAATCAAGGGTGGTGTGGGAATTTTTAGGACTTTGAGGGACGCTGTGAACGAGCAGACCAGGACCCTGGTAGAAATCTTCCAGCCCAGAGTGGTCAGGTCGGTGAATTGCTGCGCTACTGTTGCGACTGAACCAGAAGTGTATGACGACGTTGCAGAAGTGTTAAGGGCTTACAGTAGCATTTAACTTATTGCAGCACTGGGAATGGCCTAAGCCAGGATGTTTCTCACTAGGGCTGTGGCATCTGAGGCCGTGACATCCTCGCCCACGACCAGGGGTTCGTAGCCAAAGGCGTTGTGCCGGTCGTCCACGACCTCATAGCGCTCGTGTCCGGGGGTGGAGTTGGTCATGCACACCTGGACGTAGGGTGTCTCCGTATTTGGCCACCAGAGGCGTGGGCACTTGGCGGCATCTCCATACGGCTGAAGCTTCGGAGGTGTGGTGGCAGTGGGAATTCCGGCATCCTGCAGAATTCTCGTCAACAGTTCATACTGATTTTCCATGATCTTCGTTCTCCTTTAGAGCTTCCGATATCTTTACTTGATTTTGTCTGGACATTTCTTGATTGAAGCATAGGGAGCATACGTTCCCGACTTCAATTCCAGCAATTGTAATTTTGGCTTTGTATGCCACCGTAGCAGTGGCAGGTTGCAAGTTGTACACCACAACTGGTCTGGGAATGGGACAAGTATGATGGCGTAAGAGCCCACTGCAATCGGGGCTCAAATGAAAGCCACCGTGGATGTTGCAGCCCGCCTCGATTCTTTCCATGTTTCTCGGGGTGAGATATAGGTCAGGCATCGGTCAATCGACCCAGAGGCCGAGTTTGACACCGATCCAGTCGATGCCCACCATAGTCAGACTGAAAACCCCAACCCATCCAGTCACTTCAAAAAGTTCCCACATTTCAGCCACCCTTCAGTTCGGCGTCTCGCTTTTTGAGGTAGGCACGCACCAAAGCAAGGTGGTCCTCCAGACTCTGGATAGCAATTTCGTCAGCCTTGGACTTGAACCATTGGCGCTTCATCTGGTAGAGCGCCAAGTCTCCGGACTGGAGAATTCCACAGACGCGTTCACGAAGTTCATGTTCTGAAGTGTTCAAAAGTTGCTCCTTGAATGTCTGTTGTTCTTCAGTCTGTTAGTACCCTGGTCAATCCTTCACAGTTCTTCTCTGTTCAAGATACGTCCAGCAGGGGGCGGAACATAGGGGGAGACTGAGTACACGTACTGAGGGAGACTGAAGTCGCGGTAGTAGTCCTTGATGATGAGCAGTGCACCCTGCTCAGTTTCCGCTTCCACAACATTGCACGTCGGGGCGTTGAAATTGGTGGGGATGCGTGTGGTGGTGACCACAAATTTATTCATGATTGATTCTCCTAGGGTACATTCAGCAGGCAATGGCACTAGTCAAGTGCGGGTCGTGTGACTCACACCCACAATGCCCATCTTTTCCAGGACTTCCACCGCAGTGGGATAACAGTAATCCTGCCCGCGGCACCGATCCTCAAAAATCCGGTCCAACTCACTCATGAACCGGTCGCGGGCCCCCGTAAGTTTTGCCAGTTCTTCCCATAGATCTTTGCCCTCATCTCGAAGATCGCCACAACAGAGAGCACGTCTCACGCTTTTGGCCGTAATGAACAGCTTCTGTGCCGCAAACAGGACCCCAGGCGGCCACTCGCGGCCTGTGTGCCCGGCGTAGGGGCAGGACCCAACCACAATCTCGTGACACCCGAAGAAGAAACAGTCACCCGGCTCGGGGAGAACGACCTTGGGGTCGGTGATCGCCGCTTCGAGGGAGTGACAGAGGGTGGAATAGCTGAGCCAGATTTTCATTATAATTGGTGTCCTTTTATAATAATTGATTGGTTGATTGTCTCGTAAGATTGTTCACCTAGAAAGAAAACGGGTCGTCGGCACCATACGGATGTCGTTGTCCCCCAACGGCTCGGTAATCAGGTCGGCATACTCGGAGCGCGAGTCATTGTCGTCGTACACCGAGAGTTTGTTGAAATGGATTCCAGCCGGACGGTGCCCATGTTCAAAGGCCCAGGCATTCAGTTCCGAACGCGGAAACGATCGCCACGTGTCACCCGTGGCCACCAGAAAGGCCACGATCCAGAAAACCGTAGTCTCCGTCTCAGCATTCTGCCAGTGACTCGCGCCCAGATTGTTGGGGTCCACGTTGGACGGGCGGAAATCGACCCGATTGGCTTTCCAGATGGCTTTCATTCAATTTTCCTTGTTGCAGTCGATTGGTGTCTATAATTCTTCACCTGAGGCTACGATCGGTCAACCGTCAGGACTAAAAGGTGTCAGACTTTGTGTTTGTACATGACCTTTGCCACAAACATCACGGGACCAGTCCAAGACCAGCCATACTGAGATTTCATGGCCTCGCAGACGAGAGCAGTCAACTCTCTTTCGGTGAAGGTGGCGGTTTTTCCACTCACTTCGTCTGCAAACGTGAAGGTCTCGTCGTCGAGGGTGGAGATAGAGACCCAATCCCCGCATTCCTCGTTGATAAAGACTCCTTCAACCCCGCTGGGAGAATGGTAGGGTGCCTCAAAAACGAGGTACATGGTGGAAACACCCTCCTCGTTCGGACACAGTTCACACGAGACCTTGGCTTTCATTTTAGTGGGCTCCTTTGTGGCCAACCATGTCCATTCACACAGGCACCGAATAGGTCAATCCCACCCCATTTCTTCGTAGTAGTTGAGGGCGGCATCGTTCCATGCCTCGTCAGCGGCTCGATTGAGCATAGCCTGCAGGGGGTCCGTGGCCTCGTACTGGCCCAGAGAGGTATCATCCGGACCGATGACACCGAGGTACTTCATGTCATCCCAACCACACCCGTGGTCTGTGGTGTCACTGATTGTAGTCACCTGATAAGTCGTCCCATCCGGTCGTTGATGGACCCGATACCCAGCCACCTCTGCCTGCTTATAGCTAAACCACGCATGACAACCATTGTTGATGAATCGGTCAGCCATTTTCAACTCCGAACGGCGAGGTACGTGGAATAAACCGTGATGTACGAGAGGATGGTCAGAAGCCCGAACGGGATGCGGAAACTGAACCGGGTCCACACGTTGGTGGACCCGGGAAAAGGCCGCCGCTGTAATACTCAAGGCCTCGGCTGAAAGTGAACCAGATGGCACTGAAGCCCATGGTTTGGCCGAAAATGGGGTCATTCATCAGGAAGGTTTTTTGTAGATGTTCATTATAATCAGCACCCCTTCTTGAAGAAAGCACAAATCCGGCTCCAGTACAGGCGGATTGAAATGCCGAAGGTGGCACTCAGGCCGACCAGGGCAGTGAGTTCCCCGTGGTCATTGTGAATGTGAAGGTGTTGAAATGAGTGAATGATTTGTTCGAGCATTTGGTTACAACTCCTTTCTGTGGTCTTTCACCCGAAGAACAGGCAAGTTAATTCAGGTTCCGGTGAAAGCAACCCACTCCCCATTTTCGTTCTGGGTGATGCGGTCGGCCACGTAGGGCATCATGACCACCTTGTACCGTTCGGTGGGCGCATCCCCACACTGGTGCCACGGAAGACTGTTTCCATACTGTTCGAAGAGCGGGAGGTAGACCTCTTTATGCGCCTCGTCGGGGCACATTCCGTGGCACTTGAAGACCTTGTGACCGTAGTAGACGATGGAAACGTAGTAGTAGGTGTCGGAATCGCTCATTTTTAATTGGTTCCTCCTATACAGATCTTCATACCGGAACATACTATGGTCAATTGTGTTTTTATTCCACCAGGATACTACACATGTAAGAGCCAAAAATGATAACTCTCGCAAAACAACTGAGACGAATAGCCCAAATCGACCCCGTCATGGTAGACCTGTTGGACCAGTGCCAAAAGGCCAACGATGCCTACAGCGTCACCATGGCAGAAATAAAGAAAACGGGGCTTGGTTTTGCGGGAGTCAGCGAAGAACTGCGGGAAAAGTTGCGGGCGGATTATGACTTGATAGTAGAAGTGAATAAGAAAAGAATCAAGCACGAGGGCATTCTACCACCTCGATGACTTGACTGCGGTCAACCTCTACTCTTCAAATACCACTCAAGGGCTTGGGCAGCCGCTTCGTTTGTGGACCAGTAGGACTCATTATGGGGTCCGCAAATAACTTCTTTGGGTCCAACCCAGGAAGTGTAACTCACATGCCAATCCCGATCGATATCAGCCTGAATTGTGTAGACTTCCATCCTGGAAGTATCGGGGACAGGGTAGTCATACCTGAACACAAACCCACACTGGTCGCCGGGAAATCCGTATGTCCCACGGTGGTCTCGGACCTTGAAAGTCAAACCCGTTCCCAAGGTAGTGGATTTGGTCCCAGGTTTGATAACCATCTTGGCGTCTCCCTTACTGCTCTTCACATGGAGTCGGATTGCAGTCAATCCTTGGCTTTGACTCCCTCACGTCCCTTCCTGTACTGGATGCTCAGGTACATGTAGGTCATCCAGGCGGTCTGTGCGCAAATTCCGAAAGTCTCACATGGAACCTGGACGTTGTAATCGTAGAAACACCACGTCCAGGTTTGGTTGCTGTGGTCGTAACTCATCCGCTCTGTGGGGTATGGGTAATCAGTGTCGTCCTTGAACCAGACCTTCCACAGTTCCCCCGGGTCCCTGACATCAATGTGAAGCTCCGCCACATCGTCAAACAGGATGACCGTTTCGGTTGTGGGCGCGAAATCTCTGGGGATGGCATCAATGTGGAACCGTACAGGGTCTGTCATTTGGTTTCTCCTTATGAGACTCTTCACATGGAGACATATTATAGTCAATTATGGTTTTCGTATTCTAAATACGCCAATGCCCAGAACAGGAGCACCTTGGTTTCGGTGTCATCCAGTCTGGGCATTTGGTTTCTTTTATCAAAAACTAACATAACCTCAGCGGGGCGGTGCTCGAATCATTTTATTGTTACCCATACTTTAAACTGGTTTAGACAACTCAAAAAGGGATTGGAACCTTCCCGTGTCACCGTACATGTACCCTAGAAAAGTCGAAGCGGGCAGGGATGCTACGGGCACGGGTCGATTAAATCGTAGAACAGAAGATTATATTTGGTCATTTTTAAACAGTGCTCCTTTGTTGGACCGTGGTACGAGAGTCAGGATTCGAACCTGAGTGCCTTGCAGCCCCTAGCACCTGAAGCTAGGGCGTCTTCCTGTTTTTCGCCACTCTCGCTCTCTGGGATTCTTCGTCTTGTCTCGGTCCCGGTCAATCCAGGGTTGCCTTACACCGCCCGGCAGTACAGAATCACAACGGGTTCGTGTGTCCGCATTGAGCCCTCGACCACCACGTAGGACTTGTAAGTTGTTCCTCCGTTGTTGTCCTCTGGGACTACAATTCGGTATCCCAACGGGGGAATTCCAGCGAGGTGCGCCGAAACGTGGTACTGATAGTCGGGTTTGTGAGGATGGCTGTTGCGGTCCACGTAGATGTCGACGCTGATCATGTGTTCGCTCATTGTCTTAGTCCCCCTGTTAGGATTCTTTGGTTTTCACATGGAAACGGACTACAGTCAACCGGGAGTCGGGGTGGCTTTACGTGCACTCACCATGCATTGGGCGAGAGCACCAAACCCATATCTGACAGACAGACCGTGCAGAGTCAGGTAGACATACACCTCCGTCGTGCCGCCCATGATGTTTTCACTTCCCCCATGAACCATGACCGGGGGGTGGACATGGCCGTCAGGTAGGAGGAACTCCAGTGTGTCTCCGTACTTGACAAGTTCACCGAATAGCGTGAACGGGTGGTCAGCCTCATGGCGAGGCCGCCCGCACTGAATGGGATGCCACATTTTAGAGTCCTCCTGAATGGTGTTGTAATCAGTTCGACTGGATGACCACTGCGTTCTTCCACCCCTCACACTTCCGGATAATGATCGTGCGACCACGGTCCATAAGGTGGACGGGCGTCTCCCAACATTTGCCGTCGTAGCGGGTGTCCCCAAACTCGTGGGGGATGTTACTCAGGTCGAGGCTGGAGGCGTTGGGAGAAAGGCTGGAGGCCATGGCGAGAAAGAAAAGGTGAATCAAGTTGAAATACTCCCTATAATGGTTTCTGTCTGGTACTCTTCGTCTGGAGAGTGTTGTGGTCAATCCCGGTTTGGCTTCTGGTAACAAACCAAAAACGAAGTGAGGTCGTGGTACCACACTCGGACCGGCCATCCGCAAAGTCGCTCCAGGTCGGTACTATCGAGGAAACTCACCGGACCCTGAAAGTAAACGCTAGTGTTCTGAATGGTTATTTTTACCCGGTCAGGCGCCCCCCGACCGGCGATGTTTTGTGCGACCATCTGGTTTACTGCCGCAAGGAAATCTGGGTCTGTATCAGCGGAGACTGATATCATGACTAAAACCCCTATTTGTTATCTGGTGGATTGTGGTCAACCCACGATTGATCTCCGGTACAACAAGTTCAGGGTCCCCTCCAGAACGTGTTTCCAACCACCACCATCGTTGGATGCCCCGCTGTACCCCGCCAAGGCTGCGATTTCCGCACCCTTCCAGATGATTTTCTCCACGTTAAGGTTGGGAGAAAACTCAAGGTCACCCAGAACCAGCCTCAAGTCTTTGAGGTACTGGTGGTAATAGCCGAGAACTTGGGGGTCGTTGTGGGGGAGGCTCATTTTTCGAACTCCTCGTAATCTCCGTATTCCCCGCCCACTTCCGAGCCGTTCAGGCCTACAGCACCGGGCAGGTAAACGATGACAAACACGTCTTTGTTGGGGAGGTCCACCCGGAAGGTCTTGTCATCATTCGGCGGACAGTAGTCGGGGTCAACCCACACCGAGGCACGGGTGAAGTCCAACTCAGAGCCTCAAGTCTTTGAGGTACTGGATCGCAGGGTGAACTGGGGCCATTTTATAGTTCCTCCTTATAATTCTTCACATGGAAACAAACCGGGTCAACCCAGATACAACAAGACCCGACTGAGAATCCCCGAAGCATTGGATGGTCCATGTTGGGCCTCACTGTGAACAGGGAGGATGAACAGGGAGGGGCCGCTGCAGTTAGGACTTCCAGCCGGGTCTTGCAATTCTTCACCCGGTGGGGACACAGGTCAATCAGCCCACGTTGGAAGCAGTGGCCTCTCCCGCCTGCTCCGTGGCCGAGATTTCCTCCTGGGTCGCGGCCTCCAGGACCGGCGGGAGACGGCGGGCGGCGGTCCAAGCCTTGGCACTCCGGATCTGGTTCGCCGCTGCGGTCTGCTCGGGGCTCGGCTCGGAGCCATCGGCCAGCTTGCCACGAGCGACGAAGCCCACGAGGCGGGCGTCGTGGCCCTGGCGGAAGAGGCGACGAACCGAGGAGGTCTGCACGAGGCATCCGCAGAGACAGAGGGGCGCCGGGGCCTTCTGCTGCAGAGCAGCCGTGGGGGGCGAGACGGGCTCCAGGACCGGCTCGGGCTCGGGCGTCACGATGGGTCCAGGGAGGCCATCCGTGACCGGCTCCTGCCCCTGCTCCTCAGGGGCAGCGTTCGCGGGGGCGAGAAGGGCGAGAAGGGCGAGGGAAGAAGCGACGATTCGGGGGCGACGACCAGACATTTTCATTCTCCATCTCAGTTAGTTGATTGATTCTCTCTTCTGGGGTCCTTCACCCCTCGCCACCCATCGTCAATCCTCTGAGAGCGTATAATCTGTGCTTTGGTAAATTGTAGAATTATTACATGAAAATACAGGTTATAATCAAATATCTACCCGAAGGCAACGAACCCATCATACCAGATGATGTGGTAGACTTCGACCAATACGAGATGAGCGATAGCAGAGTTCTCCACCTGGAACGTGCACCAAACGGAGATGCCGTGCGCATCATTCCAGGAGATGCCACTTTCGTTCTAAAAGGGACAACCTCTGCGCCACCCCTCCCCCAAGCAGCACCTGGGAATATTTGGCAACAGTTCTAATTACCTCTGTTTAAATCTGCTGCCCTTAATATCCAGAAAAATCATCTTTTTGTCACCTGTAACGTGGTGAATCATCACATCAAACCTCTCGGAGAGAGCCACAATGTGTTCGCCTGCGAGGTTCACTCTGAAGTCGGACCAGTCCGTTTTCCGTGGAACTTTCAGGAATTCCACGTTCAGTTCTTCCAGGGCTTTCTCGATAACGGAATCGTTATCGAACCCCCAGGTAGACACTACGTAAAGTTTGGCCATAAACTTATACCCCCTCTTTCAGGTAAGTGTGGACACACTCTCCCGTTCAATAGTCAGAATTGTCAGTCAATGTAGTCTGTAAAGGTTGGAACACACCCACTCGGACACGCACGCACACGAGCGCTTACACGAGAGCGGGTGTTCATCCCCGCCCGCAGCCATTACTGCGCTCATACTTCTGTAACACTTATAACTAAGAGAATACACAACGGGAGGATTGAGATGAGGTTTTCTTCAAAATTAAAAATTGTTGCTGCAAGTTCAGCTTTGAAATACAAGGTTGTAGTAGAAGATGTAGACGGCGAGCACATTATAGAGAAGAACCTGACCAAAGAGGACGCTATTAAAGCAGCGACTAAGTGGTTGGGCCACGAGTTTGTTGAAAATGACAACGAGACCCACGTGAGCAATTACGGTGGTGTTGTCCACATCGACCGCCACACTAGTAACCCTGAGGCTGATAAACTCAGAGACATGATTTCCAGGTCTTGGTCTACAGACCCAGATGAACTGGCCTGGGAGAACGAGTACACCCACGAGCTTGGGAAAATTGACAGTAAGAGCATCGACGAACTATTAGATTTTTTGATTGAAAATGGTGTGGTTAAGCATAAAGAAGCAAGTGGTGGGTGGAAAGACCGAATAGAGGCCCAGAAGAAATTCCCCACCCAGTTTAGGCAGGCTGAGGAATTCTTTAAGGAAATGGACCCGAGAGACCCCAAGATGTGTCCGCTTGAGCCAAACGGAACCACCTACATCTCTGGCAAGTCCGACCAGCTTGAAAAGGCGAAGAAGTTGTTGGACAAGTTGGGGTGGAAGTACGAGTTAGGTAAGGATGAGTATCAGGGCTATAAGACCCTCAAGATTAACATTCACTAAAAAATTATTTTCTTTCGTCAGGCAGATCACAAAACAGGCAGCACCCTCTGTCACTCCCTCGAAGCGGCACTACGCACTCTCCGATTGGGGACTCCGGACAACTCCATCCTAAAGTGCGGATTGTGCCTGGGTTATAACCCAGAATCTGGACGACGGCCGCTTTCTTGAGGCTGTCCAGTCCAGCTCTGGATACTTCTATCTGGTCTTCCAGTGACTCGATGTGCAATTCGAGAACACGCACTTCAAAAGCCCGCTCGGGGTTCCCATAGGTGGGCTTAGTTTTATTCATTGTCGTAGTAGGTACAGTTATAACCGTACCTGGACATTTCCACACGAGACGCGGCCTTAAGTTTCTCACGAACCGTGTCGACCCAGTTGTTGGCAGGGACAACCTGGGGTTTGGAACACTCAGGACAGGTTCGTGAATCATGACTGTACGTAAAACGCACACTGTCGATGGGTACCCCATCCCGTTTTGCCTGCTCTTTCCGCTGAGCATGAAGACGGATATTGTAGCCGCAAGCGTCCTGAGCCCGTTTGTAATACTCAAACCCGGCCAAATCGTATTGCCTGTGGTACCGAGTCCACACGGTGTCCACAGATGGGTCGGCTACCTCCATCCTGTACCCACACCTACGGTCACAGCCGGGTTCGATCTGCGGAAGCGACCAAGCCCGCTCAGAACTCATCCCGGATTCGTAGTGGCGCGAGTTGTGGCGACACTCTCCAGCCTGGGCCATACACACCAAAACACGCCCGTCCTCGGTTTGCATCGGGTGCTTACAACCCATCGCCATCGAGACGGCAGGCCCACCAAGCAAAACCGTGGCAGCAATAAGGTTGTTGTCGTTCATTATCGGCTCCTGCTACGCACGAATTCATCCGTAAACCGGGTAAGCATGTGCTTCCGGGCCCGCTCCGCCAAGTCGCGGTCATGGAGCCGGTAGGCAACGAGCCGGGGTCTACCACCTGCCAGGGACCCAATGATGCTTCCGTTGGTGAAACAATCCACCTCCCCTGCTTTGATGGCATCCATGATCTCTGCTAGATTCCAGGAGTACATGTTATCCTGGCGAGGATTTTTCATCTCGTCGCATGCTGCAATCCTCAGGGCAAAGTCCATCTCTTCCTGGAGGAAAGGAAACGTCATCGGCAGACCGTGATACTTCTTCCACACGTTTCCACGCGAGACAAGCCGCAGGTCTTCCGTGTCGGCGTAGGTAGTGCCACCGTCTTTGGGCCCCACACTGTAGTGCCTGACAGTTCTCATGTCACTGTTATAATCGATGTTGCAAACCACAAGCTCAGTGCCCTTGGGCCAAGCATGGTCTCGGGTAAAAGCAACGACATCATCTTCGTAGAAGTCAGAGTCCGGAAGGTCACCAATTTTTTCTTGAGGGATACGAACCTGTTCCCCCCTCAGACAGTGGTGGCTGACAGTCTCTGTCTTGGTACCATCAGTCACCACCAACCAACAAGAGTTGGTAAAGAAACCAGGAGTGTTGGCACCAGTACCAATGCGGCCATAGTCGATCCAGCTATACCCGGTTACGGTGACTTCCGTCTCCTGAGGGAAAGGTCGATAGCCCCAACCCCAATTCTCAGCGGGAATTGCAATTGTAACCTTGGCGCCGATGGGGAAAGAATTGTGGTCCATGTAGACTCCCTTACAGATTGTAGCGTACTTCTGCCCAGACCAGTCTCAGTTAATGACATAGAATCCATGGTCCAAAAACGGGTGTCCATTCTTCATGAGAATTCTCTGAACACCCAAACCATTTCCCTTACTATTGATAAACTCGACACAGTAGTCTCGGTCTGCTGGTCGCTCGTCGCCATCCATGGTATAAACACGTACTTTTCCAAAACACGGAAAACCGTGATCAACCATCTGGTTGACAGCGTACTTCACCAACCTCTTGACCAACCCGGGAGATACTTTTTCTGCAGTCACTTGTAGAGGGTACCCGAGAAATTGGCCACACATGTCAAACTGCGCAGGCCCCCGCAGCAAAATCTCTGAGTTCACATTCGCGTAAGACCTCCCATTCATACAAGACCCCCAGAATGGTCAATTCTGTTCAGTTGCGATTCGGACCAGAATGGTGAGGTACTCGATCAGCTTATCCTGCGTCCAGGCATGGACCAAAACGCTATCTGCAACCTCGGTTTCATTTTTCCATGCCGCATTGGCCTCGTAGGTGGTGTTGTCCCGCAGAGCCAGATCCCGGATTGCAACGACCTTGCAAGACCTTGGGAAGTTGACCTCAAGCGAAATAACCCGCTTCCTAGGCCCAACCGTAAATTTGGAGCCTGCAACCTCAAAGCGGTACCACGGCTCGGACTGAGTTCGGTCTGTATAGTACTGGTTCGGGGTTTCCGTGAGGTTGCAGGCCACGCCAGTTGCCGCCCAAACTGCATCAAAGACCTTACCAAAGTAATCTTCCCACCCCATACGGAGGGGGTCGTTTGGCAACGGCAACACTTCAGCCTGCGGAGGAGTTTTCTCCCAAATCTGGTTTCGAAGCACGTAAGCCGTAATCCCCTCAGGAAGATTGATAGGGTCCGGCGCTCGGACGATCCCGGGGTTTCGGGGATGGGCATCCAACATCTCAATCCAGGCCTTGCGGAAGGCTTTGGTATCGATTTCGATCTTGTTTCCATTGTGGTCGAGGAAATCGTACACAATGGTTTTGTAGGTGTAAGGCTCCCTGTCGGGATAGGTGTGGGTTTCTTCCTCTTCCACCCACCCGATCTGGGTCCCGTTTTCGTCCAGAAGTTTTCGAGGGGTGTACTTACAGCCTTTCGAAGGGTTCAGTCCCCACGAGGCCACGAGGTTGTTGTACCTGATGTCCTCTTCGGCGTTTACAGCCGCTTCCCACCCTTTCTTGTAAACCCGGGCCTGAATGGTCAGAACACTGTTTGCATACGTCTCGAAAGTTTCATCGCTGACTGTGGGCTGGACAATCAGGGCCAACCACCAGCCGTCACGGTCGACACGGTGGAGACGAGCGCCACATTCTGTACATTCTCGGGGCGTGAACGCGTAGCTGGGACCAAACGACCCACCACCGCCCACCCAAGAGAAAGCACCACAAGTACAATTAGGCAGATTTTCCACTCTATTTACTCCTCGTTATACTGAAAGATGAGACTGTTCAATTTGCGGCCCTCATCGGTTTCACCCCACTTGTCCATGTCAATGGCAAGTCGGTGAAACATGGCCTCAAAATCGCCCTTCATATAATCGCGGTAGCCCGCAATGCAGGCGGGGTGCATCAAGTACTCGGGCTTACCGATGATTTCGGCAGCCTGAAACGCGAGTGGGTGAAAAAGCCGGCATCTGGGAGAATGTTGATAGTGTTCATATAACTATTCAGTTATAGATTGTGGTTGTCAATCAACTCAGCTATGTGTTCTACCCACTCATTGCGGAGTTTATTTCTTATTTCATCGTTTAATAAGAAGAAATCGTACACAGCAGTTTTTATTGCAACAAACCCATTAATAAGATTTTCCCTGTCGGGAGAGTTGTTTACTCTTGTTTCCAATTGGGCCATGGCACCCAACAGAACATCCTCACACTCCCGCACTTTGGGGCAGGTGGGTTTTAGTCGCCGAAACGTAAGCTTGCGTGCGACCTCAAGTGTTGGGTCCACTTACAGCCCCTTGAAAAACTCTTTGACTGATTTTACGAAATCAGAGTCCCGCGTCAACCTGTTATACTCTTTCTCAGTAATTTCTACGGTAGAGAACCTAACTTTGCAAGCCATACACTCTCGACGACGACGGATGAAATGCTCGCCATGTCTGGAGTCAATCACCCTGGTTTCTTCGCCACAGTTATCACAAGTTTGAACAGGCATTGCCACTCTATTCTGACGGGTTCGTGGTTTGTCGCCCACCAAATTGCTTGAACCACTCTTTTGAGTACCCAATGGAAGCCAGCACAGGCGCATTACCAAAAGTCGCCATTGAAATGGCTAGTACTCGTCGAGCAGAAGCTAGCTCACCCTTGAGATTCACTGGGTAGTAGTAATGGCAATCCTGGAAGTGGCTTTTGTACGGGTACATGGCCTTTGGATATGGCGTTTGTCTCCTTCCGACAGATTGTCGAACAAGGTGTAACGGTATCTCTGGTCGCCGAAAATCTGAGCTTGCTCCGGGGTAATGAACACTGTTTCTTCTACCGTTCGTTCTGGCAAAATAGTCATTTTGGTGTTACTCGCTCGGAAGTACAGGTGTTGGAATGCGTTGCCAATGTCCGACCCACCCCCCGCCCTCAGGAAACATGAACGTGCCGTCCGCAATGTACATGGGGTGCGGTTTAGTGTCTCCCCCAACTCTCCGTACTGTCACAAATCGGAGGTGAGGTGGTTTTCCACTTCTTCTTTCGAAGCCGTTTGTCCCGTAAAACCACCAATATTGACGGCCATCGTCTGGCATCTCAGGCACACTTGTTTGCCACATACCAAGAGTCTTTCCGTAAGGATTGTGTCCTTATAGTTCGTCTTCCTTTCCCCTATGTTAATAATAGTTTGTATAATCGGTAACCCTATGTCGAAAGGTGCTCACACAAAATGAAGAATTTTACCCGATTTGAGTTAGAGCGCACACACGGGCTCACCTACGATGACGTTCTTTTGTGTCCTGCATATGCCGAATTCACACCAAACGAAGCGGACACTGGCACAACCATCGGAAGCATAAGACTGTCTATACCTATTTTAAGTTCAGCTATGGACACTGTTACGGACGAAGCTATGCTGAGAGAAATGTGGAAATGTGGCGGTTTGGGTGTACTACATAAAAACATGTCCATAGAAAAGCAGTGTACCACTATCAAAGAAAGCAGAGAAGAATGGGGCACTAGAACTGCAGCTGCTATCGGTGTCTCTTTGCCAAATAGATTTAGAGCCAGGGCACTCGTAGAGGCCAGAACCGACGCCATAGTCATAGATTCCGCCCACGGAAATAGCAAAAATGTGGTTTCAATGGTGGAGTATGTGAGGGGACTGGACGCCGACATTACCATTATAGCCGGTAACGTGACAGACGCAAACGGCACCTACAGACTCTATAAAGCTGGCGCAAATGTAGTGAAAGTGGGCATAGGTGGCGGTTCCATCTGTACCACCCGGGTGGTTTCTGGTGCGGGGGTTCCACAACTTCAGGCTATTTCTGACTGTGCCACGGTCTGTGACTCCGAAGATGGGTTGTCAATTATAGCTGATGGTGGAATCCGGTACTCCGGAGACATAACCAAAGCCATAGCAGCAGGTGCTCATGCTGTCATGATTGGCAACATTTTGGCTGGATGCGACGAGGCCCCTGGAGAGAGAGTAATAGGTATTAATGACGGAAAATACTATAAGAAATACAGAGGTATGGGTTCCGTGGGTGCTATGGAAAGTGGTAGCAGCGACCGGTACTCTCAAGACGGGGTAGCCCAAGACAAACTGGTCCCGGAAGGTGTAGAGGGGTTGGTCCCATACACGGGTCCTGTTTCTCAAGTATTATTTCAGTTAGTTGGTGGGCTCAAATCGGGCATGGGATACGTGGGCGCTAAAACTATCAATCGGCTAAGAGGTGGGATGCGGTTCACAACCGTAACCCAAGCTGGTAGGTCTGAATCTCACGTCCACGACATGCTTTCTGTTACACCCACCACAAATTACAAGGGCTAATTACAAAATGGAAATTTTGATAGTAGACTACGGCAGCCAGTACACCCAACTTATCTCCAGAAGACTACTGGAGATGGGTGCTGCAAACAAAATTTTACCATGGGATAAAGTAACTGACGATTTGTTCCCAAGTGCGATAATCTTGAGTGGTGGCCCTGCTGTCGTCACCGACTCTGGAGCACCTACGCTAGATCCGTGCATTCTAAATTTTGGTGCGCCTATACTTGGAATCTGTTATGGTATGCAGCTTTTAACCACTGCTTTGGGCGGGTCTGTTTGTACCACGGGTGACGGTGAGTACGGGCGGGCCTCTATTAAGGCACTCCAGAAATCAAAATTATTGGGGGGCATTGAAGGCGAATTCGAAGTGTGGGTGTCCCACGGTGTTTCAGTGGACCAAGTACCGCACGGTTTCAGAGTTGATGCTCTGTCAGAATCTGGTCTATTTGCTGCTATCTCAAATGACGACGCTCATTTTTATGGTGTCCAGTTTCACCCAGAAGTCTCCCATACAGCAATTGGTGGGAAAATACTATCCAACTTTTTAAAAATTGCTGGGATTCCGTTAAGGAAAAACTCGTACACCATACTATCAAATATCCAGATAGAGCTTCAGGAACAGCTTGGCCCCACAAGCAAGGTGCTCTGTGGTGTTTCCGGAGGTGTGGATTCAACCGTAGTTGCCAAACTCCTTCATGATGCCATAGGTGACAGGTTGACTTGTGTGTTTGTGGATACTGGTCTTCTCAGGCAAGAAGAAGTAGAAGACACCATGAACATGTTTGACGGGTACGGGATTGGGGTGAAGTGCTACGACGCCTCAGAACAATTCCTATATGCATTGAGGGGGGTAACCGACCCCGAAACCAAACGCAAGATTATTGGGCGCGAGTTTATTAATGCATTCATGACAGCAGTGGGTAGGGAGAAGTTTGACTTCTTAGCCCAGGGGACTTTATACCCCGATGTTATCGAAAGTATGTCAACCAAGGGCCCATCCAGTGTGATCAAGAGTCATCACAACGTGGGGGGTTTACCCAAAGAACTTGGTTTAAAGGTGTGTGAGCCGCTTAGGTTCATGTTCAAGGACGAGGTCCGAGAGTTGGGGAAAGAACTCGGCATCCCCGACAAGATGCTCTGGAGACAGCCTTTTCCCGGCCCGGGTTTGGCCATAAGAATTGTAGGGGAGGTTACGCCGCAGCGGGTCTCAGCTGCACGTAAAGCAAACCACATAGTTTCTGAAGTAGTTGAGGCTGAGTACTCCACCAATGCCAGTAAGAAATTTTGGCAGTATTTTGCTGTGTATGCACCAGTAAAATCGGTAGGAGTAGTGGGGGACGAGCGGACCTATGGTGACACTGTTGTCGTCAGAATTTGCGACTCTTTAGACGGGATGACCGCCAACTGGTCCAGGATGGGCTATGACGTCCTGGACAAGATTTCGACCAGAATCACCAACGAGGTTCCAGGCATCTGTCGGGTAGTCTATGACATTTCCCACAAGCCACCTGCCACCATCGAGTGGGAATAGGGGGAATAACCCCAATTACGTGATTTCTACAGCGTCATCACCCAGATCAGGCAGGACGGCAGTAACGCGGGCGGAATCGAATCGACCCCACTCCGTATGCATTTCATAAAACAACGGAAACCGGTGAGGACTGTTAATGTAGTGTTGAGCCCGGTCAAACGGATTGTCAATCCCGGCCCAGTCCTTGGGCACGTTCACAATAAAGTATCGGGATTTCATCGGGCGCCCAGGTGCCCACTCTCTTCCCTGGAACATTACAATGGTGCGCAAACAAGTTTCCAGAGTCCTCTGACGTTTCAGTTCTTCCCCGGCCTCAATCAGCCGGTCTCGATCTTCGGGTGTCATTTACTTTTCTCCTGATCGTCAATTGGGGATTTCGATCCGATACGAAGAGTCACCGATTTCACACACCACATCCGGAATCTGGCCACCGTTGTCGAACAGGGCGCCCCGGGTGGCCTCTTCCTCAGGGGTAGGCTGCACATGCCAAATCCCATGCTCCACTCCTTCAGGCTTTCCCCACCCAAGCTGGTGACAAACGTCGTACGCTTCCTGGTCCGTGGCCTCGGTGTCGTCGTTGCGAAGAATCAGTACATGCCAGAGCGCCACTTTAGTTTCTCCTTCTGTTGTAGCACTATAATTCTATACCGAGGTCTACGGGTCAACCCCACCACACCCGGTCATTCCGTTCCTGTGCCCACGCCAAAATGGCGTCCATGGCTTCCAACTGCATTATGATCCGCTCATCAGTCACGCCGCAGTGGATGATCGTGGGGCCCATCCGATGTATCTGGATGACACCATCCACCGTCTCTGTGCGGATGCCCGCCCACCCACCGGGGGTAATAACAGACGGGGCTTCCGTAGCGGCCTCCCGGGCCTCAGGCTGATTCCTCATCCGGAAAATCCGCTGACGCACACCACCCATTGCTGTGTGAAGGATTCCGTGTGATTCTTCATAGTCACAGAACTCTTGAAGGTTCAGCAAATAGACTAGCTTGGCCATGCTAGCGTTGCTGAGATTGATGCTCGCCTCGTGTTCCCGTTCTTCTGAAATGCCGTTGTCGCAGTACCCGCAACGGTCAGACTCGCAGCACCCGATGAAGTCGCACGGATTGGTGATGGTGGTCGTCTGGGACTGAGAGGCGGTAAAATCTACAGACATTTTTATAATCCCCTCTGGGGACCTTCACATGGAAACGAAACCGGTCAATCCTTTTACCCCAGAATCGCCAAGATTCCGTCCATGAAGATGGACCCCTTGGGAGTCAGTTTGACGGAATCCACCATCCGTCTGGAGTCCCTCAAACAGTGTCCCTCGTCAGTACGACGGACCACCAGTTCCGCTTTTACCAGACGGGAGGCGATCGCGTCTTCTTCCTCGTCCTCGGGAAGATAGTATGTAACTAGGCCGCACTTGGCAAAAACGATCATATCTTTGGCAGAAGCCATAAAGTACACCCCTTAATCAGTCCAGGATTTTCAAGACCCCCTCAAGGACACGGGCGCCTCGGGGAGAGAGTCGAACAGAACACACTGAACGATTGGGGTTGTCCAGCAGGGGTGTGTACCCTCTCGGATCAGATTCCAGTAGCCCCTTATCCACCAACTTAAGGACGGAGTCCATCTCTGTCTCGTACCTGGGAAGGAAGGAGCCATCCCCACACTTGGCGAAAATTGCGAGGTCCTTGGAATTCATTTTGTTATAACCCTCCTTTGTTATAACTCTTCACCTGACGTATACCAGCGTCAATCTGGTTGTGCTTTAATGAGTTTGTACGATTTATAACAAAGGAGAAAACTACCGTGCAAAAACTAGCTGCTGCCTTAAGAAGTGTAATTGCTGCTGACAAAACAGAGTATGATTCTTTAGGTGTTGGATTCTTTAGATTAGAGGGTTCGGTAAAAGATAACAACGGTCGAGACATCCCACACACAGGGAAAGTGGGAGTAGTGGATTTTGGAGATGGCGGGTCCCCGAGTATGGGGTTGTATTCGATTATCTTTCCAGCTGATGGAAAAGGTTTTACAACAGCCACCAGCATTTATCCTCGTATGGAAACAGGCGAGAGCGTACCTCTGGTTACTGATTCCAGAGGCACGAGCTTTACAATAAAGGCTGGAGACATTGCAAAGTTAAGAAGAGAAACTTCCCTAGAAAAGGAATTTGAACGTCGGGTAGGACCCGAGGGTATGCGGCCAAATCATTTTACCAAGCTATTCAAATAATCAGAGGCTATAATGAAAACACTAGCATCTGCTCTGAAAGCTGTAGTTGGTAGTTCGGACAAGCCAAATCGCACGGTATACTTTAAGAGGCTGTCTCCCCAAGAACTGTTGGAAGCTATCAAAACAGTGGTAGACTCTCCGAAGCCAGAAGCCTCAAAAATTGAGGACATTGATGGCTTAATTTCGGACTACAAAAGGCTCGGGAAGCTGGCAGGCCTCATTGGTCCGTCTGTGTGGAACGAAATCAAGGCCGACAAAGCTATTCTTCGAAAATTAGAGGAAGAGTTTAAAAAGTATGTTAGCAGGCTTCTACCTGAGGTGAACGTCAAGTTCCAGGCACTAAGCAACGAACACCAGTTCCAGTTGTTTGGAGACGTGCCGAATGCCCCAAGTTTTGCTGGGCATTCAGTTCACATCATGCTTTCTGAGGGTGACACTACTGATTATGAAAACGGTTTTCTCAGCGAGAAAGCAAAAGATAAAATCAAGAAGGGGCTTGAGTCTTTGGTAGAGAAGAAGGCTGTATACACCCGCAATGGTGAGCCCCTCAAGCGTTTAGGCAATTAAACTCTCACAGCCCCGAGAGTAAATTAAACAGGTCTTCGCCCCGTCGAATCGGGTGCAGTTCTGTCAAGGTGATGTGAATTCTGATGACTTTACCCTTGCCATCAACCGGACGAAGCACAATCTGGCCCTTCTGATTCAAAGTAACATCCCACTCTTTGCCCTTTACCTCGACGGTAGTGTTGTAGCCAAAGGCGAAGCTTTGGTTGAGGAATCTGAGCAATAACGCTTTCGTCAGTTTTTCGGCTTGAGTCACAGGAACCACACGCTGTCTTCCACGTACGGCTCAGGCGCCTCCACCGTCTCATGTCCATCAATGCCATCCGGGTTGTAACACCAGTCCACAATGGCGCCCGCGTCACGAAGGGCCCGGAAGTGTTCGTTGCATGAGTCAACCACATCGGCACCGGTTTTGTGGGACCCGGCCGTTCGGATTGCAATTTTGACTGTCATGAATTCGAGTTTCATGGCTGTTGTGTTCCTTTTCTGTTTATAAATTTATAATCCACTAATCAACTGATGGGATTTCAACCCCCATAGCCACAGACCCGATCTCAGACCACAACTTCCAAATTGCGGATTTGATTTCTTCCATCAACATGGGGTTTTGGGGGACCTTTTCTGCGTTTAGCCCACTACAACCCAAGACCCACAGGATCTGATATCTACCCATATGGTGGGTTGCCCGAATGCGCGCAACCAACCGATCGCCGTCATAAACATCGTTTGATGGGGTGTACACATCGGGCGGAATGGTGGTAGGTTTACGGATGGTTAGTTTGTTCATCTTACTGCTCCACGTCAACAGTTGTGATCGGACAGATATAATACCCCATCGGATTGCAAATTACTCGGGTATCACCAATCATGTAGTCCACGGGGTCGTGGGTGTGACCATGAATCCACAGCTTCGGCTGAGCGTATTCTACCAGTCGGGAAACATCGTGGACGTAAAACCTGTTTCCCTCAGACGCACGGAACCGGGGGTGTACAGACTCATGGCTCGGAAGATGGTGGGTGATGACCACATCGTCTGTGTCAACGGCTCCTTCCAGATAACGTTTGGCTGCAGTCGCGTGAGCATACACGTCAGATACGAAATTGTCAATGCGCGCGAAATCGTTATCCAGATGATGAAACGCAAAATTGAGAGGGTGGTCAGGGAACCACAACGAAGTGCCCACGAATCGCTGGCCATCAATCACGACGGAACTGTTGTTCAGGAAATGGAAATTGGGGAACTTTGATTCCAGTTCTTTACACTGGTCGAGTGAAGCCTGAATGGTGCGGCCCCACGCTTCGTGATTTCCAGCCACCATGATGACATGGTTTGCGCGGCCACAGAAGGCCTCAACAGCGGCCTCCAGGCTCGACCGGGTGCCAATGTCGCCTGCCAGTACAAGAAACTCTTTCTTGGGCATCTCTCGGATGGCTGCGAGCTTATTTGTGGTGTCGTGCTCACAGTGGACATCAGAAACGACGGAAATGACCATAGGGTTATAACTCCTTGTTACGAGTCTTCACCCTACAAGACGTCAAGTCAATCGATGCTCCACGATTTCAAGGCATCACGGCACCCCGGGCGGTTTTCATCGAGCCATTTTGAGGCCATTTCCTGGGCGGCCTCTCCCGCCATGTAATTTGCACGGCTCTGCTGACGGTCTTCAGGCTGGTTGTAATAGGTCCTTCCACCTTCCCGGTCAGCAATGGTTCGAGCGTGCGGGTATTCGAACGGGAAAGTATGGATGACCACCGCTCCATCGAGAATCCGGTAAACCACCTTCGAGACAGACAGGTCCTCGGTGCGGATCGAATAGCGATTTTCAACCCAGGTTGCAATGGGGTCCCAGGGGTGAATGTGCCACCGGAGTCGGGTTGCCCCCGAGTTGTCGAAAAGAGCGTTATGGCCACCACTACCATGGGGTCGGGCTTCCCAACCGTTGGGCAGGTCCACTTTCATGGTCCGCTCTGATCCAATCATCTTGCTAATGTTGTCACCCTTCCCCTTGATTGCGATCCCCCACGCAGCGAGTGCCTTGCGGAAGACGTCACAATCAGGAATCAGTCCGATGTTGACGGCATTCATGATTCCGACAGCCTCGTCAATACCTTTGGCAGGACCATTGGTCTTGCTGAGTGCGAGTGCAAGATGTCCAAACGGATTCATTTTTATTTTCCCTCCACGTCACTGTCGTCAGACACACCAGGGCCATCCGTCTCGTCCGTGATGTGCCACAGGTTGATCTCAGGGGTGTCCAGCGTGTTGAAATAGGGTGACAGAAGCTCCGATACTGCTAAAACAGGGTCCTCATCATTTCTGGAGGCAAAACGGTTCAGTTCCTTCTGCCCCTTTACCACCGCTTCTTCCTGGTTGAGAGCAATGACATCGAAGCTTAGGGTTACAGTTACCGAGATTGTAAAAGTTTTCATACTAAAATAGCCCCCTATGGTTGTAATTACTGGTTTTCTTTCTGAGATTCACGCCACTTGGTAAGGTCAACGAAATTCTGGGAGACGAGCCGAAGCTCGTTGGCTAAGCTACCATGGCATGACGCCACAGCCGTCACAATTCCACGACGACGGATACGCTGGATGAGCGGGGCAAAGTCCCCGTCACCCGAGGCCAGGACCATCATGTCGGGCTTGATGTCCTGGCACAGTTCCATGGCGTCCATCCCGAGTTCCATGTCCATGTCACACTTGGTGGTCCCGTCAGGGAGCATCTTCGCCCGTTTGGCGACAACCTGCAACCCCATGGAGCGGAGGTGGTCGTGAAAGCGGAGAACGCCCTCCCCATTGGTGTGGGGAAGCGGAAGGTAGACGTAGGCGTCTACCAGGAAATTGTGGCCCACACAACTGTCGATCAACGTACGGAAGTTGGGGCGACGAGAAAAGTCTTGCGCCTGGGCCATGATGTTGGCCCCGTCAACGAAAACGAGTACGCGAGCATTTTGCATTTTTAGGTAGTTCCTATAATTGGTTGATTACTGTCTCTACAGTATAATTCACACAGAAGAACATACCGTCAATTACGGAGTGAAGACATAACCCTTGTCTTTACCGTCAGTAATATGGCGGATTGAACAATTTTTCGGGTTGGGTTCAGCTTCAAACCATTCATAAGGTAGGTTGAACCACATCATCACAAAAGCGCGGATTGTCACCCCATGGGCCACAATGACAAGGTCGTGAATGTTATTCCGCTGAGCGTCCCTATGAAGAGTGCCAAATGCCTGATGTACTCGCTGAGCTACATCAAACCTACTTTCTCCGAGCGGAAGACGGGCGAAAAAGCGACCTTCAAACTTTTCGCACTTTGCGTAGTGGGCATGCTCGTTTGGGTACTTGACCGGCAACTCCTCATCAGGCACACCGTCAAAGAGCCCAAATTGCTGTTCACAAAGCAGGACGTGCTCCTTATAATCCGTGATCAGAGGTTCCCCAACCACTTCGTGAATGACCTTTGCCGTTTGACGGGTACGAAGGTAGGGGGAACTCCACAACCGCCTGTGGGTTCTCTTAGGACCCCGGCTGAAAAATCCAAGAGAACTCCGGTCGGGGAGATTGTCTTTGAGCCAGTTTCCCGCTTTTGCAGCCTGCATGAAACCATCAGATGAAAGCGGGATGGCGTGGTCGGCTGTGGTTTCATGAACCTTGTGGTTCACATTGCCCATTGACTCGCCATGTCGCACAAGATAAATGTCCATGTGTTACTTTCTCGACGTAGACGGTTTCCAGTTTGTGAACGCGTGCTCGTAGATTACAGGTTCGCCAGTTTCGGTGAAGGCTTCTCCACCCCAAAGCTGATGTTCTTCACCAGAGCCCAGATTGCGACCAATCCACAGGTCACCAACGCCCTCTTCCACGCCCTCCGTTCCTTCGGGAATCAGTCGGACAAGTTCTCCCCTGTCTCCATCCTTCCAGCCGGGAGTCGACTCGAACGGGGAATGGAAAACAAACGTCTTGCCAGTATACTTCTCGGCGAGGTTCATTTTGTTAATCCTTCAGACTTCAAGAGGGAGATTTCTTCGCTGGTTAGGCCTGCTGCGCGGGCTTTAGCCATCACTGCTGCCACACTGTCTTTGTGATTTTGATGTCTTGTGTCCTCGTCTGTGGGTTTCAGCAGTGTGATCGGGGCGTACCACGTTCCATCAATCAGTTTGGCGCAAGCGTGGGAAATGTCGTCATTAGCACCCTGAGGGCCCTTACCCCTGGCAAGTCGAATTGCTGTGGCCTCGATCAGACACATAGCAACGTAAGTACCAGGGTATGCCTCTGGCATACCAATGTTGTGGTGGACAACATACACTTTTCTCTCATCAGTGACTTCCATCGGATTTACCCTTTCAGCAGCTTGGCAGCAGTACGGGTTCGGCTCCAGCAGACCATCCGGGACTTGAAACCGCGGAGGTAGTCCTGAAATCGGATTGAGGCCGTAAAATCGTTACGCCCATTCTCGGTCTTGGGCATGTAGGGCTTGACCCAGGCATACGACGGGTGGTTCCTCACCGTGACTTCGATGGTGTCGAAGGCCTCATCCAGGTCTGAGCCATTCACGCTGAGCAGAACCGCATTTGTCATCCGCCCCATGACCGTAGGGTTGGCCTCGGAGTAGGTGTTGACCTTGACAACGATGGGAGGGCAGACTGAGGTGTCCAGGGTGGCGATGAGGTAAGCGGTCTTCATTGTGAATAATGTCCTTATAGTTGATTGATGTCTAGGATTCTTCACCGGACGAAGACGTGGGGTCAACCCACGTCTTCGTCCGTAAGACAAAAGAGCCCCTCTGGTACTCTGTGGAAATTCCCACAGATGCAGATACTTTCTTGCCACGGACGAGTACACTTAGCACACCATCCGTTTGCTGAGACCCATTTCCGGTATGCTTCGTACCATTTTTTGAATGGTGACACCATAAACCTGAGTTTAAGTGGCGATTCCAAGCAGTCATTTGGGTACATGCTCTCCATAGCATCAAATGCCGCTTCCTCATAGCCCGCCTGAATCAGAACTCCCTCTCGTCGGAGGAAAGAGTCAGCATACCCCTCAGAACCGGGAGGGTGCGCAGCATGCCGGGTACACCAATAAAGGCTCATTTCAACTCATTATCTGTAATAGGCGTGGATCAGGAATACCCCAACAAGAACCTGACATTCTTGCTTCTGAGGCGATACACAGAAGCGAGACGGTTCAAAGCCTCGGCAATTACCGACTCGTTCCAACTCGTCCCGGGTACGATTGTTTTCCTCCCATCAGAGAGGACGAGTCGGTAGTAAAAACCGTGCTTATTGCCCCAGCATTTTGTAACCAATACTTGCATCTTTTGCCCCCTAAGACCGACTATGCCATCGCAACCCCGAGAGCAACCAGAGCCCCCGCAAAAACTTTTTGACAAGAAAAGATGTCACGAGACCCAATCTCGGGGTGATTCACTTCAATATGGTAGTGGCGGTCTTTCGTTAGGTACCAAACCTTGCACTTCCCACTTTCGTCCATATTCACTGTCAAGTACACACCGAGGCCCACTTCGATGTGAATTGTGTCTCCATTGACGCGAACATGGTCAGTGCCCCACTCCAAATTCTGAACTGCAGCGAGCACCTGACTGAGCAGGTTGTTGAAAGGCGCCAGCGTTTCAGTCATTTCATCGCGAAGCGATGAGAGACCCTCGATCATGGCGATGATGGCCCCCAACACACTGTGGTCATTTGGAGTGTGCAGGGCAGCGGCCTTCATGAAAGCGAGGGTAATGCTACCTGTGGCAACCCCAAGTTGGTAAGACGCCTGAAGGGCCTCCAGTTCAGAGGACTCTTCAGGCGTCTTGAGAGCACTCAAAGCACGCGCAAGATTTGCGCTGCCCCTCAGGCCAACAGTTACCGAACCGATGGCCATCAGTCTCCGGGCCTCAGGGTCAAGAGTTACAATGCGGTTCATTTCAGGATTCTCCTCAGGATAATAGTTACACAGTTATTCAACTAACGGCGGAAACAGTCAATTAGGCTTCTTCATGACAGCGTATTCGCCAGTCCAGACATGACCGCCTCTCCAAGTCACCCTCATCACGATCCAACCCTCGGCTCCGCCAACAGGACACCGGGTATCGGAATTGAGAAATTTGAGCATCTTGGCTTTGGTGCGGAAAAGACGGCTGTGAGAACTGACCCAGGTGGTTCCTGCCGTTAACCCACGAAAGTTAGGGAGGTCGTCCTGATGGAAAAAACGGTCAAGTCTCTCTACGTACACAAATGGGTCAAAAGTGGTAATGTTCCAAGCAACACGTCTGTGCATTCGCATTGTTAAATTAACCCCACATTGTTTAGAGAGAACGTCGTCCCCTGGTACCCAATGTCTCCTGGTAGTGGTCAAGATGAACACAAGCAGCCTCAGAGACAGCCCACGTAGGAGGACCAAATCGAATGTAAGAGAACACACCAGGGCCTCGGGTGGTGTGGACCCGTGTCCCTGGTTGAATTGCCTTCAACTCGTCAACAGTCATTTCTGAAAATCGCATCTCAAAATCCCCTGGCCAGTTTGTGTTGTTTTACCTTCAAAAGTCCAACAAGCAGTGCCAAACAAGCCACGAAAACAACAATGTGGGGTCCAGCCGTGTAAACCACCTCAGTGAACAACTCAGGGTGATAAAACAGGCCAAACATGGATTTCATGGCATAGTAGTGTGCGGCCCTGACTGCCAAACTACAAACGACACACGTACCAAGAACGTTAATGAGACCCATTCGGTGCACCCCGTCCTTTCCAGATTTTTGTACAAGTTAATACCGGGTGATGAACTCATCCATCGTAATCCGAGACTTTGCGGCCAACGCAGAACTGACATCCCGGAGTGACGAGGTATTCATCGCAAAGACATAGTGGTTAATGTCGCTGGCGGGCAACCAATTGAACTTAACGATTCCACCGGCTGTCTCCATCCACACCACCCCATCTTTGCCGTGAGTGGCCACAGTATTTCCGCGGACTGCTACAACATCCGCGGTGTGGATTGCCTGCAAGGCGGCTTCTCGGTATTCGTCGTCGCAGGGTCCGTCTTTGTTGATGGGCAACAGGAGCATACGTTCCAGATATTTGTGGTTTGCCAATTTTGCAATCTCCTTCACAGGCTGAGGAAAAGGCCGGTTTCGCGCTCAAACACGCTTTTCAGGGCAATGGAGTCCACCATTTCCACAGTAGAGACCTCCCTCACCGTAGTCCCGCGAATCTTGAGGAAAGAGAGGTTGTAAAGGTCTCGGTCCAGTATGATGCGAACACAATTTGCCCTGCTCTGGACCTTCCACTTGAAAGTGAGAGAGTCGGGGCCAGTCACAAAACTGTGGGCGCCGATCATGGCCGAAAGTCGACCCATGCCGCCAAGCTGCTGGATAGTGGTGATAGGGTTCATTGTAATTACCTTATAATGTGTTGTATAGTGTACTTCACACGAAATTTGGTGGAGTCAATTGTGGACTCTAAAAGGCAGAAACTTCTATTTAGCAAGATTTTTAGAAGACTAAAGGACAGCCTGCGGGTCCCTGGACCCTGTGATTTTGATCAATGGGCCAAAGACTACAATGTTCCAAGGGCTGTAATTTTGCAGGCTGTGTCTATTTACAGAGCCAACCATCGAAACAGGGAGGTTCAGTACCACAAGTCTTCCCGTCCATTTGGGGCGCTGCCAGATGGAACTGTAACTTGGGCCTCAATGGTGGAAGCTGCGGACAGGATTATAGCCAAATTTGAGGGAAAAAACGCGGACAATTAGCCTGGAAACATTTTACACAGCAGGTCGTCAGCCCCAGAAAAAATTCTGGCCAGTGACTCTTCTGCCGTTTCACGGATTACACCTCCCGGTGCCGGCTGGAGGATTTCCATAATCGAGGTCCGGGTGCGCATCCCCGGTCATATAGTACGGGAGGTCGTGGCCGATCAGAGTCCAGTTAATCAGAGATTTCTTCATTATAGTGTGAGTCCTCTACAACCTGGAGTCCTAATTCGGGAAAAATTGGTAGAAGGGTCACAGGGACTGGTTCCACCTCAACTTCACAATTCTCTTCCCGTGTTTCTTCGCCTGTACTCAGGTCGATGACAATTACCATTTAAGTCACCCAGACTCGTCCGGTAAAAACATTTACAAGCTGTACACCAGAACCGTGGGCCGCAAGTGCCTCAAACCGCTCTTCATCGGAGGGCTCGGAGGGCTGATTCCTGCGGTAGGATTCCAGAAATTCCTGTGTCTCCCGCTCGTAGGTTTCCCGTTGAGTGTCGGGACAAACACAAAATGCTTCCTTGAAAACCCAATACGGAATCACACGACGGTTGAAGTGCCAACGTCGAATTCCGTTCTCGTCAGAGTACGACTTGGACTCGTTCGTCAGGTTTGCCCGTTTGGTGAGAACCTCTTTTTCCATCCAGGGGTAATGTACGGTGATGGGGAGAGTTTCAAGAGTGTACATTTTAGAAGGCCCCTATAATCAGGTAGTCCAGGTGTGTCCCGTGATAGTGTCAAAAATGTGGGTGTTATGACCGAATTCTCGTATTGCTGATTCCAGACTCTGGTTCTCGATCATCCCCACATAGTCATACGTCTCAGCTAGAAACGCGTTAATGTGAGCCGGCGTGCATTGCAGCCCGGCTTCCTGCAGCACAAACGGAGAAATTATCACCCCGTCGCCCCACCGTCTGATGCCGTCTTTGTCTACAGACGAATCACTATTAAGTAGACACAGGTACCACTCAGACTTTTCGGTGTTGGGCATCACAGCCTACTTTTCGTTAACCCGATCTTAACCTCGTCTAGAATGAGATTCATTCGGGCAAGGTACAGATCAGCCTTAGTCACGTCATCATTCAGAGCCCAGGCGACACAGGCCTGCTTGAGAGCAGCAACCAAGTTGTGAGCAAAAACCGCTGGCACCGACTCAAGAACGGCACTGGCCCTGAAGTGGTTCATCGACTCTTCAGAAATTGCACGAACGGTTTCTGCCCCAACTCGCGGAGCGGGAATAAAGAATCCTTTGTTGTCTACAATGACAACATTCGTATCAGTCGTCTCAAGACCCGTGGTCAGGGCCTGATTGAGTACCACTGCCATTTCCAGAGCGGTGGCAGCGATGGGGGCGTCAACTGTGATAGAAAAGGTGATAGAGGGCATGTTATTTGTCCATAGTGTAGATTGCGGAGCACCAGTCAGTACACTGTTCGCACCACAGGCTGACCAGGGCTAACTCTTCCGTGAGAGCCTCGTACATCTCGATCAAGCGGGGATTGTTGTACAAGAAGAAAGGCCTGTGGGGTCCTTCCTCGTGCAAAACAACCAAAACCGCGTTGTTGCCGTATCCGGTGTGGTTAAATTCAGGACTCAGGAAGACAGACTCTGAAAGTTGTGCTTGTGAGTTCTGGATCAGCACACAGTCGATGATTACTTGGGCGGCCTCGCGGGCCTTACCTTCTAGATGGTCGGGTACGGTGTTCATACTATAATTCCATAATGCGACCAGTTGGTTAGTCTATTCCCCTGCGACTGTTCCGGTGTAACTCAAAAACTTGTCCCACACCCTATCAGACAAGTAGTCCTCAATATATTTATCTTGGTCTTCGAAGAAGATTTCCTGGTATACACTCAGGGCAGAAATCAAATGATGGAAAATAGCCATGGTTCGCTTATAATTTTGTTTGTCGGTAGCCGATTCGCTGCGTTCCACGGAGTCAGCCACCAGTCTCAAATCGTTTACAGCTTTCCTGGCGGAAGAAGAACTATCAATCCTGTCCTTGAGAATGGATGGAGCCCAAGAACTCAGAAACTTCCAGCCCATGTTCTCCAGGGCTTTGGGTAAGTCCTGGGTAAGTCGCTTCGCCAGGAGTGTCTCTATCTCTTTGAGTTTTGGGCTTTTTACAATGTCGCGCAGAGCGCCAGATGTTTTGTCCATTGTGGGGTCTCCCTATGTTGGTAGGTCTCACCACCCACAAAACATCTATTTTAATCACCAACCCAACAACAGAACAGCTTTGGCTTGGGTTTCACCGTGATGCAAATAGGGGTGTTTCAATTTCTCTAGTGCCACAGGCTTGGGAACAGCAGTTGGAGCAATTCGTCCTTGGTACCCACCCATCCTGTCCTTAAACATGGGGAACACGGTTTCAGCCTCGCTCAAACTGGCAAAGGGGCCGTACTCGTATATGTCTCGGTCCCCTTGCCGCCAAAACTCGACGGTATAAATCCAGACGTAGTTGGCCGGTTCAAGTTCTGGGGTGTTTTCCCTGACCATTGAGGTTACCTTGCGTTTAGGGGTGTGTAAGAGTGAAAGTGGTGCGTAGCAGTCCCCACAGTATCGAGTAAATTCTGTCCAACTTGGGGTACGTTGCAGCACCCTTCGAGTAGCCAGACCCGCCTTCCCGGGTATTCTGGCAAGTCGGACAGTTTTTCAGCCACTGTGCCAATGACATTCTTCTTATCCTCGTTAGGAAGGATTGCAACATAGTAACTATGAAGTTCAGACATTGTGGTCACCTTTCAAGTCTCTTCCCAAGCTCCCATACCATCAGGTTGGTAATCGATAACTACCCCAGGTTTCCCATTCAGGACAGCCGAGGCAGGTACAACACTCGGGTACTGGCCCTCTTTGAAGACCACGCAGTTATAAAAACCGACCTCAGCCTTGGTGGGCTCCTTAAAATATCCAGTAACCACCACAGGGTCTCCGCTGCGAGGGTGGTAGATGCGGGATACACCACCAGGAAGCTCCGAGATGTCCTGTCCAAGCTGAGGTGCGGTCGCGCACTCATGGCAGACCCACACCCGAGTGCGTCGCTCGAAAGTGGCCAAACGGCCAGAGTGGGTAGCAACTGCGATGATGGTGTTCTTGTCATCATCCTTGGTGGCAGTCAAAACGACGTAGGTCCGAGTACCCATTGTAATAGTGATCTCCTTCTGCGGTAATTCACACGGAATCAAACCCGGTCAATCCCCGTGTCTCTCCAGTCGAGGATATCCGATGTTTGCGGCTATTTTGCAGAGTTCCATCCAATCGGCTTCCTGTTCTTCGTTCCACCCCTCCAGCTTCAAAAGACTGGAAACCAAGTACTCAATGTTCTTAAGTTTGGCAACCCGCAATTCAGCAGACACAATCTCGTCATTCAGCCCCTGGAGGATTTTTGTCGCGTCTAGCATAGTTTGCGCCCAGCGTAGGTGAGCCGGATGAATTCGTCTTCAGACACTGGTACACCCATCATAAAGGTCAGGTCTGTACCAGCTTCGAGTCCAAGGTTCTTGGTTACCACACCAGCCATGTACTGATCAAATGGGGTCCATTCCTTGTAAGGCTGCGTCAAGGTCCCCCACATCTCAGAATTACAACTGGCTTTAAGCACGTCAGGGTTTCGCATCCAGTCCCACCGCCAAAGCCCATCAGTACCAAACCGGATGCGGGCCATGGGGAAACCGTCCCCTGCAACCACAAGCTGATTAGGGACACCATTTGCGTCTTTGTAAGTGTCAGGACGCCACTGCCAGTAGGCTTGATAAATGCCCATTCCCAACACAAACCGCCCGCCGTTGACCTCATTGAAATGGGCGGCCAAACGCTTACCAGCGCAATCCGGCTGCATCTCGATGGCCCGTTTGCGTGTAAACATTAACGGAGTGTCATACTGAGGGGTACCCCACGGAGCGGGTTCCAGATACAAGTTGCGCACAGCCCTTTGAGTATTATAGTGTAGGCTATGGTAACCTTCAGGGCCCCAGTTTTTGGGGTCTGTGCCGGTTGTTTCTGCTTCTTTACGAATTTGAGTGGCGTTCATTTTATAGTCCTAGGTCAGTTGGTCATTTCCTACGCTGTTTTTCACGGTCTGCCGCCGCAACAGCCCAATCCAGCGCCGGAATACGCTCGTCACGGCCTACAGGTTCAGGTCGAACGCAAGGACCATAACACGTTGCACAGTGGTAAACAAACAACCCCCGGTAACTTCGTGCAGTACGAAGGTATTGGTACAACCGTTGGTTTGTAAGCTTGGCAATCTCGGCAACAGTCAGAATATTGAAAGACCGGGAGCCAATTTTAATTTGTTTCATTTTATTCATCTCCGGTGGAAATCTTGCGGCCAGGGTTCCACGACACATCGGCCATCAGGATGCGCCGGATCTTGTCGGGGTCGTTTTTGGTGCCCTCTTTGGAGAGGACAGCCATGAATTCATCGGCAACCTCTTTCATGGTGAGGTATTCCCGAGTGAACAAGTTGAACAGCACACCCCGGTCCCCGCGCTTCCCGACGATTTCAGTTGCAAACTCCTTGCGGGTGCACCCAGACTCCCGGGCCTTGGTCAACAACTCCAGGGCATGGGCAGACCGGCAATTCAGAATCTCGTAAAATTCTGCCTCGAAGGTATTCACAGCGGGAAGGTCATTCTCATTCAGCCGAGATTTGGCGTCGTCGAGCAGACCGTCGAGCAGGGTTTCGAACATGGCTCGTTCCGATCGAAGGATGCCCAGGGTCTTATGACGGCGAACGTAGTCATCAGCCTTGACCTTGACCATCACGGGGTGTTCGCCATCTTCGAATCGGATGACAAAGCCTTCCATGTCCAAAAGGTCGGCGACGTAGGCCGCAAAAGCCTCTCGGTCAGAGGTATTCAGGTCGAAAGCCCGAACACACTCCACACCATAGTCGTTGGCGATCGCTCGCATGGTAGTGTAGGGCTGATACAGACCGGTAAGATTGTCCCGGATGCCAGTCAGCACCAGACGGTCGACAGGGTGTGCGATCACCACCCGGTTCTGGAGGCTGCACCACTCGAAAATGGGGGTGTGCCCGATGTTCATCAAGTCTTCGCACAGTTGATGGTACTGAGGCCGGGTACGGGCATACTCGGTGGCCTGCTCCGAAACTTCGGTAACACCCGCACGGGTGCCAAAATGGACTTCACCTTCATGGACCCACATGGGACGAATCATCGACCCGTCCAGCTTCTCCAAGATGTAGTGGGGGCGGTCCAGACCAAGCTTGTCCAGCCCGGTACCCGGAATCTCGCCCGCATTGAAGAACTTGTGGTAGGGACGGCAGACCACCTGACCCGTGTCCTTGTCAAACACGATGCCGCGGCACTCCAGGCGTGCGGGGTGCTCTTCGAAGAGAGCCGGGTAAGCATAGGAATAATCGTACGAGACCCACTCTCTGCCGTAGGGGGTGACAAACTCCCGACGTACGAATGAGGTGCACCCGGCAACTGCCGCTTCGACCATGGCAAGGTTGATTTTCATTTTAGTTTAATCCTCTGTAGATGAGTTCTGTTATAATTGTTCTTGCAGAGAGGGCACGAGTCAATGTCCCTTTCGTCTGCGGGCCGACTCTCTTACCTTTATAGAGCTTTCGGGAGGTTGCTTCCGGATGAAAACCAACGCTTTACAAAATTGCTCGTTGGCTAGCAACCCTTCCACCGAGTCTAAATCCAAGGTGGAGTTCCTTAAGTCTGAGTCTCTGAACAGAACGTGGATGGTTCTGTGACATGACGAGCACACCTTCTCAACCTCGTCGGATTTTCGACGTGTGGATAAGTGATGTTCCTCAAATAAAGAATTGGGGACTTCGCGTTTGCATAGTGGACATTGCAAGTTACAATTGGTCCTTTATTCGGCAATTATACTATTAGAAGGAGTTATTTACAATGGCGGGTATTACAGACAATCACCGAGACATACTATTATGGGAACAGGCCAAGGAAATGGCTAGAACTGATGGGTTAAATGAGAAGGATGGGGATGAATTCTGGAGACTTGTATTCCACTCGTACAAGTCTCTACACCCTAACCATCACTTTAAGAGAAAAGCTGAGTTAGTAGCCCACATTTTCGTAGCTACAAATTACAAAGCATAATTAGTTACTGGGAAGGTCTTCCATATAAGTTATTATGTTCTTATCCCCTCCCCAGACAAACGGTTGGGTTTCTCGATGGATTTCCACCCAGTATAAGCCTACAGATGTTTTAACCGTATTGACGTACTGATCGCTCAAAGCCAGTCGTGCCCACGCATAGCGGATTTCCTGTACATCTTCTGGGGTGAATGGTTCGCACCCGCTACGATTAATCTCGTCCACTTCTGATTGGCGCGCTGCAATACAAACCTCACACAGACACAAGGTACCCCGCTCTGGGTCGAGCATGTGCCCATCATGGGTATTGTTGCCCCGCGGGTCTGGGGGTACACCTTTCAAAATGTTGAGGGCTGCTGCCTCGATTTCTGCAAGTCCAGCTTTACATCGGACATCTGCCCACACCTGCAGTGCGGTGTTGAGGTACTCTTCGTCCATATAATTCACTCCCCAGGGTGTTTGTTCCAGATGCCACTGGTGAGAATTTCAGTAGCAGTCATACCTCTAGTCATTTCCGCTCTGTCCAAAGTTACAGCAGGGTCTGTCACCACAGTGATGACTGAAGTGTTTCCGATGGTGTAACCCACAACAGGGCAAACCGTGTCTACAGGGAATGTCCCCTCTGGAGCTTTGATAATACCCAAAACCATGTAGGTGGTATTGGGGCCACTACCGTACTTCCTAAAGAAAACTCTGCCGTTCATCTTGTAACATCCTGTTATTACAGAGGGAGAAGAGAATTGGTCTCATCGCCACAGGGATAAAATACCCCTTTCACATGGGCTGGAATTCCCGATGCAAGAAGGGCATTACACATTCCCTCTTTCACTCTATAACAAGTGCGACCGGGCCCCATGTTGCGGAAGATCTGGTCTCCATCAAACACGCCATACTTCTCGACGAGACGCTGGATGCACCAAGCTGTGAGCATGTCGTAGGTGTACGCTATGATAATTGGGTCCAGCCCAGTACCATTGTTCAAAGCGTCGTAAACACGTTCCCAGGTCCAGTCACCAGGGAAGCAGCGGGCCATCCAGACGATGGTGTCACCGTAATACTGTTCCATTGTGGTTTACTCCTTCACACGCCTATAGAGACGGGTAACCCCGGCATAAGCAGTAGAGTCATAATCCACCACGTCATGTCCTTCAAAGGTGCAGGGGTAGCGGTTGGTATCCGTGTCAAACATGACACGATCCAGGTCAGATACGTACTCCCAGGTTTGGTCTTCCACCTTGATGACCCCCACAGGCTCACTGCTCTCAGGGAAAACAATCTGGAGTTCCTCAAAGGTGGCAGCACACTGGCGCTCAATGTCCAGGAGACGAGACGTACACTCTCGCAAGAGGTCATTCTCGTCATTCTCTTCCGGGTATTCCAGTTGTGCCATGACTCGATTGATGAATATAACCAGTTCGTTGGGGGACCAGTCTTTACCGCGCATGCCCATTATAATTACCTCCGGTTTTAACAGTTAGACGGGGCTTGACGGCCAGTACCAATAGGGAATTCACGAGGGTCGTCCAAGGTGGGACAGCCACCCAAGAAGGACCTATAACGGTCGCGCTGGTACCTCGTGCGATAGTCGTCATTGGTAATTTCCACTTTGCGCCACGTTTTAAAAGCGGCGCCCAGGAACGGAGCCGCCTCAAAAGTTTCCAGGTGCTTGGTGGTAGGTTCGTAATCGGCTGCCTGAGGAGCGCCGATATACACAATAGTGATTTTGATGTTGCTCATTATAGAAGTGCTCTCTTATTAGATTGGCTGATACAGTAATTCTGTTGGCGAGCAGTATGGTTAATCGCTATCTGGCAAATTTGATTTTGCCGTTATAATACTCATTTAACTCAGCAAGACATTCAGTACCACAGGCAATAGAACTGGCACCCTCTACGCTTTCGTAACAGTAGTCTCCGCACTTCATACACCGACCAATTGGCTCTGGCCCGTGAATCTCCGGAGAGTACTCTTCGTAGTCTGATTTTAACAGTACCTCGCAGAAGATTGTGAATTGAGCAGCCGTGGGGTCTACAATTTCACCATCTAAGGTTTTGAGCCACCAGTGTTCACGGCTCTCATAGACGTACCCGCGGCACAGAATAAGTTCTGGAAACGCTTTTTGCATCTCTACGGACGCACTGTAACAGAAACCCGCCAGTACATTGTTGTTCCTGACGGCATACTGTGCAATCCAGGTGGTATAGGCCTCGGTCATTGCAACTAACCCTTGGGTTTGGGGTGAACCCAGGTGTCATACTGCTTCTGAGTAATGATCTTGTCTTTGCACAGACCATCAGTCCAGTTATTCCAAGCCGTTCTCCGAGCGGGTGCATCTCCGTGAGGAAGGAAGGGCAAAATCTTGGAATTGAATTGTGTGCAGGCGTCAGCGTAAGTCATTATAATTGTCTCCTTGTACAGTAATTCCATTCAGAATGGGTACAGTTAATCTGGTAGACGTCTCTCTTTAAATTCAGCCCGTCGCTCTTTGGCTTTAGACAGTACACTGATTAAAACATCAATTTCTTCCTCAGACAGACTCACCTGCTTTGCCACATACAGCAGGGTCTCAGTTCCATCAAATCGTATTGCAATTACACCGTCTCTAAGTTCGGTTCTGTACATATTTATGGTGTTCTTTCCATGTACGGATTATCTTGAGACCATTCCCCATCAGGCTCAAAGCCCATTCCTTCAAGTAAGTGGGCCATAACAGGGTTCACAACCCAGGGCCTAAGCGTGGTATTTTTGTGCTGGTCCACAATACTTTGAACTAGTTTTTTAGCCACACCCTGACGACGGGCATCTGGGGTCACAGTTATGGAAAAACTTCCTTCATCCCTATGTCTAAATCCAAAGGTGGAGGCCCCAAGAATGTCACCATCCTCGTTTACTAAAGCCTCATATGGGTGCTCATATGGCGCAATGGCCATGTAGTTTTCAGCAAAAAGGTCCCGAATGGTGCCAGCGTAGTCATCGCCCCACTGGTCTAAGTCCTCAGCTTTTACAATTTTGTCCATGGTAACCTTATGCCTCAAATATGGACGGCCAGCACCTTGGGAGTTGCATTTAGGGCTCTAAACACCGATAATCTGGTGTTTCCCCCTATCAGGTAGGGATTGTGCCCTTCACGAAACAATACCATAGGGGCAGGCAGTGTCCCACCCACACCTCTAAGAATGCGGGTTGTGTCTCTACCAATCTCGTCGGCGTACTCGATTGCCAACTCTATAGTTTCAGTTTCCCACGACCACGAGTTGTCGAGTTGAGACCATACGTCATCAGTCAGGGTTACAAGTTTAGCTGTTTCACAGGCCTGTAACAATACTTCAAGAGCTATACCCTCTTCTTCAGCAGTACGCTCTAATTCTTCAATTTCTTCTGAAATCGATGGTTTTACCCATTTGGTCTTGGAAGCATTTTTCTTAGCCTCTTCGAACAGAGTTGGGTCAAAATTGAGAGCAGTGTTTCGGAGGATAGAAGATAGTTTGTTCATACTCCTAGACTAACACAAAAATACTAACTGCGGTCTGCTCTTTCTTTCAGGACTTGGGCTGCAGTCATTAGTCCTGCTAGGGTGAAGGAGACGGTACGGCCTTCACCAACAAAAAACCGGGAACCCTTGCGGACAATTACAGGTTCCTTGCCATTAGCCCGCGTGTACTGCTTAATGTACTCACCTACCACGGGTGGTGTTTCAAGTTTCTTTGCAAACACACCCCCGCTGATGTTCCGTTTGTTGTCTCTGCTGTTGGGGGTTTGTTCCATGTCATTCGGGTTCTTTCCAGCCCTCAGCTTTGACCATCCCATTGCAATAACATTCAAACTCGTCAGAACCCTGCTCTTTTACGAGTTTAGACGGCAAATTCGTACCGCAGGCAAAAGCACACGACTCTTGTTCTTTGGATGACTGTTGGGCAGCTAAATAGGTGAGTATAACTGCCGCTATTAAAAGTATTACTATGACCGGCCATTTTGCAAAAAGTGTGGAATCAATACACTCTTCTGCTCGCATCAAGAAAATCGTCAGAATCCCAAACCATGCTATTTGACTCCTTTAATCCACGCTGGCTTAATAGCTACATGTGGCTTATCACAGCTACAGTCCTGAATCGTGGCTTCAACGGTAGACCCTCCTTCTGGGTCCGGGTCTACCATTACAACTTCACAAGGGAGTCCAGGTCCTTTAGAATAGAAGTGAACACAAGTGCCAACCACATAGTGCTCTGTGGCCGCAGTTTTCATCTGCATGCCGGCTAGAGAGTGGGAACCTAGGGGCCATGCTTCAAGCCATTGTGCCACTATCTTAGACCCTTTAACTAGGTCTAGGACGATTTCAGGGTTGTCCATTTTGCAGCGTCTCTGTTGATAAGGGTTTCGGTTGAAATTGTGTTGTCACTCCAGTAAATGAGTACCCTGCAATCAGTGTTATTGAGTTTAAAGAAACCGACCGCTTTAATTACGCCATCCTCCACTTCACAAGAGGTGATCTGGGTATTGATGCCATCCTTCCCATAGTACTCAGAGTTGTCTTGCCATGCAGCAATCATCTTGGCTTTAGCGAGGTTATTGGCGCCACTAGCCTCCAGTAACAACTCAAACTCTTTAGGAACGTAGCGGGTTTCTGTCTCTTCGTGTACTTCGTCCCAACAATAGATGTGCATTGTAAATGGTCTCCTTACCCAATTACTGAAATTGATCCACCCTTGTTGGTGACCAAAAAACGGACGTTCTCGATACTTTTTGGGGTGGCTTCTACTAATACGGGGTTATTACCAGCTGGTTGTACCCCGTCAACGGCTACAGACTGTATAACGTGCCTATCTTGGCTGAATATCCTGTACCCAGGGGCACTTGATAGCATCTGGGCAGCTTGACGGGCATCATTTGTATCTGGAGGGAAAGTTACTCTGTAAAGCATCTTAATCGTCCTTTTACCCCACCATACAACACTTACACAACACCAATTTCCTGGACCAGAGCATCCCAGTTCCTTGATAAATCTTTATGCCGCACCTGGAGCAGACGGCCGCAACCGTGTTGTATTTGTGACTTAGGGGCAATGACGGGAAAGGAAGGAGGCCTGCTTTGACCCTAGCCCTAACTAGGTCTGACCTATGGTCTGGGTCCACAGTCGCAGGGTCTGGATAGCCATCCCACTGTTTATTTTTAAACACGACAAGCTCCACTTTTAGAGTGGAAGCGTGTTTATTTGAGTATTACCACGTGTCCGGATGGTTTTACAAGCCCACACTCAAATCGTGGAACACCTTAACAGCTTTACAGACAGAGCAAGTCTCCGACTCACTATCACACCCGAACACTGTAACTGAGGTTATGGGCCCATTCCAATTGTGGTCGCAGTCAAACCTATGATGGTCTTCCATACATTTACCTGGATTCTCACCAAAAACGGGACAAACCTCCGGCCCACCACAGGTGTAGCCACAATTACATCTACAATTCATGATTGGTACACCAGTATGCCCAACACTGGTAGTCCAACAAGCTTTTTCAGGTTGTCTGACAACTGGTCGTATAGTGCCTGCACCTTCACCACCGCTTCTGCTGAGCACTCCGGAATGGTGTCAAACCCATTGCTAGCAGAACCATAACTAACTCCAAACCAGACAATGTCCTCGTTGCAAGAATAGGTACGGTGCCACCCTACCAAAAAAGACTGGTCTACCATGTAATCTTGAATCTCTTCTACAAGGTCTTCAGGCAGGCGCCGAAAACCGTCACGGAGCGCAGACCCGCACACAAACATAGCAATAGAATTACTCATTGTTTAGATCCCTTGTAGTGGTTGAAGCCCCACCCAATAATGTCTCTGGGGCTTGGACAATTTGGGTCAGGTACTGGGTATCCATCCGGTTCTATTGCTGCCCTTAGAGTGGAAATACCCGAGATGGGAGGGAACATCAATCCCTCCACCCCATAATTACAATTCCCAAGATAGAATTGCCCGGTGTATCGCTTTAGACCGGGTGAGATGTCCTCGGTCCAGTTTAGGCTCACAGGACTCTTCAGAATGGCGTCAGGTTGGTTATTGAGGGCATCTTTAACCTGAGCATCTTTAACCTGAAAGTCAACAATCTCAATTTCTGGAAGTTTCTCTTCAAGACACCCGCTTGCATGAATAAGCACAACAAACCACGGACTACGCATTTTTAATTCCCTTGCAAGGCCTGTCTTCGCGTCGGTATCCGTCCGGAGTGTAATTCTTGAGCAAATCACTCTCCAGCAACCGGACCAAGAGTTGCCGGAGACTGTCGTCCCGACGTGATGGGTACACATTCCATGCAGCAACCTCGGCGTACTCGCGGCGAGAAATGACCTGTTCAGGTGAGTTCATATGTAGTCCTATTAAGAATAGACTGAAAATCGTCGTGATCTAAGTCACGCCAGTGGAGAAGCTTAGAGTCTTTTTCGTAGTAAACCAACCAAGTGTTCCCGATCTGGGTTTTCAAGTGGAGAAGAGCCCCAACCCTGAAAAGGAACGAAGTAGCTAGTGGGATGTACACTTCCCTAAATTCAAGGTACATGTTCCCATTTGCTCTAATTACAGCCTCTTTGGCCCTAACCGAGATGCGGGCCACTCGTATCTGTACCGACATGCGTGCGACACCCCTACGGACCGGTCTCCCTGACTCCATGCGGCCTGCACGGCGTCTGGGCTGGTGACAATGGCGGGTATGGTGCGGCGTGTCTCCTGCACCCCCTCTCCGCTCACTGTACAAGAGGGTCAGGCCGGGACGTGTTCCACATCCTCGGGATGAGGCCTGTAATTGCCCATGTCGGTCAATTCAAGCAGGCTACTGTAGATGTCAAAGGTCTCGTCGTCGTATGCCACAAATACGATGTCCATGTCCATGCCTGCGGCTTGGTACATGCGAGCAACCGACACCGCGATCTTCGCAGCCTCAAGCTTGGGCCAACCATAAACCCCAGTACCCAAGGCTGGGAATGCAATCGACTTGCAACGATACCCGGCAGAGTCTCCGATAGCGCGCGTATAAACCGACATCAGCATGGCCCCCGTATGGAAACAGGGGTCTGATGATAAATGGGCGCAACCGCATGGCATACAAACCGAGCACTCAGATTACCCGGAAGCGTAAACGTAACTTCGCCAGGAGGGGTTCGACCCCAAGTCTTCAAAGCAAAGTTACACAATTCCTCAAGTTCAGGACCCGCTGCCGCATGAATGGCAGCACAAACCCCGCTTCCAACCCGAAGGTCAGAGTTTGCAGCATTCACGATGACTTCTACAGGGTGGTCAACGATGTTCCCTTGGGTTACAGTAATGTTCATCTTAGTGCACCGATCGGTTGAGAGCCAGATAACAATTGGTATAAAACCGGGTAAAGTACCCGGTAGGGTCGAATTCTGGAACATTGGTATTCCGCATCAGTGTCTCATACACACTTTCCTTAGCGGCTACGAGCATGTGAGCGATGGTATCTTTATCTTGCCCGTTCTTCCTGATAAAGGTCGAGATGATCTGGATCAGGCGGTCAGGTGTGGGCGACAACAAAGCGTCCACGGAGTTGTTTACCGTATTTCGGATCACAATCTGCACTTCACCAGGAAGGGTCTGGAAAGCGGCCTCCATAGCCTTGGCCACCTCATCCGTGATTGCGTAATGGACAACATTACTGTCGTCCTTAGCCTCAAGGAGTTTCTTGCCCGTACCGCGCACAATGAGGGACATGAACTCAGTCTTAACACCAAACATGTCGAACAGAGGCTGAGTTTTAGACCCCGCTTTTGCCAGGGGTAAATGCCCAGCCTCTTTGATTGCAGCCAGCCCAGGTTCATCAGGAAAAGCTGACTTCATGACTTCAAAAGCCCGGTCAAAGTCTTCCTGGTCTGCAACCACAGAGGTAAATTCAACCATCTGTCCCTGGATGGGGAGCCTAAGAGTCTGGAGGAATGGAGCGGGCATTGTATTTGACTTCCTTATATTGGATATAATTTCTTCTACTCAGGGGGAGCACAAGTCAATCAATACACTTGAATTGTGCTACATGGCGGGAATCAACAGTAGCCAGGGTATCGCCCTCGACCATGCACACAAACCAGACGCCGTCATGCGTGTAAATGTGTACGTCATTTTCACTTAGATCGTAAGTCCCACCCTCGTATTTCACCAAGGGGCTTCTCTGCCACACTTCTGGAGGAAACAAGAAGTCTTTTAGAGAGGAGATGTCGTACTCAGCAAGAAGACTCATATTTCAACACCTCCCGATGCGGTACACCCGACCAAAATAACATAACAATTCTGGAGCAGACTTAAAATGATGGCTCGCCTCGACCATTTTCATGATGGTAAAGACTGCCTCTTGTCTACTGGGCGCTTCAACCACGTAGGAGTCCTGATTAATTATTCTGTTATCAACCTTTGATTTGATGGTCATGAATCCTTCGTATGCAAACAAGAGCCTAGCCCTCCGTCAAAATGTCCACAACGAGTTCGACCAAACAAAGGATGATTGCTACTATCAAGATTACAAAAATTCCAAACATGGTTTTATTCTACAGCAACCCCCTAGTGTGGAAAGGCGTTGTTGAGCGCCATGTAGAGGGGCCGAGACGCTTTATCCTTAGGAAGGAGGGGCAAAATGGTTCGCGCCCCCTGGGCGATGGCATTGCGAAGGTCTGCTTCAGTCGTCCCCTCAGGAACGACCAGGGTCAAGGTCAAGGTCGTCTCGGCGGGCTGTTCGTTCGGGTCTTTCAACAGTTTTCTCCTAGTTATGGGTTCAGACTTATGATACTACAGGCGTTATCAGAGTGCCTCTGGTGGCAGTCTCTTGTGCAATTCTGAAATTTCTCTGAGAACGGCACTTTCAAGGTCTACAAGAACTTCTTCCAAGGGTTGAGACCACCGATAACACCTGGAGATTCCAACCAAGATAGACTCGACCTCGATGGAGATCAGCGTCGTGCCCTTAAACAAGAACGAAATCACCGAGAAAGTGGCATCGGGGACAGTGCCGAAGAGCCGGTTTTCCACCTCTTCATCAATAGCTTCGACACCAAGGTCGCCAATCTTGGGAGAAGTACTCATCAGAAGGTGTCCACAGTGCAGTGGGTGGCGTCGGCCCAGTTGCCACGCTCGTCCCAGTAAAGGTCGTTGGCGATGGCATCGAGAGCCTGAGGGAGACCAAATTCGAAGCGGTCCCCATTCTCACAGACAAAAGTGACGTTAAGAACACCAATTTTGTGGTGGTCGTGCTGATTCAAAGCAGCACCCAGGGTCTGGAGAAGGGCGTTTGGATTCTTGAGGTTGGTGTTGTCCATTGTTATAATCTCCTTCTGCGATAATTCATAAGAACAAAATGATGGTCAATCTACCCGCTGGCACTTTCCTCGGTAGGAAGGCTGGATACGTTCGTCCCAATACTCGCTCTCACGGACGTACTGTTCACCTTTAGCTAGGGCCTCTTCCCCATTGTAAGCGTGGACGAAGATGCCATCCAAGTGCACAGGCTTATCGGTGATTCCAGACAGAATTTCCACTACCACCTCGTATTTGAATTCAGGCTTACGACGGGCCATTTTCAGTTCCCTCCCTTGATAATTTCGTAGTCAACTCCAGAGTCGCGGAGCATCTGAGAAAACTCGGGGGTGGCAAAGCCGGCCGTGAAGAGCGTGACATAATCTCGGTGGTTACGAATGGCCGTGTTCACCGGATGAACGAAGTGGGACCACCAATAACCACCGTTTTTGAGCAGGGGTTTCCAATAGGCAGAGGACTTGGTGTGCTTGAGCACCTTCTTGGCCTCAGCCATGCTGAGAGCCCAGACGTGGGTCTCGATTGCCATATTGCCGGGGTTGGAAACAGTCATAGTGGCCATGTGAATTACAACCTCCTTCTATGTCATAATTCACATGGAAACAAACCCGGTCAATCCTCAGATTTCTGATACTTAGCCATTTCAGCAGCCCACTCCAGTCGAGCGATGGACGGGTCTTCTGCAAATAGCCACAGGCGTTCTTCCACCAATTTCTGGACTCGTGCCCAGATCGGCGGGCCTCCGCCGCAATCAAACCCATTGTCCCTGTAAAGATAGTTGCAGTGGGCACAGCCCGTGAGCCCCAAAGCTCGGCCACACAGAGCACACCACTGTTGGGGTGCACCGCTGGTGTTTGCACTGCACCCGCGAACTTCCGCCCACAGCAGTTTATCCTCACCATGAACCACAAGGTCGCAATCTTCTTCCAAAGCTGCCAGATTGGAATGATTCTGGGTCGTGTTCGGGTCTTTGCCGTGCGGGTAGGCCAAACCAATGCCGGCCAATCGCAATGGTCTACCCTCAGCCACACCCTTGTTCACGGGATAGGCACCAGGACTGGCACCCCGCTGTAGTGCCCAAAAATCAGGGACTCGGCGGCTCGGGTCGGCGATGGAATTTTCGTAGAACACGCGCCACCCGAAGCCACCCATGTAATCGGAGGGAGGGTTGATCAGGCCTTCCAGATTTGCCGATTGCCAGTTAAAACAGGCCTCAAACTCTTCCCTGCTGCCCCTACTCTGTGCGTTCTTGACAAACGCGTTGGACAATTCGAGCCCGCTTGGGCCTTTGGACAGACGATAGGTGTGGATAGCACCTTTCACTTTGGTCCCGGGAGACGTGAAATACCAAGCAGGATATTTGTCAGCGTCCCCGTTTGCAATCTCATTGTACTTGGCCGCAGCCCCTGCAATGTCGTATTCATGTGGCATCAGTGCCCAAACACGTCCCAGGGTAACGTCAAGTCCAGTCAGTCTCTGGATGTGGGGAATGGTCATTTTGGTTTCTCCTATAAGCTGAGGATAGGCACGTTTGGTTGTCGTTTAAGTGTATAAATGTACTCAGAACAAGACGGACAAGTAATTTTGACTAAAGATTGGTCCGCTATCCGTTCTGTCTCAGACTGAAGAAATTCAATTATGTTATTACAATGTTTGCACTGAACTGTGTAAATCACATTTTCAGGCTTACAGTTCTTCTGGATTATTCTCATCGCAGTTGTACCTGATTTCGTTCCTGATTTGCATCAGTATTCTACCAAGTTCATTCCTGCCTTTCCCACTACCAATCGGGTGGATACCCCACCAAGTGTCGTAGTGCCGATTTCCTTCCTCAAGTCTGGCTTCACCGGTGGCCAGTAATTTTTGTCTCAGTTCAGGGACTGAGAATTTGATTCTGACTAGTCGGGTCATTACCTCGATCTTAATAGACTCCCACTCCGGACGTAGCTGGACAATCTGACGCCCCATTCTTTTGGCCCTGCCAGGGGTCGACGCACGGGCAATTTTCTGCTGCTCGGAGGCATCGGTGGACTTCATCGCCTGATAGGCATGCTCCAAGGCAGGAAAAGTCGTACCCTTAATTACAATAAGACTCGGGTAGAAATTCGACAGGAAAAAGTACTCCCCCTCGAAGCTGAGGATTGGATCTTCCACGAGGCATCACTCATAATAGGGTCGCTCATCGGGCCAGTTCTCGGCAAATTTGCGCTGGACAACCACCCGGATTTCCTGACGACGGTTAGCTTCGGAGGCCAAGGCCACCTCAAGCTGAGAAGAGATGCGGTCAATTTCCTCCCCGTTCAGCTGGCCAGGAGCGAGGGGGATAGAAGCGAGGGCTTCCCCAACCTCGTAGGTCCAACCACCCTCTTCCGGTCCGCCCCAACAAGTAGAAACCCGGTAGGCATTCACGTAAAGCAGCGAGGTGAGAAACCCTACCACAACCTTACATCCACCATCAATGATGTCAGTAGGGGTGAGGGTGTCCCCGGTGTCTCTGTTGCGCCAGAGGATGTTCCCAGACGGTTCGTCGTCCACACCCACGTCCCAGTACTGGTAATCTGCACCATCCACCAGGATAAGGTCGCCGGGAATGGCACTGCAAACGACGAAATTAATAAAATCAAAAGACATTGTAATTGTAACCTCCTATAGTTATTCATCCCTAGAGAAGTGGAGTCAATCCTTCATTTTGTCGGACATACATATAACATCGTAGGACACACTGGCAAGGTCCTCTAGGCTGTAGTGTTTGCTGCCTTTGTCCTGAACGAACCAGACAGCAACGACCTCATCATTGGTATATACATTCCGAAACGTGTATGTCTCCTCACCAGTTGTTCTTCCAATAGTCAGAAACACTCGTCAATGATCGTTTCTATCAAAATCGTTAACCCTTTTATACACCATTTAGTGTATGGAATTTAAAACACTAAAAACTCGAAGATGCCAAATACTTTTGACAGTGAATCAAGAAAAACTTTTACGAGAAGAAGCTGAAGCCAAACAAATTGGTTTGTCAGAACTTATTCGACGTATTTGTGATGACTATTTGGAAAATCAGAAGTCCAAATGAGACGAGCAGCCATAGTAAGCTTGGATTTTATCACTGCTTCAAAGAAGCAGAAGATTTCCAATCTTCTTCAAGCTTATCGGGCTGGTGTAAACTTTTATTTGAAATCCTTGTGGTCCGAGCCGGGAGGCTTGGACAAAGAAACCTTAGCTCGTTTAACAAACACGAGACTCACAGAACGCTATAAATCGATAGCACTTAGACAGGCTCTGTCGATCTTGTCAAGCGGCTGCAAAGCAGCCGCGGAGACGGGACAAAGCTTTAGTCTACCTCATTTCACTGGTGATTGTGTTTTTGATGCAAAGGTTGTGGGCATTGAAAATGGTGAAAAGTCATTCGATTTAGTAATCAAACTATCGTCGCTCGCCAAAGGCGAGCGAATTATAATCCCGACCAGAAGAACAAGGGTTCTTAATAAATGGTTGGCTGTCCCTGGTGCTAAAATGGGGAAGGGAATTCAGATTTCTGAAAATTCTTTGGCTGTGTGGGTTGACTTACCTGATCAAGACCTCAAGGTTCCAAACCCTGAAACCACTGTGGGTGCTGACTCAGGAGTGATCAAACTTCTTACTTTGTCTGATGGTTCTAAGCCCACTTATTTAGGTACCGAATTCCGTCAAATAAGAGATAAACTCAGAAGACGTGTTCCTGATTCTAATGGTTTCCGTAGAGCCCAGAAAGAACGGGAAAATTATATTGGGAGAATTTTAAACAAAATTCCATGGAATCAAATTTCAGTTCTCGGAATAGAGGACCTCAAAGGGATTAAGAAAGGGAAGAACCCTAAAAGAAATAAAGGTTTCCGAAAAGCTATGGCTCCTTGGACGGTCCGCAGAGTCCATGAGCGCTTAAAACATAAGGCCCAAGAAAACCGTGTTTTAGTGGTGCCTGTTTTAGCTGCTTATACTTCCCGTATTTGTCCAAAGTGTTTAAAGGAGTCGGAAAAGAACCGTAAAGGCGAAAGATTTAGATGCGTATCCTGCGGATACGGTCAAGACGCCGACTTCGTCGGCGCCACAAACATCAGATCCAGAACCTTACGGCTCCTGGGGAGCTTAGAGTCCCCCAGGCTTAAAAATCAACTGAAATAAGTGATTATTTCAGGGAGAACTCTGTCCACCTATGCGAATGACATCACCCTGAGTGAAAGTATTCATGTGGTCCACGCCTTAAAAATCCTATGCGCCACCTCTTCGTTGGCACACACATAGACAGCACCACTGGAAAAGTCCCAAACGGCCCACCTATTTTTTCGAATTACAGGGCGGTTTTCAGCGGTTCTTTCTTTGATGTCACATCCGGATCGCAGTTCGAAATTGCCCGCCTTGCACACCAAGGTATCGGCTGTGTTCCAAAGCTGATTCCATTCTTCTTCTGAAAGATACTGATTTCTTGAGTTCATCGCTCTGCTCCGTGTGCCGCCTGCATCTGTGCGTCGATCAATTCATCTGCTTCACGGTCCAGACTCAGTTCAACACGGTCGGCCGCCATCAGTCGTGCGATTTCCACAATTGCGTCTCCAAGAGCGATGTGCTCGGTGTGCTCCACAGGCTCACACCCAAAAATCCCAACACTCGGGTCTGATGCGTCAACCAGGATGTCGATGTGCCAGACCGTTTTCACAGACATAGTGCCGAGGATGGAACACGTAACCTCCTGAGAGAAGGGGTACAAGTCGAACTGGCCGTCTACCTCTACGTAGGCAACGGGCTTTCCGTCTCGCCCATCGTGGTTGTCGGCGGGGTATTCCTCAATTGCAAAACGGGGACCAAAAAGAGGAGTCAGGTGGCGTACGAGAGAGGCAACAGTCAGAGCGGTGTTGTGTGTGGTGTCCATGTACCTATTCTTAGTTAAGAAGAACTTGTCAATAACATCTTAATAGCAATCAACAAGCAAAGGAGTTTATAAATGAAAAGACTCTCTGCTCAACTTCGAGAAGCTGCTGGTGGTTTTGAAGCGCCTAGTTTGTCATTGTCGGAGCGTAAGAAGCTTGTAAGACAATTCAAGCTTGATTTAGACAAGCTCCAGGACGATGCCATAAGCCTTATTGATATGGAAACTGAGGACGGTAAAGACTGGAAACGGATTTGGAACGAACTGGGTGAGATTGAACCTCTAGAATTCAAATACCTCGGATACTAAGGTGGGCCAATTATGAGATTGTCTGATTTAAATCCACATTTTCTGGACGGCTACAAGTCAGAATCAGAATCAGAATCAGTCAAGGGCGTAGGGATTGAGTTTGACTGCCCATGTGGTAACAAACAGTGTATACCGATTTATGTTCAGTTTGCGAACGTGCTTGCAGGTGTGCCATACGATATGGAATCGAAATCGCCTAGGTGGCAGCGTACGGGTGACACGTTTGAAACCATCACACTGAAACCATCTATTCGACGGATCAGTCATTGTGGTTGGCACGGATGGGTTACGGATGGCAACGTAACAAGTTGTTAGATAAAATTATGGATTGATGTTCTCAAGTAGCAACTGATATTCAATCGAGGCGCGGTACACGAGTTTCTCGTACCTCTCAAGCATTTTGGCGTCTATATAATCAGCCGGTTGTTTTCCCAAAAGTTCCCACTCGAACTTGGTCCACCTTTCCACACTAAATTGAGAACTCTTATTCTCGTATAACTGTTCCGCGATTTTTTCCACCGCTTTGATCGTTGCCTTCAGGTCTAACTCGATACCGACCACTGAGTGGGCGTTGGTCCAGTTGTCGGACCGCCCATTCCTGAGAATCCGCCACCTCCAAAATACCATCTTATACATAAGCTGCCTCAGGTTTGTCGAATCTGTTCTTGGTGCCCTTCTTGCGGATTTGTGCTTTCCAGGGCAATTCTTCCATCACAGTTTGGCAGCCGGGACACTTAGGGTGCTCTGCACAGTCGGTTGTACGTCTTGCTGTAGTGTCGCACTTCCGGCAGACGAATACCTTTTTCCAGGTATGGTATCGCGTGAACAGCCCACCGTCGTCTTTGGGGTATTCTGATTGCCAACCCGGTTTACAAGGTGTAAGTTTCCACAGTCGATTTGAAACTGTGGACCCAGGTTTCCTATTCCCGCGTTGTTGTTTCATTTTCCAACAACTTTCTGACTTTGTCGATTTCGGCGTCTGTGTGGTAAACACCTGCTCTGTTTAGTTTAAGATAGAACTTGAGACGCTCTGCACGAGAAATGTCAAAGAAGTAAATGCTAAACACAGGAAGGCATCGCCGTTCCACCTCGTCAAAGTCCCTGTACGCAATCCGACGCCCGTCGCTCAGTTCAGCCAGGATACTCCCATCGAGCCAAGCTGTGATGGCCCGAATGCGCTGCTGGCCATCCACCACTTCGGCGTGGTCCCAGTAATCAGCCTTAAGGTGTGGGGGTGCGTTCTTTTCTGAGTCCCACCGCTGCACATAAAAGGGCGGAACCATATTGCCCTCAAGAAAATGACCCATGAATCTTTCAGAGTGGCTTGGGGTCCACACATGCCCTCGTTGATAATCAGGATTTAGGTCCCACCCACGGTCTACAACTTGCCTTACCAGTTCTTTGGGTGACATGTTGACATGGCTTCTGGGCCACCACCCGCAAATAGACTTGTAATCAACACCCTGGCCAACCTCTACCGTACGACCAGCAATGAGAATACTTACCATCCAGACGTAAGCAGTTTCAAAATCCACATCTGGACAGACCCGGTCAAGGTTATTCCTTTCCCCTTCCCCTTCCTTCCTAGCTTGAATACTGCCACTACGATCAATTCGCACATGAGAATAACCGCATTCCAAAAGAATGTGGTCCCGAGATGTGTGACCATGAATTTTCTTACCCACCTTGATGGTAAGAGTTGCAAGCAACTGCTTAAGGTCCATTGCAAGGAAATGGGCTCCTGCAGACATTTTAGTTCTTTCTATAATTCTTTAAACGGGCGGATCAGGGATTGCAACGGGACACCACCAGCCAGACCACTCTTCGTTTACTGGCTCTACGATTGAACTGCGGAGCCCATACATAACCCACGGCGCTTTGGGGCCCCCCACGCGCCACACAGAGATTATGTGATACTCAATAGACGCCCCGCGCCCAATTGTCCCATAAAACCACCAGTGTTGTTTTGGGTCTTCTTCTGGAGGGAGGGTAGGGAGTTCACGTTGCCAAGTCATGGTACACACTTTCTGTCTACAGTACTTTTGAGCCTCTTGGTTAACAGCCGAGAGGCTCAAATAAGGTCATAAACTGCAGGGGTTACATAACGACTCCAGAGGTTAGGGTGGGTCTAACTGTCCAGAGTAATTCTACACTGAGGCCAATCAGTTAATTAGGGTCTTCCTGTGTGGTTATACCACATCCTACCTTCGTCTTCGGGTACCCAACCCAATTTGCGAAGGCCTTTGTGGGTCACATCTGGTACCGGGTAGTCGTCCTCGTTCAACTCAATCACAATATAGGTGTCTGATGGGTGAGCCGGCGTCATGTTTGGGTATGAAGCAGGCACATAGCCAGCGTGTACCACACCCTCAATTCGATGAGCACGTAGAAACTGAATCGCCTCCGCCAGTTCACTCAGCAGCATGTGTCAGTCCCAACTATCCAGGTTAGGCCAGTACCGCAGGATGTCCAGGGCCTCTTGGGTGTTGTCATAAATACGTTCATGGTATGTCTGGGTACGGTCTGCGTCAGTTACCGTACCATCAACCAAGTTGTGAGCATCGCCAGCGATGCCAGCCATCAAAGCCACCAACTGGAGACGAGGAGTATTTTGTTTCCAGGTGTCAAGGCGGGATTTCATTTCACTGCCTCCACCATGACTTCAACGCGATTCCACCCCTTGGACTGGAGAATCATGTCCAGGACCATAGGGTGTAGGTCACGGATCTTGGGACGGCGAGAGGCAAATTGCATGGTGCTACACACGTCAGCCCACGCTTTGTCCGCTTCTTCTTCCGTGATGTCGTGCACCTCCGCCATGGCATAGTGCACGTCGATGACCTTGTACATGGTGGAGTGAACAATCCCGCTTTCTTCCGCTTTCTTCAGAAAGATAGAAGACCCGATCTGGGGCTCCCGCTCCAATTCCAGGTTGATAATACATTCTGTGCTGGAGTCATCGGTAGGCGTGGTGTGGGCGAAAAAAGCTACTCTCATTATAGTGTGTCCTCCTGTTATAACTATTCACCTAGACAGGGTAGGAGTTAATCCCATTTTTGTTTCTTTATAGCTGCTTTTATTTTGTCAACGGCGCGACACAAGTTCCCAAACAAGTCTCTATCATCCAGCAAATCTAAGCTATAGTTGTGCGGCTTGATGCCAAACGCCCCAAGCTGAAGTATTCCAAGTTCTCGGGTTGTCTTATAGCAATTCAGACTCGTAGGCACACCCTCTTCTGTCAGCTGAATACACACTGCCAGATTCAAGTTGTCAGGTTCTTCTAGTCTGTTCAAAAAGTCTTTGTATCTGTGGTGAATCGAGGACTCAGGGTCGTGGTCGCCCGTTACTTCAAAAGTGTGGGACGGGTGCACTTCGTATTCACCATTCGGTGTAACAACTCGGCAACGGAGGGAGTGAGCGGTGGTCACCAGGACCTTCAACGGACGGGCCATTGTCAATTTTACCCCAGATTGGTGAAAAACTTCTCAACCCAACGAGCGTACAGAGCGGGGGTTGCCGTGTCTGCATTCAAATTCTGCTCGCACACCAGAGTCAAAATGTCAATGGTGTCCTTGGAAAGGGTTTCCATTGCATCGCTCAAACCGACGCCAATTGGCCAAGGAAACAGGAACATCAGGGTTCGGAGGGTGTGTTCCATCACCCCACGCAGGTACTCCCCATTGATATGGCCGCCCGACCCTCCCAGGTCTGCTGCGTCACCACCCTCCCAGGCGTCACACATCGACCAAAGAAGAGCATACAGGACCTGCTCATTGTTCACAGGGGAGATACGAGAAGTGCGGGGTACAGCGGGCATTGTAATTAGTCCTCCATATTAAGAACGATAAGGTTCAACACAACACTTGTAATATCACAGGGGAGCCTGATAGTCTCATTCGCTATTGCAAGTGAGACGTCAATAACGGCTGAGACAACCCGTTTTAGTTTTGTGTATGCTGTGTCTTTAAATTGGATTTTTAATGGACGAGATGAACCCATACAACTCCAGTTGGTAGCCTTGCAGGTTGTCAGATTTCTTTGTGGGGCTCATTCTAAATCCCATCTCTTCCAGGGCGGAAACCGTCTTCTGCTCTGTGTTAGTCCCGTGGGAGTGGTCTTTACAGTAGAGGTACAAAACCTCCGCCACTTCCGTTGTGGTCATTTCAGAGACAAGCTTCGGAATCCCTGGGTTGGGTCCTACCAGCTTGGTGAGCAACCGACCCGTGTCTGTGTTGTTGATGTCCACTTTTAATTACCTGTTCCTGTAAATCTCGTAAATCTTTTTGACGGCAAGTAGCATTTTGATGCGAGCAGAAGAGTTGGCGGAATGGACCCAGATAGCTTCTGGGGGGTCCATCTCGTTGTGAAATACCCTGTCTTCAAGCCACGTGAGGACGTGATACCCGCTCCCCACCACAGCTTCGTCCCCCAGGTCATGGTCCAGGCTCAGGGCACCGACATTCCCGCTATTCTTCCACAAAAGTTCAACTGTCTCCTGGGCAGTGTAGGTGCGCTTGAAGCCCTCGGGGGTGTTGCGCTCATCGTCCAGGTAGATATTGATCATTGTAGTTGTTAGCCTCCACACTTCTTCGTCTACAGAGAGTGCGGGTCAATCAACGTCAGTGTCGTACCACTCTGAGTAATCAATCTTGGCTGGCCCCTCAGCCCTAATTGGAAGCGAAGCGAGGGGATGCGTTGTGGGGTGCGGCTTCCCAGCTTTGATAGCTTGGACGACCTCAGGAGTGACCCCAAAGCTGGCTGCTGCAGCAATTGCATATGGAGTGGGGTCGATTCGATTTGCAATGGTCAGCAACTTGTCTCCTATGTTAACGGTGAGGCCGGGTGTCCAACCGCCTGAGGCAGCTACTAGTTTGGCTGTTGTAAAGCATGTGAGGCAATCTCTGCAATAGACGAGACCAAGCACCATGGCACCAGTAAGCTGGTGTCCACACTCTTTACAAATTCCCATTTTGCAGCGGGTCCTTTATCCCTAAAGCAGCCATTTCTGCCGAAGTGAGCTTGGCTAAAGCACCCTTGCGGACCTCGTCCTGGGTCCTGATCAGATCCACGTTCAGTGGAATCAACTCGGAAGATTGCAACAGGTAAATACCAGCCACAGTCTCAAACCCACAACAGCTGGTTATCTTACCACCACTCCTGAACCAACCGTGGCCTACAGCCATCTCCCGTGCGTCCATCTCAGATTTAGTCACACCCACAAGTGCACCGAGTGCGCCATGGTCATCAAGAGTTTTGTGGACGGTATACACCGTTACCACTTGACCCACGTTGCAGTCGATCACCTGGAGTAATCCCGCGATCAGGCGGGACTCAAGGCAGTTTGCGTGACGACCACTGAAATACTCACGAGCCTGTTTGACAATTTCGACGTGTTCAAAAATCATTTTCATATCCTACACACAAAATAAACGGTTTCCCCACCGATGGACCGGATTTCGTCTATAATTCCGGTCTCAGGACGGGTCATGTGGCCTTTTTCGCGCCACGTGATGAATTCATTGAGGGCCAACCTGCCTTTGACGTGGTTGACTTTACTGAGTGACATGGTGCCGATTTTAACTGAGATAGTTTTCATAACTAGTCACCAAAAATATCTGTTTTCACCCAATCGGGGTCTTCTTTTGGATTATTAACAAGAATTGATTCTTGTTTGGAGCAGAACGCGTCTTCATATGTAACCACAGCGTCAGCAAACTCGGCGAGGTCTGCTTCATCTGCACCCCCAGGAAATTCTGACCAAATAATTAGGGTGGTCTTGTACAGGGGTTTCATTTTTTAATCTTTACCAATTCGTCTAGCTTTTTCTTGTTAATAACCACCCTATTATCGGGTCCTTCCAATTCTACATCGATGGTGCGCAATCCTCTGGTTACAGCTATTGCTGACCGCAAGGACCTTTTTATGAGTTCAATTTCTTTTTCAAGGTCACTGTTCATGATTTTTACAGTCCGGTTGTAGACATACACTATTTTTATAATAAACTACGAACCATAGTCTAGTCAATCAATCCCGGTATGCTTAACATGAAACCTACCGGACTCGTAGGCATACTTCAGGTATCTAAGGTGCCCGACTCTCCACCCGTTACATCCCAGGTGTTGCGCAATTTGCTTACCAGTTTTAGGTTCTATTTCGTTGCAGTAATCTGATGCACCTAGAGAGATTGCCAGTTCAACCAAAAGACCCCAACCAGCAATACCAAGGCTGGTGATGTCAGTGACTTCAAGTGACTTAGGTTTGAATTCCACTGAGGTCCCCAATGGTTTCAGACAGTTCCAGCACTTCCACTCGAATACTGTCTCCATAAGGGTCGGGGCGGTCGAGTGCCTGTTCAATCAGTGCGTATGCTTCGTCGTCTGTTGGAGCGACCACGAGCCTCAAGATTTCGTGGGTTGACCTATCACCCATGTATTTATTGCTTATGACTTTGATGCGGGCGAGGTACAACACGTCACTCTTCAATCGTAACTTTGGGGAATGCTTTGCCCGTTAGAGGAAGAGGCTCTCGAAAGTATACAGAGTAAGAGGGTGTAGCAGGGGCATTGAGTACCATACTATGCCGAAGTGTGTCGCAAATCTCGTAGGCGCGCTGAGTGCCTAACCCAACCTCAGGGTTGGCAATCCCGTGAGAACCGCGGCCATGGATGCCAGTCATCAACAACTTGGCCTCAAGCAATAGTTGCAATGCCTCATCCATGTTGTCAATGGGCATCGTGTCGCGAAAAAGCTCTTTCACTTCTTCAATCTGACCTGTGCCAAGGCGGGCGTACAGGTCCAAAGCCTTGATCAAAATGAGGGTGTCTACTTCGTCGAGAGTGAGGGTAAAATTCATTACAATTAGGCTTTCTTCTGGTCTTCACGCTTTTTGACAGAAAGTGTCACCTCAAGTCCGTAAGTGTCTGCAATCTCTCTGCGAAGCTTGTTTTCCAGGTAAGCTACACGAGCTACAGGGTCTTGCAAAATCTCAGCAGCGAGTGTGTCAAAGTCTGTGTCGCTCATCTGTGTCAGACTCTCAGGTTGTGTGGGTTATGTACTGCGGCTTGTCGGTGGCAGAACCATTACCGTACTGGATTCGGTCTCCACATTTCAAATTGGACATGATGGGGTCATTGTCCAATGTACCCCAACCCTCAAAGTCGTTCCCCTCTTCTAAGTTCACCAAGACCCACATGGACTCATGCCCGGGAAAGCCAATGACCTTGAGGTGGAACGTACCATCGTCATGCAAAAATCTTCCAATTGCCAAAGCATTGATCAGCCATTGTCAAACCCCACCCCAGGCACTACGGGTGAGATAGCCCCGGTGTTCACCCTGAAGGACAAGCACAACCCCAGGTTCTAGCACGTCTTCGTCCTCAGACGGGTTCTCATTTACAATCTGGGTTACCCCAGCCACAGAGGCCTGCGCGGGGTAACCCACCGGTCGGGTCCCAATCCGCACTTCCAGGTCAGGATGAAAGTGTTCAAGATGATGAATGAGTTCTTGCACGGTCATTACAATCAGTCCTTCTTGTTATAATTCAGTAATTACCATGATATTCGGTGTACAAATGACGACGACCCAACGGCAAGACAAAGTACACAGTTGGGCCATTCCCAATGTGCATGGCTTCTGCTAGGCTCAATGAGTACATTTCGTTCAGGTATTTGTACACAGTGGTAATACTAACACCGAGTGTTTCCGCCAATGTGGGTGGCGAGGCGCCAATGCCAAGGACATCAATCGCCATCAACACGTGAAGATTAGTCAATTTCTTAGATTGTGCCATAGGATAATTCTATAATCAGATGTGACGGTTAATGTCAGATGTAAGCAATTGGTCTTTCACATTTTTCAGTCCAAGGCAAAAGACGAAATAAACTTAGGTCTAGATTTTCGGGGAGTCTCTTTTCTTGGTCTAGGTAGCAGGCACCACTCATGATTCTTCTACTTATGTGGAAATAGATGGTCCTACCAGAGTTCAACGTCAACCAAGCCCAGGGTTCTTCAGCTTTAGGTAGTGGATTTAACTCAATAGGTGAGTGTTTTCCCACAATGATAAAATCTGCAGCAGAAATCCAGATTTTAAAAATGTTGCAATGTGTTAGTTCTAGGATGGGACGAAGATTCCATTCATTTTGCTGATAGTCAGTCAAATCTGAAAGAACGGCATGCAATTTCCTAAGGTCATAAGAACAGATACCTGTATATGTGTCTGACGAAATGTCATCCAGTTTAGGGCAAACTGTAGAGGCCACTTCTATTACTTGTTGTTTTAGTATGTCTGTGTAATCCATGCAACGACTATACATACGACAAGGCCCGCACCAACCGAAGTCAGCACAGGCCTTGAAAGAAATTGGGTAATGTTCAGGAGTCTTACCTGATTAATTTTACTACCCTCGTTGCGCACCTTGACTGCCAAATGGGAGGTTTGGTCCCACGCGGCTCCAGTACTCAAGTGGGTGACTGCCCACCCAATTCTTTCCCTTCCTTGCCGGGATGCAAATCATGGTGTGTTTCACAAGATGAGGGCAGCTGCTGACATACCGGTCAGCGCCACATTACCCAAATCAGTTAGAAGCCACCGAAGCAGTGTCCGCGGGAGCGGAAGCAGACGTGGGGGCCGACGTGTCCGCAGCCTGCAGGACCGGCTTCGTCGCAGCCTTTGCCGCACGGGCCGCAGCCTTGCTGGCGATGATCGCCTGACCGACAGTCAGCTGCTCCGGGGAGAGATTCGCCGTGTCCCCCTTGAGGATCATGGAAACCAGCCGCTGGTCATGGCCCTGAACGAACCGGGACTTGTGAGACGAAGTGGTAGCCCCGCACCCACAAAGACACGCATTCGGAGGGAGCTTCGACTTCGGGGTCTTGGCCGGGGCATCAGCCTGAACTTCCACCGTCTGCTGACGGTTAGGAAGGTCGGGAAGCTGGCAACCCAGCGCCATCTCGACCTGAGACCGGACCGCGTCGAAAGTCTGGGACGAGTAGCGACCCTCGAAAAGGACCGTCTCCGTCTCCACCGGATTCGCCGGGTCCGTCCGGTCGATGGTCACCAGGGCCAGCGCCGCCTTGGCGTCCTTCGACGCGGGGCGAAACTGGAGCCGACCACTCTCCGACTGAACGAGGACAGCGCAACCAGCAAGAAAAACCTGAGTCTGAAGGGCAACGAGACGCATTTTTCAATCTCCACTTAAAAACCAGTTGAAAACCCCGAGCCGATCCTGCCTGATTGCCTGACCGACTCTCTCTTCTGGGGTTCTTCAGTGTCATTAATACACCGTCAATGGTCTATTGTGTGCCTTCTTGTGGGTTCTAGAAAGTGGTTCTGGTTGGTGCTGGGCGACATAACATAATAATAAGTACACGCTGTCTGTGCACAAGTACTATGTTTGAAGAGATAATGATTGGTAGTAGGTGTACTAGATAAGGTAGGGTACTAAGTAATACTATTTAAGCAATTCACACATAAAGTGTGGTGCCCACGAGGTAGACCGTGTTTTGAAAGTCCAAGGTCATCTGTGACCGAGCAGGTGCAGTCACAGATTTCGTCAATAAAGCATAGCGGACAGAAGTGGGTGTGCTTACAAGGTTCTGCTGTGGGGTCCTGAGAACAACACCACAGATTAATAATTACAGATTGCAACTTACCAGTTGTTTATCTGAAGGTTGGACAGTTCTGCTTCCAACTCTAGAAGTTTAGTCCTAATGTGGGAGATTTCACGCTTGTGTGCGTCACCCCAATCGGGACTACGAATCCGTTCAGTAACCGCGCTCGAAAACTCTTTAGTGCCTTCAAGAATTTTGCTCAGCGGCTTATCTAAAGATTGATTGTCTGGTCTCATTTTGTTATCCTTGCTGTCATGTTGTCCGGTAAATACAACACAACGTTTTGAAATGTGTTCTCGCGGGTTCCCGCTCGCAGTTACTACTGCGATTTTAGCCCAGGATTAAAGCAGAGGGAAACCAATTGGTTTGGTATTTGTCACTATAAAACCTAACGCGTCCGTTAGACATCACATGAAACTCGCAATAGATGACACGAACCGCGAGTGCTGATTCCTGGTCCCAGTTCTCTACAATTGCAGTGTCACAGGTATCAAACAAAGAAGTTTCTGTCCCTGTCAGTAGGTATTGATACACTTTCACACGGGACTGGAAACTTACATGCAATAACCCGCCATCAGTCCGTCCAACTGTGTTAGCTAGGTTGACACGAAGCTGACAACTGGACTTAATCTCGCTAGACAGGTCTAGCACAACCACCGAGTCTTGACCATTCACACAAACGTGCAATGTTTTCATTTTCAGACAACTCCAATTAGTTTTCGGGCCCGCCAGCTATCGAATTCTACGCCCGCTGAAAAATTCCACCCAAGACAGAACCACATGGCTCTGCACTCAAGCCACGTTTTCCCCCATCCTTCGTCTTTAAGAGTGTGCGGGGTACTCAAAACCACATCACAGTACTCGATGTGTTTTGCGGCATAGCCATAAACGTCGACCGGAGCAGTCCTGGCGGTGTACAGCGAATTTCTTACCTTGATGGTAAAGATGTTGCCAATGTGTTCATTCTGCGGGATGTACACATCCATGGGACGAGACACTTGTGGTATGTAACCCAACACCTTAACCTTAAAGGTCTTACGCCCCAAACGTTGCAGAACCTCACCAATAAAGCCATCAAGCTCTACTTTGTCCCCAATTGCAATCTTGTTGAGGTTCTGCCTGCCCCGTGCTGCTGTGTTTTTCTTGGCCCGGCGTCGGTGCCACCTTGTGTACACGCCAGACTTCAAATATTGATTCCAGGGCTCCTCGACATTGGGCGAGTACTCTTCTGACGGGGGAACTCCAGGAGGGAAACTTTTTGCAGCAAATGTAATTTTGAAGTGGCGGCGCGCTTTGCGGATCTTGCGATTGTATTTGCGGGTTTCCATCTTGGGAACAGGAACGGACTTGTTGCCATAGTAGTAGGCTGCAGTCATCATAGTGCTCAAATTAAAACAGGGGTAAAGTTACTAGGGGTGTGCAGTCTACACCCCGTTCACCTTAGTTTAAATTTGGTTACCCCGTTGACATTGCAATCAACGTGACTGCGGCAGAGTCATTCTACATTATCATGGTGCGGTCAATATACGTTGTAGTAAGGACTGTGCACCATCCGCAGACAGATTTTGCAAGTTACGTCTGAGAGGTATTTAGAACCAGGAAGGCGGGACATGCGACACAAGACAGGCCTGTTTGGACCCACCATGTGAACGATTGGTTTACGGCAATTTTTGATCTTGTGGGCCAGAACAGGTATGTTCAAGAGTCAATAGTCCCTACAGGACCCAGTGCATTCGTACTCTTGCTTCAAACGCCCAACGGTCACATCACAGCATTTGTCCCCGTATTTACATCCACAGTTTATGCAACAGTGTGAAGTGTGAAGTGTGCACAGTAGTAACTTGAGGTGCAGTTACAGCAGCAGCCTTCCACAATTCCTTGGTGACATGCTTAGCAAGCACAGTGGGATTCGGGGCCTGAAAAGCAAGGTGCCTCCAAGTTATAACATTGTCAGACTCGTCTCTGTACAGGTCTAGGATTTTAGACTCTGGATCAAATGTGGCAAGAAAAATGTGCATGTGCTCAGGAGAGGCAAAAGACTTCATCCCCTTTGCGTAGTTGATGGCTTCTTCTACATCATGGTACGGCCCGTCAAACATCTTGACGCCGTCCATCCAAAAATACTGCATTTCAGTCCTCCAGAGTTACTTTCGCTAGATTGGCAAAAGTACTCATTGCAAAGCACAAGAAATTGTGATAGGTGACATCGACCCAAGGCCCATATGGAGATTGCTTTTGGACAATCCAAACAGGATGCGTTCGTAGTCCTGTCGGTGTACCCTTCAAGATAACTCTGTACGGGCTCACTTCACACGCTATGTACTCTGTTTTTTCTGCTTTTTCCGTTATATCTCGTAGGCTTAGGCTCAGTCCCATTTGCTCTCTACCTCGATCAAACCACAATCAGTTAGATAGGCCCTCATTGCACGCGGAGTCTGATTAAACTCAAAGTGGGACTCCATGTCGCACCCCGCTTTGAAGCCAGGGTGCGATTTCTGTACGTGAGGCAGTCTAATGTTGTCCATCACGTGCTTGTGCTCGTCCCAATACGATTTGGGGAAAATCCAGGCATAAGAGCACTCAACAAAAGACTGGGTGTCCACCCACTCCTCATATTCGTTGCCATTCTCGTCGGTGCCGAGTCCCATCACACTGACTTTGATGCCCGCATCTGGGGAGTGCAGTTCCAGCTTATGTTTGCAGTACCGCCAGCCATGCCCAGTCTCAACGCTTTTGTCTTCAAACCAGACGAATGGGTCAGGAAGCAGTTCCACTATACCCCTGTAAAAAGCTGTGGAATCGATACCTAGCAGTTTGCAAGCCTGTTCGTACATTCCTGCAGTCACATCACCAACCTGGACAAACTTCGCAGGAATAACCTTTTCTAGTTCCTCGGACTTATTGGTTGCAACACCATAAGCAATGAGGCGCTCAATCAGAGTGGCGGCCATTTACAGTTACTCCTTATTTGCCAATTGAGACCTGCGGTTGCCGCGATTACGATTACCCACAAACTTGGTGTGTTTTTCTTTTTCTTTTCGGCTCATGGTTTCAAACCAAGCCATGGTGCCGTCAGACTCTATCATAGCCACAGCATACCGAGCACTATTTTCGGAGCCGACTTTTTTGGTACCACGGAAAGACAAAAGGACTCCACCCTCAAATTCCACTCTGTTAGAGCCCTTGAAGGTATAGCCCTCTTTTCCCAACATATACTCAGCCATTTCCTTTAACGGGGGTGAGGGCTTGTTCTCTTGTTCTCTTGTGGTGGGTTCTGGAGACTGCTCAGTTTTGGGGGTTGTAACCCAGTGAATAGGTGCGTTACTCATTGGGTGGTGCATCTCCCCTAAGTTCAAGCAAATTGCCGATAGAAGTGTGAATTCCTGGATAAATGTTCAGCAAGCTGGGCATTAGAACCCGGATTTTGGCCCGTTCGTTAAAATTACCAACATTGGTGGGATCGTCCAGGTAGGGCACATGGTGCCGTTCACACCAATGGGCAAGTTCAGACTTCGGAGTTCTGAGAAATGGGTGGACCACGTTCCCAGACCTTACGGGAGTCAGCTTGGGAGACCCTCGAAGCGAGGTCATCAACCACCATTCAATCACATCGTCCAAGTGGTGCGCAGTAGCCACCCACGAGTACTTGGAATAAATTTCCCTGCGGGCATCCCTCCATTCCATCTCGTTAGAGCCCGTAACCTGGGCAAAGTGGAATGGGACTTCTTTTTCTGCACAGTACTTCTCCACCAATTCGGTGGCTCGCTTACCGTATTCCGTACCATGCCCGATGTTGACTACGCCCTCGATTCTTTTCTTGCCGGTCGTAAGAAAAGAAAGCATAGCCATAGAGTCCACACCTCCGGATACGGCGGCCCACACTCCTGTCTTAGGGATTGAGTATACCTTGATCATGTTATAATTCTACTACGACTTGAAACGGTTAATCGTGATATTAGAAAGGTATAGGGTCGTCAGGGTCCCACTGAGTGTCTACAAGTTTGGGTTCTGGCCGGGGTGTCACAGTCGGAGGGACAGGCTCATCAACTATAAATTCTGATTGGTCTGTGGATTGTGGCTCTTCGGCTATAAACTCCAAGCCAGCCACCTTATCTTGCAGTTCTAGTAGAACACTTGGGTCGCCAAAAGTCTCCACTACAAGGCAAAGTGCAGTCAACAACTGGTCACAACGAGTTTCCAGTTCCTTGATTCTTTGGTCCTGATTTGTAGAAGGGACACCACCAGTGTCGTTTTTATAAACCCACTGTAATTTTCCGGGGCCTATAGAAACCGAGTCCGCTAGATTTCTAGATTTCAAGTCAAATAGTGTGTTGGATATTTCTTTCCACGACGAGTCTAGCCCGTATCTCTTCAAAGACCTACATATTTCAGGAACTTCGGAGGGGCGGTCTAGCGGCTTGAGCACTTCCAGAATTGCATCGTCTAGTTTCATACAAAAGTATACAACTAGGAGTGCAAACTTGTATTGCAAGGCTCTCTCTTATCGGCGTCTGCACCACAAATGTGGCAAAATCTGCTACTGGACCAATCGCGGATAGGGTGTTTACGTAGCTTAAGTACATATTTGAAAAAGAGCCTCTTGATTATAACAAGGCACACCACAACAACCAGGAAAAATACGGTGACGTTAAGTACTTCTCGTGCCACGTATTGCGCGTAGGCTGAGCCTACAACAAGCCCCACGCAGTAGGCTACCCACCATGTTTTATCGCACAGTCTCCAAGGTGTCATTTGTCTGTCCCCGATGGCTTGTCAGGTCTGGTAGAACACATGGTTCTACACTCTGGATATTCGTACCCACATTTCTTTTCCGTCCACACATCACACTTTGGACAAAACTTTGCGTCGTAGTGGAAATTGTACGACTCCAGGGTACCACACGAGTGGATGTTGACACTTACTTCTAGTCTCTCGGCGTCATCTTTGGCCATCGTCTGTCCACCATTCTACTTTCTCTGTACGTATGTAAATTCCCGTGTGACAGCCCTGGTGTCCCTTTGTTAAAATACACTGGAAGTTCTCATGTGGATGCCGGGCATCACAAGTTCTACTGATCTTCCAGATAGCAATGACAAACCCCAGGCTGAGAAATGCTATAAACCCATGGTGGACCCAGTGGGCACGATCTGGCATGGGTTGAGTAGACAACCACCAGTCTACAAACCCCATCCCAAGTAGAGTCAGGAACGCTATCACGGGGATAGGCTTAAGCCAGCTTTTCACGTTTACACCCATTTGCTACTAGTCCGTCAGAGTCAATACTACGACAACGGTACTTGTGATGGTGGCACCGAGGCAGCTTGACAATTCTAACCCAATCCTTACGAATAGCGTCTGAATAGCCACCCCACTTGGGCAGGAAAGTGGTGTCCACAACGGCTCCTTCCAGGTACCCACGGTACAACTGGTTAAACTCCCTGGGAGGGGTCGAGTCTATAACCATTTCTGATCCGCTGTACTTCATGGACGACCTGAACCATTACACTTAGGGCATTTCTCAAAATGAGCGTCGGCCTGTGCGAAATAAAATAAAATAAAATATCACCTTTTCCACCGCAGTTATAACAAGGAGACAGACTTGCCCTGTATGCCCTTAACAAATCTATTTCCCGCCGAGCTTCTTCAGACTTATTGAGCGTAGCTACAATCCGGTTCTCAACGTAAAAGAACATGGACGGAGAAACCAACGAGACTACTCCGGGTGTAGAGCTATCAGGCTTTAATCCCACCTCACGTGTGTGGATCAGCCATATATCCCTTTCTCTGGTGTTCTCTCTTATAAGTGTTTCCAACTCAAGTATTCTTGAGCTTATGAATTGGAAAACCTGACCTAAATTGGTTATTGTAACTCCTAGTTTGTAAATGTCCACCCTAAAGACAAGAAGTCTGTGATGAAGTCCAATGGCTCATTAGCCTCAAGTAGGCTAACAGTGTCTTTGGCCTCTTCTAGACTTCTAAACCACTTAGAATAACTAGTGTCGTCATTTCCCATGACCCAGATGCGGAAGGGGTATTCCAGGGTACCCCACCCCGAGTACTGGTGGAGCAGGGTGTGGTCACCGGATTCGATCTTCAATAAGTCTGCTGCAAATCCGGCACGGTACTCCAGCTTGCCCCTTTCTGCAAGATGAGTAAGTTTATTTGTTACTTCCATCAATACTTGGGAGGTTGGCGGACAGCCTACACTTCTCTGTATTACCCAAACGGCTGCATGGCCCGGAAAAGGACCAGACCAGTTGTGTGAACTCTCTGAAGTAAATACAAAAACGCCGCTCGGCAAGTGCCTGGAAGTATGAGTCTCTATGTAGCCTCGATACTTTTCAGCCTCAGGAAAAGCCTCAAAGTAGCTGCTCAGTTGCATTTTGAGTCCTGTACATAGGATGATGGGCGTGAGTCTCTTCAAGGCCGAGACCTGCCAAAATTGCTTCCCTGTAGGGGCGTTTGGCTGCTAGGTTCATCAACGAGGCGTGGACAGCCTGCTGCACAAAACCCAGCAGTACTGGGTCGTCCTTCCAATTAACGTGAGGCAGCTAAGACTTGGCTAGTAACCATTTGGGGGCAGTGTGAGCAATGCCTACAATTTGAGGACTGTCGTAAAGCCAAACTGCACCAGAATGTTTAAACTCACCCGCTAATAGAGAATCTACTGCTTGAAAACCACTGAGAGCATTAGTGAGCCAAGTCAAAAATTCAGGTTCTGCCATACTGTACTACTGTGTTATAATTACAGATGTGTGACCTAATAGTTAATACTAGATAGAATACGTTCCGTCTGGTTTGACGATGAGAGGTCTCACCCTGGGAGTGTTGGGATGGCTGAGTGCGTCCCAAAGTACTATGATGGTTTCAAAATTGGGAGAATTCTGTTTGTCCCCATTACAGTCCAGGTACGCGAGACGTTTGTTGGGGACCAAAATGTGACTAGCAGACCCGAACACGAACTGATGCATCCACCGGACACACCACGTCCCTGGCAGGATGGCTACTGTAGACAAGCCTTGTTCTGAGGACCTCTTAATCTTGCCTACAAAGTCATAAACTCTGCTAAACGGAGGGTTTATGAATATGCCCTTATTTTTAGGGCAAAAATCACTCCAGTTCTGGACTAGGGAGTCCTGTTCCTTAGTGATAAAATTTGCAGAAAACTTTGTGTTGTTGTCGTTGGCTGCAGCATCAAGGCTGATGTTTATTCCACACATCCAACCCATAAACTGGTCGCAAAATTCAAAGAGAGCGGGTGGTGTTCTCCACTCGTCTTTAACCCCACCCTCTGCTGCAAGCTTGCGCTTCATTAGTTACCCACTTAGAAAGTTGTGGGTAACTATACAAACTCACTTCTTTTCCCACAAAACTTGTTTACCTCGGGTGGTCTCTACCTTGACCACTTGATCGGTACGAATGCTACCTCCACCCATGGAGCGAGAGTTATATGCCAGAAGCATGGCCTTCTGAGAACCCGTAGACCAACCGATGTATCCTGATTCGGACCACCCATCGGGATATGTGACCTTGATCCTCTGGCGTTTGTTCAGAGCGCCTTCTACCGCTTCAATAAAACCTTCTGGAGTTCCAGTATCGTACATGATGGGGGATCGCATAGTTTATAATCACCTCCTGTTATGGGGGAGTTCTATTCTGTTTATAATTGGTCAATAGAACAGGTCGGTTAATTTGTGGTCCATGATCAATTCTCTTACATCAGTTTCCAGTGTTTCTATAAGTTTGATTTGATTCCTGGGAAGCTGAGCGTGCTTGCGTTTATTTCTTAGGTTTTCCAGCACTTTGAGAATTACCGCTCGTATGTCTTGACCACATATGGCACAGTTCAAGTCATCTTTGCCTTGGGGGTCGCTTAGGTCAAATTCTAGTGTTGCCTTCACAAAACAACCTCTAAAAATTGGAAGCTATGTCATTGTCCAACCCTGTGTACTCAGGGTCGCCCATTTCGCTTCGCTTTCGGGAGTATTCTCTGGCCTCCTTGGCTGTTGGCTCCCAGTCCAAAATCCCTAGCTTTTTGTCCACCCGGTATTGTTCACTCGTATCCACGGCACTGTAGTTTATAGGCCGTTGAAGCGCTTTTTCTACGGACATTTTGTAATCTCACTCAGTGGAAACCAAGAGCCCATGTGACAAATGCTGGCACCCCAGACGTTACCCATCCTACAAATTAGTACAATGGGCCCCATCCACACCTCGTCCCGCCCGTGGGTGACAATGTCACCTATTTTGTGGCCATCCACTTCTCCAGAAAATTGGGCAATAGCCTCTTCCCCTACTTCTCTTATTCGAACTAAAATCGAGGTATCGTTTATTAGCCATCCCGCACCTAACAATACGTCTCTAACTGTGCTGGAGTAAAAGAAGGGCAAATCCAGATAGTGGAACCTGAGGTACTGGTGGGCTACTGCTTGAATCAAGTCACGAGTTAAAAAGTCCTCTTTTGTAACTTGGAGTATACTGCAGGTCTGGTCTACAAGGTCTTCAATTGGGTGACCTGTTAAACTTATAACTTTCCCTCCAATTACGACCTTAAACATCAGTCCCCGCCACTCTTTCTGCAATGTTTCTTATTTTTGTCTGCTCTTTTGTTGGCAACGATACAAGGACGACCACGCCAAGCGGCAAGAGTTCCATTGTTAGCAAAGTGATGACGACGAGCGGCGGCTCGATCAGCCTGGATGGGGTCAAAGGTTTTCATCTTGAAATAACTCCTTGTTTCTGGTGAGGTTATTACACCAGAGGGTACAAGAGTTAATGGTCTGCTTCGGCTAGGTCGAAATTATCTTCAAAGTACTCTTTTGCAACTAGCCAAGTGTCATCATAGTTTTTAGGGTTTCTGGCAACCATGTCACCGGGTTTGGGCGACCCGGCTTTCAAATCTGCCTCAGAAATGGATACACCCTTCAGGTCCTCACCTGGAACGTAGGGTCTGAGTTCTGCCATGTCTACCCGCTGGTACTTTTCAAACTCAGCAGCTAGAACAAAAAGAACTGAACTTATCTTGTTCATTACGTGGGACCCCCACTACTTTAGTGTTGGGGTTTCATACAATCTTTATTGAAAGCGGTAAGATTTTTGCACAGTTTGTAATATTTATCCGTAAAACCGTGTATACGACATTTAGGACACTTGAAATTATAAAAAGAAACCCCGTCCACCTCTCTGCGTGTCATGACCCCCTGAAATTGTTCCCACTCAAGGACAGCGTCACACTTCTCTTTCATCTCATGCCCCCGGGTCCAGTTCGCTCTTGCCACCGTTGTGGACTGAAAATTGCACAATACGTTGCACAGGTAGTGGCACTTCTGCAGGATCTTTCAGTAGATCGGCTGCTTTGACCCGCATGGTTTCAGCGAATTTGCGCACGGTTTCTGCGTAAGTCCCCATACCCGAGAGAGCATTCACTCTGGCTGTTTCTTCGTAGGCTTCGGCACAAAGCAGTAAGGCTTTGATTTCTAGGTCACGTAGGTCCTCAGCTGTAAGTGGTTTCCTTTTCTTTAGATAATTGACTGTAAGCCCACCTACCAGTAGTCCTGCAATAAAGGCCAATACGAGGTATACGTACAGCATAAATTTATGTTACCATCCTTGCTACAAGTGTGGCTACGAATTTGTGTGATGGTTTCGGGCACGGTTTGCCGTCCACAATGGGTACTAATTTGGCCCACAATCCAGGGTACGACACCAGTTCTTTTCCCAGGGCATCGCTAATAACTGTGTCAACACACTCGCCGGGTTTAGGGGCAAACAGTTTAACCCAAGTCTTGATCGCAGTCCCCATGCCATCTGTTCTGTCCCAGATGGCGGTGTCTACAACCCCCATACTGATCAGCATCATGTGGATGCCCGATGTTGCCCAGTCATTCCGTACTGACCACCACCAATTTACCATCTCCATTTTGCAGAGTTGGTATTGGTGCATCGAGGGGATTTTACCCATACCCACAGAGGCCGACGTGTTTATGGCTACAACACTACCCCCAGCCATCCGAGGACGAATTGTATTTAGAAAAAGCATGGGTCCCGTGAAATCTGAAATCCAGAATTCAAGCACCCTGTCCTCATCGTTCCCAGTTATGGCATTCCCGGCCATGTGAAAAAGCATATCGATCTTATCAGGCAGAGCAGAGACCAGGGTGCGGATGTCTGAAAGACTGGAGAAATCCGCCCGGTGTGCAATAACCCCCAAGTCCTGTAGTTTCCACAGCTTCTCTTTATTCCTACCCACAGCATGGACTTTAGCCCCGGCTGCCAAAAACTTGTATACAAGTGCCTCTCCATTTCCCGAGGTGGCACCGGTGATAACCACCACCTTATTGGTGAGGTTGTGCACAATCGTTTTGGGCATCGCTGAACTCCTCAAATGCACCATTCATCTTGGTGCGAAGCAACCTGTAACAGGCTAAGCACAACGGGACAATCGAAATGTCCGGTTCCACCAGAAATTTTCCAAATTTTTATAGTCACGACTGTAGCCCAGGTCACCGCTCAACCGAAAACCCCCGGGCACAGACATGACGCCACATTGGGAACACTTAGGTGTCATTACTCGCCTTGGGTTTCACTCTGTCCGCAATGCACTTTACATACTCTTCGGTCACAGGGTCCCCGAAAAGCATGCTGAAATCCACCTGACTCGGTCCGCAATGAATCCAGTGCCCGGCCTTGTCCACCAGCGTGTCAAAACGGAGCTTGGTGGCGAGGCAGCTGAACTCTTCACAGGACAGGCTCGTGCTCGGACCAGTGGTGCCGGCGCACGTAACATGGACCATGGGCCGCCCAAGCTTTACGTACACATCGCCGTGCTTAGTGGGCTTGGTGAACCCCATGATGACACAGTCGTTGAACGCACCGATGGTGTCGATGCGGACCACCTGACCAACACGGTACTCTTCCCACTGAGTTACGGAATAAGTAAAATCAGACATTGTAGATAACCTCCTGGTAGTTAATTGCTGGTAAGCCCGTAGACCCGGAAAGCGATATCTGCCATTTCGCGCAGAGGGCGGGAGATAAGATTCAACTTGTTCTTATCATTCAAGCTGTCATACACAACGAGAATGGCAGAAGCAGTAAACAGGTCCAGAACCATGTCCTGGTAATTCCGGTACTGCTTCTGTGCGACAATGGCCCGAAGCTGTGCAACGCGTTCTTCCACACTATCCGGCCAACGAAGAGCGTCAGATAGTGTGGACAATTTCGCCATCAGAGTCAAGATAGTGTTCCATTTTTGATTGTACCCCTTATATTGTTCTTCAGACTATGAGAGTGGTGGTCAATTATTTGTTGGCGCACTCGGGACCAAACCCAAGTTCCAACGATCCGGGCGTTGTGAGTTTCTTCCCACAACGGGCGCAGCGTCCCTCATGGTAAAACTTGACCTCGGAACGAACCACACTAAATTCCACGAGGTTGCGCCAGAACCACATAAGGGCTTGTACCGATTTAGCCCCATCCATGACTTTAGCCTTAGCCCCCATCTTGAAGAGCATTGAAGCCCCAGAAATGGTACCAAAGTACATGTAATTTTTCGTGTTATCCGGTCCCACCAGTACCGACACGAAGTAAATGGGGGTACGATTGGGGAAATCAGGCTTCGGGGGAGCCTTGGTGACCTGAAAAGTGTAGTGGACCCCCGTACTTACTGATTTTAGGGTAAAAGTAGCCTTGCCCGCTGTGACGAACTTTAGTACCTGGATGGGGTCAGTAAGTTGATGTTGCATGTCATTTTTCACGCGAAGAGCCACTCAGTCAACTATAACAAGGCCACACTTGGTCAGGTAGTCGGCCGTGATAAAGAATTGAAGCCTGTTAAACTCTCGGGTCTGGTTGTGAATCATTTTGTGGTGTGAGGGGCACCTTCTGATAAAATCTTCCAGACCTTCCACGTTGTTCAGGCCGTCGTGTGGGTGAGCCAGTCCTCGAAAAACACCACCGCGCATTGAGGCAGTCCAGGTGCAGAACCAGTTGTTGTTCCTATGGTAACTCAGAATTGTAGCACGCTCAGTTTTGGATTCAGTTTTGACAGTCATACTGACCCAGGTGTGGCCCAGCTGGGTAAATTGCTTCTGAATCTCATCAACGATTGGGTTCATTGTACTTCCTTTAGTATGTAACACTGTTCGTCTATAACAAATCAGAGTCAACCCTATTTGTGTATATGGCAAACTCTAACAAGTCCCACCCTCCGTCATAAATCTTCCTGTAACCAATTATGGTGAGCAGTTGATGCACAACTGGGTCATTAGGTTGTGCATTCAGGTAACTGTCCAGTAGGCCTAATTCGGAAATGAGCTTAGTCATCTTCGTAGCTATGCCCAGATGCCTGAACCGAGGGTCTACAAACCAACCAATAACCCCATAACGGTCACACCCCATCCAACCTAAAATGGACTCATCAGACCTAGCCAATACGACTCTTACGGGGTCTGTCCCATCCAACCAGTTTTTAAACACAGATGGCCCCGGGTTGGTCAGTTCTTGTAGACGAGGGCGGTCCTGTACTGTGTGATTCAGGTATGTGATTTCAAGTGTGATTGGCATTGCAATCAGATTCACATCAACTGAGCCTAGGTTAATTAACCTGTACGAATACAGTGGGAATGGTGACATATGGCAGAAAATGCAACACCAAGAGACGAATTCAAAGACCAGTACACCCGTAAACTCATGGTTGAGTGGTGTAATCAAGTCATGACTTTTACAGCCCCCGCTTTTGAGGTGCCTGCTCTCCGTCCAGGAGAAGAGATATACCAGAATTATGCCAGAGAAAAGGGGTGGGTTTCAAGCAAGGACGGACGGATCTTGTCCCCAGGTTGGAAAGTGGCAGTTGCCTTTCTTAAGCGGTAAGTACTCACAATGTCCGTACCTCTCATTCTTCCCCGTACACGACGCGAACGATCTATAGACCGGGTGTTCGTAGTCATAGGTATCGCACTTATTTGCAGTGTACCCATTCTTTTGGCCAAAGTGTCAATCGATTATGTACAGATGGAGTCTAAGGTTCTAGAACTTGAAAACAAATTGAAAGAGTGTAGGCCATAGTTATACTTAATTTTGTAACCATTTACGGTGTCCGCGTTGTCTTTCCTCAATCCAACACCATCGAGGCAGTCCACCAAACCAACGAAAATTATAGTGCGGTATACATCCAGGGTGGCTACAAGTTTCTAACCGCAGAACCTGTTGAAACACTGCTAAAGTATCTGCCATTCAGACCGATTAGGCTAACTGCATACAGAAAACCATTGGGCGACATCTACCTCAGGGGTCCTGTTTCGGCCATTCAGGAATTTGGCTTATTTCGTGTGATCAATTTTATTCAAGGCGAACTTGCAGTTTGTGAGACTGAAATACTGGAAATAATTAGGAAAAGTGAGATGCCATGAGTGACAACCTATCCTCGCCTTCTGCTGCAACACTGGCAAGAATGGCACACAGTACTCCAGATGGTTGGTGTGTGGTCTGCAGGGCTGAACCAGATTGGCAATGTGATGAGGTTGTACACAAGTGTGAGGGTTTTCCCACTTATGACCGCGCTTCCCTACCTGTTTGTGGTTATAGGACAAACACAAAAGTCATGAAATCTAAGATTCTGGATTTTTTCAAGCTCATTGAGACTGGTTACATCACCCTCACTTCTGACACAGAACCTCAATTCGTATTTGCGGGCAATGTCGAGTACAAAGCCTCAAACGGGTGGAGAGTAATCATTTTCAATGACTGCAACGAATGGGACTACGTGGACTCGGTCTACAACCAAAATGACCAATTGTTGGGGGTCTTTAAAATGGGATTCCCAGGTCACGAAGCGAAAGACCCAGAAGTACTTGATTTGGCGGACTTTGATTACAAGCCTGCCAAGTCTTTGTGGTGGAACCGCTACGGCATCCCCGGATGGTGTAAGTATAAGAACCCGTTGTGGCACGGGAACACCAACAGGGACCCGGGTATTCGAGTAATTTCCACCAAGAGTTATCCGTTTACTGTCAAACGTGTGAACAGAGAATACTGGGTAACCTCGTTGGGGTGTCAAAACCAAGAGAACGTCAGACTGCTGTGGAAATTGGAACCGCGTGTCTTGGAAAACATTAGGTGGAACGCCAGACAGGTCAATGCTGAGGACTACCTCGACGCTCTTGCTCCGGGTTTTAAGGAATGGCGTGTGGAAGAAACCAGGAAGATGTTTAGCAGTACCACTGACAAATCGGCAGATTAACCGACTACGACTCGGGTCGAAGAGTGTGTAGCCGCTAGTAATCAACAATCAGGGAGACTAAAAACAATGAGTACTGATCAGGGTGTCACCAAGTTGGGTCTGGCCGTGTTCGCGGCTCTGGATTCCAAGGCAAAGTTCGTGGGCATCCGTGGGTATCAGGCCCAGCCCAAGAACAAGTGGGCCGCCCGAGCAAGCTCCAAGGGGCGAGTGGACATCATCACCAAGGCTCTTGTGGCCAAACGTGACGGCGGAACCCCCACCTTCAACGACCCCAAGGGTGCCCATGACCCCAAGGCGGAGGACGATTTCAACGATTTCTGCCGCTATCTTGACCCTACGGGAAAGGATGAAGCGGAAATCCGCGCCTTCGTGGAGGCGGGTGTCCTTGCTACGGGCGAGGTCATGGATCTCGTTCTGGCCACTCACATCAACTACGAAAAGGCCAAGGCCCGTGACGCCAAGTTGCTCACGGAACTGGCAGGTCTGACGATTGCCTTGGAGAAGCAGAACAACGTGTCCATCGAGTCCCTGGGTCTCAATGAGAATGTGGTCAAAAAAGCCTTTTCTCTGGTCGGGAAAGGCCTTGCAATCACGGCCGCTGATTATGCCGCCGCAATTGCGGACATTCTGGCGGAGAAGACCGGGGAGCGGGCTCGTTCGGCCTCCATCGATGCCCGTGAGGCTCATTACGAGCAGTTGCTCGGAAATGATGGAGAACCCATCCTCGGATTCAAGTACAACAAGACCGAGGGGACTGCCCGCATTTACGGCTTCGTGGCTTCGAAGACGGTGACGACCAAGTCCAACACCCCCTTCGAGGTTCGCGGTTATCGCACCATGGTCAGCGCGGCGGCCGAGGTGGTTCGAGCCTTGCTTCCCACTGGCAAGTTCCGCGAGTACATCCTTAAGGAGGGTAACTTCAAGCAGATCTCGGTGGACGGGATCACCATGGAGGCTCGCCACTTCCCCGGTCAGTATGGCCTGGATGACTGATGGCCTTCTCAAACCCGGTCTTACCGGGGGAGACACTCGTGGGACCAACCCATCAAAATGAGACGTAAAATAATTGTGGAACTGTACTTTGACTTAAACGAGGTCAAGGAAATACTCAGGAGTAAGTACACAGAAATACCTCCGGAGGCCACAATACACCTGCATTTCGTCCGCGACAGCGCGGGCAAAAACTTGTCTAGAAACTCAAAAGTCGTGGTAACATACGACAAACCACTTGCGGACGGTGGCCTAGATGGCAGCAAGCCTTCAGCCTGACTGCGGAGACAATTCGTGCCGGTATGCTGTATCAAAGACGGGCATGCGAACAAATGGTGGGTGTCGGTGCGACGAGTGTGTTGTATGTGGCAGACACATCCGCCCACCGTATGACTTAAATCACACCCACCAGCCCTGGTGTCCCCGCCAAGAGTGGCTCCCTGCACACCACATATCCCAACCCCAGACCTAGCCAATCACAAAACAAATAATTCAATTTCGGACACGCGAGCCTCGTCTGCAACCAGACGGCTCTATGTGGACTCACCTCTGTCCGCACAAACAAATGCGGGCCCCTAGTTTAAGGTTGTCCCCGGAGGAGGGGTAGACGTGTCATGGGTTTCAGATGCGCCATTTTTCATTTGTAATTGTGTACACAGGGCACTGAGATTGTCTGCCAAAATTTTTAGGCCATTTACAGGAACAAGCACATTGTGCTCTCCATTGGCGGGGGTATGTTTTGGGTTTGTTAGTATGGCTTTATACATCTCTTTGGATATGTGTGTCAAAGAGAGTAGTATATTTTTCACTTCTTCCTCAGTCAATTCCATCTAAGTGCACCTACCCTTTTGTTGTATAACATTGGTACCAACACAATACAGACGAGAGTATTCCATTGAGGTCTATAGAGGATTTAAAAGCTCGGTCTGAGGAATTTAAAAGAGAACTGATGCGGATCAAAAGGCGAGAGGTGGAGTTAGAGTCTACTATCTTTGACCTAGTACAGATTATTAACAAAAACAACCCCACTTTGTGTCCGTCATGTGGAACGCACATCACAGATGATTGTGCCCCGTCCTGTGCGGTATATAAAGCTGAGAATCTGATCCCCACAGGGAATACATTTACTGCTGATTTGCGTTCATTAAACATCAGGCCATCATTACTGGCACTAGCCTTAGCCGCAGAGGCAAAGATCCGCCTTCTCGAATACAAAGGTGGGTGGACCCACTATACCCCTATTCAGTGTTTCAATATGTTAAAAGATGAAGCTAAAGAATTAGAAGAAGCTCTCACTGCTCAAGGACTGAGTACAGAGGAGTACAGAGCCGGCGTCCTTGACGAGGTGTGCGACAACGTAATTGTCAGTATGATGATCGCCGATGTGTCAAAAGCCCTATCGTATGAGGGGGACTCATTGGGCAGAGCGATACCAAAGTAATGTTAACACTAGAAGATGCACTTGAACAGAAAAGTAAATTTACCCTTCCTGGTAGTGTTGGGGTGTTTACCAACAAATTGGAACGAGGAATTGAGGAACTTGGTTTAGAAGTATCTTCTTTCAAATTTTACGTCATGGAAGAAGATTTACTTGTAGCCATTAATGAACGATCCGGTATTGTAATGGCCACCGGGTATGGTATGTGTAATTGCATAGGCATGGCCAAATTCGACGAGCGTATTCTCCTACCGGGGGAAAAACCTCCAATTCCCAGAAGAAAGAAAGAGAATGTCTAGAGTTAATTTTGTGTTGCTACAGATGGGATATGCAGAGGGGTGTTTCAACTCGACGTTGATTCTGTATCACAGAGCGGGGTTCGCCACAGTTACAGAAGCTATCGAAAGCATACACAATGTGTTTGCGACATACCAACTCTCAAGTGTGCTTAAAGGCCACTCGTTTGACGCACCCGCGGGTGCAACTTATTGCAACAAATGCGGAAAGTCACGGGAAACGCACACAAACGAAGTCGACCCAGAACAAATGGAACACGACATTCGCGAGTATGCCAGCGGTATAGCAGATGGCAGTTATGATTTGTGGCAAGCTTTGCTAGATGCGGGTTGGAATACTGGGTGTGACGAACACATGCCATTCAAAGACCCCGAAGCCAAAATGGCAATTGTCTCCAGTAAAGGGGAGGAATGCATTATCTCGTACATGAACATGCCAGAAAAACTGGTAGCTACTATACCTCCAAACTTGCCTGTAAAATAATTGCGTAGTCCAGTAGAGACTATTTCTAACTAAGAGGAAACAAAATGAACACCGAACTCAGCCCAGAATCCAAGAGAAAGATCCTTAACAAGCGCATGAAGGCCCTACGAAAGGCCCTACGCAGGAACAAGCGGTCTCAGGTGCTTCAGACATCAAAGGGCCTAGCAATTGATGACAAGACGCCATTCGGTGCTCTCGTCATGGCCTACCTTGAGAATACCAAGTCCCGGCAGCGCGGAATCCCCATCTTCCGCGACTCTGTAAAACCTGCCATTCACAATAAGAAGGCAGCACCTAGCAATGTCTAGTATGGTGGACGAGATTTTCAAGGAGTTTCGCAAGAGTTTTGTAAAAGATTTTCCTGATTTTTTCAAGGCTCCACCCAATAATGACAAGAACACTGTTCCCATTACTGGGAAAACAGTAACACTTGAAATAGCTGTCCCTGGTATGACGGCCAAAGACCTGAACATCGATTTTGATGGGGTCAGCATTAGAGTTGACACCAAAACAGTAAAAAGTGGACTATTTTCGTCCAAAGAGTTCGTTCTTAGCGGGTGTTCAAATCCGTCTTTTAAGGCTACAGTTTCAAATGGTTTGTTAGTAATAACAATCTCACAGCAGCCATTTGAGAGCGTAAAAATAATAGCCACAGATATCAAATAGGTACCCAAATGAGAGTAGTGGTAATAGACGACTGGGATAACCGGCACAACTGGATTACCAGTCTGTTTAGCCAATTTGATATTCAAAATGTAGACATTACCCATTTTAAATGTCCAAATCAGGTTAGGGACCAAGACATTTGGGATGCAGACTTAGTGTGCCTTGACCATGACATGTGTGTCTGGGAAGAGGCTGGAGATTTGAAAGGTGGTCTAATTGTGAGCCTAGAGTGTCCTAACACGGACCGGGCACACGGGCTAAACATGTTAAACCCCCACTGCGGATGTCCCACAGGCAGAGACACAGTAGAACAAATTATAAGGTTGGGTGCAAATACTAAGGTTTGGGTGCATACCTCTAATCACATCGGAGGCCCTGTCATGGTCAAAAGACTAACAGAGGCTGGGTTCAAGGCTGTGTGGCAACCGGCAGACGAGACCCGGAGTTTGACTTTATTGCTTGAAGGATTGGAGGTGTTATGGCCGTGAATGCACTTGAGGCATGGAAAAAGCTGGGCAGTCCAGGGTCTAGTTTCGAGACTTGGATGAATCTAAGATGGGATGAGTATTGCTTACAACAGTACGACATTCTACCTGAGAGAGCCTTGGTTTCGTCAGCAGAATTTAAAGATTGGTTTGACAATAGGTACGGTTATCTGGATTCTGTCAAATTAGATTGACGGAGTTGGGTGGGTACACAAGGTTATCTCAGTAACACAATTCTGGCACTAGGCAAGCAATGAAGACTGAAGTAGAGGACCGCACACTGGTCACGTCTGGTGTTACCAGTGTAAGTGTATTCGGCATAAGTAAGGCCGCCGAAACCCACATTATGACCATTCTACGCGATACTCTTTATACTGATAAAATTCTAGCCCCACTGCGGGAGTACTCAACCAATGCCTGGGACGCTCACAGGTCTATAGGCAAAGATGATTTGCCTATTAGGGTAACCCTGCCTACACCTTTGAACCCCACCCTCATGATCAGGGACTGGGGCCCTGGCATGTCTGAAGAAGTGGTGTTATATACTTATACTCAGTACGGCGACAGCACCAAGAGAGAGACCAATAACGAAGCTGGAAACTATGGCATCGGTGCAAAATCAGCATTTGCGTACTCCGATTCGTTCACAGTTACATCGTGGCATGGTGGTTTTAAGAAAATTTATTCAGCGGTATTGGATGAGTCCAATGCTGGCATCATGCAAAAGTTACACGAAGAGCCATGCGGAGACGAGACTGGCATTGAGGTACAGATGCCAGTCAAACCCAAAGACATTGAGCACTTCGAGGCCAGGGCTGTTAAGTTATTTAAGTATTTCAAACCGCTGCCTGACATCAATATTATAATTCCTGAACTGAGAAAATTTAGCATCGGCACTCCGTATGGATACTTAGACAAAAATGATCATTCTACGGGGTGGACAGCCGTAATGGGACCCATTCCGTACAAGCTGGATTTAAACCAGATTGAAAGTCTGTTACAGGACGAAGAGTTATATGGCAGTCTAAGAAAATTGTGCGGGGTGTTGTACTTTGACATTGGAGAGGTACAAACTGCCACAAGCAGAGAAGAACTGAGGTATTCAGACTACACCATAAAGGCCGTAGTAAGCAAAATAAGGCAGATGTACGAACACTACATCGAGTCACTTATAACACTAGTGTCCAGTTCTGACAACAGCAATTTTCACAGACGTTTAGAAGTGTCCACCACATGCAAAGGGTTTGGCATAAGACTGTCCAAACAGTACCAGAAGTGGACTATTCAAAGTGTTCCCTTGTACACTGAGGCAAACAAGCCTAAGACGTTCACCATATCGAATATCCAAAACAACTCTCAGAGTGTCATAGTAGACACTCGTACAACTCTCTACATAAAAAATGAGGTTAAGTCTATAAAAGGTTATGGGCTGGGCGATTATGCCTGCATAGTCACCCCAATTGCACCTGACCCGGTTGATTTTAAAGTCTTAAGAGAGGAATTAGACAAGTACGTCAAAGAGGCAAACTTAGACGGCGTTCCCATAACTGACATTTCTACAGTTTTGTGGGCTAAAGAGAACACGTATACCACCGTCCGTACCAAGAGTGGTAAAGTACGATGTGGGCCAATCAACCCGGTTTATAGGGCTAGGTGTTTTGAGTATAACCCGGGTGTACGTGGTGACAAATTCTCCGACTCGTGGGAAATTGTTACGCGTATCCCGTCAAAAAATGACGTGTTTGTAATACTGGACAAATTCGAAGTGTGTGGTCTCGATTTTATTCGTATGTATAGAGACGACGCCAGCATTATGAAGAGTATTGGGTTAAAAATGCCCGGTGTGTATGGGTACAAAACAACCGAAAAGAAACCAGTGTCCGGTATTGATTGTATCGGAAAACATTATAGAGACTGGAGGGTAGAGTGGGCCAAAGAGACCATGACTGCCATGAACCTGGGCAGTTTGTACAATGATATGGCTAGAGTAAAAAGCACCAAAGACAGTCTACCACACAATGTTAGGCACTACCCAGCATCTATTGAGAAACGTTTTGCCAAACTATTAGGCAGAGCGCACCCACTGTACCTAGTTGTCCGCGAGTACACACAACTAGAGAGAACAATAAATAAGAACGAAACTCTAGCCCCACTGGTGGAGCATATAAGAGGCATTATAAACGACAAAACGGTGGTTCCACCAATAGGTATTATAGATACAATGAAAAAGTATCCGATGTTACACAAACTACATAAGGGTGGGTTCAGCATCTTCTCTGATGGGGAACAGGAACTCGTAAACTGTGCTGTTGAGTACATCAAACTCATTGATTCGCTAACAGAAATAGGATCAGAAAATGTCGAATATTACATATAGCATGACCCCGGGGTCGGTTACAGTGGTTGTAGATGGTAAGGCTACCGTTGTAAGTTCGTCCGCCCCCAACTACAAGAAGTTATGCACCCATTTAGTCAACGAAGAGTGGAATTTAGTCCCTAGTTGTTTGACACCAGCCAAAACTATAGAGAGTTGGGCCAATGGCCAGTTCAAGGTGGTGGATGGTAGCATACTTTTTAAGGGTGAAGTTATAGACCCAAAGCTTTCCAAAAGAATCATGTCCATGGCAGGGAGAAACGAAGACCCGTGGCCTTGGATCAAATTTTGGGAGCGTCTACAGTTGAATCCGTCATGGCGGTCTGTGAAGCAGTTGTATGGGTTTATGGAACATGACCAGATCCCGATCGACGAGAGTGGCTTCGTCATTGCCTACAAGTCAGTACGAAACGACTGGATGGACCACCACTCTGGCACCATACTGAACAAACCTGGAGAGAAGCCCACTTTCCCCAGAAATAAGATTTCTGATGACCCAGACGTCGCATGTCATGAGGGTTTGCACATAGGCAGTCTCAAGTACGCCAGGGACTTTGGGCAGGTCTCCAGTAAAATCGTTGTCTGCAGAATTGACCCTGCTGATGTGGTTTGCATCCCCAAAGACTGCAGTATGCAAAAAATGCGGGTTTGCAGCTACGAGGTTCTAGGGGTACACGGGGCACCCTTACCCTCCACTACCATAAAGTCAGAGGACTTGGGGGTCAGAACTCCCGTAAAGGAAACCACGCCTCCAAAAAAGGTCGCTCCGGCCGAGAAGGAGTCTGCAAAGACCGATACCAAAAAAGCCAAGCCAGAAAAGCCAAGTACCACGAAGTCTCTTGATGGGGATAAAACTTGGTCTTATATGGACAAATACAACGAAGCCAAGTTGATGGAATCCAGTCTGGAAGACCTCCGAAAGTACGCATCCTTTGGTCTCCACATAACCGGTGCATCCAAGATTCCGGGTGGTAAGGCTGCACTTGTTAAGAAGATACTGGACGTAAGGAACTAAAAAGTGCAACCTTTCTTTCTTGACACCAACTGTTACTCTGCAACAATAAATAATAGTGAAGAACTGGAAGTAGTAATTGGTGTCATAGCTAAAGAAAAATCGTTGTCACTACTGGGGGCTTTGCAATGGGTGTTGTCCACCAAGGGCGCCACCTTTGTAAGGAGGTACACCCAAGATGACTACCCCGCTAAGTCACCGGAAGAAATTGCGGCCATGAATAGGGCTGTGGAAATCGAGAAATCCAGCGACACCCCCTCTTTTGGGTACAGAAGAGAACATCAGGGAGACATAACACTAGCTGAATGGCTTGGGCATGATTTCGTAGAAATTACAAAAGCTAAAATATTTGGATATGTCCAATGAATAAGTTTAGGTACGCTCTAAAAAGAGCCGGCGATTCAGACCCGGGTAACGAGTTTGTGGCAGGGTGTAATAACTATTATAGGCGGCACGGGTTTCTAACCGAGAAGCAAGTTGCAGCGCTAGACAGAGTAACCCCGTCCCGCACTTCGTGTCATGACTACAACGCAGTGACAGGCGGGAGGAATCTGTATAATGACAACTACGCAGACGAGCAAAACGAGGTGTACGGAGAAGCTATTTTCGACGTCCCCAACATGTGATTGAAAATAGCTTCGAGGAAGCGGGATGATTTTATGGGCGACGCATCTAATTTGTGGGAAGAGTTCATTGTAATGGTGTGCATCAACAATGCAACACCACACATTCCAACTCCTCTGTGCGGCTTGTGCGGCAACACAGGGTACCTAGCTGTAATCACACCATTTCCTCCATGCGGTCTTCCTCCTGGGCATCAGCGGGTCACAGTTCAAGGACCGTGTATTTGCCCCAATGGCAGAGCAAAAAAGAGACAGTAATGCCGATCTCCACGCTAGGTGTACCTAACCCGCCTGATTCTCTTATAATTTTCAATCGATTTGAGGTGGACCTCTCTCTACCCAAGAATTTTGTCCAGAAATCTTTGGACACTATAAACATCAGAGATACGTTTATTTCTGTGGGGAGTTTTTCTGTAGAAAATGGTTCGATACCAAGGCCACCGTGGTACAAACGACTTTTTTATAGAAAGGAGAAGATTACACCTCCTGTCAAAATCAAACAGATTTTCGAACAGATTTTACTAAATCCAGAAGAACTCAAAATCTTCGAGGATAGGGAAAATAAAGTCTTGGAATTGAGGGGGAGGGCTGTTTTGGCGGGGCAGACCTCTCTAGTGGATAGTATAGACGAAGAGTCTGAAGTACGTAAGTTTGAAAATACTCTTTTTGCTTTGGGGATGAAGAAGTATATTTCTGAGAAGCAATTACTGCAATTTACGGCTGTGGCCGACAGGGCCCTGTGTCTGGACTGGATCAAAAATTTTGTAAGACCTATACCCAACGAAGCAGTAGAAGCAAAAGTAAAGTGCGATGAATTGAAGTTGTTCGACAATTATGTGGTGCTGCACTATGACCCCGAAAATCGAGGCACCCTCAAGAAAGACCGGGAAGCCTTGAAAGACCCAATTCTTTTTGGTGTTGTACGGGGTTCTAGAAAGTTATACTTTGTGGGAGACTGGAAGGACGAGTTGTGTGACCTCACTTTCCAGCAGATCATAGACAAGATGGGGTCCAACCTGGAGATAGTATGACTGCTGTAATGGTCTATGTAGCATCATGCTCTTTTCTTGTAGGATTGGCGGGCGGTGCGTTTGCTATAAGTACCTTCTATTATAGGAGAGAAGTAGGAAAAAGCATGGTCACTGCAAGAGACCCGTCCGGACGCAAATATAAATTCAAAATGCCAAATTGGAATCGATTCTGTCACATCTGTGGTGCGGATTCTTTCAAAAGAGAAAAGTGTGACAGCGGGCGCCACTCATAAACAAGCCATTAACAACGGCTGCTCGTTGTAGAATAATACTGGAGCGGGAGACAGTCTCGGGGTGATGACACCTGGGAATTGCTGCAAAGAACGTTAGTTGTGAGCAATACTCTCTTCCACTTGTGGGAAGAGAAGGAAACGTTCTTGAGTCGGTGAGAATCCGGCAGGTGAGAATCCTGCCCCGGCCCTCTAATTCTAAACCCCCAGTACAATCTGGCACTAGTATGCCACACAACTGGGTTTTGGAGGTTGGCAGTACGAAGACTCGCAGGAAAACGTCCTTGGGCTAAAACCTATCGGACAAGCAGTGGTGGCCAAGCGAGTCAGCCTTAAAACTGCACAAAGAGGAACGGGTCCAACCCCGCAACCAGTAGGAACACCTTCCCGTCTTCGTGTCTGGTCAGTCGGGTTATACCCAGGCAGAAGCCTCCACGCCAACAGATACACGCCCTAGGTTAGCACCCTTCTTTAGTTTTAGACAGGAAAATCAATGAAAATCAACGTCGTCAATTCTCCTAGACCTCACAACGCCAACAACCCCATGGCCAGGGTTTTACGCCTGGAATGGAACGTAGTTGATATGGGAGACATTAAGGCAGGGGATGTGTTTATTACTTTGGACCAAAATAACGAGGTCCGCGGTGAGGGTAGTCACGACGGAATGTGGATTGCTACGGAAGAGGCCACTGGAGACAGTGGTGTGGCAACTGTGGCTTGTGAACAGTTAAATTCCAAGTTTGTGACACACATACCTGACCTGGACGTGGAAGTAGTATACCACCTTCCGCAGTTTTTACCCTATAACGTATATGCGTGGCCTGAATCTTCTAAGGAATGTGTAGAACTTGAAAACAACTAATATTGAGGACCTCATTCGTACTACCGACCAATCCGGTGACGTAATGCCGAGTTTTTTGGCTGGACCCACAACAGATGAAGCGGAAAGAATGGGTCTCATTGAGGCCCGCCCACTTGAAAGCACCGTCGACGGGATGCCAAACTTCTGGTACAGACTCACAACCTTGGGTCTGTCAGTCAAAGCCAAGCTGAAACCCGAAACCACAGAGGATTGAGTTAAATAGATGCGGAATAGTACCATTGTCTGGTGTGCCCCCGAAGCCGACCCCATTGAACTGGCACACATCAAGTCGGAACTGGAAAAAGCCAAGGGCGACCCTGAACACATTGTGGTGGTGGGGTCTGCTTTACACTGGGTTGAGGTCCCTGTGGGTGCTGTTATCAGCGTGTTTAAACCCGGAGGGATTAAAGCACAAAAGCAAGAGGTCGATTCTGTTAAAACAGAACTGGAAAAAGGTTTGAAAGACCCCAGCTATGTTGCTGTGGTCCCATATAGTATAAGTTGGACGGAGTTTGCTAGTCACGTCCGGTGTCCTCCCCCATGCGGCAAATGCGATAAGTAGACCGGCCGCCGTCAAAACAATCCCTCTTATTATAGGCCCCCTTTCTTTGTTCCGTACAGCCCCATCCTACGTTAAGGGTTCTATTATAGTTCAGGTGTGACTGCCTCGACCGGCAAACCACACCTGAACTAGTGAGAGACCCGTGTCAGAAGACCCCAGCTCACCATCAACAAATGCGGTGTTATCTGTGTTGGTAAAAAGCACAGAGGTTATGGCCACCATAACCGCAACTATAAGCTCTTACCAAAACGAGTCTGTCGTTAATAGACAGACGCTGCGAGAAGCTACAACCAATATAGTGGCTAAACTGGATAACCTGGACCGCTCAATCTCAGAATTAAAATTGATGTCAGAAGGTGCAGAGGTCACCAGACGAAATGAATTAGCCCGAATTTTCGAGTTACTAGGAGAAGAGAGAAAAGACCGCAAAGAGACAAATGCAGACGCAGGCAAAGAAGAAAGGGCACTGATACAAGAGATTATTCGGTCTGAACTGGGGGAAAGAAAGCAAGAACGGAGTTTAGTAGTACTGGGTGCTCAAGCCGTGTGGAATGTTGGTGGGAGGTACATAGTATTAGCTGTGTCACTGTTGTTTGCGGCTATAGTGATGAAAATCGCAGGGATAAGTTTAGCCGATATTATAGGGGTGGTGGGCAAATGAGAAAAACACCCCATCACTTGCTTTTAGTAGAAGACCGAAAGCAGGATGCCAGACAAGTTATCCGAGCACTGAACAAATTAGGGTGGGGACACATTCCGGTTGATGTAGTGGAGGACGGAGTGTCAGCACTGGATTACTTGTTTCAAAGAAATGTGTATTCCGGCGTTGAACGTCCGGATTTGATTTTGTTGGATTGGATGCTTCCTTTAAAGAATGGTATAGAGGTATTGAGAGAAATGAGAGCATCCCCACTTCTAATAAAAATACCAGTTATAGTGTTTACTACGTCGTCTAGTGACTCAGACGTAGACGAGGCCCACGCAGCAGGGTCAAATGCATATCTAAGAAAACCAATAGACCCCAAAGAGTTTGAGGATGTGATACACGCACTGGGTACATTCTGGATAGACCATGCTTTTTTGCCAAGGTCATGATTCAAGAATTAGAGTTCCATGACTGGGTGTTGCTATTTTTGTTGGTATTACCGTATTTTCTTTTTTGGCTTAAAAAAACAGAATATTACAAAAAATCTTTAGAGTACAAAAATCAAAAAGAACTACTGGACAAATGGTTTAACAGTTCTAGTGATTTGCATTGCACCGTCTCAAATGGTGTGTTCACATTTTTGTCTAAAGGGTGGGTTAAAACTATTGGGTACTCATTAGAGGAACTCAAGTCAAAACCACTTATTAACTTTGTACACCCACAAGACAGAGAGAAGACTATAAAAGAAGCTGTTGCGCTACAAAATATAGACCACCACACGATGGGATTTGTAAACAGATACATACGAAAAGACAAGGCAGAAGTATACCTGGAATGGACGGCTGCGTCTGATGGAACTCAGGTATATGCTACAGCAAGGGATATAAGCGAACACCACAAAAGGGACATAGACCTCAAGTACTGGTTATTAGTGGGGCTAGAGTTGGTTGCCACGACTCGACCCACTGATCTTGAGAAATGGTCTTTTGTAAGTAAGGGCCTCCAACAGCTATTGGGGCGGTCAGAACTAGAATTGACAAGTAGACCGTGGAAAGAATGGATAGAATTTGAGGAAGAATTTGAGGAAGAATTTGAGGAAGAGGAGGTGGACAGTTTTACAAAAATAACAAGAGCAAAAGCAAAAACACGAACAGCCAATGGTAACAGGGTACACTTATTGTGGAGTATAACCCGGGACCGCCAATCCGGGGGTATGTACATGAGCGCAACGAACCTGACTGAGTTTGTCAAACAACAAGAACACCTAAAAAACACCATACACGAGCTAGAACAGGCGAATGTTGCTTTATCTGGTTTTGCTAATGTGGCAGCACACCAATTAAGAAGTCCGCCTCGCAGCATCTTGGGTGCTGCGCAGATAATAGAGGAAGACTTTAAACTTCCAGATGGGATGCAAGAGTACATTACGGACATAAAACAAGATGCAGTACTGCTATCCGACATAATAGATGGTCTCCACAAGGTGTCTGACATACGAAAATTAAAAAATATGAAGGCGCTTCCAGTAGACCTGAACACCATACTCAGGCCTATGAGGCTGGCGTACTGTAGAGAAGCCTCAGATTGTTACATAAAAATAAGTTCAGACCTTCCTATGGTGTTGGGAGATCAAACACTTTTAACAGAGGCCTTCAACAATCTCATAGATAACGGTCTCAAATTTAACAAAAGTATTGTAAAAATGGTAAAAATACATGTCATCGCCGACCCACAAAGTTTTGCACCTGTTGTGGTAGTAGAAGATAACGGGGTGGGCATAGACCCTGTGTATCACAAAAAGTTGTTTTTGTTATTTGAGAGACTGACCACAGAATTTCCAGGTACTGGTGTTGGGCTGTACTTGACCAAAATGATAATAGAGAGACTTGGTGGCACCATAAGATTGGAATCAGAAGTTGACAGGGGGTCCAAATTTTTTATATCCCTTCCGACACATAAAAAAGAATCCTCTGTATAATGGTATAGAGGTGGTACAAATGCAAGAGAGACAGTTAACATTTTGGGTTGTTTATAACTGGGACACAAAATCCGTTGAACTGAGCAAGGACTTTCCAACACCACCAAAAGAGGGTGGAAGTGTCTCTTTGCACAGGGTAACAACTGATATTTCTAGGCTAAACCCCAATGACCAGGAAGTTCAGAAGATTGTCGGTAGGTCATTTGAAGAGTGGAACACCGCTGCAAAACGGGACTCGGATAGACCATTAACACACTATCTGGCTTCCAACATAATGTGCCAAGCTGCCTATTTGGTGCCACCACACTCATACGGACCCGAAATTGGCGCAGTAGGTTCTCATTGGGGCGCTGGCGGCTTGGGTACCGAACATGTAGACAAGCACATTACAAGAATAAAATTGCCCGGTGAGAAGACTATAAAAATTACGGTGGAGTATGAATAACCCGCATCCTGGTACTGTGTTGAGACAACAATTTTTGAAGCCTCTGGACTTGACGGAGTATTTGCTAGCTCAACATATCAAAATATCAGACAGACAGGCATGGCGAATAGTTAATGGGATGAGCCCCATGACCGCTAAGGTGGCTCTACGTTTGTCCAAGTTTCTCAAAGTACCAGCAGAATACTGGCTGGAACTGCAAAATAAGTATGACTTGGAAGTAACCGAGTCAACGTATCCCGATTTATTAAATAAAATAGAACCACACCCAAAGGTGTGATCAGGGTTTTGAAGAAGTGACCCAGGGGTCATCGGGTCCCAAGCCTCTGCACAAATGGTGGTCATTAATGGACCACTTGATTCTTTCCACACCCCTTTTGTTGTGCTTGAGAGCCATCTCTGCCCTTAGGGCCTCACTCCTGTTGCAATACGGACCGTAGAGGGCGCGGGGAACCCAAGGACGGGCCTTGAAGGTATACTTCCCGCCTCCCTTCTTGAGGCCGTTATGCTGACGTATTCTTCTTGTAGGATCAGTGGTTGACCCAACATAATAGAAGCCGGGGAGGGGATTACCGCGTTTCCCTCTCCGTTCTACCAGACTTTGAATCACATAAACCCACCAGACTGAATTGGGATTGTCCACTAAAATGTCTCCACAAGATTTCATCACAACTTTACATGTGGTGTGTGAGTGCAGCAGCACAGAACACATTTTGCAGTTTGTGCAGTTCGAGCCCGAAGAGGGGGAGCCCGAAGAGTGCTGTTACACAAGTGTACAACTGAACCCGTGCAATCCGTGGTATAAACGGGTTGTGATGGCCACCAAATACGTGTTTGGTCATCAATCGAGGTACGGTCATTGGGACTGCACCATTCTAGGTAAAAAAGAAGCTGAAAAATTGTATGTGTTCTTGGGGAAATTTCTAAATAAGGAGTAACTAAAGATGGCTCTTTATAACACTGGCGCCAACACTGACAAGCTTAACAAAGCCATTGGGGGATGGACGGTAGTCTCGGTGGTGCCCTGTACCAAAACAGAGGCCCAGTTTACCCTGAATTTGGCCATGGGCACTAAAAGAAAAAATGTGGATGTATATTCCACAGAACCTGGGTACTGGTTCAGAGAACATAGTCATAAATTTGTAGAGACAGGCGGCCCCTGTAATACCAAGTTATGATTGACCAGTGATTTACCATTGGGTAATTATACCCAGACATTACGTAGAAAGTATCCAACATGACTGTTTCCACCGTTGCTGTGACCACCACTTCGCATACGCCAGACGAACATTATAACTGGTTCTTGGAGCGGGTTAAGAACCACTACAACCTTAACTCGATGAGCGCGCCCGTGTTCACCACTAGCGTGTCAAATCTGTATGAGACATACCTGAACTCATTCAAAGACCCGGTTGAGCGGCAGGCCCACGCCTGCAATTGTTGTCGCAGATTTATCGAGCGATTCGGCGGATTGGTCACCATCGGTCCGGACGGTCGTACACATCCGGTCATGTGGGGTGGTAGCACGGTGTACGCGGACACAGATGAGGCCATGGCCCAAGCTGTGCGGAAAGCGTATGTCACCGGTGTATTTCTGTCGTCGGAGCCTGAGTGGGGCGTACCCAAAACTGGGCCGTGGACTCACTTCTCGGTTGTACCTAAGACGATTTTCAAGCACCCGACGCTCAATGCCGAACAAGTGATGGCTGAGAAGAAACAGGACTTCCAGAACGTCAGCCGTGCACTGGACGAGTTCAAACAGCCGCTTGTTGAAAAGGTTCTGGCCCTGCTGGAAGCGGAGCAGTTGTACCGCAGCGAGAAAGTACTTGGTCCCGCCAAGTGGCTACATGACCTACATGTGGCTCGGAGTCAGGCTAAGGGCAAGTTGCTGAAGGAGAATGTGGTGTGGCTGGCAATTGCCACGGCTCCGTCAGGATTCTGTCACCCGCGTACCTCAATGGTTGGAACCTTGCTGGTGGACGTAGCCAATGGCGTACCTTTCAGCACTGCGGCCAAACGGTTTGCAGACAAGATGCAGCCCGATCAATACCAGCGGCCTCAGGCTCCGCCCAAGGCGGGTAACATCGCGGCTGCTGAAAAAATCGTTGAGCAGCTTCAGTCCGCTGGTGCATTGGCCCGTCGCTATGCTCGACTCGAAGAGATTCAGGCTCTTTGGCGACCCACGCCCAAGTCAGAGACTAAGAACGGTTCTGGGGTGTTTGGACATCTGAAAGCCAAGGACACCTCTGTTCAAAGTGTTGTGACCGGTGCACCTGCAAAACCGATCACTTGGGTGAAATTCGAGAGTACCGTCTTGCACAAGGCGGGGAAAATCGAATTGCTGGTGCCTGGGCACGGCTCTTTTGCTGCGCTGACAACGGCTGTGAACTTCGATGCGCCTCCCATTCTGCAGTGGGATACGCCTGAGAAGCGGAATCCTGTTGCGTGGTATCAGTACACGTCTGGGTCGCCGGCCCACCAGTGGTTACTGAGTGCAGGTTCTTTCCGTACAGTTTCAGCAGTGACTCTGCAGCCATCAATGTGGAACGGCGGCATGGAACACCAGGGGGCCGGGGTCCTTTTTGTCCTGGAGGGGGCGAAAGACACCCATGATGCGGGGTCGTGCCTGTTCCCTGAGATTCTGAAGGCAGAGTATCGCGAAATCAGGTCGGTTATGGAGGCCCACTCCAAGTCGAGCAAGATGGAAGGGACTGAGGACCAGTCTGCATCGGGACTCATTTGTCAGAAGAGTGGTACGTGGAACGTAGTCCTGCGTGTTTGGGTTGGTAATATTGCCACAGACTACAAACTGGACCGATGGGACTGACCACGAACCCAATTACCAATGATTGTTCGGTTGCGGGCTGGACATCTTGATAGGAGCAGGAAATGGCTGAGTATGGCTACATTCTTAACGACATTTTGCGATTGGGCCCCGCGAAGCCGATGGGGTATGTACCTCAGCACACTATCACACACCTTTGTAGTCGAAGAATAGAAAGCGTGGTCAAAGAGTGTGAAGACCTGGGGTATCTTATAGAGATTGCGGCACAGGACGTGTGCAAAATTTTGTCAGGGGCTGTGTATGTCTGTAGTCCCACACACCTTCAGGCTCTATTAGACAAAAACCTCGGTACACTAGAAGAGGCAGGGTGGCCTGTCCACGCTTATGCCTTCATGTTGCGGGTTACCCAAGAATGGGTGGAACCGGGTGTTGCAATTCACGACTTGATCAGTAAAGCGTTTGGTGACCCGAACACTCCCAATAGTCCTGCCTCGCATACGACCCTTGCGAACGGGGACTAAACCCGTGGTCCAGGTTCTAATCCCTGCTAGAGAAATTCCGTACGGGGGCTGGTTCATCAAAAGGACCGGTACCAATGCCTACCTACGTCTATCCGACAGTTCGGTGAAGTACCACAAACTCAACTTGAATAGAGTGTATGGCGTGTCGCTGACAGGCAACATGACAAGTGTAGACCAGAATACGCTAGTACAACCGTCTACCTACGAAGCATACTTTCGGAACGTCCTGGCTACAGAAGAGTGGGAGCGCACGGTAGGAATTAAAAATGATTGAGTTGTTTGAGTCTGTGCCGCCTTGGGTGTACTTAATTGCTGCTGGTCTAGCCACCACCGTCTCTTCCAAAATGAGAGACTTTGTGTATCGGTTGTTTTCACATGTGATCGCAACTGATTACCTATCTCACCACCAAGTCAAAAGCAGCATAGCTGGGTACCTAAGGGCGCACGCAAAGCGAAGCCCATTTGGAGACCGGGTGTACGGCGCTGTGCACTTACGGGTGCATTCTAGAGATAGAGAACAGTATGTTGCCACTCTAGACCTGGGTGAGGGGAACCAGATATTTTGGCTCAAGTGGTGGCAACCAGTGTTTTTATCCAATACCGTAACTGGATCTGGCAAAGGCCCCCCTAGTAGTTCATCAGAAACCAAAACCAGAATACGGTACATCAGAGGCACACTAAACCTACCCAAAATTTTAAAAGAGACACTAGATTGTTTTGCAGACGAAGGGGCCTCGGTCAATTCCAACAGGTTCAGAGTAATCCGATGTTTTGGCTATGGAAGCCAAAATGACAAAAATGACTCAAATAGCCCTGGTGCGACGAAGACTATAGACGAAGTGGAATTTGAAACAATTCATTCCAAGTGGTCGTCTACTATCATCATAGGATACTCGCTAGAGGACATCATTCCCAAGACCGCAAGAACCGTAGCCAATTTGGTGATGTCACCCACAGCGTCTCAAGCCCTAGAAGAGATTCATTTCTGGAGAACCTCCAAAGACTGGTTCCGCGAAAGAGCAGTACCTTGGCGACGGGGATATTTGCTGCAAGGGCCTCCTGGAACAGGTAAAACGAGTTTTGTCAGAGCGGTGGCCATGGAATTGAAGATGCCTATATTCATGTTCGATTTAGCTTCCATGTCAAATGGCGAATTAAACCGAGCCTGGACCGGAGTTGTCAACAGCACTCCAGCTATCGCTCTGTTTGAAGATCTGGATTCTGTGTTTGATGGCCGGCGGAATGTAAATGCAGACAAGCATAAAGACACAGTAACCTTCGACTGCTTATTGAATTGTATAGACGGGGTACAGGAATCGTCTGGCATACTACTGTTTATAACCTCAAATCATGCAGAAATATTGGACCCCGCGTTAGGGTCTCAGCTAATAGATGGGGTGTGGCATCCCACTCGCCCTGGTCGCATCGATGGTGTCGTAGAATTTGGTGACCTGAATGAAGATGGGCGCATGAAGATGGGCGCTCGAATTCTCTGCGGAGTGGCGCAGTCAGTAATGGACGAAGTGGTGTCCCAAGGGCCATGCACCCCTGCCGTCATGCAAGAGCGCTGTTTTTCAGCGGCCATATCATGGCGAATGGCTCAATTCAAACCCAATTGACGGGGCATCTGGTCTGTGTAATAATCCTGTAGACCACGGTGATTGTAGAGTGGTCTCGTCGATTGGCTCCTTCTCAATCAATTCTTGACGCCTCCCGTGACAAGGAGGACTTCGTTACCTTTGCTGGTCTTTTGAGTAACGATGTTATAAGGCCAGGGTGCTCAACTTATAGTCTCGGGTTGAGAGTCCATAACGGCATTGTAACCGCAGCACAGTTCCCACGTTAGTGAAGAGCTAAGTGCTAGAGACTACAATTTCGATCAGGGCCTGTGGTGGGTCCTGTAACGGAACTCGGTGAGAGCAGGGTGGCCATAAACTACCCTGGGACGAGTAGCGAAGACAAGGGTGGTATCCGATTCCACACCAGTCACACCGCGAGTACTGGTTTCCCTCCCAGGTTCACAACCAGTACTCAAAAGCCGGGCTGACGGCACTGACTCCACTCCTTAAAAGTGGAGTCTAAAGAGGAAGCTGTTGACCTCATCAGCGGCCATCTAAAGATTGCGGGTGCGAGAGATGCCCAATCGCAACTCGTCTCAATTCAGGTTGAGCGCATCCGCCTTCAACTTCTTGATGGAGGGTTGGTGTAATGACACACCATCAAGAAGTTGTGGCGTCCGCTAGGTCTAGTCACTTAGCGTTCTAGGGCTTGCTTGCAGACCAAGTGCCAAACGTCTGCTTTCAATTCTGGCTCATGAGGAAAGCCCGTCAGAAGCTTGCTAGCAAATGCCTCATGATGACTCCAAGCAAAGACTTGGTGATGGTGGCTTAAATTGAACGTGACCAGGGTCGCCACTCGCTGCTGGTCTGATAGTGGGACAAGATAAAGTCTGAGGGATGCCCCACTGAAAGCCCCAGACAATTTCTCACAAAGACCCCAAGGTGCAGTCCGATGACCGACAAAGTGTCAGCTGTGTTACGTACTGTGGTGGCAATGCCTACAATAGTGCGAGACACGCCGAATGGCCTGGACTGGGGGTTTTACACACGTGAGGACCCACGAATGCACCTTCAGGTGGTGGCACCTAAGAACGTTCATCACAAGGTGTGGCTCGAAAACAAAGGTAAGAGGGTTTTCGAACCGGAGGGTAAGGTCTCAGCCAGTGTGCTAAACCCACTTAGGAGTTATCTAAAAGACCACCTATTTGAGGTGGAATCTGAGTGGGCCAACCTATTGTGGGAAACACAATGGTTCAAGCTCAAGTTTGTGGGTAATGGGGTTCATGCCATAGTCTATCCTGGAACCCATCAAGAGTTTAGGAGAGTGGTGAACCTTGCTGTTGAATTCCCCAACGGATACCAAGATATGTTGGCTGGTTCAGTAACGTTCAATCTCAAAACTTCGGCAATTGAGGTGTGGCCTAAGCGCGATGGGGCACTATGTAGAGATTGGACTGCATCCGGATTTCTTTGGGTGTGAATCACTGATTGACTGGACCAAGTGGTGGGTGAAATAGATAGAAGCAAGAAATGGCCCATCTCCAGTTAGGGCCCTTCCGGGGAACCGACTCGAAGCCCTCAAGGGGATCGGGCCGGTCAGTATAGCGTCCGCATCAACGACCAGGGGAGGTTCTGCTTCGTGTGGAACGACGGGGTGGAGGACCTTGAACTCGTGGACTACCACTCGTGACCCGCACGCTCTGCGTTCAGGAGATGAACCATGGATAGGCTTGATCCGATTCATCCTGGTGAGGTCCTCGATGAGGATTTCCTGAAGCCCCTGGCCATCAGCCAGTACAGGCTCTCCAAGGACATTGGTGTGCCGCCTGTGAGGATCAACGAGATCGTCCACGGCAAACGTGGCACCACGGCGGACACGGCCTTGCGTCTGGCTAAGTTCTTCGGAACGACGGCTGAGTTCTGGATGAGCCTGCAGACCCGCTTTGACCTGGAAGTCCAACGGGACGTGTCATCGGAGCAATTGGAACACATCAAGGTGTTCCAGGCCGATGGGTGAAACGATGCTCCCGAAGAACCGAATTCTTGTCAATCCGGGCGAAATGCTGCTCCAGGAGTTCCTGACCCCCTCGGACTGACGCAGGTGACAGGGTTATAACTGGCCCGCACTACAGGTTCAGCTATAATGACCCGGTTCTAACATTGCTGAAATCCTGACACCGGGGTGGTGCCACTCCCTAAATAATTGATTGGGATCTGTGAAAAATCAGGTGTGTAAGAGTGTAGGGACTTTTGCGCCCATAGCTCAAATGGTCAGAGCGGGGTGCTTGAGTTTAAGGGCTGCGCAAAAGGAAACTTTTGCGTGACAACTCCGTAAATTCGGGGAACGCTTAACAGGTTATGCTGATGCCAATCCCGAGCCAAGCCCTTTAAGCAAAGGGAAGGTGTAGAGACTAGACACGGAGAACCTAAATTCCGATAAAGGAACACGGTTAAGGGATAGTCCAGACCACAAATCTTTCAGCAACGGAAGAGCGGCGAAAGCCGAAGTGGATTGCATAACGCCACGGTTCCTGGTTCAAGTCCAGGTGGGCGCACGACTGTTCCTACACTCTTACACACTGATTTTCAAGGGCCTCACTAGCGGTCTTATTAAGCTCAAACGCAAAATGGTGTCTTTGACAACCCAATAGGGATACTTAATTGTGCAAGTGTCAATACTTGTGTTATAGTTCATGTGAACTACTACGAGGGTTCACATGGCTACACGTTTAGATGAGAGTCTTAGAGCCGAGTGCCTGCGTCTTAGGACTGATGAACGTAGGTCCCTTAATGAGATTAGGGGCCTGACTGGGGTTTCCAAGGGAGCACTTAGTGCACTATTGAGAGACCACCCACTCACTGAAACTGAGATAAAAAGCAAACACATCCCACATACAATCAGCAATAAAAAAGAACGTGGGACGGAATCTTGGCTCCACCAATCGATCGACCGAGCTAAATTAACTAGTCGTGACATTGGAAGCTTGTCAGAGTGTGCAGTTATGGCGCGGGCTTTGGCTAGAGGTATTGAGACATACAAGTCAGTGTTTGATTGTGCCACTGTGGACATAATAATGTTCCTACCCCAAACTAATAAGCTATGGAAAGTACAAGTTAAAACTGCTAGGTCAGACAAGGGACATGGTCAGCCAGCTATTAGATTGATCCATGCCCCAAGAGTTCTAGCCAAAACCAAGCTGATACAACCGGGTAAAAGATACCAATCCCATGAATTCGATTTTATTATTGCATACGATTTGTACACAGACACATGTTATATTTGGTCTTGGCAAGAAACATCTTTGTATAAGAACGCAATAACCATTTCCCCAGACGCAGCAGAGCGTTGGGACAAGATTCTTCAAACATAGTTTCTGTGGCCGCTTAACTCAGTTGGTTAGAGTGCCTCCCCTACACGGAGGATGTCGGGGGTCCGAGTCCCTCAGCGGCTACAATTTTCATCAAAGTTTGGGTTACAAGCAGGTATAAGCCTCCCGGTCCCCACGGTGTGGCCTACTTGTGGTAAGGCCGCGGCTCGATGGTCGATAGTCACATCACCGTCAACTCACTTGTAGCCCATTTTTCAATTCTTGGAGCAGAGAATGGAAACCACACCAGAATTAGACCAGTTATGGCTGAGGTATGACCATGGGGGGTGACCTGTCTGACATTGAACTCAATCAGTTGATCGACAGTATCAATTCTGGTGTTACTTTCCTATCAGCGCGGGGTGAGACGGGTGGTGTTTTGTATAAGGCCGAATCCGACCAAAGGACCTTATTAGACCTAAAGGCCCTTAGGACTAGAATTAGATGGACTAATGATGACCCTGATGGACCCATCCGTCCAAACCCACTTGAGTAACACTCAACTTTCTTTTGTTCCCTAGTAACTATTTTCAAATTGATTTTGTGTGCTAGTAGCTCAGCGGATAGAGCGCTCGCCTTTGAAATAGGAGCACCTAGATAGGAATGTCTAGTGTGAATGCCCTCAAATTCGGTGAACTCCCTGCTTCCTTCAAAAGAAGCGAGACAACGCCGAGCCAAGTTCCCTATTAAACGGGAAAAGGTGTAGAGACTTGACGGGGGCCACCCAGAACGGGTGAAGACAAAGTCCAGGCCACAAATCTCCACAAGAGAGTAACGAAAGTTATAGTGGTAAGCTAAGCGAGTGGTCGCAGGTTCGATCCCTGCCTAGCACGAATTTCTTTAATGTCCAAGAGGCCATGGTCAAATTCCCAGTGGTGGTTGGAACACAACAAAATCAGGTTGGATGGGTCATTTATCGCCGAGATAATAGTGTCTGGCGTGTGGTCTTTGATGGCTTTAACGTGACACACTTGCACGTGTAAAGAGTACTCACACACCGCACAGCATTTGACCCACCCCTGCTTGTCCACTACCACACGAGCATCATCTCGAATTTGTGAGTTGGACTGATACACTCGGCGTGCCTGTAGTGTACCCAGTGTTTCGTTTTTCCATCGCTTAGTATTTGATTTAAAGTGGTCTTGACATTTGGTGCAATAAGTTATTCTGCTGGGAATAATAACTTCACAACGTTTACATTTCTTCTTCATTGGGACATGGGGGCTTTAGTTTGTTGCCCCATGATGCCGAACACGAGTTAGAACAAAATCTTGGATTTGTGGTGGAGTCACCACAGTTAGTACAATTAGTGAGTTTCATTTCCAGGTCCACAAGCTGATAGGGGTTGAATAGAGTGAACTGTAAAAAGATTACCACTCTATTCGAGTCCCTCCTGGTGTGCTTTTTCAAAAGGGAAGACAGGTTAGTTTTCAAATGCGTACGCATCTTGGAGTGCCAACTTGTCGTAACGCGCCTTTTTAAAACTGAGGAGTGCTTCCTACGGGGCTGTTGATGTCTCCTAGTTCAGCCCACTAACCATCGTTTTTCGAAAGAGTTCCAGATGCTTAAGGTACAGATTTCAGGCGAGGCCGGTGAGGGTAAAACCACCATAGCCCTGATTATCAATGAGGCTTTAAAGGCCGCAGGGTTTGAGGTGGAACTGGTGGATGACAGCACCCCCTTCATGGCTCGCTTTCAGCATGCAGTCAAGTTGGCCGCACTGAAAGACAAGCCGGTGTTGGTTTCCACACTCTCACTGAGATCAAAAAGTGGGAACGGGGAGTGTAGATGGGGTGTAGAGCCTATGGAGAAGGTCTGAATACAGCCCCCTGAGGTCTAGGTTTTTATATCCACGGAGTCCCAGATGATAGAGAAGATTTTGGACGAGAAGGAACAACTAGACAAAAGGATCGCCAAGTTGTCCTTTCTCATCAACGATGAAATATTCTCCAAACTCAAGGAACACGAACGGGCGCGGATTGTACTCCAAATAACCCATATGACTGCGTACAGCGAGATCTTGAGGGAGCGAATAGACGCCTTCTCACATTGCAATGACACAAGAACTATGGAAACCAATGATTTGATTCGTGCTGAGGTGTCCAACCCCAAGCAGATGATCAGCAATCAAAGCGTCAAAAAAGCCTGGGAAAGGTTTGACCGGGCTGATCATTTATCGAACATAGAATTGGATGCCCTGATTGAAAGTGTCGCCACCGGTATTGCTTTCCTGGAAGCTCGTGGCGAGAGTGGTGGCGTGCTTTACAAGGCCAGGATCAATCAAATCAGCCTGCTAGGTTTCAAGCGCGCCAGAACTGCAAAGGTTTAGTTCCCCTAGGGACTGTCCCGTATAAAAGCCGGGACTAGGCAACTAAAAGGCCTACTCCGCTCACAGGAATCTGCTTAGTGGTTGATAGCAGAGCACCCTGCATTTGAGCCCCGCATGGGGTGTTCGGGCGGGTTGCAATAACCATGTTGGTGTTGGCAAGATTCGGTTTTTACGACCGAAAGGGAGTCACCCGCCCTCAGCACTAAAAGGTGCATCGGAAGACAAAGCCGTGGACTTCAACCTACGATGAAAAGTGGGATGCCATTTCCCATGAGACTTTCCGGCAGGACTACGTGGCGAAAGCCTAAGGCTCAAATGAGTGGCTATTGTGAACCGGTCCGCAGACCCGGTTCTCTGCCCTGTTAGCACAGCAGGTTCCACACCCTCCTGATGGCATGTGCTTCGCCATTGGGTACTTGACTTTAACGGCCTAGCTAGCTGTTTGAGTCACAGGTTCCAACTCTGGGCCTGACCAAATTCTCAAGTATGCACCTACAAGGCAGCTTGCTTGAGGAAGGGGTGACAGTCCGGAAAGTACGGACACTTTGTAACGCCTGGGCACTGGAGAAGTGCTGATTTTGAAGGCCTATTGTAAGACCGGTGCTCTGTGCCCCGCCAAGTGGTCATTAAGCGGTGCCCAACACTGGCCGCAGATTCTAGAGTCTGCGCTAGCAGCCACGATCAAAAGTGGTGTCCAGGTGGAAGTCCTGGGGCCTTCAAAATCAGCATTTCCAATTGCCATGTACAATTGTGTTTCTGCCGGGTTAGCCAAGCGGTCGACGGCACCGCCCTTGTAAGGCGGAATCCCACACCGTGGGTTCGAATCCCACACCCGGCTCCATTTTTCTCCAGGTGGTTTCTTTCAATGGCTTATTACAATCGAGGCAGCATGCCCAGATGTCTAATTTGTAGTCTCCCTCTTTTAATTAAAGAGGATGGCAAACCTGAGCCATGTCACAATCCAACCTGTTGCACACCCCTATGCTTCTGTGAGCATAACATATTCGGAGACTTGGTAAATGCGGACAGGTGCCCAGCACATAGTCCAATGCTACTATTTGGGGGCATCTAATTGAAACGCGAAATAAAACACTATAGGTACTACCATCAGGTACTTCGTCATATTGTCCATACTGCTCCTGTGTGGGGGTTGTATTACCAGGGTGTGGCCCACCAACTGTGCTTGGCAGGACTGGTCCACAAAAACAGAATTAGCGGCTCTTATCGTCCTACTGAGTTAGGCATACGCAAGCTAAATGAATTGGAAGACTGGAATCGGGCAAACCTACACTTGTCTGACCCTACTATATTCAGATTGTCAGATATAATTCCGTCATTGCCAAAACACATAGACTAATTGGGAGTACTGCAATGAATGCAGAAGTATACATAGGTAATGAGAGTGTCGGCACGCTGGCAGGGACCACACTCACGTTGTTCCCACCGTGGAATGCACTTGGCATCAGCAATGTCAAAATACGTCTACGACTGGAAAGTATTCCAGAGGTAGAAACCAGGATTACAAGCTGGAATTCTGCAACTCAGGTGGATGGTGCTGTAATTATTGGAGGGGTCAAGTTTCACGAATTCCCTGTAAAGGAAGTGGAAGAGACTACTACATTTATTAGTAAACTTCAACTGGAAAACATAAGGCTTGGGCCATTCGAAGTACTTGTTCATGCCATCAACAAGTCGCTGAAAGAATTACACATAAACGCAAAAAGTGAAATCACCCAATCACCATTTGGGATTACAATACGTGTGCAAAAGTGGTCGGTTAAAACTGTAGAAAGCGAACTGCAAAATGTCTAATACTGAGCAGTGACGAGAAGACCGCAAAGAGGCCTACAACTGGCTCATAGTTGTGGTAGTTGCGTTACTCGTACTGGCCCTCCTTGCCTTTGGGGCAAGAGGCCTGGGTCTGGTGTCCTTTAAGCTCTTCGGGGCTGCAGAAGAAGACACCCGGAGAGAGGTGTTCAAGAACTCTCAAGCTTTCCAGGACGGGGTTATATCAGAAATCAGGAACATGCAGATGTCATATGCGTCTTCTGCCGACCCTGACCACAAGGCTCTTCTCCGTTCAGAAATGATTCGTCGTGCGGACACTGTTCCCCATGATGCCATGCCCCCCGATCTAGCCTCTTTTGTCCTCAATCTTCGTAACTAAGGGAATAGTAGCCCATGAAGCGTTTTCTGATTTTGTCTGCAGGCCTTTCTCTTGTTGGTTGTCCTCGTGAAGAGGTTTCAAGTGACGTCCGTCAGAGACAGCAGCAAGAAAAGATCCTCTCCGAAGGCACATCCCAGGTGGGTATGCCTGGGATCAAAAATTTCCGTGAGCGGAAAATCGTCAAGACCCTTTTTGAACTCCGGGACCAGGAAGGGCTGACTACATATACCTATGTTTTCAGTCCCATGCTCGGCAAGTTCATCCTGGTTGGCAAGTCTTTGGGATTTGGTATCCCTGCTGCAACCCAGTTCACGAACCCTGAGAAGATTGCGGCAGAAAACTTAAACCAGGGGTATGCCATTCTGCCTCAGGCTGACCCCAATGGGTTGTTCAGCCCTGCGTCCGCTGACGCCACCTGGGTTCTCATGTTGAATCCTCTGACCAAAAAGGCAGAACCTCAGTACTTTGAGGAAAAAGATTACAGTGACTACTTTTCCTCTGCCTGACGGCATTGTGGTTAATCAGGCTTCAGACCTTCCGCAGTAGTTGACCCGCAGTAATACGACACGGATTATGGTGTGGGTACCGTAACACGGATTGTCTGACGATGGGTGCCAGAGTGACCCGTCGTCAGAGTGGAGTAGCGCCGCTGACTGCTACGGTAGTTACAGCCCATGTACCACACCCAATAACGAGGCAGTAGTCAAAGTGCTAATTCAATTTGAGACAATGAGTAAGGGACCTGACAGTCGGAAGCAGACTGTTGTCGCCGATTTCTTGGGCGCTGTTAGAGACAAGACCGATGGGATTCTGGTACACACTAACATAGGTACGTTTATGATGCTCCACAATACCGATTACAACAAGTTTATGGAGGGCATTGTGTTTGGCATTCAGAACAACAATGTGATGGTCAATTTTGTTTCTGCCAAGGAGTAACTCTATATGTTAAGAACAAATATGTATGGCGAACTCTGGTTTATTATTCACAACGCACCCGTTTATTCTTACAGAGTCAACCATGCCTTGGCTACACAACTATGTAATGCGGGGTGGGTTCGTAAAAATAGAGAGAATGGCTCTTACCGTCCTACTGAATCAGGCACCCGTTCGCTGAACAGGCACCTTACGGAGTGTCCAAATATAAACACGGACGAGTACATAGCAGAATAAGATTTTGTTGCAGAGGACCAATTTGTGGGTCAGCACTAGCGCCGTGTCACATGTGCTTGCTGTGAGTTGGTTCTGGAACATTGACGCCAGGGTGACAAGCACACGGCCCCTGGGCGTAGTAGGTCAAGCAAACTTCTCGGCTCTGCCTTTAACCGGGTACCCCTGAATAAGCCCAACCCTGCCTGCAACAATTTTCATAACTAAGGTATAAGGCCCATGTTTAAACTAGAAGCAAAATCTGTATTTAGTATGATCGAAGCGGCCAAAACGGCTGGCCCGTATTCAGGCCGTGTAGGCAAACCCATCACAAACAATTCGATTGGCAGTTTAGACAGCTACAACTACGTCGGATGGATCAACCTCAAAACCCATGTGTGGGTCTACGTCACCCCTGACACTGTAGAAAACATGGAGAGCCGGGAGTGGTCGGCTCCCTGGCAACAACTGGGCATTACTGACGTGCATGAAGCGCAAAAACTGATCTCCGCTGAAGAGAGCAGAATCAAGTTGTTTGGCCCCAAGGTTGATCTTGATTTCGGTGGCAACATTCTCGGACCTACAGGTAATTGAAGATGCTTGTACTAAGTGAGAAAGAAATTCTGGGCCTAAGGCGCCTATTCCAAAACATACCGTACGAGGAATCCTCATTTGAGGAGTGGCAGGACGTTCTGCTACCAGCAATTGCTTTGCGGGGTGCGGAATTTATTGACCGAAATGTTATATTTGGCCATAACTATCCAGTAGCAAAGACTATTCTGGAGTCCATCACCGACCCAGAGGCACTCAGATTTTTGGCTAAGTTGAGAGTGTTGTTCAGCACAGCAGACCTAAAAGACCTTCCACCCCTAGAGCACTGCTACTCGTGCGGACACGACCACGAGCGTAGTCCCCATCAACTGTCGCTGAGAATTGTGAAACCATTTAAAGCCATAGGCTGGGGTGCCACTTTCACTGAGAGTTCTTTCAGAATGGGCAAAGCTCGTGGGGCCCTACCTACCATAGAGAGTGGTACGGGGGCGTCCATGTGGATTGACAGGGCGGCCATTATAGACCCTGAGACCAATAAGCCCTGGGCACATGGCCTGGATGGTTTCTTCACGGATGCTGTAACCAAAGAAGAGATTACAAGTCTCGAAGACTACATTGTGGTGGAGTAGGTAATGGAGCCGTTTGCCTGGATCGGTATACACCCTAAAACATCAGAATTAGTCATCCATGGTCCAGAGGTTGCCACCCTGTCACAACGTGAGGCTATCTCAAAATTACTTTATAGCAAGCATTTCTTTGTTTTACACGATAGTCATGCAATTTTCCCAGGGGACAAGATTGAGAGTGTGGTATTCTATGGAAAGCCAAAACATGTAGATAGTTATGTTGTTGCTAATGTTTACAACGAAGTTGGCAGTCAAAGTCAATTACATGACTGTAAATTATTTGCTTATGCTAAGCAGTACTGGTCTGCAGACGGACTTCAACCAGAGGATTTCGGGGCTTTGCCCTTTTGGTTTATGCACGCTCTGACTATTAGAGACTACCCAATGGATGCAGCACCACTCAAGCTAGCCAATGAGGAATTGTTGGACCGAGTTAATGAGGTGTTGCATCCAGAAGGACTGCACATAACGGTGACGGCTGTAAAACACGTTGGTATTGAGCGGTTGTTTGTAGGAAACGTCAGTATAAAAGAAATTCAAACAGCGGCAGATTGACCTGCCAAACTCTCTGTGTAATAATAGTACCAACTGAGGATGTGACAACCCATGGACTCGCAAGAAATTAAGCCCAACAGACCGTGGCGAATAAAGTACAGGGACGAACAGAACCGACGCTGTACAGGGTGGATGGCCACCGATAGCCCGGCTATCATTGAAATGGTGGGTAAGAATTCTGATACGGTCACTGAAGTGAATCCCGTCACCGGTGAGCCTGTGGAACCCGACTCTAAGCTCCCGACCTAGTAAGGAGCGAGCCATACAGCAATCGGGCTGTATGGGGCTTTAAACAACGTGCTAGGCAACGTGTTGATGTTGTGCTTGGGCTGGCCACCAGACTTGGCTGTGACCGATTTTAGCCTCACAAGGTGAACTTCGAGCAGTAGTGAGACCCAGGCAACCTTTGAGATAGTGGGGTATCATCTAGCTGGCCCAGGATACCCGCCTTTGAAGCGGAGGACCGAGGTTCAAATCCTCGTACCCCAGCCAGCAATGTTTGTAATTAGACCAATTTTTGACACAGTCAATTCTTAGAGAGGAGGCTATCTTGTTAGTACTTTAACCACAAAAAGGATCTGTTAAATGTCTAGCAAGAAATCTGTCCTGCTGTCCAACCATGAGGGTCTCCAGTATGACCCTAGTTATGGTGTGCTCTGGTCTGATACCTGGGTGATGTTTAAGCTTCGGCGTAAAATCATCCGTCTGGCCCCCACGCTGATTTCGATGACTAGTGTGGACCGTGACCGTGAGATTTTTGGGTCTAATGCTGAGTATTATGGCTATGAAGAACCCAAACTTCCTGATTACAATTGGGACTTCTGCATGCCCTTCCCCATCGAGGATGGGGATGACCCCAACGTTCCCACGATTGTCGTCAATCAGCCTTGGGTGACCAAAAGCGGTACCGAGGGTGCCATCGGCTGGTACATCCGTCAGCGGTTCGGTGTGACGACCGATTTCCGGTTCCGCTGGAAAAACCACAAGCGGAAGTTCTTCATGGTTCCCGGGTGATGACAGTGTAAAGTAACAAGACAACACTTGTGTAGCATGGTCTCTTAGCCTAGCCAGGATCAGGCAGCCCTCCCCTAAAGGGCCTACGGGGGTTCGAATCCCTCAGAGACCGCCAGTGCAGTCTTCTAGTCGCAACAATCCATGGTCGAGTTCCCAATGGTGATTTGAACACAACACAATCAAGTTGGACGGGTCGTTGATCTTACTGATCAAGGCATCTTTTGGGAATGAACTAACAGCACAGATGTGGCAGACTTGGACATGGGCTACATACCCACATTTAGCACAACACATGGGTCTACCAGAGTTACGAATTACAAATCTTAAGGTAACAACTGCAGGGTACTCAAAATGTCAGAGGAATTCCATTTCTTTTGGGGCAGCAATTTCAGTCAGTGGGCGCCAAGTCCATTTGTGATTGGTGGTGTAGCCTACTGTTGTGCTGAGCAGTACATGATGGCCGAGAAAGCCCGTCTGTTTGGCGACATGGGTATTGAGGAAAGAATAATGGGTACAAGTGACCCCGCTGAGCACCAACGCCTCGGAAAGGCTGTGAGGGGCTTTAACGATAGTGTTTGGAAAGCCAAGGCCAAACAAATTGTGTGGAAAGGCTCTTGGGCCAAGTACACACAGAACGAAGACCTCAAAACAGAACTGCTGGCTACAGGCAACAAAACAATAGTAGAAGCCAGTGCGACCGATTGTTTGTGGGGTATCGGTTTAAAAGCATCTGACTCTAGAGCCCATAGTCGCAGTACATGGCGAGGAACCAACTGGTTAGGCGAAATTCTAACAGAAATTAGAAATCGTATCAGGTCTCTTGGGGCAGTTTGATTGCAATGTGCCTTGCTGAAGCGGGAGACAGCGGTGGAATTCAGGTTAACTTTTCAGTTGAGCCTGATTTGAGACTTTGCGGCATTTCTCCGTAGTGAGTCTCTGGCTTGTCCGTACAAGCGCGCTTTATTTTGGTCTTACGACCAGGGAGTTTTGAGGAACTGTTCCTATTTCTAAGGTATCGCTCTCTCAAAATTACCTTTGCTTCTTTTGGTGACGTTTTCAGCCCAATATTTTTATTCTCAGAACGTCTGAGAATATTGAACCCGCCAACAAAATCGGCATGAGCTTTTCGACCACATGATTTACAAGAAAATTTTATCCCGTTTCTGTTATTTTTATCAATGCACCCGCAACTTGGACATTGTTGAGAAGTGTAGGCCGGATTTATTTTCTCGATCACAGCCTTTCGGGCTAAAGAGCTTTGAAGAGCTTTGTAGGCAAAACGCTTTGAACCCTTACATCCTGAGAGGTCAAGATCTTCAACGACAAATGTGTGGTCTTTATATTTCTTGACAAGTTTATTAGCAATGGAACCAACAGCCGTTTTGATCTGACCACTTAAGCGTTGTTCTAGTTTCCAAAGTTTTAAAGAGTCATCCTTTAAACCCTGTCTTTGGCGATTTGCTCTTGCGTCTTGTACCCTCTTTTTTAAATACTCAAATTTCTTTTTAAATTTATACCCATGTAGTTCTCCACTGCTGGTAGCAGCTAAAGTATTTAAACCAACGTCTATTCCAACCTTACCCACTGAACCATCAAAAGTGGGTTCCTCAGATTTGTCAGTAAAGAGAAACTGCCACCCAATGCGCGTCTTTCTGACATAAACTGTAAGAGCAATGTTTGCCAAACCAACAAACCGATGGAGGTGTGGTGTGACTTTGAGGGGAATTGAAATCCGCTGTTTTGAAACCAGGGAAGAAAACTTTAACCACAAACCATTAAAATGAACGGTGTTTTTTGGTGGTTCAACAACAACCGTGTGCTCTGTCATCCTCATTGGGATTTTGTAAGTGATTCTTGGAGGATTGCCCACAATTTCGGGATTCCAAACCCAAGACCAATAAAGGTCAACTAATTTTTGGGAAACCTCAGCATTTCCAAATTTACCACCATGAGTAAGACGATATTTTCCGATCGTATAAAGTTGTTTAGCTTCTGAATCAATAAATTTTTGCTTTCCGATATACTTCCTTAAAATTCTAACATAAACACCAGCTACCCAACTGTTAACCAGTTGTATTGACTGCATTTGACAACTGGCTTTTATATTCACAGTCAATGTGCTGGAATTTGGAAAGTACAACATTCTTTCTGAGGGCTTTAGACTAAATACCTTGTCTTTAATCATCAACCCCACACAAACTTCCATGTACTTCAAATATTCCTGATACAGATTACTGAGTGCCTGGAGTTTGCCAGGATTAGTTGAAGATTCGGGAATAGTGCTTCTTGCTTTCAAATTCTTGTGTACGAAGTAACATAAAAGAATTAGTGTTAGGGCTGCCTACAGTACTCTGCAACAATGGCCATTCAAACTTGGAGTACAGATTAACCCGCCTTGTGTATAATTGCAATACTGGTATGCTCTGAACAGCCAAACGTAACAGGTCAGCGTGGGCCTCGAAAGCCCTCAGGCACAATGCAACCATTTCTTTTGAGGTACTAATTGAAAACAGACATAGTGTTAGACACCACAAAGCCTGACCACCTTGCCCAAGTTGGAGGCTGTACTTATACTAACTGCCGAAGAGCAGAACAACCTACCGTGGCGATTCGCTATCATAAGTGAGACAAGGGTAGTCTGTCCTGATGGTGTGTTATTTGACAATCTACCGATTGTAGGCGATGTTTATATAGGTACGAATCTTAGAATTGCCTGTGTCAATAGTGAAATTTGTGCGTACACACTTGCCGAAACGATGCACCATAAAGGACTAATTTGATGCTTTTACTCAACGGAATGGTGACTGTAATTGCCGGGTTCGCAGGCCACGGCAGGAGCAGCTATTTACTGAGCGAGTTGTACAAAAAGATAGTTTGCGGCCAGTCGGTGGTGCTGTTTACGGAAATGCCTGCAAGACAGGTAATGAACAAACTCATCACAATCCACAGCGGCCATCCGAAGTTTGAGGATAAAAGACGAGAACTTGGTATAATCGACTGTCTAGATTATAAAAGTATGTACACTTGGCAGTTACATTCGTACGAAGCGAAATTTTACGAGATAGTCAGGGCCGACTTCCCATCTGACGCAGTCCATGTGATAGTGGCTGATAACCCTGCAGACATTGAGACATTGGCCAAGGCTTACGACGGGCCTAGCATCATTGCTATCGACTGTGGTGCAAACTACGATTGCGAAAAAGCTAGGAAGCTTGCCGAAGAGACGGAAACAGCCGTTGTGATGACACATCAAATGAGCATGGATGCATACAAAAAGGCACTAGACAGTAGGTGTGGTTACAGCACCAGTGATTTCTCTGACAGCTTAAAATATCACGCCGTTCAACTGATTACTGTCTGGCATGAGGACCACCCATTTCTCCCGTCTTACAAAGTAGAAACTCTGTTTACCAAAGGGGTCTAGCATGCAAGACCTAAAAGACCTTATCGCCCTTATTGGTGACATGAAATCTGACACATTTATGGACCCACAAGGCCGCAAGCTGTGTCAAAAATTCGATCCTGAACTAGGCGACCCACTTCTTTTGCTCAGAAACCTACTCGACCTAACTGTGCGGTACTCATGGGCCTGTGGAAATATAGTTATGGTGTTACACACTATTCTTTCAAAGTATCCGGAGTCCGAGACAGACAAAGAGACACGACGCCGGGACCTATTAGTCCTTGGGTATTAGGCCATGCCAAAACTTGTAGAGTGTTCCTGCTGTAAAGGTACTGGAGAGTGTTCTGCACTTGACGATGACAATGATGGCAAACCTGTTGTTGTCACTGGTAGATGTAGAGCCTGCTCTGGTACTGGTAAAACAAACAGATTGTTAACTGGTTTGCCTGAGTTAGACAAGAGACTAGCCGAAGGTGTAACACCCGAGGTCATGTCTAAATTCAGAGTATAAAACAATGGAGAGGTGGCTGAGCGGCCTAAGGCTGCGGTCTTGAAAACCGTCGTAGAGTAAAATCTACCGTGGGTTCGATTCCCACCCTCTCCGCCAGTTTTGGCCCTATCTTCCAGCGGTTAGGAAACTGGCCTTTCAAGCCGGGAACACGGGTTCAAATCCCGTTAGGGTCACCAAGTTGGGGTGCAATTTGAAATGACAAAGTCTGAGTTTTTAAGGCAGTTAAGTGGCGCCATTAGCGCTGATGAATTAATGAAATTGCTTGTGGACACTATACTTGAAATGCTACCTGATGAGCCAACTTCAGAGGTACCACAAGAGTCCACTGCAACAGTAGATTCTTTAAATGTTCATGAAATGGCTAACTATTTTAGGGTCGATTCTACACCTATTGTTACAGTGTTCAAGCCCGTCGTGTCATCAACTATAGCAGATATATACACAGCAGTGGAAGCGTGTGGCGGGGAAGTCGAGAATTTGGTAGTACACCCAAGCACGCTTGGAGAAATGGACTTCGGACTAATTGCGGAACCGGTTGTTATACACAGTCTATTGAAACAGGGGGCCAAATTGCACGTGTGGGGCAGCCTTGTTTCAGTGAGCGAATCAGTACCAACGAACAAAATTTACATTTTGAGCACAGATAACGATCAGTACCACGCGGAGATAAAGTAATGCGCGATCTCATTCTCACAATTTACAGGGACCATGTGGTGTGTGAGGGGTCTGACCAAGCGATGTTTTATTGTGCCGACGATGCAGGCACCATAGTTCGCGTGGTACGCCCATCACAAATTTTGAGTCCTAATGGGGGACTAATTGCGGACAGCAGGAACACGCGTATAGTCCAGGGTGTGTTCATGGACTCGGAAGCGGTCGTGTCTGTGCTAAAAGAGGCTAGTGGTGGTGGCAGGGCATTTGTAATCCCGCTATCTAACGGGTCGACTGCATACTTTGCGTTGTCCACTTCAAACTAGGAGTAAATAAAATGGGAAGAGGTAATTGCTCTCTCACCTACAAAGGTTATGGTCGCATCTACGTACTCGACCCGGAACGGGTTAACGACGTAATAAAAATTATTGGAGAACTTGACGGGTATGAGTTGTCGTATATGCCTAAAGAAATGGTGGCTCCGTGGTCAGAGTACCCCAGGGTTGTATATACCGCCAAATTTGAGCCTGACACTGACGCGCTTACGGCCACGTGTTTCGCTAAAGGGATAGCCATATGGATCTTTGACTCCGGCAACAATCAATTCCCAGAGTCCAGGGTACATTCCGAGGGCGAGTCGTGAGTGGTGTAAACCGTCCATATCGCTCGCTCAGGTGCACCCAGGCCTGTGGTGCCGTCTCTGGTGCCGTCTTCTGGGGGGCCATCACGACCGGTGACGCGGCCCTCAATCTGATGCGTGGCCGTCCAGTCGTCGCTGCTCAGCGTGCTGCATCTATCCCGTTGGTGGTCGTCCTCGGTGCGGCTGCTGGCGCCTTGGGGTGGGCTCCGACGTGGAGTCCAGAAAGCTTATGGGAAACCGCTCGGGCGGTCGCCTTGCGTTTCAACAATAAGGTGACATAAAACATGGGTTCTATCATAGATGCCATTGCTGAGGACATAGAGCTTTACAAAGACTTATGTTCACACTACGGAGAAAAGTTTGTAGAGAACAGGGTATACACCGGCCACTACACATTTTTGAAGGGCATGTACAAACTCGGAATAGAACCGTACTCCGAAGCATTTGTAACACACAAACAGGCTGAGAGTGAGTCATGGGCGCAGACGGAGGCATAGGGTGGGTAAGAGTCAAGGACAGGGAGCTAAAACAGGTCTACATCGACTGGATTTTACCTTATGTTACCAATTCCTGTGCTTACGCCTACGGGGGCGAATTCGTCACACCAATAACTGACGAGCCGGATTGGGAAGACCGCATTGAAGGTGCATACGGCACTGATTGTAGCACTACACTAGGGGGCCTGTGCGAGTCTATTGAATTCATACTAGACAAAAGCGAGCATTGGTCTAGTTTATCTGGTTCCGATGAAATAAGAACCTATACATTTGCAGAATTAATACAGGCCATCCAAACAGACCCAGATCCAGAATTGAAATACAAGAGTTATTCGTTGTCCAATCCTTGGGCTCAAATCGAGCCATTATTCATGGTCGCCCGGGACATGGCTTTTGACGATCGGTACAAAATCATACCAGACGAGATACTGACGATGACACTCAAAGAGTGGGCCGCCAAAGCGTCAGAGGCTATCGACACGAGTTGCTGGTACTGTACGGAAACTTGGACCTGAAATAGTTCTTTGATTGACAGCCTCCCACACAGAGGTTGTTTGCAATGCCCACAATAGACTTAGAAAATAGACTAAAAGAATTAAGGTCATTAAGATCCTGTGTTGGTGATCGACCTACGGCATATCAGATTTTCAGGTCCCAATTATTACTGCGTCAGATTAATGACCCTAGCCTACCTAAGACACACGAGTCTATAAAAATTGTAGAAGAGGCTAAGTCTATTGTGGACTCTATGCTTCATCTAGATTCCAACATCGTCCATGGAGATTTTGACATACACAGAGCATCCATCAGGCTTGGATTGCCAGAGGACTGGATTCTAAAGGCTCTAACTTGTCCGGGGTGTGTGTCCTGCGGTGGAAGTGGAATAGGGCCAAACGAAAAGATACCAGCCTGCCCAGAGTGTGGCGGGATGGGTTATTAACACAGATGGGTTATAATAGAAGTACTGCATGAAGTACCATGGTATTGATATAAACCCTTTTTTCACAGGCCCCTTTGTCACTTTAGGGCAAGAGGTGTATGCAGTTTTCAGTGCATGGAACCACTGGTCTTTCGTCACACCTGTAAACGTGCACGAGATAGTGCTTATCCTGTCCAATAAAAATAATCCAAAGGAAAAGTCCAGATGGTTCGCTATTGGTGGGGAATACGAGCCCACCGACACCATTGCTATTCCGCCTGAGAACCTGGATGAGTGGGTGGTTGTAAACAGCTGGTACTGGGCAGACGAACCTCTAGCTGGACACGCCATTTACGACGAGGACGATGGTGTGTTTGTATCGTTTCAACGAGCGCTGGAGAGTGCCAAACCGTGGAAAGGCTGCAGAAAGGCTTTTCTAAGGAAGGCTTTGAAACAGCACCGTGATCACGTTTGTGGTTGGTTGACCAAAAATCACCTCAGTGTGGGGGCACCAGAGCCTGTTTTCAACCTCCCAGAGCGAAAAGTATGGGTGAGGCGGAAATGACAAACGAAGAGAAGCATATTAAAATCAAGGAAATGCTAGCCGACCCGGTCCAGCGCCAAGCAATTTTAGAAGCTATGGCAAAGGGCACTGAAAAGCGCTGCCAGTCTGAACCCCACACAGTTATTGACCCTAAGACGAGGGTCAAACAAACGGCAGGGAGTTGGCTCCAACGAGCAAAACACCTCCACCCCCGCAGTCGGTTGACAAGTGACTGACTGCGGGTTTCTTTTCAATTCTATACCTCAAACAGCGATTAACCACGTGATGTATAGAATGAATAATCCTACGAGGTGATGACCATTGAAATTGTGCCCGGTTGGCGAAACCGGTAGACGCAGCGGACTTAAGTAGGATGGAGACTACATCCAATTTGAGCACCTAGCCAGGAATGGCTAGAGTGAATGTCGTCAAATTCGGTGAACTCCCTGCTTCCTTCAAAAGAAGCGAGACAACGCCGAGCCAAGCCTCCCTGACAAGGAGGAAGGTGTAGAGACTTAACGGCGACCACCCAGAACGGGTGAAGACAAAGTCCAGCGCACAAATCTCCAGTAAAATGGAGAGCGAAGAAATTCGTAGAGCGAAGAAAATCCGCCGCTCGCAAGAGCGTGAGGGTCCGACTCCCTCACCGGGCACTTAATTTGTGAAAAGAGCGATGTGGCTGACGCTTACATTTCCCTTCTAAAGAAGGAGAATAAAGGTGTTCCACGGAAGTGGAAATAACATCCAGCCGCAACTTCTTCGACATTCGGGTGACCACATCACTATTGAGGGAAACTCTTTGAAAACACTGGGACAGATGATACATGACAACGAGCTTTCACCCGGTTTGTTACTGGAACTGGACCATGGTGAGAAGCTGTTAGTCGGTCATGTCAATTCTATGTTTGGTAGGTGTGACCACTGTCTGTCGTCACGCATTCTTGACGGAGTAAAAACATCAACCCAACTGGACTGGGATGATGATGACGGGTGGGTCGAGGGTCCTACAGCAAAGGACTACACACCAGGAAACCACATAGACGTGTTGTCATTTTTGTGTTTAATCAAAGCTGGCCATGTCGTAGAGATGGGCGACGGGTCCAGATTTGTAGTTGGTCACATTAATGCTCAAGGCGGAATGTGTGATGCTAGTTGGAAAGAATCCGAGGGTAACGGACCTGAGAATATGGTTTGTAGAGTCAAAAACCTGATCCCATAAGCAAGAGTTTACAGTGCATGATAAGCATAGTTGCAGTACCTCTCCCTGTGAAGAGTGTGATGGGATGCCTGAATCTAGAATCACTATTGTAACGCCAGACGACCCGAACACCAACAAAATCGGTTTTATGGTGTACGAGCGCGGCATCGATGATCAGACCCCAGACTACGATGCCGAGGTTCTGTCTTCAACTGATGCAGCCGACCAGTACCTTAATCACCATGGGCATCCGTTTAAAAGGTCTGACAGAACTGGTTACACCTCGGTTAAAGTGCTCACCGAATTGACAGGTCGGCCCTGGGACCAATATGCGTTGAACATGATTCAGTCTTGTCGTCCGTCTGCGCTCCGTGTTACCACCGGAGATGTCACCTCAGACAGTTTTCATTGGCGGGTGACAGTTTTCTTGTTTGAGGACAAACGAACCATTAGAGAAATTGTTCAAGAAGTGGAAGTTGGACTGACAGGTGCCAAACACGGACATGGTCTAAATAAGTATGCGTCAGGTGCCAGTCCTAAGCCCCAAAACGTGTTCTACAATGCCCGTGGCTTGAATAAGTTGAACTTAACGAAATGAAGAGAACCAACAGTCTTGTCAGTTTTTCGGCATCTGAAACTGTTGGTATGGTCCCTGCCAACATCAGGCCTACGGTCACCATGGATGAGGGCATGTTTCTAGAATTGATGGCTCTGCTTGGTGCTGAGATCGAGAGTTATTGTGAACGTGCAAACCTGCTCACCTCGCCCAGACTAGAAGATGTCAGGCAAATTGGGGTCAGGTACGGAGACGAGTCCACTGGAGATCGTTTGGTCCAAATGGTAAAAGCGGGATTTACTAGCCCGCCTAAATGATTGTTGTATAATGTACTTCTGACTGGTTCTTTTAAAGAGTTGCTGGACACCAATGCTGTCATAAGTGTGGTACTTCGAGCTACTAAACATACCGGATTGTCTCCGGAACACGCAGTTCCACTCGTGAGCAAGGTTGGTGTGTTTAGGAAGTACTTCCACGAAAAGCAGCACCGCTAGCTCCGGTGAAAAGTAGGAATGGTGGTCCTAGCCAGCAACTCTTTAAAGGAATTAGAAGATGAGAATTACACAGCATCGTTGTCAGCATTGTAAGACAGTATACTCTTTAAATAGTTATTCCAACTCCAACCTCCACAATGATGTACACTGTGAGTCCTGTTCCAGGGTCATCCAAACAGCCCTTTCTGTAGTCCCGCGCAAGTTTGAAAAAGTACTTGAGCCTATAGGTATTCCTCTGGACCTTGTGCTCAGTTGGTACAAGTTTGAGATGGAAGAGTTTGAAAAGGCCAAAACTAAATGTTTTCTCCCAGTTCGTCGTGTGGCTTTTCCATTATTTGACCTAACCGACCCAGAAAACCAGTATGTGACGGGGTGGGTTCGTGGACAGTACAAATGGTCAGATTATTATGTTTGTTTCGGGTACTGGACCAAACATGGCGAAACTCGCATTGTAGCCGAAATGGAAAAGAACCTGGAAACCGGTGAATTGAAACCATGGATAAACTACAGATGATACCCAATAAACTAACTGGTAAGAATCTGGGCGCATTGATACAGCAGGAATTTGGAAAAGAGGGGTTCAGTAATGTACCCCTAGAAGACTGCATAACTGAAACTGGAATCCTAGATAGAATCTTGAATAGAATCCTATCTGCACCCTGTCCGTGGTGTGATGGCAAGCGCATTGTAACAAGTTTAAAGTCTTTTACGGGTGAACAACACTGCGAGCCTATGAAAGAAGCGTGCCCCTGCTGTGACGGGTTTGGTGCCATAATACTAGTTCGCGGTATTGATCGGTCTCAAACTTATGCTTAATTCACGTGACATTGCAAGTATTGTTGTTTTGGGCCGAATAGCCGATTGCGGCGGTACTTGCAAAGATATGGACGCATTTACACGGTGGGCTGCCGGTATACCGTTTGATGAGGCGCAGTCTAGGATGCCCCTTGGCATGGAGTGGCATCAGTTCCCTATAGCAAATTCCATGTCTCCCTCGGCACTGGAGTACTCTCAAATGATTTACCGGCTTGCCTGTTATGCCTACGCACTGGAAGAGACTATCATTTACAATGCGCTCATTGGCGATACAGAAGGCAGGTACTATCGTCATGACAGCGGCCCATTCTGGACTTACGCGGAAGCTGCAGTGAAGGTAAAATCACTTTGCCACTATGCCCGCGTCGAAACTAAATCAATGCCTAGATGGAAAGCACTAGCTCTGGTCCAATAACCTTGTTACTGAACCACTCCTTGTTAGAGGATGGTACGGTTTCAAGCCCGGTAGTCAGAGGCGACGACCTTGCTCATCAGGTGAGATAATAGGAAGTCGGCAGTTGGATAGGGACCTGATCCTGATAAATCCAACGTAAGTCAGCTGGTGGGCCGGGAATTTTAGACTGAAGAGGATACAAAATGCACACACTGCCTGACGATGTTGTTAATGCTATGAGACAAGAGAATGAGTCTCTTAAAGAACAGCTTGACGCGGCCAACGCCAAACTTGCCGAAGAAAACACTGCTATTTGCAGGCTAATGGAACAGAGCGTAGAGTTGCGCTGCGAGCGTGATGTGGCTATTGCTCGCGCCGAGGGTGGCAAAGAGCATACCCAGGCCCTGGAAAAGTGGGCTTTGGAAGTTTGTGAGGCCCTACACAATCTGCTCAGCTTAGCACGCCCACATTCTTCCAACGACGGTGTGTGGCCTTATACCATCAAAGCTGCCGAAGCCGCTCTTGACAATGACGTTATAAGTTACAGGCAGATATAAATGACAGCCATTTATATCTGGGCCAGTTTTACGATTGGTTTAGTCGTAGGACCAATTATAATCTTTGCTGCCTACGGGCTGGAACCGCTGGCCACTTTCGCTGCTTTCGCAGCGGGAATTGTTGTTGGTACAATTCCCGTTCTTGTTCTAGATAACACGCGTTCCCTTTGGTGGGTTCGTAGAAAAATAGTACAAGACCAACGAAAAGTTCTTCTCGATCTAGCAGACCAAGTTGATCGTGGGGCGCTCGCAGCAAAAACAATTGAACCAGCACTACGCCTCGTCCGACATGCAGAGGTACTGCGCCGCCGTTCTATCGCAGTCCGGTTTGATGATCAGCCTCAAGAGTCGTACTTACTGGATCTGCAACCTCGAAAAGTCCCGGCCCGACCTAAAGGTATCTGATAACCAATTAACTACCTATATGTAGGTCTGAATTTATATCAGAGGTACCATAATGTCAAAAGCAGACCGCATTGCTATTCTCCAGGACACACTCAGTAAAGTGTCCAGTGAGCACTACTCTACTAACTCTACCATCATGGACTACACGGGTTGTGATCTACCCACCAATCCTGGGTCGCCGATTATTGAGGTGACTTCAGAGAAGACCCAGGATGCCATTTTAGGCTGTACTGATAAGACCACCATTCTAAATTTTGCGTCAGGCACACGTCCTGGTGGTGGGGCAAGAAATGGGGTACAAGCTCAGGAAGAGGACCTGTGCTTGTGCTCTGACTTGCTGCTTCATCTGGAAGCCCACCCGTCTCTCTATCAATCGAATAGAGCACCAAATGCTCCGCCAGAGTACCTGGACTGGATGATTGTTAGCCCAGAGATTACATTTATAAAAGACGGGCAATACCAGCCTACGCCGCCCATGCAGGTGAGTGTCATCACCTACCCAGCACCTAATACCAGGATAGCCCGGTGCAGGCCCGGGACGGTACTAGAGAGGCGTGCTGTGCACATCATCGATGCAGCGGTGGCCATGAGCACTGACACACTGGTCCTCGGGGCGTGGGGATGTGGTGTTTTTGGTAACAATCCAAAGTCTGTGGCACTTGCTTTTAAGAAGGCGATTTCAAGTCATAGCGGTTCTATAAAAAAAGTTATCTTTGCTATCTACGGCAATGACAACAACTTTAACGCATTTAGAACAGTCTTCGGTGATGGTAAAGATACTGGAGTCAACAAGGGACGCAAATGAACTTACTATTACAGTAAGGTTCAACATTAACGAAGCAGCATGCGTGCCAGTATTCATTCGTAACGAAGTATTTAGACATCTCCGCCAACAGCCCATAACAGAAATAGTAAACAGTTGCAACAGGCACACCGATTGTGCTGCTGCAGACGCCTTGGTCAAGTCCAGAGGTAAACTGTTCGGAGACATTCATTGCTACGAAAATTACTGTTCAGAGTGCAAGATGGGAATGTATGGGTAGGATAATTTACTACTTCGCATTAGCTACATTAGTGGGGGTACTGTCGGAGTATCTAACCACTCGCGTGCACATAGAAACAAAAAATTGGGACAAAGACGAAACCTACCTTGGTTTGGTAGTTTACCAGTACAACCAACACAGCACAAAATTAAAAAGACAGACTTTTATCGGTTGGGGTTACGACGACCGCTCCCCATTTAGCATTTTGCCTCAATTTTATGGAATTGCAAATAAAAGAACTGGGTGGAGATTCTCATTGGCAGGGCTCATTATAGAGACCCACAAAAGGTAGTATTGACGCACCATAAGCAATAAGTAATTATAGGGAAGGAGTTGGAATAGCCATGCACGACACAGAATTCGACCGTCTCACCACCAGTTACTTTGACGGCATGCGGCTTAAAAATAAGAGCATGGAAGAGTCCGTAGGTTTGCTTCGGTATATTGTAAAGGGTCAACTTGGGCCACTTTTGAGCCAAAATTTCGATTGGGACCAATTCGAAACAAATCTACGACTTAGCTTGGCCAAAGCGTTCGAGCAGGGTGTGTGGGCTGAGAGCGGTGAGCGGACCAAGGATGCACAGCAAGCTTCTTGGAATCTTCTGCGAGGTGTGTTGGCTGGCCACGCCCTGGGCAGCGGTGACCCGGAAGAGATCGCTCGCGCTAAAGAATTTTGCGGCGTAGAAAAGTCTCAAGCTCCCGGCGAGTGAAAAGAGTCCACCTCTCTCTTCAGTTTAACATTCCTCCTGTGGGTGTAAACCAACTTAGATGGCTCACAGTACGTAGTATCTTTGCTGAAATGGTACTGTTTGCAGTTCTCACAAACCACAGTTTCGTCATCTTCCATCAATACCACCCCAGAAATAGATTTCAACGTATCAATCCTGTGCTGATTGGCCAAACTGTCACAGGCGGCGTTGTATTGGATCATCTCTGATGGATTCAAACCGTATTCTTCTGCCATAGCCCTCAACCGGTCGTTAGGGGCTTTGAGGTGCGCCAACATGTGCCTAGCCACTATTTGGTGCTTCTTTTCTTTAATGACAGAATCCAATTCATCCCACAGGTCTGTATTGCTATTCTTCCCGTACTTTCCAGTCAAACACCGTACTGTAACTTCGGAGTCTGAGTATAAATGCACAACACAGGGCATAAGTATTCTTCTGATACCCTCTAAAACAGCCGTAAGTTCTGCCCTGTTATTGGTTGTAGAGAATAGCCCGCCACCAAATGTCTTGGTCTGATAAGTTCCAGCATTAGACTTGTAATATCGCATCAAGCAAGCCCATCCCCCCGGTCCACCAGGGTTTGGATAAACAGACCCATCTGTCCACAATTCAACCGTAGGTAGTGACATTTTTAATAACCGTTCTTTAAAGTGTTTCAATCAATGGACACACCACCGACAGTTACTATCCAAAAAGAGACGCTGGAAAACATAATATCCACGATTCAATTTTTGGAAAAACAAAACACGCAGCTTATTCACATTGTAAGGAACGCAGTTGTTATAAGCGTTGGAAATGGTGTTTTGTTGTGTAGAAGAGGGCCTAGGGTATGGAGCGCAATACACTCCGATAAAGCTAAGCCCAATAACAAATCCCAAAGGTTGAGCATAGAGTCGGCGTTGGTGTTAGCAGCACAAATGGGAGCTGAACCCGAGAGTCTCAATTTAGTCCAACTCAATATAGACCTGATTGACTAAGCAATACCATGTCTACAAGCATATTGTACAGTAGCAATGGAGAATACACATGGCAACAATAGGCAGGTGGTATCTTTGCCCAGTAGGCCTTCTAGATGCTGGTGTTTGTAAAGTAACAAGTGTAAGTGGTTCAGTATCAACTATCGAGTTATACACAAAAGACATAAACGGCGTTACAACAACCATATCGTCCTCTTTACTGTCCCCTATGGTGTCAAACCCTCGTGAAATGGTGCGGCTAGTTACACATGGGGACGTGTTGCTCCCTGACCTAGAATACACAAGACCGGAAATAGCATGTCATGACATTAATTGATAGAAGAACAAATGGATTTATAGTTGTGTGGATGTGCCTAATGTGTAAGAGCAAAAGTGCATACGGCATAATGAGCACACAAGCAGCGTCTAAGCTGGTAGAGAACCTGCAAGACACACTATTATGCGAAGAGTGTTCTACAGCGCCCACGCGTTGCAGCAGTGCAAGCAAGTCATAGTTTGTATATTTTGTGAGTGTTGTTAGAATAATGCTCAATTATAACCACAGGCTTCTTAGATTTTAGAAATTTGTCTACGCAGTTTTTGGTCCCGGGCGTGCTTCCAAATTTCCCACTGCAAAAGGCTAGCACAGCGTCGGAGTTCTCTTCGATTTTAATGTTTCTCCTGTGACCGGCAGACTTTCCATATTTACTCCAGTCTTCAGGAGTTACTTCGTACACATTTATAGGAATGTCAAGCTCTTTAGCCACCATCTCTGCCAACGAATCAGCACCCCTGGCACCGCCAGAGACCAACATGTCTATTCTGTGTTTGGAATTTAAGAAGCCACGGATGACGGTGGTCATCAGTGTTAAGTCATCAAAGGTTCTGCTACCAATTATTGCGAGTCTCATAACTGAAAATTATACAAATACAGGATTGACTCTGTCTCTCTGTGGATGAAGGACCCAGGAAGAGACAGCAATTAAAAACAAGGAGGAACTCAAAAATGGCTGACGCAGTCAAGACTATGGCCTATGCGATTTCTGGTGGTGTCCCGTGGCATGGTAAGGGCGTGCCTCTCACCGATGAGGAGTGCACTGATGGCGCACGGATGATGCAGGCCTCTCGGTTGGGCGGGTGGGGTCTGACCAAGATCCAGGCCGGTGCCAACGTCATGAATGCTGATGGCGAGGTGTCCTTCCTTCCTGCCGACGACAAGTATTGGGTCATGCGTACGGACGAAATCGACCCGGCGCAGGCGGACGAAGAAGCCAATGAGGCAGAGGATGGGATGGCGGTCCACGAAGGACCTAGCTATTCCCACCCCCTTTGGGGCCCGGTCACCAGCCGCTACGAGGTCCTCCAAAACGAAGAGGCCTTCGCCTTCTTCGAGCCTGCGGTCGAGGCCGGGCTGATCCGGTATGAGACGGCCATCGCCCTCCAGGATGGGCGCCGGGTGTGCATCATGGCGAAGGTGGTGAACAGCACCAAACTGGTGGTCCCCGGTGATGAGGTGGAGCTTTACCTTCTTCTTGGCACGGCCCACGACGGCTCGTCCAGCGTGTTCTTCAAGCCCACCGGCACTCGGGTGGTGTGTCAGAACACGCTGAATGCCGCGCTGAAGGAGAATTCCGAGCGGAACATCGGTATTCCCCACACCCGGAAGATGCGAGAGGCCCTTAAGTTCCTGTCGGAGCATGTGGTGAAGATTCACCAGCGGTTCGACAACGTGGTGGAGGTGTACCAAGCCATGGCGGCGACGCCCGTCACGGAAGAGAATGCCAAGCTGCTTCTCAATTTCCTCCGTCCTGACCCCGCTGGTGGTGGTTCTGCTGCCAAAGCCACGGAGTGGCGGGACGCGGTCATGGAACTGACGAGCACGTCCCCCGGTCACGAGACTGCTGAGGGTACGGCGTGGGGCCTTTACAACGGTGTCACTTACTACCTGACCCACCAGTACGGTCGTGATGAGGACACCCGGTTCATTGCCAATCACTGGAATGTGTCGGCCAAGGTTCGCCGGAACGCTTTCGAGGTGTTTGCCCGGGTGGCTCGTGGCGAGGACATCGAGCAGATCATCGCCTCCGAGCCCACCCCGGATACTGGGGATGACGCTGCTGCCGAGTAATACCGCGCTGTGGGCAGGACTGGAAACGGTACCTGCCCACAGCTGTATTTAGCGTTTTAATCCTGGGTGTACAATAAACACAAAGGATCATAACCAAAATGGCTAATTGGTGGCTGACGAGCGATGGTACTGACCAGTGGGTATTTGAGTCTTTAACCGACGAGGAGATCTGGGGTCTTCTAAAAGACTATGAAGTAGCCCGAAGAGACATTTGTCTCATAGACCACCCCACCGCACTAGCCTACGCGGCCCAACTTCCAGATTTAATTATCAAAGACAAAGAATACCAGAGTGAGCGGTATGCCGACGCTAGAAATGAACACGCGTATGCCACCGCCAACATGGTTAAACTGAGTAGACTGGATCAAAGATGAACAACAAATTAGAGCGCAGTATGTGGGTCGGGATGCAAGCCTGGGATTTAAAAGAGACTGATGTCGACGATTTGGAAATAGCACTAAGGTACGCCTTAGAAAACAAGGACAAAAGTAAAATTGTTGTCCTACCTGATGCGTACACAGGGACAATAGGTGAGTTGATGCACTTTGATGCAGGGAGTGTGGCACCGGGTGATATAGTTGGCATATCACCCATTGAGTCCAAATTGAGAAAATATGAAAACGGGGATACTCCTGTAGGAATAGTTGTGAAGAGTCCCACACACTGCCAAGCCACAGGTGCTGTAACTGTAGACGGTCTAGCGCGCAAGTTTATAGTGGACTATGTGTACCGCAATCAAAAGTATGGGTACCTGAATGGGAAAGCACCCCAACTTGGGGATGCTGTCTCATACTGTGAAAAAGAAGAGTACTGGCGCGTAGAGAACGGTGAAGACAGCTATGGCGGCGTTGTGACTGATGTGGTAACTGATCGGGAGATTAAAGTACTCATTAGGAGGGATTACCCCTATTACTACCCCAACGAGACGTCTGATTGGAAGGACGTGGTAATTACCGGGAACCTAGACTGTAATAATAGTACCTCCTATTTTATGGAAAATCGCGTAGAAGAATATGACGCTTTGGTGTCCAAACTTATGACATTTTTCAAGCTGCCAAAGGGGACACCAATTGGTGACATGATGGCTGAACTGGACAGAGCAATTGGGTACAAGCCTCAGTCTAAAACAGAGCACACAGGCAGTTCACCTCTGGAAATGCAAACGGGTACTTACATCGCACTAGATGGCAGAGTGTACAAACTAGGTGTAGAGAAAGTTATTGACCACAAGTGGGAGAAGAGGAAAGAGGATGGTAGATGTTTTGGTGTAGACCTTCCCTACGACGAGCCTGAGGACTGCTAATACTTATGAGAGGCCCTGGCTCTCTCCATGTCTTCTAGGGCCTCTTCAGAGCGGGTCCTGTCAGATACCGTACGCTGGCCCGCCTCATCCAGTCCGTGGGCACCACAGGCCGGACAGGCCCATCCCAGGGCACACCGGCACGAGTCCATCGGATACCCACAGCCACAGACGGGTACCTCATCCTCGGAGGTGTTTTGCGTGGCTGAGTCATCAGTTATCCTCTGCCCCTTGTTTCTAACGTCATTTACCCAACGCCAGAATTGGCCTATGTTGATGGCCGTGTGGAGCCCAACGTAAAACCCGGGCTTCTTGTACTGGGTCTTGTACGCCTGAACAGCGTGGTCAACTGAGTCCCATCCCACCATCACCTTATCTTCGTCGTATTTGCCAGTGTCGGGTGTGTGCTGATGGATTACGACCACTGTCGGGGAGTCGTGGTTAGGGCCAACATACACATCCAGCAAATCCCCATCAACACCCTCAGTGCCACGTATTTCCCCATAATGAGCTATGGTTTCGGCTTCCCATGAGTTGCCTTGAGGGTCTACGCCTGACCGTACATCGCCCGCCAGATTCTCAAGGTCGATGTCCAAACCCTGAAAGTCCACGTATCCCACGAAGTCTGGATGCTCTGATGGTTCTACTTCTACGGGGGACCAACTGTATGGGAACTCTTTGGTTATAAATTCGGCAGCAACTCGGGATGCCATGACCAGAGTGTTATCCAGGTCAGACCGACGATGGCGGACATGGAAGATTTTGTACCGCTGGGGACGGTATCGTCTCCGTACTCGGCCTCTGACCTCCATAACATGGCCCCGGCCTCTGCGCCACCTACGCTTATAAAACTTAGCCTTACGCCGAGAAGCTGGCGCCCGCATATAAAACTTCTTAACTCTCATTGCTGTCTTTTCCATATGAACAAAAGCAAACAAAAGGGTTAAGGAGCAGTAGAAACCTGTATAGCAACAGAGTATAAGTGTTTGGTCCGGTGCACTTTATTACGGAACTCAGCAGGTATCCATGCACGCCCTGCGTATGCTCCGTATAGTGCTCCCAGCATAGCTCCTACACTGTCTGTGTCGCCACCGCAGTTGATGGCATCTAGGATAGCCTGTGTAGGATTGGTACTGTTCAGAACATGCCGAAAGAAGCACCAAATTACAAATGAGAATGACTCTGGGGCATAACAACTGGTACCCAGAATCCTGGCTGCTTCAAATATTGTTGTTTGTTCGGGTAGGTCGTAGGCCAGCTGGAGCTTTAGGTGTACAGAGTCTGATAAACTAGAAGCCCTGTAGTGTATGTTATCTTGGTTTGAAGCAAATTCTACTAGCTCTCTAAACAATCTGTCCGGATAGGTGCCATGTGTTAGTATAAGTTTGTTTGAGCCCTCGCACCCCGTCATTAACTTATAAGTTAACCAAGTCATATACACCCCGGGCAAATAGCCTCTAGGGTCGTGGTGGGTAAGTCTACCGACTTTTTCAGTAAAATCCAGCACAGTTTTCAGGTCTAAACAACTGTCACCCCGTGTTGCCCAGGCAGCAATAATGGCAGTTTTCATACACACCCCGTTGCCTACACCCGTGCCACCACCTGCTTTAGCTGCTTGGTCCCACTCAACTCCCTTTTCCAGTTTCTGAATGGATAACTTGGTACTAGTACCCATTCCTTTGTCAGGGTACCTGTTGTATGCCCTGATTAATTCGTTGGTTTGATATCCAATAGACATGAAACCAGCCCGAACCAGCCCCAGAGCAGTGGCTATAGTGAGTATGGTATCATCTGTCCACTCATTTGGCGCCAAGTTTTTTAGTTGGTCATAAGAACCCTGGTACGGGCCGTAACCGGTGACGGGTGTAGTTATATTCTTCACCCCTTCGACCTGTTTTCCTATTGCATCGAAAACAGCCGTCCCATACACAATGCCAAGAGTGCGTTCTGAGTGGCTAATTTTTTCCATCAATCTATCCCAACAACCTTGTGTGGTGACTGCATTTTCAGCTATTAAAATCCTCTACACTCTTTGCACAGGGGTATGTAGGATTCCTTAGCTCCCTCAAGAATCCGGTCTGTGGAATCTGTGATTCTGTGAGTCCTGATGGCATCAGCGCCGCACTTATCGCAGCAAGCCTTACATCGAATAATTTTGTCTGACTCGGATACAGCCCGTATTGATGTTTCAAATGACTCACCAAGATAGTCTTGGTCCAACCCAGCCAGAAACACTCTATTTTTTGTTGATAGTTTACGAATCAGAGGAATCAGCACTGTGGTGTCTATAAATTGAATTTCGTCTATGCCCACGGTGGTGTTATTTAACAAGTGGGCATTATCTACCAGCCATTCCAACGATACCAAAATCACTTTGTCGCTTACCGGAGTGCCAGAATGCGTAACTGAATCACCACCATGTCTAGTGTCTTTAGTAGTGAGGTACACACTTCTTTTACCAAAGCAGTCTCTGTTTAATTTTGTGTGGAGTGTATCTGTTTTACCAGCAAACATACACCCAATGATTAAAGTTACCATTTGTCACCTATTTGTGTTTGTGGCCATAACCACAATACAAATAGGCTAGTGTTTATCGCGGTTATCCTGGATTTCGCGCACTTCCAATTCCCCATCAAATATTTTGCGAATTCTCATCCCGTGTTCTTTACGGGCATTTACTCTCGCTACAAAGTCCTTGAAATCTGTGGCATTCCCAGGTCTGAATGGTGCCTTGGGGTCTAAAAGCGACATGACCACCTTAGCACCCATGCCGCCTAAATTAGGTGGCAAACGCATTACATCAAGGGCTTGGTCAGCGATCTCTTTGTCCGTATATACATCGTGGGCCGACAGCACTCCGTTGTGTATGACCCCCACCCCGTCGATTTCGATGCCAAATTCGATGCCACCTTCTATCTCAAATCTAAATATGTACTTCAAGCAGCTGTACCCTTCTCATTGCAAAAATTAAGGTATGGTTGCCATACTTCTGGTATGGTGGGGAACGGAGACATCATTCTAATTTGTTCCACAAAACTTGGTTCTCGCGGTTTACGCTTAAGCACCATTCCTGATTCTTCCAGTGTCAAACATCCCTTCATCTGGTTACAAGCGAAACACGCAGTAATGCAATTCACCCAGACTGTTTTGCCACCTTTACATAGAGGTACTACATGGTCCATAGTCAAACTGGAAAATGGCATCACACCAGATGAAAGTATTTTAGTTTTGCACCCCATGTACTGACACATGTACCCGTCACGGGCAAGTACATTTTTACGGTTAGGGTGACTTCTGCGCTTCTTATTTCTACGGCCGCGCGATAACACAACCGCTGGGATCTGGATGGCCATATGTAAAGACCGTACCTCACGGTCGTAAGAACTGAGAACTGTAACCCGATTCTGAAACAGCTTAGTAATTGCTGCTTGCCACGGTATTATGTTGATAGGCATGAAATCCACACCTAGTACTAGTGTGTGCATTGTAGTTGCAATTCGGTGGCTGTTCTATGGTAGTTTATCACTTAAGAGGTAACTAAGTCACATGTCAAACAATACAAACGTGAGCCTATCAATTGTTTTACCAGACGCAGTATCCGGTCAATCGGGTGATTCGAGGCCACATGTCACTTTGTTGTACATCGGTAGTGTGCCTACCGAGAGGCTAAACGAGCTTACGGACATCTGCCAAAACAAAATATCCGAAGTAGGTGGGTCGGTAACCCTGCAGACCGAACAAGTAGAATACATCAACGACCCGCACAATAATAGAACGATAGTGTGGCAGTCTATTACTTCCAGTTATGATTTCTCACCGCTCAGAACGAATTTAGTGTATGATTTACTCATTGCTGGTTTCAGCGTAATGGACAAATCCCCCCTGGCGTATCATCCACACATGTTCGTAACGTATCTGGAAGGGTTGAATTCAAGACTGGACTCCAGTTATGTGTTACCAGCGTTTAGATGGACCATCAACAATGTGCAATTGTGGTATGGGGATACTCTAGTCGACTTAGCAATAAACAAAAGCGCAAAAAACAAAGCGGTACATGTTGCCTTAAAGCACATATCAGAAAAGACCAAAGAGATGCGATCATCCGCTCAAAGCCCGAGTAATCTGGGCTTTCAAGAATTTGTGGTATTTTGGGAAAAGGCAAGTCCCACACAAATAGCTGAGATGGAAAAATTTCTAAAAAATGACAATTTTAATGGGGCCTGGAGCCTGCTGCAAGAAGTTAGCGGGATGCCACTTGACCCTATTTCTCAGCCGCAGAGTGAATCAGCCAGGACACTAAACTAATAGCCAAAGGCACAGACTCCCGTTCCATACTTATACCCATCTCTTTAGACTCGATTATCCAACCGTTGTCAGACCTCAGTATAGACAACTGATACTTCTCTACCAGTTCCCATGCGACCGAGATATCGGATGAATAAGGCGGGGGCCACGAGTTGTTAATGTTCAAAATGCAATCGGGTGAACAGCCATCAACCATGCTGTGTACTACATGCACACCACCTGGGTATGGGGAGAGCAAGTATGAGGTGCAAGGTTTTTTGTTGAAAAGACTGGAAGCTATTTTGCGGTCTAGGGATAGCAGTTGTTCAGATCTGTCCATTCACAATTTTACAAGTCATCGTCATAGTATGAGAAGATGTCCGTCCCAAAGTACCTAGTGTTTTGGCGGTCTTTGGGGGTAATCACCCAGTCAGGTGTTGTGTATTCCTTGACAGGTTCAAACTGATAAGCGGCGTACTCTGCCCACATCTGTTTAAATGCCTGCAAATTTCTTGCAGAGTCCCTAAATCCACCCCTGAAGTCTGTAAGAGCTATCTCTTTACAGGGGTTTTGGTCCACCGACTTAAACAGGGTGTCAGTCACTTGTTTCTGCATGGCGCGCATAGCACTAGCAGTAATAGGTTCCCCAATGAAACCTTTCAGACTGTCCCTGACCATAGTGTTAATTTTTTCCGTGATTCTTTCTTGCACGTCAGGACGCCAGTGTTGATCCAGTACATCAGCTATTTCGTTGGCCAGTTTACTAGAGTCGTAAACAGCATACACAACATCCAACCGGTCAGTGACAATTGTCACTGTAGGGGTACCAACACTACGGACATCCATACGCAAAGGAAGAGTCTTACCATACCCCTTTACAGTGGTGATACCCCTATAGTGGTGGACCCTCTCCCATCCTTTTTTGAGGAGACATTCAAACAGTTCCTCCTCAAATCGGGCTAAGCTGCGGGGGGTTAGCCACCTTTCTATGTCGTGTGCAAATAGCTGCCTGCCATACTCAGTGTTGGGGTAATCGACTGTTATCCTGTCAATTGTTGTACTGAGTTTTGAGATTGTAATAGTATCGTACTGTGTAATGTAAGGCCCTGAAAGAGATTGATGCAGGGGCTTGGTCAAAGTAATGGTGCGACCACGATCATTAGTCACACTGACACGGGGATTAAGCCTGACTACATAATCTAAAGAGATCCACGTGAGATCCGATTCCATAGTTATTCCATCCCAGTCATTTTGTAAACCCGCCAGCGATTCTGATCCTGTGACAGTACTCTCATTGTACAGGCCTAGAGTCACCTATCTGGCTAGCTGTTTAAGTATCTAGCAGTGAAAGCGTCTACGATGCGGCACTCAGGGCAGGTACCAACCTTGTCACGCTCATGGTCGTGTATGGGTGGGCGTTGACCTCTACCCAAATCGTGTGCTTTACCGTCCTCAGTCCTTACAAAGGTAGAGTATTGACCGCACTCTCCGTCGTTTACAAATGGTAGTGGTTCTAACTTGGCTCTTGCCATCAGTGTGACGTCCTGCAGTCTCTGGAAAGAGGAATTGTTTGAAAAGAGGCCCCAGTAAAGCAGCCTCTTTCAATCTTTCCCTGAAGTATTCGTCCATTAAACGACCCCGTCCCAGTTCTCTACAATCAGCGGAAGGATGTCTCCACTTTTCCCAATCAGAGGAATGTCGATTGCGGGCCCCATAGCCGAATCGGTGTTTACACAGATCGTGGTGGCGCCATGGGCTTTAGCTACACTGGCGATCTGATTGGCTGGAAACACATTTCCAGATGTACCGACAATCAGAATGGTATGTTTAGGAGTAATCGACGAAAGAACACGGAAAAAGCCATCATGCACTTCTTCACCAAACCACACCACACCTGGACCTGTCAGAGACCCACAGGCTACACATTTAGGCACGGTGGTACCAGACAGTGCCTCATCCTTAGAAACACATCCACACGTCCTGCACTTGGTGGTCCAAATGGAGCCGTGCATTTCAATCGGGTAGGCGTACCCCGCTCGTTGGTGCAATCCGTCCACATTTTGTGTGAGTAGTGTGAACTCGTCTGTGTGACGAAGGGCCATTTCTGTCAAAGAGTGGTGGCCAGGGTTGGGCTGAGCCTGGGCGATGAGTCGCCTACGCCAGTAATACCAGTCCCAGACCAACTGAGGATTCTTCTCAAATGCTTCAGGTGTGGCAAGGTCTTCAGGTTTGTAACCTTGCCACAGAGAGTCTGGTGACCCACGGAAGGTGGGAATACCACTCTCAGCTGAGACTCCAGCACCAGTAGAGATAATGACAGGACCGGACTTGAGGGCCTTGACGGCATCATTGATTAGATTAGAGTTCAAAGTTTATGCCCATTTTCTATAACTGTTAAGGGATGGGTCGTTCTAGTCTCCAACCTACAAGTTCGGGCCAGCAATGGCAGCACATCAACCGTTCCCCACAAGTGTCGCAGTAATACCCACCATCCGTGACCTTGCGGATAGGAGACAAGAGCGGGGTCGTCTTCACCGGAGTAGGGAGCTTCATGCCGCAGTAGGGGCAGAAAGAGACAGGTACGGAGTGCCAATCAATCCGCGTTCCCTTCTCGTCGATGGTGAAGATGCCATAGTAAGAGTCCGCATCGTGGATGAACCACTGAGGCACAACCCCCGCGCTATCCCCTGTCTCTCGGTCGGGTGCTTGATACAGAACCACGGTCATCCTAGTCCGAGCCGGCTCGCAGCACGAAGGCGTGACGGCGTACCGATTAGGACTGCGGCGAATGTGTTCCACAACTAGTGTCCTACTGGTTGAGGTCGATAGAGAGAAGGAAGGAGGCTGCACTGGAGATGTCAACCTTGATCACTCGCTGAGCGACAAGGCCCGTGTGCCTGCCCACAGGCTTAAAAGTGAGGCGAGTGCGATCCTTGTTGAGTCGATACGGGATGCTGGCGATACCCTGAGAGGCAGCGAAAATGCGGACCTCCGAATCGCTGTTGTGGTACTCCAAAAAGACTGCGTCACCAGGGGCAACATTCAGCTTGGCCACAGCCAGATTGGAAACAGAGATGGTTCCGTCATTGTTCACCCGCGCTTCATCCTCGGCAAGAGGCGGAGCCCGGTGCTTGACCGGAGCCGGTGCGGGCTGGGCAGACGCCACCGTAGAAGTGGTGACAGGGGCATTCGGGTCCTGGTACAACGGAACATCCACCTCAAAGGGGTGCATACCCGCCGCATTGAGGTCGGGCCCATACACAAAGACCAGATGTCCATCACCCGTGTATCGGTCCACCTGGACCACAGCGCCCACGGAGGGGTACACGGGCATGGTTCCGCTGGTGTATGCATCCCGAAGGTAATGCCCGACACCACGAGCGGAGAACACCACGGAAGGCTCCCTGGTTCGGATCAAACGAGCAATCTCACCCGACGAGAAGGGGTGCTCTGCCTGGATCAGCGCTTGGACCAACTGGTCCACCGTCTGGCGCCAAGGGAGAGAGGAGTCAATGGCAAAAGGGAAGGAATCGAGGCTCATAATGAATACATCTCCTGGGTTGTTGTACCCTTTTTCACCCAGGTTCGATTCTTGTTAATTGCTATTTCAGAGATGTTGCAGACGCGGGAGCAGACGGGGCCATGAAAACATCGGGTCGAATCAAGGCCATGGAATCGTTGTCTGTGGTTTTATCTGAAAGTCCACGTTTTTTGATCAGAACATCAAGTTTGGCATTCAAGTCTTTGACTGGGTAACCAAGTTCTTGCTGTACCTGCTCCCGGAATTTCTGTACCTGCTCTGCAGTAATAGTCTTTTCTGGCTCATTCTGTCCAAGACTAGTGGCTGCAAACAACAGTAACACAACTAAAAGTAATTTTTTCATGTTATTGGCCTGTAAGCTTATCAAGTTTCTTTAATGCTTGTTCTATGTCCTTCTTTACACCAGCGAATTCCAGTCTCAATGAGACCAACTGGTCTGAGGTGGTTTTAGAAGCAGCTACCTGTTCTTTTAGTTGGTCCAGTTCTACTTTTATAACAGCATTGTTGGTGTTTACGTTCATTACCCAAACAATGACTGGTATCAAAATGAGGATAATGCCATCTTTTATGTATGGCCAAACCTTCTTAATAGATTCCATTTATACCCCCAACTGTGTAAAATGACTTTAACACAAAGGAGATACCGATGCACGATTTAGAATTTGCAACTGTCACCCGATTTGAAACACCAATAAGTGTGCGGCCTGAGGCAGAGCAATTTGATGCAAACAAACGGAGACACCTTGAGTGTGATGTAATACATAAGGTGATCCTCACTGTTCAGAGTGTTCTCAAACAAAACCCCGGGTACTCCTTAAAAATAACAGATGACCCACACAGACGCGAGTTTAATTTTATGGTGGGAAAGTGGGTGTGGCCTGTAAGACTAACAGACCTCAAAGGTAGTAGGTACAGTACCTATTTTGCATCACTCAAAGGCAGGTTTGAATTAGAAGATAAAATAAACGAGAGACTCCCTCTGTTGTAATTTATGTAGTAGCCCTGGGGTCTACAGGGCCAGTCACTTTTTCTACTGCAATACCGTTCTTTTCTAAGTATTCCAAACCATTCTCGCCAACATAACCGCCATCAATAACAATCACCTTGGTTATACCGGCATGGTGTATCAACTTGGAGCACAGGGAGCAGGGCTCTCCCGTAATTATAATCCATGCACCATCCGTTTTTACCCCAGAAGCAGCGCAATTACAGATAACATTCATCTCAGCGTGGTGACAGCCTTTTTCCATGTGAGTGCCTGAAACTACGCCTGGATGTTTGGCGAGCATCGTCTCAATCCAGGCCTCAGCTTTTTGCTCAACTGTAATAAGTTTTTGAGAAGAGCGACTTATATACTCAGCCATCTCTTCCACGGATAGCCGTCTGAGGGGGTCGTCAGTCAGATTGACTTCAGGCAGCTGAGACAGAATTGTCTCAAGTTGTGGGTTGTACGGAATTTCGTGGGCTAAAACACCATTAATGGTGATCGCCACCCGATGTTCATCAACTGGGTGAGAGCCCCCAATTGCTCCCGGTGTCCCACCCACCCACTGAGTGCGACGCACCTTCTTGTACTCAAAGTCTGTTCTTTTTAGACCGTTTCGCTCACAGAAATGGCCGCCACACAACTCGCCGCCACCCCTGGCAGCCCCATTGTAACCATCCATCAGTACGACATTCCTCACAGGGTCTAAAAGAAGAGCCCCAAATTTCCTCCTAGGGCAATTCGATGCTCTACTGAGAATCAAACACTGTTCGATTCGAATATCAAGGTGCTTTTGCTTCAAGGTGTATTACCCTCGGTCCACGTTAGGTGTACAGTCTAATTCTACATGATCTGTTCTTGACATTTTATAAGACAAGAGAATCACACTCGCATAGGGGCTAAACAAATGAATCTGTCTGCAAAACTGAGGTCGGTTGTAATTAACAAAATATCTTACGCCGGGAAATTACTAACTTGGTTCAAATTAGACTCAACAATCAGTTACAGTATTGTATCTATTGGCGGAAATGTTGAAGAACCAGAATGGGACAGCAACATTTTGATTGACTACAAAGAGAGAAAGTATCGTTTGGTTGGTAAAAATGGAAAAACATTAGTTTACTATGATGAGTTGGACACTACTCGCAAAATGAATGGAGTAGAGGTTAAAAACACTCTCCCTGGTTCGCCACACGAGATCGTTAGGACTGTGTGGTGGAAATACTTAGAAGAGATAGCCGGGAAAGAGGTAGCAAAACAATTCGTATTTCAAGAATCAAACCACAACGGCAAACTTTGGGTTTGGGATGGCCAGGGCGGGCTAAAAGAGGGGTGAGGCTACAACAGCGACCTTAGTCCATCCGACAACATCCAGGGTTGAAATGACTTGACCCTGTTCCAGTATGACTTGAATTGGGACAGGGACATTACAGTTGACGTCCCTATACCGAATTGTGCACCCGTCAGGTCTATTACCTGCGCCCCTACTTTAACTACCACGTGGCAAAAGTATTTCTGATGCGATGGGGTCGTGCCTAAAAAACCAAGTAAATTTTTAGAGGCATTTTTGCCCAGAGGCGGTTTCAACCCTATCCCTTGTATTAAGGAAGATTCTACGCCCCTACTCTTAAGAAAGTAGTGTAAGTCGCTGGATACTCCATCACACTTGCCGCTTACGCTTTCAGGCGAGTTGATGTCCATGTCAGGTACTATTAGCTCTAAGAATTCTTCAATGAGTTTGTTGAGATTTTGTGCCATAACACAGCATCCCGGATTAAAAGATGCTCAAGTTCCAGGCTTAGCTAGGTCATCATCGGGCCAGGACCTATTTGAATTTTTGTCCACCAGACCTGTCATACCTTGGGCAGGGTCGTCCACTCCAAGCTGATGTAATAACACCAACGAGTTCCACATAATATCATATATTTCGGCTATTGTTTTACTTTTGGCATTAGACTGAGCCAGTGGGCCATAACACCCGTCCATTTCCAGAGCATGTCGGGACAGTTCTCCTACTTCTGAATACAGAAACTTGATGCGCTGATCTAGAGTAGTAGAGCGTTGCCTAGCGTTCATTCCAGACAAAATCAAGCCCTGCAACTCATTCAGGTTTAGGTTATGGCTCATTGTAAATCCCCAGGTTACTTAAAATTACTTCTCTGTTGGAGCCTTCTAGGCCAGACAACTCTACCATTCTTGGTGTCATGGCTATAACTGACTGAGAGCCTATGTACGTGGTCCTCAGCCTAAACAGTCTAGTACCTTTAAGCCAACGTGAGGCATACTTAAGTGCCAGTCTTTCTGCACCCAGGGACAGTACAAAGTCCTGATTTTTCGGTAGATTTGACAACAACCCAAACAACTTCTCGTAGTCCATGGTGTCATATGGCTTTAAAACATCTGAGATAATGCCGGGCCATGGTGGGTCGCATACATACACAGTGTTGTCAGGATGGTGATTATGTTTCAAAACATCTATGGCAGACGCACAAAAAAGTGGTATACCCCCTAGCGATTTTCTTATTAGTTTGATGTTTTTCTTTGATGTTTTAGACTGTGTGATATCCAACAGCGTGCGGTGTAACAGTTCTGCACCATTTATAATGTGGTCCATGGTGTTGTGTATTACAGGGTTTATGTCATAGTAGGCGTGTATGCTGTGGGGGCCGCCCGAAAACACTGAGAAAAGTCTCAGAAATTCAGCGGTGCCACCACACAAGTCTACCACTGGCCTGTTTGTTTTCGACAAAAACCTTGCCACAAACTTAGCAGACCCACACCGGGGCCAACCAAACATCCTAATTCCTGGCACATCAGATGGGTGGCCAGTTGCAGTTTTGGGTTTGAAACAGGTAGTATTATATTTGGAGTGGTACTCCCTACAACGAGTACACAAAGTGGTAGAAGAAGCGTCGTCCAACTCAATGCCACAGTTCCCACAGCGCCCTTGAGCGAGTCTAACAACTCGTGCTGTCCTATCGTGCTGTTTGCATTGGTCACATTGCGTGCCACCAGTTGAGACCTTGTTTCCACACCCACCAGCACACAAATTATTAAGCTTGCGCCTAAGTATGTTCAGACCGTTGCGGATGTCTTGGCCCGATCTACCTGGAAGCAACGAAGAAAGTAGATGCGAGTATGGCTTACAATCGGCGTCAGGACCTAACAAAAACGAACGCAGTACCTCATTCTCCTGGTCGGTCCACCTCTTATAGCGACTACCGCGAGGCACCATCAAATTCCGCTTTCAAAATGGCTTCTTCTAGTTGGCCGATTGTACACCCGGCACAATGCAAATAATGGGTTTGAATGGTGTCTCCGGGTGCTCTATACTCTCCACATTCCGGACAGGATTCCGGAGGCTCAGAAGTGACCCACATTCTGTTCAGAATACTCTTAGCCACACATAGTGGGAGTGCGATGTGAGTATGGAAACAACTCTCATAAAAGTCTGTCAACAGTCTTACAAAGTGATCGGCCAAACCAGGAGGCATTCTAGATGCCATGCTCATAATAGCATCTTTAAGGGTGTGCATTTTAACGTCAATTCCCAGACATGCGGCCCTGGGGTCTGTCGTTGTCAGACGAGTCTCAGTTTTAAGGCCTTCCTGCTTCTTAAGAGTTTCGCAGGCGAAGTCGGTTAGAACTCTTATATGACACTTGGCCTTGTCATCAATACCAACACTAGCCCAGGCAAGTTGATTGTTAGCCCACGACAAAGCATCCAGTAGTTTAGTAGTAGATGTCATTCGTCCACCACAACCTGATTTTTCAGCAACTCTACCGTGTTTTTGTACGCGGTCATCAGAACCTCTGGGCCAATGTTAAACTCTCTAACCTGACCTGAACGACCCATACCTGCCATGACACAATCTGCTATAAGGTCTAGCACATCGATTAGGTTAACGTCCTCTGGCACACCGTCTGCCACCAAAAGATGGTGACGATTTACACGTCTGTGCCGGTCCCACCACCCAGTTTGCTTGAACCCGGTGAGAAAATCCTCATGGAAAGACTTGATATCCGTGAATTTATCAAAGTCATGAACTTGCATGGCTCTTAGAATCAGGCTTCTAAAAAAGCGCATAGCAAGGCCAATGTCGTTTATGTGCTGTCTGGAAGCCTCTAAAAGTTGGGCCTCCGACACCTGTGTGTAATCGCATGTACGGGTATCCGCAAAGCTACTTTTCCGAATGTGGATCTTGTCATCACTCATTTACAATTCGCTCCGATTGGGGACAAATCCGAGTACGGCACTATCAATTGTGGGTTGGTCATTCCCTATGACCCACTCCTCAAAGTTCTCTTTAGATGCCTTAAACTTACTGATAAAGTCTCCCAATTCTTTCCCGGCAAGTCCCGGTCTGAGTCCCATGATGTATCTGCCATTGAACTTGGCAGAAACTGCTTCTATGGTCTTTACCTGAGCCTCGAATTTACTTATTTTCTCTCTTAGGTTTGACCCAGGGAAGTACTTTTCCAAGTGTCCAATGGGGTCGTCTGTTTTAGCTCCCGAGTTGGGGCCAAAGTTTGACTTGACGAAGGCTACAAAGTCTATCATGCCTGTACGGGTCTTAATTCTGTTGGCTACGGGGCCGTCTTCTCTAAAGTATGGTTCAGACCGGAACCACATAGAATTGGTGGCCCAAATAAACGAGTCTCTCTGGGTTGCGAACCCCTTAGACCAAATGTCATAGTTCAAACAAAAGCATTCACATACTATTTCGAAGTTTTTAGTAAGATTAACTTCTCTCTTGAAATGGTCTCCCCATCTGAAGATGAAAGTAAGGCCGTCTCCACCCCACTTACAGTCAAATCTCTTGACCATTCTACCGATAATGTTACCCAACTCTCCGTATGACATGAAATTATACGAGGACTTGAGGTTATCGGGAGACACAATAAAGAAGTCTACCTGCAACCCACGATAGACTGTGGTATGCCCGGTGTGCAGACTATCAAACTGGGTGATGCCCAGATCGCGATGCAGGGTATCATAAAATTGTGGGTTTTTGACTAAAACATTCGAGGACAGTAGTACGTCCAAGTCTCCAAAGGTAGCTTTGTCCCCACAATACTCCGGAATTCTGTATTGACCCGGGGCTGCTTCGTCCAGGTATCGCCTCAGGTCGTCCTCTATGTCTAAGTAGGCAACACGTGCCATTCTGTCCAGCTTCCAGAAATTACCACCCATTTCAGCACTTCTCCTCGTTCATAACAGCTTTTGAAGGGGTTGGGAGCCAAGTCCACAACCAACCCTCGGGCCAGTTGTCCCCGATACCATTAGAAGCCATGGTATTTGACGGATGATTCCTCACGTCAACCCAATAAGTATTCTTAGTTTCAACATAGGCCGTAAACACTACGTCAGGAGGACACCACACAATGACAGTGGCTCGCTTACCAACCACGTGCCTAGGGTCATTGTTATACCACATTGTCTTGCTCCTGCCGCGCCCAGGCCATTTTAATTTCTTTTATTTTGTCTTGACGTTTACGATAAATGTTTGCACAATCACCTGGACGACCGTCAAACCATGATGGCTCGTCCATAGGATTTACCCAGGTGTGGTCCCAAGTAAAGTTGGGCGGAGGTGAGTCTCCAGGCTCTGTGCAGACACCACACCGCTTGCATCTCCATGTAAATGTACACCAATGAAAGCCACTATTTTTGGCCCCTGCTAAGGTGTGCGGGGTATCATCCCCCTCGTGCCACGTATGACCCTTGGTAACACACACCACTGTAGGCAGTATTTTAGTTGGGTTAGCAGACACATACTTGGGCCAAAATATGGCAATCAGCATAAGCAAAAAGATTGCCAACCCAAAAAGGGTCAAATACACAAAGACGGGAGGCATTTTGTACTCTATCAGTAAGACATTATGGTACAGTGTTACTTACACACGTATAACTGGTTAGTTAATAACTGATTTCAAATACAGCTGAGCCCCAGCGAGGAAAACTCAAAACTGGGGCTCAACACCAACTTAACAATAACTGATTTTATGTGTTAGAAGACATAACAGTCATGCCGCAAGCTTCTTGAAGAGCACTGCGAGCAGTCCAGTCCCCACCGTCTGCGTCGTTGGGGTCGTCCATAGGGAAAGTTGAGACATAATAATTACTGGGACCGTCGCTTGCTCCACAAAATACTGCAACCTTACCCTCGGGGCTTTTTAGCACAACAGCGTGACGCGGAGACTTTAAAAGGTACTTTAAAGCTGCGTCAAAAGACCAAGCCACAAACTTGGTTGGGGTTCCCATGTCGTGGTCGTTGGTTAAACACATAGAGCCGTCAATTTTACTACCAGCGGCAGAACGAAGTTGAGCAGAAAGTTTCTTGAAAGACATCTTTGGTTGTCCTCAGGTTGGCTGTAATCACAAAGGCCTATAAAACAATGACCAAGTGGGACCAGTGATCAGTGCTATTTAGTTCACAAACTTTTTCTTGTCTGTGTCATATTTGTATGTCTTAACCACATTATAGCTCTTGCCTTTTACCATAGCCATGGGCTGACCAGAAGGGTACTCTGATTCTCCAGGTTCTGCCCCATCTTCGTGCGGTTCTCCTGTGGCCCCCAGGTCAATGGCTTTGGAGTGGGGGTAAATGTCAGAAGTGGGAAGTACCTCAAAAATGGTATACTTTTCCTCGTCTGCGTCATAACCAGCCACGTCAGCTGCATCATCCAGGGTACTGAGCAGGGTAGTCCACCCGCTCACCTTGTACTCAGTCTTCGGCTCGTCCCCATCCTTGTCAAGGACAATGAACCAAGACCTGTAGTCTGCGGCGGCTTCACGGAGTTGGACAGAGAGTTTATTCATTTTACTAACTCCTATTTTTGCCAATAAAACATATTAAGGGGGTATTGTCTAGTGACTCTTTGATAGTTTATCAGTCATTGCAATTAGTCCTCCGACTCGCTGATGACTGACAATACCCACTCTCGAAACTCATCAGCATCACTGACATCGAGGCTGTGGACTAGACCGGTGACGTTAAAGTCTCGTTTGACGGTAGTAGTAGCGATCCTCTGGTACCCCGCACTTTTTTCAAAGATGTCCTCGAATGCCTGAGTGGCAGCTTGTTTCTTGTTTTTAAAACCTCGAATCGGATGCAAGAATAACGCAGCAAGCTGGTCATTTACCAAACGCTTTGCCTCGTTATCCCAGTGGGTGACCCACTCAGTAAGGCCATTTTTACGGGCCAGTTTAGCTTTATAGAATTCTCTGATAGCACCTGAGATGTACTCGTGGGCTCTGTCGATGAAGTCGCGACGGGAGAAAGCCATTGCATAGCGAAGTTGGTCTGAGAGTTTATCGGTCATTTTCGGACCCTCAGGTCATGATTAGCCTCAATGGCCAAACTGACCCAGTTTTTAAAGTCTTGGGCGTCTTGCTCGTCTAGGCCTGTCTGGAGACCCTGAACTTTAAAATCCTTCTTTACATCATTAGTGGCGACAGTTTGGTACCCATTGCTGCCAACCATGATATCACTAAGCGCCTGCAAAGCCGCAGACTTCGTGTCTTTAAATCCACGGATGGGGTGCAGAAATAGCAGAACAAGTTGTCTGTCAATCAACCGCTTAGACTCGTTATCCCAGTGTACAACCCACTTAGTAAAACCATTTTTCTTAGCGAGCTTAACCTTATAAAACTCTATGATGGCACCAGCAATGTACTCGTGGGCTCTGTCTATAAAATCTCTCCGGGAGAAAGCCATGGCAAAACGGAGTTGATCTGAGAGTTTATCGGTCATTTATAATAGTCCCTCGGAGTTATTTACCATAAGTTTATAGCGGGTCAATTACGACAGGTAGGCCAGGACCTCGTAGTTGTCCCGCTCTTTGATGTAGTGCCAGGACATGGCAAGCATCGAGTTGCCAATGGGGTCCGGAGAGAAAAGGGTCAGTAGTTTTAAAGGCGAGATGGAAAGAGCGGGTGCCGGACTCTTCACGAAAAGGTCCGCAGAGGTGATGTCGTCCAATTCTATGGAGACTTGGGTGCCATCACTCAGGGTGTAGGGCTTTTCAAGGATGCCATTGATGATGTTAATGGCCCTGCCTATAGTAGGGAAACGACCTTTGCCGTCCAATCCGGCCTTCTCGGCCCGATTGGCAAACTCCGTCTTGATCCGAGGAGTGATTTTATTTCTGAATATGTTTTTGAGTTTGGTAGAGAGTTTTTGCATAACATCAAAACCAAATTAAAAGGCTATTCTTTTATGTCTTCTGGGTCTACACAGACACACTGGTAAGACATGATTTGGCGGGCGAATACACCCTGCTTGGGTGCACACTTGCGGTCACAGTCGATGCTGGATGAGACTGTATACACCCCAACCCCAAGTGCGAATAGTACGGCTACAATCACGACCACAATTGAAACAATGTGGTCATCTGTGTCTTGCAGGGTTCTGTTAGGTCTATGTGCCATTTTCTCCTCACTTGTGAGTGATAGTGACAGTCCCGCCGAGGTCTTGTACAAAGGACTCGAACGAGTCGCCCCGCTGCACATTTGGGCCAGGACCTGTACCGTGAGACGGGTTGCCGCTTTTACTCGTGGCCCAGGCCAGGAAAAACAAGCCCCCAACAACCACTGAACTCCAAAGGATAACACTTCCCCAAGAAGGCGGGGTGCTGTCATCCCCGCCCCCGCCTTTGTGACAGGTCTCGTTGTCTGAGATGTAACTATCCCCACATGGCTTGGCGCCGGCCGCATTGGGCAAGATGAGGGCAGTGACCAGGGTTATTGTCAGGATGGTATTCAGGGTGTTCATTTGGCCACCTTGTGGTTGTTCTCCTGACAATAACCCGATGTGGTACAGTACAGCCCTTTCTTGCACTCCGAGTTGCTGGCACACACAGAACCAAGACGTCCCTTGGTCTTGGGCACTTTGCGGGCGGGGGCCGGGAGGTAGTATCCACCACCCTTGTGACAGACCTTGTTGTCCGCGATGTACCCGCGACCGCAGGGCTTGGCCTGAACGGCGCTGGGGGCAATGAGGGACGCGATCAGAAGGAATTTGAGGAAGGTGTTCATGGGATCAGTCCTTCGGTTCCCGCAGGCAGACGCCTGGGTCTGAGCAATACAGCCCATGGGCGCAGGAATTCTTCTCCACACATCTGTCCAGATACCAAGACAAACGACAGGTGCCAGAAAAAGAACACCTCTGGTTGTCGTCACAATCCCAATGGTTGAAGCAATCCTCTCCCAGACGGGAGCACCCACAGGCCAGGATGAAGGTGAGGATTAGGAGGGTATTCATGTTCAGCGGCAGTCTTTGTAAATGTAGATGACCTTTGGTGCATTCTCGGAATTGTCCTGGCAGAACCCCGAAGATGTGCAATACAGCCCGACGAAGCAGCCTGCACCACTCGTACACGTGGTGCCTCGACCACAGCCCGTAGCAAAAAGAAAGGTCATGGCGAGTTTCAGGAGGGTGTTCATTTGACCAGTCCTCCCGTATTGCCGTCTGCGAACCTACCCTTGGCAATGGCGACAAAGGCGTCATGCCTCTCACTCCAGGTCAGCTCAGCCCCAGAAGCCAACCCGAGTGATTTGATATGGGTATCCAGGGCCGCACTCGTGGTGAGATCACCATAACACGCTCGGACCTCCCCCTCATTCATTATGGCGAATTCACTAGCCTGCGCCTTGAGTCGTTCCTTGCAGTGATCTTTCCTATAGCGATGAAAGTAGGTAGCGCCCGAAAGCACGGCAACCACGGACAAGATGGTCAGAAGCCATTTTGAATAAGTGCTCATGGCATCAGTCCTTGCACGCAATGGCGGCGATCAGGATACCGAATGGTCCCAGGAAGAAACCGAGGATTGCTCCAAGGGCCTTCTTGCGGGTTCCCGCCATGGCATAGCCGAGGGCAGAGCAGACGAGCAGGATAACGATGATGACCATAGTATATACTCCAGTTGGTTAGGGCTTACAACTTATTCGTCACAAGAGGGGTAGGGTCAATCGAGACTTGTCAAGACTGAAGTTTGCTTTTCTAGACACTCTTGATGAGAAGTAAATAAGCGAACTTCTGTGCGTTCTGGTCGAATGTCACAATTTCGTCGTGGACAAAACCGCCTTGGTTCTTGGCACCACAAGCAAAGATAAAGTCGTTGTTCGGGAAGTCGTTGGGGCGGTGTTTATCCCAACAAGCTGAGAAATGGACATCAGCCTTACCCAAAGCCACTTCTTGAAGAAACATGTATGCCGCGGCATTCCCGCCACCATAAGCGGCTCCAGACATGCCGGTATAGTTCATGCTCTTGAGCGCACCATTAGTACCATCAGTGGGGTAAGGACCAACCGTTTTAACTCCAGCAACGAGGAAGTTAGGGGCGTGGTAGATCCCTTTTCCAAAGGCTTTGCCAGTTTGACTCACACCCCGCGGCAAATTCTCAGGCATCAAAAGACCCTGCTTGGATATCCCGATAGTGTTTTCGGCTTTCGTACCATGCCATGCCATGATTTTGCCAACTGCTCCAGGCTTTCGGGCTACCTTGTCGGCGTAGGCACTAAAAGTGGACTCCGTTCCGTTTCTGCAGTATTTGAAAACGTTAGCCACTCGCAGAGTGGATCGACCATTACGAAACCAGTTTGAGTTCTTCTGACTCTGGCCAGTGCTAAAGATCTCGACCACCCTGCGGAATTCGGGACTTGCTGGGTCCAAGTGCTCGATGGCACAATTCAACCCGTCGTACCAGACTGCCTCTTTGTCAGAGGAGGCAGTCTGTGCTCCTGCTGCCTGAAAGACTGCTTGCGTCAGATGCGCGTCTCTCAACAGTTGTAGGAATTCACGCTGAGCCTGGAGGCGCTCATAACTTGAGATGACCAGTCGATGAAGATTCTCACGACCACGCATTTCTCGCCCAATTTCCCTTGGAACATTGGACATAAATCGATTGGTCAGGTCGATCACTTTCGGACTGGGAGTGCCGTCTTTGGCGAGAGGGAAAGTGGTGGCTTTGTTGTTGGTGGACTCTCGACCGAATTCAGCTTCAAGAGCGAGTCCGATTTCATCCAAGATCGACCCACCAATGTCCAGTTGGCTATCGGAGAGGTTTCCGATGGGATTGCTAGCTGTAGCACCCGCCTGAGATGACAAACCGGCTCGAACTACTGTAGATGTAGCTCCATAAATCGTGGAGAGAAGCTTACCCACCTCAGGGTGGAAAATACGCTTGGGGGCTGGAGCAGCTGCAATGCCAGGAGCCACAGCCGCTACGATGCCCTTCGCTGCCTGCTTGGCGGCCTCTTCAGCATCATCCCGTACCTGAAGGCGGGTGTAACCCTTCTTTTCCTTCTCGGCCACTTTCGAATTGAGAATCTTGATGGCCTCAGCAAGTGAAATCCCCCTCTTGCTACCTTTGTCTGACCCAGGCTCTCCTGTAGGGCCCCACTTACACTCGAAGTCTGCAGTACCATTTCCGTGATCAACCACGTGGCCCTTCCAGAACTTATTGGAGCCAAGTGTTACACAGCCGGTCTTGTCGCCAGTCAGATCAGTGAAGTTGAGGACGACATTGTGCGCAATAGTTCCCACTTGAGACACTCCACACTACTAGTTATGGAGTACTTCCCATTATAAGTCGGACTGTCAATCGTTATATTTATTATCTGCTGCACGCATTTGGTTCATAACCTTATTAGCCCAGGACCTGCCCGGGTCTCCACCCCAAAGAAGCCACGCGACATAACCCCTGTCGTTCCAAGGGGTTTCTTTGTTTTCAGGCTCTATGGTTGCGTTCTTCTCATGACGTGAAAAGAAAGATACCATCTGGCGTATAACTTCTGGTGATACGCGGTCTCTGTTCTTTAAGTTTATGGCCCTTTGTACTCCGGACCCCAGACCATGCTTAGCAGCTTCTGCAGGAGTTAAGCCTCCTTTATTTGAGGGAGAGGCTCTTCTCCTGTATTCAAGCCCTTTGGCGGCGGCATCTGCTACCGACATAGGAGGCTTGAAGTCAATGTGCATGTATTTTTTAGGAACACTAGACTCACCACCAAGCACTGACTTCAGTAAAAGTACAGACAACTTTTCCATGCTCGTACATCTCCATTGCTTCTTGTGTGTACGAACACCAATAAAGAGCTATTTCAAATACAGCTGAGCCCCAGTGAGGAAAACTCAAAACTGGGGCTCAGTTACAGGGTTGCGTTACTTGTCACACACCACTTTTTATGTAGGCGTCTTGGCTTTCAAATATTTTCTCTGGAGATGGGATCAAATGATACCCCTCTTCTTGAGATATAGTTTTGTATGTGCTCTCAAGCATCAAACGCAGAGTCTCGGTCGTTTCGTTTATCAGCTATACCACATCTTCATTGTCGTAGTCAGATAACAAATCAAGACGGTCTGCTACTTCTATGGTGTAAATAGGAGGGCCATCTTTCCATGATTTTTCTATACCCCTAAAGTCCCCAGCTATACCATACCATGTATCTCGGTCTCGCAGGTCTACCCTTATGTCCCCCATGTCTATTGTTTCGGCTATATCATAAAACTTTAGAGCGGATCGGAGTTGAGCAGAAAGTTTCTTGAATGACATCTTTGGTTGCCCTCAGGTTGGTACAGGTACCAAGTCATAAAAAGTAACCAAAATCTTTAGTCAGCTGACTTTTCAGCGAAACTAAATGTCACTTTCCACTTACTACCAAAAGGAGTAAATAAGTCAGCGGTCTCCTGGCGAGTAATCCCAAGCTGGACAGAACCGCATCGGGGATTTGCAGAGGAGTATTGCCATGGAAGAGCTAAAGTAATTTTAGTGTTGTTCCATCCAGCTTGCCGCTCAGTCCCTGTTATGGTCCAAGCCTGTGGGCATTCTTCACCAGTACATTTTTCCATGTCAATATAATAAAAATCACCAGCTTTTAAATCGGCTGGGCACTCGGTGTAGTTCAGTTCAGCCTCGCCGGATGGTGTCTCCAGGCTGAATAGTTTGTTTTCCTCATCCGGTCCTTGTTTACTATTGCGGTAAACAGGGCGAAACGTTGCTGTTGTATGACCATCATAATGCTGGGTCAAGGCCATGCACCGGTATTTTGCGCGAACCATTGCCATGGGTAATCTCCAGTCAGTTATGTTACAACTTGGACGAGATTACCGCGCTGTTGGCCCAGGTCGCGGAAGCACTGGTATTTTCAGTATTTATAAAAGGGTTAGTCTTCAGTGGGCTCGTCTGGCAACCCGTACACTATTCTCCACACGTTAGCCATTGCCTGCTGTCTAGCAAGTCTGTATTTGTCTGATGGTTGTTCCACAAGTTTGTCTGGCATGCCATAAGGGAGGCCTTCGGCAAAATTCATGAACTTGGCCTCAGCACGAAGTGCTTTTACTTCTTCAGATTGACCATACAGCTGACCGAATAGAATATCCTTCATCTGGCGACGCTGTTCTGGGGTGACTTCTTCGATTGGGATTCCAAAGTGCTTAGCGGCTTCTACAAAATAAAGGTCTTGAGTGCGGTCTTTGAGATTTCCAACTGGGAGGCCCATGTGTAACCGTCGCATCAGATTTTCGTCAGCCATGATTGTGTTCAGCCTGAGCCAAGTTTTGCGGTCTGTTGATTCGAACCCAGGAAGGGCTACAACCTCGTCTCGTTTGAACCCAGACACTGTTTATGGCCTGTTTCCAAGTAGTAGTGCCCGGCTCTCTGGAGTCTGTAAAAAGTTCCGATCAGTTTGAGACAGACTTGTAACTGTAGTAACAACGTGTGTATGGAGGGTGTGCCAAACATCGTTACTATCAACAAAACCAAGCTTACCAAACATGGGATCGTCAAATACCAAACTTCCCACTTTCTTCATTGCACCGACCCAGGCCTCAACTGTTAGGTATGGCACTTCTAAGTATTCTGTAACAGGGGCTGCGGCATTTACACTGGGCTGACAAGCACGAACTGTATATTCTACATTAAATTTTGTGACAGACATTGTAATTAGTCCATTTCCAAGTGCTTGAACCGTTTAGATACGGGCGGTTTCTCCCCAAAAACTAGTGGGAAAGCCATGCGGATAGAATCTTCACTTACAATTCTGTCAACATCGCTGTTCAGTGTCTTCAGGTAAGTTCTTAGAGTGGATTCAGCAACGGGGCTGTATGGGATTTTAGTGGTCTTGCTGTAATAGCCGTTCGGCTGGTTTTTATACCTTATCGAGATTAGTGGGTGGGTGCCCACGTCTACAACATGGAGGTCAAATCTAAAAGTCTTAAGGTCATTTACAAACACAATCCAAATCTCTTTGTGCCACACAAACTTATGGGCTTGGGTCTTGTCCCACCCGTCAAGTTGGTCGCATAGCTTATGCATGGTTTCAGCAGTGAGTATGTTTTCTAGGTCCGCCGGGTCAGGAAAAGCAAAGAACTTCCACGTGGACTTCTCGTAGTATACAGGTACAGTCTTGGCGGACCACAGCACCTTACGATGCTCTATTAATTTAGCCTTAGAAGGTTCGTACTCACCAACCTTTTTAGTAGACATTAAAATATTCCTGGTGTAGAGAATGACACCCTAAATTCCTTATGTACGTTCACAGACAAGCCTGCCATGGGTACAGTACTCTCACCCAGTATCAGCTTACTGTTACCGGGGCACAGAAGCAATTGCCAGCCACCTGAAAGTGGCTTTTGGAATCCGGAAATAAACCCACTTTCGTTGGTAGTCCACTGCACTTGAGGTAGGTCGTTTATTTCAGACATAAAATCACCCGGAAGAAACCGGTCGATGATTATAGTGTCTCGATCTGCCCAGGCAAAGCCGTACCCGTGACTAATCCCGTCTGACACGAACATACTCAGATGTTCAAGTGCCATAGGCTTGACAATTATTCTATAGATCAGGTCCTGACTTACTGGCGTTTGCAACATTTTTAGGGCGTCGCCCCAAGTCAGTCTTTTTGCTTCTATTTCTTTTAGTACAAACCTCAAATGGCTAGTTAAGCAAGTCGTAAATCCCAATCCAGTTAGGTACTCGTTTACTACCTCAGAACCGGCAAGCCCATTACTACCCACCAAAGAGGCGAGTGCAGCGAGTTTGCCGACTGGACTATCATGGGCATTGATCGGGATCTTTGCCAAGTACTCTTGTTCGTTTAGTTGTTCAACAACTACTCCGCCAAGAGACTTAATTATAACCCTAGTGGTGGGGTATTCAGTATCTGCTGACATGTATTTCACACTCCGGGGTATTTCAATCCGGAGTACATACAGTTAAGTAGGCTTCTTAGAGAAAGTTATAACCGACCCAGAGGTAACCACAATAGGCTTGGAAGTATAACCAGACACAAACACCTTGGTCGGTGCATTTACATCCTTAAAGTCCTGGTTCCTTATGTGCTCAAATTCTTTATCGTTTGGGTCAGCTTTTTCAGAGTTTAGCAGTCTGTCGAAGTTTGTGGCTATTCTAGACTCAAACAAGGTTCCTTTAGCCACAGACCACAAACAACCAGGGTTTCTACAGGGTGGGGAACCCTTACAGAAACCCTGCCTCAATACCTGTATGGTTGCTGCAGCATCTACGGACTTAACGTCTTCTAGGCACTGTCTAGTTAGGTCTTTCAATTCAACACACCAACCAAATGATGCTTGTCTACGTTCTCTTTGAACAGGTTGTAGTCAATCTTAATCCCCTCAGATTCGTCAAAAATCACATTCCCTACAGAATCATAAACAACCAGGGGCTCTGAACCCTGGGATGCATTCACAGCAGTAAACAATAGCTGTGCCGTGCGTTTACTCAGCGGGCTTGCCAGTTTGTATCTAATAACACCGGACTGTAGCATAACAGGTACTGGTCGAGGTTCCTCTTTGGGCTGTAGTACTTTAAGGGTGGCGTGGCTACTTATTTTGGATGTTTCTGCATCTATGTCCTCTTGGCTGACCCCCCACTCTTTTGGAACTACCTGCCTGCCACACTTTCCACACTCGTAATCTTTCTTGGACTCTGCGGGAATCCCATCCTTGCAGTTCTCACACGGGGGTTTGTGTATGGACTCCCACTTGTATTTGGCAGTCCAGTCCATGCCGATAGCGGGCTCAATAACAAGTGGGACAACCCACCCCCACAGTTTCATTAGGATATTCTTCATCTCCATACACTCAACGATAACAGGGATAACTTTGTGCAGCCACTTCAGGTTGATTTCAAATAGTATCTCGTCGTGAACGTTGTGCAACATAGCCACAATGTCCATACTCCAACCTTCTTTTTTAAATCTATTCCTTAATAGAGACATAGCCAACTTGATAATGTCTGCTGCGGTGCCCTGGACAACAGTATTGATTGACGTTCTTACCCCATACGCGTAAATCTTGCGGAACTCACGCTCGTCTGCTACATCCGGGAACATCTGCGGAACTAATCTGACGCGCTTTGCAGCTGTAACTACAAATCCAAGCTGCTTCGCCACGCTCTCCTGACGCTTTTGCCACGCGGCAATTCCTGGGAGACCGGATTCGAGCTTGCCTGCTAGGCGCCAGCCCTCACTTGCGTCCGCAGCCCCCACTGCGCGGGCTATGGCGGGGCCACCTCCACCATATAATTTGGCAAAATTGGTTCTCTTACCTGCCTGTCTCTGAGACTTGGTAGGTGTGCCATTGTCACCCAGGTCGTATAGAATTCTAGCCGTAATAGAGTGTAGATCCCCAGTACCCTCCAGAAACTCTTTGATCCATTTCTCTTCTCTAGATAGGTTTGCGGCAATCCTCAGTTCTTCACCACTAAAATCGGCAGAACAGAGTATGTACCCCTCTCTAGGGACGACCATACTCTTAAGGTCATTCACTTCTTGAGGAGAGAGTTCATCCGGAGACGGGATGGCGTGCCACTGTACTTCAGAGTATCCATCAACTAGGTAATTACCTGACCTTGCAGCGAGACGACCGGTATCTACAGACCAGGGGCTATACGATATTCTGGCCTCCCCATTGGGATCAACTGACTGAAGAACAGGCTCGTAATAAGACATCAGAGCCTTGTCTAAGGCTCTGTAGTCAAGTATTTTTTGCAGTATTGTTATGTTTTTATTTTTAGGATTTTCTTTAATCAAGTCGGCCAGAATTGCAGCATCCGTAGAAGCAGTGGCGTCCACTGCTGCCTTATTCCCCGCTCCTGGGCCCGTTGTTCCTGCAAAGTTTTCCAGGGGTTTAAAACCCAAGTTATGGTATATTAAAACAGACAGGTCCCTAGCAGACCTCAAACTGCAATACCACGGGTTAGGTTCTGACTCTATACGGACCAGAGCCTTTTCCCCTAATTCAGAAAGAATTTCTCGTTCAATCTTAGCAAGTTTTACAATTATGTTGGCCTTGTTTTGCTCCAACATAGGTATGTTAAGTTTGACTCTGCGCCTCTCAGTATCTCTAATGGCGTCTACCAGTCTGTGTTCTATTGACAGCAGGTCTCTCTGGAAAACAAAGAGATTGACCCACTCCCCGTGCTGCTTTTCATTATTAATAGGATTTTCTAAAGACTGAACCAAATTTTTAAAGCTGTCTACCTCTTTAACCCGCATGGAGCCGTTTGGGTGCGAAAAATGAGAGTGCTGATCTATCCGTGTGCCCCTCTTAATCCAGCAGTGGTAGTCTAAAAATTTATCCAAGCGGTATGTAACAATGACGTCACTGCACCCGTACTCTTCAATCTCTTCAGGGAAAAGATTTTGAACTTCTACCCGTTCTTTCTTCCCTTTTCCTACAGCATGAGGAAATAAGTCTTCCAACTCAATCATCGACATGTCCAACAAATCTTTAGCCAGTCCCTTAAGACCATGGCGTTTAGCGTTGGAATTTAGAACATAATGTTTTATCATGGTATCGTGCAAACTGATACCAGACATGGGTATACCTAGGTCATACTCCATAACCTCATTATCATATTTAGAGTGGTGTTCTACAATGGTAGCGTTGGCGTACAACTTTTTTAGTATTTCCACAGTCTGTGGAATTGGCAAGTTGGAGCAATTTGCATCCCAAGGTCTGTGACGCAGGGGTATATAGTACCCCCGTATGCCATTCGGTGATAAACCAATGCCACAAACTTTATCTATAGTGGTGTGCCCTACTTTGTGTACCCATTCTATTTCACTAGGAGACCACTCTCTATATTGGATGGGCTTCTCTCTACGTATTTTTTCTATTATGTCAAGCTGGTCTGCTCTGTATACCCTGGCGTCCAGACCCGTGGTCTCTATGTCTGAGGCAACACAAGGCTTAGGTTGAGATAAGACCTCGTCCACCAAATCCGACAGTTCCTGTAATGACCCGACCACCCTGGTTTTGCATTCGTCCAACCAGTCGGGACGCGCTATAGCGCGAGACAAAGAAAACATGTCCATATTAGTGGCTCCTCATGCAAACGTTACGATTACGTGGTGTTTTTCTTTCCAAGCCATTAACACTTCTCTAAGCTGAAAAGTGTCAGACTCGAAACAGACAGGTGCAGTCACAAAAAGTGTGCACTTTTGTTGTGCCACGTCACACTGTTGTGTTATTCTACAGCACCTATATTCTGCTGGTACTTTTCTGTAGTACTGACCTTTTTCCATTCTTATATAGGTTTGTAGTTTGTTAGTGTTCCTGTACCGTGTAGCCTCCAACCACACGTCTTCCGGGACCATCGGTATAAGGTCTCTAAGCCAGTCAGTGTTCAGTATTTGACTGTATAATTGAGCCCACTGAGGCTCTATAACCCCGTTTTCCATCCGAATGACTAAAAATTTTTCATAAACTCCGTTAAAGTTTATCTTTGTATAGTTAGACACTTCAATAAATAACACCGTGTTTATTTGTAAACCGGGACTCTGTGTCTGTATTGAGTTTAGTCACGAAAGCGTATTTCTCTTTACATGACTTACACATGGCACTTTTAGACTGAGAGACGGTTATAAGGACTCGAATTCCCCTGCCACACCTGCAACATCGACAATCAACAAACTCTTCGTTCATACAGTTCTTTCATCCTATCTGTAATTTTGACCAGTATTGCTTTAAGCTTATCTGTGTCTGCGTCTGGTAAATGGTTGTCATATGACACCATGTCCAAAGCTTTAAATATTTTTAAATAGGTGTTTAGCGATGCTACACCCTTATTCCTTATCAAATTTTTCTTAAGAGCGTATATTATATCTTCGATCTTAACTTCTTCTACTTCTTCTACTTCTTCTTTTTCTTCCCCTATAAAAGGAAGACTGTACCTAAACTCTAAAATCCTGAGTGCAGAGAAATACGTGGTGTTGGACAGTTGGGATTCCAAGCCAACCAAGTCGTGCGATTTTTTACACTTAAAGCAATAAAACGTGTTACTGTGGTAGTACACCATAGCAGAAGGTCTGTTGTCATACCCATGAAAGGGGCACTTGCATGGGGAGTCGTCACCATACTCAGGACCATTTCTCACTTCAAGCCCATGGTGCTTGATCACATCATGTATTTTGGCACACTCTTTAATACGTGCTATTCTTTTAGCAAGGTTTTCTTTACGTCGTAATTCGTCTTGTGCTTCTTTAAGGACCGCCGAGGAGGACATCGATGTCTAAGTCCTTCACGCCTGCTGTTTCAAATGATTTGTTGGCAGATAGGGGTGAGTTGATCATTAGGGACTCCAACTTACGTTGCCCCCATTCAACTCTCATTCTAGCTTCAGAAAAGATGCTATTATCTCTGTTTTTCATATTGCCTATAATGGCCTCGTTTGTAGCACGAAGGTCATCATCAACATAGGTGTATGTAACATAATCGGCGGCATTCTTTAGTTCGTTTGCCCAAGAAAGGTGAGACAAATCGTATACACCACCTTTCTTTTCTTCCTTAGCTTCCATTTTCTTCTGGGCGTGTTTGTAGCCTTCGTTATTGATCTGCCACAGGCCTATCACCGCTATCCCTGCACCACCATTGAAATTCATGGCGAGGTGCTTACCTGCGCGGGCTACTTCATTTTGCCGTTCTGTAGTTGACCTTAAAGACTTATCCGAAGACTGTACTAATTGCAAGTAGTCTATAAATATAACAGAGAGAGGTGTCTTCTTATGCTGGGCCTCGGCTACAAATCTAAGGTCTGCTATAGTTACTTCACGGTCGGGTTTGACTACGTGTATTGCCCCATGTAACTCTTGATTTGAAAGGTCCTTGGATATGTACTTAAGGCGCTCTAACTCAATTGGGGTTAGTTTGCCATCTCGCACTTTCTTATATTCTAGTGGTTCCCACCCGAGACCACCCTCAGAAGGTGCATCAGTAAACTTCCAATGAGTAGAATGCATCACCTTTAGTATGCGTCTAACCTGTTTGTATGGCATTTCCAGGCTAAAATACTCAGCATTCTTCCTAAGAAACACAGCAGTAAAGTATGCCCAGTTTAAAGCAAAAGTAGTGTTGTGGGTAACAAAGCCGTCTACAACAAAGTTCTCGTTAGACGGCACAGACAGGTCATATGTCATCTCCTCACCAGTACACACTATCGAGCGGACCTGTTCCCAGTTTAAATGGTCACTCAACAGTGTATTGATACTAGGGTCATTCAGCACAGAAGCAAATTGTAGTGCCACAGTTCTAGACACTTTTTTTTGCTTCTTGGTTATAGAACCAATGTAAACAGGGGTCTTGCCTGTTTTGTTTACAGCCCGAAGTGGAATCTTGACATTCTTAAATACAGACAGAGGTATGTGGTCATCACATGTATCACGCTGGGTCTCAAGCGCTTCAATAGCAAGACGACAAGCTTCAGTCTTGCCAATCACCACAATGTCTGTTAAGAATTTGAATTTAGCCGAATGGCCTATAACTGCTATTGTCCAATACAGTCTTCGTTCTCCTTTGTATTTAACCCAGTGCCGGTCCAACGAGGTACGAATCCCCAAACGTTGCAAGACTAATTGTAAATCTGCCCCCAGTTGTCTACTTTTGGTGGTGTACTTAATTTTGACTGATGGTACCCTTTTACCCTTACCATTGCGCCACACAGAGAGGTGGCCATCAGTGGACCACATGGCCCCAACCAGTAATTTTAACTGATGATCCGACATAGACCACAGCTGATTTGGAATAAATTTGGTGGACGCAATTTTACCCATTAGCCCCAAAGATTGTAATAACAGTAACAATGGGGAAGCACAATAACGTTTAGTACTACGAGCAGAATGGCCCATACGTAATGTGGGCACTCTAGTTTTGGGAAATGTGGACCGAAAATGTGGGTGTAATGGGGTAGCTTTTCCTTCTACATACCCCATAGTAACCAGTTGCTCAATAAAATCTGTTCTAATGGCGTCAGACACAGTAACAAAAGTCAGACCTTTGTTCATGTATCCGCCCCCCAGCATATAGCCAATCAATTTTGCATGAGCATCAGTAAATTGATTGGTTGCACTGAGTGGGATTGGAAGACGAGATGGAACTGCAATCCAATCTCCAATCTTAAGGTCCTTAAGTTCTACGTACCCATTAGGTGTAAGAAATGGGTGGTTGTCTGAGACCCCTGTCTGTCGGCCTTGAGAGCTTTCAAGTACAAATACAGGTCGAACTCCGTTTTCTTGTATGTGGCTAACGCCAGCCAATTCGATTTGTCCAGTGGCGTGGTTTAATGAGTGGGTGTACAGACCTACGGCACCATTCTGGTATACATCTCGGGCTTCACGTAAAATGCCTACTCTGCTATCAAAAATACGTGACCCCCCACTAATACATTTCAACCCCCCGCTGTATGCAGCGTGTGCCCAGAATTCAGAGGGTTTTACCCCCATACACCCTTCATCAACCTGGATTATACCAGTAAGGCACCCATAAGCTTCTTCTGGGTGCGAGTGGGTGTACTCAACTTCTTCTATAAAGTCGTCATGGTCCTGGGTCACATCGCCAGACAATCTGACGCCGTTATTCATCACAAGTAGAGAGTCGGCTCCACCGGTGAAATGACGAATGGCATCATTGACTCCCTTTAGCTCTACTTTGCCTATTTTTAAGCCATGTGATGCTATGTGCGCTGACTCTTTGGCCAAAATATGGATTTTGGCTATTCTTTGCTTCTCCAGTTCTCCCATAACCAAAGCTTCAAAAGAACTGCGGACGTAACAAGGTTCTTTCGAAATTTCATCTAAAACTAAAATGGCCCCAGGATTCTTTTCTAACTCAAATGCATCACGCAAGTCTTGAATAGTAGGGGTTTCTCTATAGGTAGAAAAGTGGTTCTTTATTTTATTAAAGATCTCTTTCTCTTCATCTTCAGTAAAGTCTATTCTATATACTAAAACCTGTTCAAAATTCCTAGCTGCATTCTCTTGGTCGGGCTTGTCATTAAGTACAAGCAAACTGCGTAGTATTTTATTGATTCCTTCGGACATTGTTGTTAAACCTTCGAAATATCCGAGAAATATCCGTCATTAGGTATACCAGATGTACCTGAAGTGTCTGGAGCAACACCGGGCTTTGGCTTGGGTATTTTTTTGGCCCCTTTAGCAAGGGTGGTTTGAGGAAAGCTGGAGAGTATCTCAGCGTTTTTAGGAGACCAGCAGGGGTGTGTCTGGTCAAAGTCGTCTGATATACCTAGTACAACCCAAGTGGGTTTGTTGTACATTTTTCTAAATAACAGAGCATCAGACACTTGTTCAGATAACCCATTGTGTTTGTATGTAATAAACCCTAATCTTAGAATCAACAGCGGTGGTTTTCTTACCAAATCTGTACTAGACTGCCGTTCCCTGGTGATGCCCATGCCCTCTAGCAAATCACTTTTACCCAACCAAGCATCAACCAACTCTCTGTCTGTAACTTCCCCGTATACCCAGTCAGGGGTTTTTAGCACCGCATTTTTAAGCAAAACGTCAAACATGCTGTACTGGTCTGAGTAGTTGGTGTCACGTATAACCAAATTAGAACTTAAAAATTTAAGTATAGGGTTAGACTCTGTGGTGTCTTGCAACAGAGTCGGTGCATTTTCCAGCCTGCCCAAATTAGCCAAACTGGCTGTAGTAGGGTGGCACAGTTCACATCTTTTAAAGACACGGCGGCCCAATTCGTCTTTATGAGTCTTGTAGTGGCCACGCCCCCCACACTTAGTACAGTTAGGGTTTAAATTGGTCATTGTGCTGCCAGTTCTTCTCTGGCAAGACGAATCAAATCTTTATTCGACACAACATCATCTTTGTCTATGTCTAAAACTGTAGAAGACTGAGCCATAGCCGCTTCGATCAAGCTCTTTTTGGACATGATCCTTGCTATCTTGATGTAATCAATAGTAGGGACAGAATCCGAAGGACAGAGTCGTTTAGATGGAGACGCAATCTTTCCCATCTTATGAATTGAGGGTATACTGGCTGCTATATGATACACCGTAACGCCCTCATAAGGAGACCCAATTCTCACTGCTCTACCTAGAATCTGTAGATAGTCACCCCAGGACCAGGGGGTGTCGTATAGTATGATGACCGATGCTTGTTGTAAGTTAATAGCCTCAGACCCAGCGGTGGTAATACATATAGTGTCATACCTATCCCCCTGAAATCCCTTCTTGGCTGCTTCCCGTTCTTTTTCTTTGTCAGACCCGGTTATCCTGCATGGCTTCCTTCCTATTTTGGTTAACCGGGGCACCATGGTGTCTATCATGGTGCGTAACTGACTAAAAATAATAACTTTGTCGCCGCTTAGCTCATTCTCTAGTAAGTCTAGTATTGTCTCTAACTTGGGGTCTTCAGTTACAGTGAAACCTAGCAAATGGGGGCTATTTACCACAGCTTGGGCATACCCATTCTGAGTCAAGTCTGTAAGCTCTAGGACTTCTCCGTTGGGTTTAGTAAGTGTGTTGTTTATATATATCTCTTTATATAGGTCTATTTGCTGTTTAGACATAGAACAGTCTATTATTCTTGTTATTATCTTAGGCAACTCTTTGGCAACATCATACTTTAGCCTGCCTATAAAATATGGGTCGATGGCCTGTCTAAAGTTATGAATCTGAATCTTAGAATGGCCAACCACTATGGGTACTTGTCTGTTTCCAGGGACTTTCTGCATTTTAACGATGCAATACTCGTCTAAAAACTTATAATAAGTAGAAAATACGTCAGGCTTAACTATCCTGTAAACACCAAAACCCTCTTCCAATCTGTTCTTAAGTAATGTGGCTGTAAGTCCGACTACCCTGGCTACATTTTTGTTATTTGCTAAAGCAAAGCATATTTTATGTGTTTTGGACTTTGGATTTTTTAAATTAGCCACTTCGTCCAGTACCAGGGCGTATCTTATCCCCTTTATGGCTGATAGTAGGTAGGCATAATCTTGAATCAACAGGTGGTAGTGTAGTATAAGGACTCGACTGTCATCTTTGGCAAACGCCTCATACACTTCTCTACGTGCTTGTGGCTTACCCTCTACAACTTTAACCTTGTCACCCTGGTTGGTGAATTTGTAAAACTCGTCCCACCACTGTCTCTTAGCCGATTTGGTGGTAACAACTATGGTCTTTAGAGACTCACGTTCCCATATGTAACATAAAGCAAAAATGCTACTCAGGGTCTTTCCGAGTCCAGTGTCATCTCCAAGTACCATCCTAGGGGTTAGTAGTATATGAAGTATACCTATCTTCTGGTAGTTTCTAGCTTCTAGTGGTGTGTCAGTTCCAGGCAGAGTCTTGTTTATAAACTGTGAAGGCTTAATCTCTAAATCAGTCTTTGAGCGGATTGATTTTAGTTTGTCGTATACTGTGTTATCCATGTGTAACAATACAAGAGTTAAAAAATACTAAACGCCACACCTAGACCGCCATACAGGTCAATTTGAGTGTACCATCCATTACCCAATACTACACTCAAAGCCATATGAGGTACCAGACGATACTGAGTTCCAAATCCGTATGACTGAATGCCTGTGTACACTATTGGTGAGAATGAATTCCACTCAAAAAGTGGGTACGCTAAAGAAATGTCAAAATTTTCTATTACAGGCCCAGATTTGTAAACTCCGAATGGGTACAACAAAAACTGAAATTCCAAGTCAAATTTGGACTCTGACTTCGAAGTTTGGATTTTATGTATGTCTACCTTAGGTTCCCACTCAAGGTCTACGGTAAAATCCGCCCATCTAAGAGTGCCTTTTGCCTTGGTATTCTTTACGTACGTTCTACCGAACTGGTCCTCTACAATGTATACTGGGTCTAGCTCTATACTGGGGGTACTTTTTTCAAGTCTATCTAACTTCTCCAACAGAGGGCGTATTTGCGCGGACCACATTGTGTGGTTTATACAAACATCCTCTGTTGGAGGGGTGATAGGACTCACCAGCTGTGCTAATACAAGTATCACTTAGGAAATGACACCCCTGGAAATCTTTCCACCATCATGGCCTTAATTTTAGGCGTTTCTATGCTGTAAAGCTGTAAAAGAACATCGGGACGGTCAGCAAACTGCTTTCTCATGTCTCCAATTCTCTTCATAGGATTGGCACTAAGGTCCCACTCCAATTCTGTAGGAGCGGCCTGGACTGGTGCCTTAACTGTTGGACGGGCAACAGAGGGTCTAGATGCACGCTCAACCACCCGAGAAGGAGCAGTGTCTCTGTTTATGTTAGCAATTTCTGCTTCGCTGTAGCCACTATTTATTCTTTTACCCTCATCCACAGATAAAATGGGCTTGCCGGTATTCAAGTCCACAGTCTTACCAGTTTCTGTGTTAAATGAGGTCTTAAGAGGGGTGCTTATTGTAGCTACAACTCTGTCCCCACGAGAGACAGGAGCACTCACCGAATCACCAACAAAGTTGAGTTCTGATGCCGTACGAACTGCAGGAGCGGGCTGACGGTCTTTCCCTATGTTACCACTCGGGTTTTTAGCGGCAGCGCGGATGCCATCAACAGTACCCACCACCCGCTCGTCTTCAAATCTCTCCACAGTCATTTCCATCATACCTTTAGCCCGGTTTTCAGGAAGTGCAGCAGAGATCTTTATGTTGGCCCTGGGTGCTTGTAACGCAACCTTAGGGCTTCCCAGTCTGGTGGCCCACCCGTGTTTGATGGCGCCTCTAATTCTTTGTGACGTAGTCTCTTCATTACCAATACGAAGTATTGTCCCGTCGTACTCGAATTCGTCACCTACACTGAACCGCATGTCCTGTTGGCCATCAGTAAACACACTGCGCACCACATAAGTAAAAAACACGCCGCGTTCGTATTCAATCTCTGACATTGGTTTTCCTGTGTTGTTATTACACGTCAGCTATAATTATACAACGAACACGGGTTTCGTTATGGTTCCACTCTTCTATGACTTTCGGGCTTCAAGTGGGGGTATTCATCTTTATGAAACTTAGTTTCTGGATCAAGGTTTAAGTGTATGTCAAGCTTCACAGAAATTTTAGATTGGTCCTGGTGGCCAATGAAAGTATCTGCTTCCAACGTGTGCAATTGGTACACAACAGCAGCAGAAATGCCCCTGCCACAGTCTATGGTCCCAGGAAAGTTTTCATCGTCGTTCTCTATAGTGTGCTCAACTATTTTCTCTAGCTGGTCCTCTTCATGCAAAATAGCATACAGAAACTTAATTATGTCACTTACTGCTTCGTGTTCAACCGAACCCGGTACCTCTGGGATGTCGATAGTATAACTTAACTTCAAGAGACACCTAGAGGGTACACCGGGTACTTTTATGTCTTCGTATCCATCAACCCTACCGTGGCCGAGGTCTATATGTTCTTTTTTTGTAATAGAGACTGAGACTGGTAACTCTTCAAATATTTGGGTATGCAGGTTTATAAGTACTTGGTCCAAAATGTTTCTGGACCGTTTTGGGTCCTTAAGGTAGGTTGTAATTTTATTTGTGTATTTTTCAAGTATGTTGTCTGGTGTCATTTTCAATCCTCAAGTAAATTTATAACATCTCCAATAGGAATGTTATCTATTACAATGTCGTCAGACTTGAACACAACATCCGGAATTTTCTTCCAGGAGTACCCACCACCAGTCTCGTACACCCTGGGTGGTATGTCCACTGAGTAGGCCTCGGCATTATTCATAACGATTAACCACGAGTGGTCGTCCCCATCTTGCCCACCCTCGTGCACTTCCACGTCTTCTATGGCGTTGACAACTACGCTAGCCAGTGCGTCAGAAATGCGGTCACAAATACCACCAGAGCCAAATTTTGGGTCGTCCCCATCTTCATCCTGGTCCCAAGAGTCATACACCTCTTGAGCAGCGTGAGCCATCTCTGTTCTGATGGATCTCAGTTTATTCAAAAGAGACATGTTGTGGCTTATCGATGTATGTAAACGTCAGGGACTGATACTGAATGATACGTAACAGTAACTGGTTTATTGAGAACAATTATAACTTTGTCTTCGTGCAGGCTTTGAACGGTACCAACATGCCCATTGTAGTTGCCACCAACAATCTTAACATGGTCACCAACTTTAGGGTTGTACCTATTGGTGTACACAGTGTTCTTGACATCACGGGACATGTCTTTAGGGAACATCTTATGCAGAACGTCTGTGGCTAGGGATTCAGACGTTCTGTGGTCTCTTAGATACCGTACAACGGCTGGAAAACGTTCAAGACCAGGGTTGTCACTGATCTTCATCTCTTCAGTAATTTTGTCTATTATAACTTGCAGCCTGTCAACAGGTTTATCAGCAGAGATTTGTAAAACCGAAGCTACTCTTAAAATGGCATCTGCAATGGTAGTCATGGTAAAACCTATGTAGTTAAACTAACACGGGCATAAAAAGGGTAAAAGAATAGTTAACGTGAAATTTTAGTGCAAACAATACAAAATTTGCACGTGTTATTTGCACTGTCATCAATAAAAGGATTGCTACACCGCAAACACTGTTTAGTTCTGGTCTTTACCTTACAATCATCACAACGAGTATTTTTAGTTCCATTAAGCAGAAATGGCTGTTTACACAGCATACATTTACTGCGTTGACGACCAATAACGAGATCCTTAGGGGGCACATCAGCAGTTGCACCTGAACGTATGCGTTTTTCGGCACCTCGATGTTCAGGTGAACAAAAATGCATACCCTGAAACTTAGAGGTGTCTACAAATTCAGTGTTGCAATGTCTATACTGACAAACTCGTTTCCGATCGTCTAAATCAGATTGATTCTTACACTGATCACATTTAGTAGGCCACCCACCTGTTGCTGGGACTTCCCATTCGTTCTCACAAATTTGACATTTGGCTGTGCGAGTTGTTTTAGCAGGAACTGTTTTTCGATATTCACGTCTGCGGTATTTTTTATAACAGGCTTCAGTACAGTATTGATGAGTAAGATTTTCGGCTTGAAACGGGTTTGAACAAAATTTGCAAATTTTCTTGGGGTTATGAGGTAAAACAGAACAGTCAGAACATACATGACCCAAAAGATTAGATTTTAGTTTATAAAATCCACAAGACCTACACTTATCTGTAATAGAACGGGTATACTCGTCCAATGCCCAAAATTTGGCTGTGTCAGATTGCAATTTAGAATTATGACGATGTCCTTTTACTCGACACAAAGTAGAGCAAAATTGTTTGCCGGCTCTAGCTTCAAAATCACCACCACAGTGCTGACACTTGACTTTAGGTCTAGTATGGAATGGAAGTACAACCCCAGATTCTTTCTGCCATATTAAAACCGACTCAAAATTTTCTACACCATAAGAAGCCATGTCATATTTAAAAATTGATATTGGAGAGCCGCACCCAACTTGAGTCGCAATTCGTTGAGTATCCTCTACTAAGTTGTAAGTTTCCTTATTTAAATTAAAATCGTCTACATTCAAAATCATGTGGCCACCAGCATTGAGTTTCTTCCAAGAATTCTCAATCAACGGTTTCAAAAATCGATCCAACCAGTCAGAATAAGTAGTATACCTAATACTAGATTGGGTTGGTTCGTCTGAATAAATTTCTTTTTTCCAGTATGGAGGGGAGGTCAGAATAAGGTCTATGCCATCCGGAACTATGAAGTCCTCTATTGGGGTGTTGTGCAAATGAACGCGATTGTTGGCATTTACCCCGTGCTCTTGCAACCAATTGGTCAGTTCATTTAAACCATTAAAAGTAGCAGAGCTAGGCTCACAGGCCACATAATTGACCCTCTGTTCAGATAGCAATACACCTAAAAGTCTGCCACCCCACCCTGCACAGGGGTCAAATACAGTACCGCCAGAAACGCAATACTTATCTACCAACACACGGGCAGCTGCTGGGCGAAAATTGTATAAGCCTGAACGGCGATATGAACGCAAAGAACTTCTAATTGCACCAGCTGTAACAGACTTCTTTTCATTTAAAGATTTGACAATAACGGTTTTAAACATGTGATCATCATCAAAAATCTCTTTAATAGAGTAAGTAGAATCAATGGGTTTTTGACCCCAAATGTGGGGCATGAAAGCTTGACATATACTTTGCCCAACTTGGCAAGCTTTGATCGTATCTTCGTCTAAAATCTGATAGTCTTCTAAACCAACGATGGTTTGAAGCTCTTCTGATTTAGGAGTCTGAAAAGGAAAACCAACTTCTCTCCACCCAAGAAAAACGTTATTTGTGTGCTCTGCTTGTTCTGCCTCAGTCATTGTGAGCCAAGACTTAGACTTCTTCTGCAGGTCATTAGATACCTGAAGCTCCTCTCTGGTAACCTTGTATTTAGGTAAGTCGATTTTAATAGGCCAAAATTTTTTAGGGATCTTGTGGGCAACATCTGGAGTAGCAAACTCAGCTACTAACTCAAATAGTCTATCACTAGACTCTGCTCTGAACTGAAGAACATGGCAATTGGGTAAAGATCGTGGAGAAAGATACGTTTTAAGACCAAAGGCTGTGTCTAATCCAACAATAGCGTTGTCTACATCAGTCAAAGTAGCCAGTCCCATCGCAATACTAGGATAGTCTTCATAGTGACCATCGTCAAAATACCACATAGCTAAAGAGACAGGCTTCAAACTAGCAATTACATCCAATGGAAAAACTTTGATTCCATCTGGGTACAAAATAGAACGAAGCTCCTTTACCCATGAGTGTGGAGAGGTCACGAAAGTGAACCCATAAGTCAAGTATTCTCTAAATCTATCTCCTTCAAAGTATTGCAATCGTTTAGAAATATTTGCAACTACACCGTGTTTGAATTTGATGTAATTCATTTGAGCCGCAGAGTGATCTAACTTTAAACATCCTGACGCAGTAATGTGGCCATCTCCCAAAGATGTTCCAATAATTACGGCTTTCTGAAAATCAGTAAGTTCGTCTGTTGGGTTAATTCTCTTCTCATAACTGACGGCTGCAATGCCATATCGCTGTCTAAGCTTGGCTATACCCTGTTTACTGATGTTATAAATTTTGGCAATTTGAGTGTCTCCAAAATTGGTATGTAACTCCAGAAACTTCTCTTTAGTGAGTCCAGAAATGTCTGGTATACCTTTGCCCAGGTCTCTACGCTGACGAAAGGTTAGAGTCTTCACGCCCCATTTTTTACGCCAATAAGCCACCACATGTTCCGGGACTATCTGGTCAAACACAGAAGCCTGGGCTGCCAATTCCACATCTGTGTGCTTTAGGTACAGTTCATGGATAGTACCCGGAGTAATGCCTGCAGCAATTAACAATTGTTGGTAATCAGTCATTTTTGTTTATTTCCTATGCTGTGTTACAACATTATACAAGATCGGGGCTGCTCAGCGCAATATAAAAAATAAACAATAGTACAGACAGTACCCACAAAATAATTATTGGTCTTGTTGTCTTTGGAGAGATAAAATAATTTGTACTAAGTTTAAATAGGCATACGGCCTAGTAACACTCAGAACAATAACAAAGAACTAACACCGAGTTGGGGACATATAACCTAGTAACAAGAAAGTGTCTTTAAACAACATAATAGACATATAGCCAAGATTGGTATAAAGTACTAACAAGAATCCCAAATACACATCAACCCGAGGAACTTTAACGGGCTCCTCGGGTTGATTATGAACGAAAAACGGTCTGGAAGACCGCTGAGATTAACCGCGCTGTACCACGAGACGGGTGACGCCAGCGGGGTTATACACGCCAATGCCAATCTCTTCGAAGACCGAGAAGCCTATCATACGGCGTCTAGGGTCATCAGCGGATATTACGGTGAGTTCTGTGCGTACTGGCATTCTCCCCAAGTACAGCGGCTCGCAGACGATATAAACGAAGCCCTGGGGGACCAGTCGGCTGATCATGATCTGCGCGCCCCAAAGCTGCGCCATCAGACCGGTCTTCAGCAGGACGGCCTGGGACTCGATGTCCAGGATGTCTCTGCCGAACTTGCGGACGTCGCTGTAGTCCTTCGCATTGAAGAACATCCGGCTGACCTGGAGGTCGTTCTGCTCAATCTCCGAGAAGGCCTCAGCAAGAACGCTGGGGGAGATGGGAGCAATGACCTGAACGTCACGTGCAGCCGAGCCCGACACATTGTCGTAGCCGTCAACAGCAACCGAATCCAGGGTAGCAAAGTACCGCTGGTCTTCAGCAGCCTGAATCTGGCTTCTGGCCGCGTCCTGCGACCGGTCGATCACGTCGAACCGGCGCTGGCGGATCTGAGACAGGGGAATCTCAGGGTTGGCAGCAATCTCGAAGGTCGGGAAATGAACCCGGCGAGGCTTCTGCACAGCAACGATGTTATCACCCTCTTCCGACACGATGTAGGCGACGACGTCCACATCCTTGTCATAAATCGGGAGCGCACCATCGGGAAGCTGCTCGACGTGGAGTGACTTACGCCCTACAGCGAAATAGTCACGACGGGACCGAAGGGGCTGAATCATTGAACGGGCGATAATGTCACGGCCGCCCTGAGATCCAATGAGTTCAGCAATCTTCTGCTGCTTCACTGCGTTACTTACTGACATTTTCTTTTACCTCTACTGATTAAGATTAAGCGACCGTACGGTACTTGAACAAGCGCATGTCAAAACAGACCTCTGGCAAAGCCGCAGTAGGCCCGAACTTAGTGGTTCCCATGATGGACACTGACGGAGCGGCCACTGCTCCACCGGCTGCATCAGTAAGTCCATTACCGGCATCATTCAGTACGCCAGTGGAATAGGACTCCAGAGCATCACGAACAAGGTTGGTGACAAGTCCGTTTATAGACCCGTACACATACTGACCACTGCCCCAAGAGACAGCCGCCCCAGCCCCGCCACGGGCCCAGTCAATTTGCTGCCGGGTCTCGTAGACCTGGACGCCCACCGACCCAACGGGACCAGAAAGATACGCAATCTTACCCGATGCAACGCCTGCCTGATTGTCGAAGCTCTGGTTGCCCATTGCATCGTTGATAAACAGGCCAATTACGTGCGTCCGTGCATCTTCTGCGTGGGCGTTGGTGCCATCTACGGCCTGTTCAGCGTTAGCGGCCCCGATGCTGGAACCACCACGACGACGAGGGCCACCTACCATGTTATCCACAGCCACGTTGCCTGATGTGGAAGGACGAGTGAAAGCTACCGAACCAGAAAGCACACCACGCTTCGTAACACCCGTCAAGGTGCTGGAAGTGGGGGTGGCTTCATCTGATACGATGGCCTGACCCGGGTTAGCCTGGGTGTAGGCGTCATCCACCAGGACTGCCATGCAGTTGCCATGGCCCCGATAAAGGATGCGAAGCCGACCGGCTAGCCCCTTAAAATCCTGATTTGAGATTCCAAAGTAGCTCATGTGACCTCCAATTAAACGTGAAGGTCGAGCGTAACCTCAGCAATTGCCGAAGTCGGGCCCATAAGAACCACGCCCATCACGGTGCCAGTGGCAGGAGACATGCTGTGAGCAGCAACCCGCTCCAGGGTGTTGTTGGCGTTGTCCAGCGTGGTGATGAGACCATTGCGGGAGCAATAAACCAGAACACCACTGGTCCAAGACGGCGAAAGTGCGGCGCCAGTGTTTAGAATCTTGGATTCGTACAACTGGCATCCATACTGGCCACCGCCGTGGAGGTAAGCAGTCTTTTCCGATGCAACGCCCGGGTCGTTCTCATTCGGGAGGCCATTGGCGTCACGACGGAAGAGACCGAGGGGGCGGAAGTTGCCTTCGAGAGCCTCATTTGACGGAGGGCCACCAATGTAGCCACCACCAGCATCCGGACGGGTGACAGCCACCGAGGAGCCAAGAACACCAGTCTTGGTGATTCCGGTCAGGGTGCTGCTGGCAACTCCAGCAAGCGCCGCAATCGGAGGGTTGGTGTTAGTGTAAGCATCTTCCGTTAGCTTCGAACTAGAATTCGAGTGGCCTCGATACAAAATTCGAAGTCGATCGCTGCTTCCCTTGAAATCAGCATTAGACTGACCTGCCATTTTTGATTCTCCTTAAACTACAAGTACGGTATGAACACCTAACACCTAACATTTGATTTAAGGTTTAACGAGGTTTGGGCCAACTTTGATATCCAAATACGGCTGAGGCCAACTTCCTTGTTACGGAAAGTTGGCCTCAGCTGCTAGCTATGATTGAGTTCTATTTAGTCTTTGATGCTGATGGGGGTCCCAAAGTGGGCTGACACGTCGGGCTCTGAACTCCAAAGGGCCGAAAGGTCAGCTGACGCTCTGTTTGCGTCCCCAGAGGCCATTCTCGCTCTGGGCGCCGCACCCAGCCGCTGCGGCGTAGCAGGGGCCTGGGGCTGTTGGGAAGCTGTCCGAGTAACCGAGGCCGCACGCACTACGGGGGCGGGTAGTGCCTGCTCAAACAGTGCTGCTATAATTGGGTCTACACCCTCGGCCGGGTCTTCAAGGCCAAGATCACAAGAGGGCAGTTCTATACCATTATCTCCGCCCTGACCTTCTTCTGTACCAGCAAAAAGTGCTGCTTCTAATTCTGCGTCAAAGTCCATTGAGGCATTCACAGGAGCGGGAGCCTCGGGAGCGGGTGCCACAACCTCGGGAGCGGGAGCCTCGGGAGCGGGTGCCTCTTCCTTGGCATACTTAACCAGACCAGCATTACGCTGAACTTCTCTCAGCCCTGCAAGAGCCGTGTCCGGGAGGTACATCAGATGTCCGGCTGAGGCCACAACAACCTCGTCGGAGGTGCCACCAGGAAGCATAGACTCTGCAATCATAGTTGCGAGCTTTGCTCTCTTCAGGTGATACTGAAAAATGGTGGGGTCTACGGGGGGAGGAGTAGTTGCCGCTGTTGCCGCTTTCTGGGCAGCAACACGGGCAGCTTCCTCTACCTGCAGCGCGGAATCTATCACGTTAGAGTGCGGCACAGGCTGGCCGATCTCATTACGTGTCTCATTCTTCCACATGTTGCTGTGGTCCACATCTTCACCCCAAGTTGACGGGTCCCCATTTGCATAGGCATCCTCACTGGGCTGAACGCGAGTCTGGTTCATTGTGAACGGGTCGGCCTGACGATTGGTTGCAGCCGCCCGGCTCCAGGTGGAACGATTACGATCAGACATGGTCTACTCCACACCCTTCACGGGCGTCTAATTCCAGACGGTTGTCTGGAGGTGTGCACTGCACCAATCTTTGATGCTAAGGCTTGTATGTACTTAGTGGTATGCACATCATTTTCAGATTTAAACAAAACTGAGGCTACTCTACCACGATTTATGTGCTTCAATGCTACAGTAGCAAACAGATTGTTATCTTGGTTAGGATCAGGGACGTACTCTTTTTTATTTTTGTCTGTGAGTTCGTCTACAACCTGCTCCAGGAGCGTCTGACGAAGAGCGTCTTTGGCATCCTGTATGTCCAACTCAACGGGGGACCTGTCTTCAACAGGCTCTGGCTCTGGCTCAGCCACAGGAGGGTCTACAGACTCCTCCTGCTGCGGGGCAATATCTTCAGGAGGAGGTGCTGGTTCCTCTTTAGTGGATGGGTCTGATTCCTCAGGCTCCTCCACAACGGGTTCAGCAGGAGGGGCAGTTTTTTGTGGGTATAACTTTTTAAGAGCATCGGGCCGAGTGTCTTGTCCTTTTTGAGGAGTACCATCGGCCATAACATTTCCAACAAGTAGGGGCCACATTAAGTTAGCAACTCGGGCCGACCGAGTGGCCGTTAAAGAGGCTACCCTTAGTTCGGGAAATGTGATAGGGACACCAGAGGAGGAGTTTACCTCAAGTGGGGTCAAAATTTTGCGTTTTACAGCGCCTTTAAAGGCTGGATTGCGAACCCATGACGACTCAAAAAATACACAAGAATTGGGGTCGGACCAGTGGCCTATTAGCTCAGCCACGATCCTGCGAATGTCGTTGTCAGTGTAATAACTGAGCTTATAGCCCTGAGACACGCAATCACAGACGTCCGTGTCTTCTATAGCAACGTTTCCACATCTAGTACAAATAGCAAAGGAAGCGTTACACCCCATACTTGCTGTATTAAGCACATCCGACTCAAGGTCTTCTGTTATATATGTGTGCTTACGATCAGTTGCTTTCAACAGGTCGATGTAAATTGTGTCCCCGACATCGCGAGCGACAGCATCTACTATTATGCCCTTATTTAATTCCGGGACCTGTAAGTGTTCATAATAGTTTGCCCCGCCTATAAAGGTCTTGTACGCAGAGAGTAAAAGCTTCCGTTCCCAACAGTCACCGTTGCCATTCACGTACTTAGAGTGTTCAGGCTTAACTAAAAAATCTGAGAAATTGCGATTAGTTATGCCGTAGCCGGGTAGAAACTTAGTTAGCGAAGAAGACTTTATTTTTGAAGAGTTGAATTTACCTAACGGTAGTGGAGACTCTTCCACATCAACAGAACACATTATTGTTAGATGAGATAACAAATACTTGCTAGGGTCAAAGTGCCTAAATTCTTCATTAACGGAGGCCAAACGGTCATTGCCGCCCTGGTCTTTTGCCTCGTCACGAATACGACCCCACTGCTCACGAGTCCAGCCCGTGTGTATGACAGCAGCTTCAGCCGTTCGTATAAACCCCATTAACTCACCGTTATATTATCCATTTGGAGTAAAGGCAATTTGCTTCTAAAGACTTCGCCATGGACGTGTGCGACCAATTCTTGCATTTCAACAAATGAATTGGAAGGTAAAACACGCCCAAGCACATCAGTTATCTGTTTTGAAGAAAGCCCCGCTGAGAAAGCCCTTTTAATAAAGGAGACTACAGGGCTGTATGTACGAAACATGTGCTTCGAAACAACACTGCTAACTCTTGGGTGAGCGTAGCTATACCCAGAATTAACCCCATCTAGATATCTAGACATAGAGGTGTCCCATGTTTCCATGGAAGTGTTCAGCGTAGCGGGGGCATAAAATATGGAGTCCTTAGGTACTTTCCACACTTCTACAATGGAAATCCGCTCATTTCCTGTAGGAAACTCTACGTCTACAAATCCAATTTTACGGAGAACGGCGGTGATTACGCCAACTACGTCAGTGATACCGCCATCAGGTAATTGTCTAGCTACAAAATCACCCACATTATAATGGTTCCCCAATTCTCTGGAATCGGGATGGTACTCATCATTGGGTGCGGGTGTTTCCACTTTAGTACCTACTCAACCTTTGGACGCAAAATTCCCACCATTACCACTAACAGCGGCGGGCGGTATGGCAGCCTCGTCTTGATTCTTAAAGTCTGCCATGAACTCGTCCCAATTCATGAGTCCATCTATAACACCATCTTCAGAAAAAGAGTCCATGTAAGACTCGTCTGGGTCGCGGTTTAACACCCCAGAAACTCTGGCCTTAAATGACTCTTTCCCAAGGTACTTAATTTCAATAGCATCAGATATTAAATCGATTTTTGATGCCATCTTAACACCTTGGTCTGCTGTGAGACCAAGATCAGCAAACTTTTTTTCGCACATAGAGGCGCAGCGATCCAGTCTGCTGATCCAATTTCTGGCCTGTTCAATATTTGATGGCATTAGTTTACCTTTTGAAGTGCGGTCTACAACCACTTAAGCAGTGTTGACAACCACTGAGTGGTTGAACTCAACCAAATATAGAAGATTTAACGCAGGGAGTGTCTTAGGAGTGAAGAGACTTTTTCCATGTTATAACCACTGTGAGAGGGCCTAGTAATTTTAAAACCATTATCCAATAATATTTTTTGCATGTTTGGGTTAACTGCGTCTGCTTGCAATACTAAGTCTGGGACTGCTTCTCGGTTTGATTCGTACTCATCTATAACCACTTTTACCAAGTCACTTGCTAAACCAAGCCTTCTGTATTCTGGGTCTACCACAATATCAAAACTCATTGTGTCACCAGACACTCCACAAAAGAGAGCAGAAACTACTTTTCTTTTGCCGTTCACATGGCCGCACAAAAAGTCGTGTACATTAGATGGTCTGATGTCACACGCCTGAGCTAACCTATACGGGTCATCGTCAAAATCGTCATCATCAAAAACTAAAACTAACTTAGACTCCGAAGCGATTATCTCTTTTGACCCTGTTTCTGGCTCTGTGGGGTCAATTACAATTTCTCTTCTGACATCCCTTCTGACATTTCTAAATTTAGGTGCAGGGCGTACCAGACGACGGGCCTCTTTATCTTCTTTTTGGGCTGGAGTGAGGTTTACACCAGTCCCTAAAGAATTAGGGTCTTTGTCGGTAGCAAATTGATACTTCATGGGTGCCCTTACTTGAACCTGTTATCTTCTTCTGACCCTTCTTTTGCTATAGGCTTCAAAGAAAGGTATTCTGACGTTTTGGCTACAGCATTAGACTGTTCCACCAAAGCTCTACCAATTTCTCCATACAGGGAGCGGAGTACCTCGTTGAAGTTGGGGTCATTTACTGTAAACAGGTCTTGTTCCAACTGTTTTCTGGCGTATCTAGGCTCAATGTTAAGCAAGTCTAAAATCACACTAATTGGAATGGAGCCCTTTTGGTACAGGTTATAAAGCTTGTCATATGCATCCTGAGAATCAGTGAGTGCCATACGTGTGAACCCAATAGTGGGGTACACCGCTATCTCATCACCGTCCTCGTCAATGTATACAAATCCCTTTTTTCTGGCTATGGGCTCAAATAAATAGTCGTGAACATACTCTTGAATGTGTTCACGCAAAAGCATGTACTTGGTGTTGATTGCCTCTATGGGCATACGGTCACCGGAGTAGGTGGCCTCTCCGGTGATCAGTCCCTCAGTAATACCGAGTCCAGCCACCAGTCTTTTATTTGCGGATTCGTCTTCCGATGCTAAGTCTAAAAGACGGTCTCTAGCCCCTAACTCCTCCCAGTTGACTTGATAGTTGGTGATAATACTAAAATCAGGGTCCATCAGGGACATGTCCACCTGATCCCGAAGGTCTTCCAACTGTTCTGGGCTTAGGTCTTCCGCCCAAATCAGTCTCTTAGGGGTCATAGCTCTGGAAGCGATCTGAGTTTGGGCCTGACGTAACTTATCCCTATAAATTAACGTTTTCAGGCATCGCCTAAGTACAGGTACTCCACGTTCTTGATAATCAGATTTTGCCCTGGCTAGGTGATAAACAAACGACCCCTTATTCGGGTCGGTACCAAGTGGAATCCTATCTGATTCTGTCAAATAGGGTCTAAGTTCTTGGGGTATTGCATCGTATGCCTGAGCGGAAACCGGGTCTATGTCAGCCCTGTTAACCAAAGCCCGCGTCTGGTCATCGTGTAGTATGGTTATTGAAGAAAAATTAGAAAACGGAAACGTTTTTATTTCTACACACTCAGGTGGGAGAGTGGTAATTTTGTCCCAACCCTTGTAATGTTTTTTGTACCACTCTACTTCTCTAGTGTCCGCATCGTCTCTAACAATGTGTTCTTCTACAGGTTTTCCGTAGTCATTTATGTATCTTTCGGTTGTGTGCCGCACGTCTAACGGCATAGAGTCAGCACTGTCCTCCGCCCATACAACTGCCTCACCATGGAGATTATAATCAAATAGTATAGAAACCAGACGTTTAAACAATTTTATACGTTTACACATTTTAAAAAAAAATCTGTAAGACTTCTCAGACAACTCGACATCAGGGCACTCAGCTTGCTCTAGCCTAATTTTTGAAAGAGGCAGCTGAGTGTGCATATCGATGGCAGCACCAACATACTCGTCATACTCATAAAAGTGTCTGATTACAGCGGCTTCGTTTTGCCCCGGTTGAGGCAATTCGAGCATGTCCGCAGACATGATAGTATCATAGAACTGAGAATTCTGCGCCATAGAGATGTTGGCAGCTAGCCTGTTTTTACGAGACGGTTTGCCAACTTTCACATTACTTGTTAGTATGGTGCGGACGACGCGCCCTTCTTGATCTGTACTTTTAGGCACGAGTCAGCCCCTTCCATATCTTTTCAATTTCTACTTCAGAAGTTTTGTTTTTGCTGTATGCTATTCTTCTGGCTTCTACCCAAAACATTTTGTCTCTGGCATTTTTTACATAATTGGGTACATTTATGGGAGAGATTTTGTGGCGACTAAGTTTAGACAAGCCACTTAACATTGCAGACAGCATTCTTACGTACATATTTGTTTGTATTACAGTAGTGGCATCATCAGATGCTTTGGCCTCGGCCAAAAGTACCCTAGACAAAGTTAGGGCCTTGGCAGACATGTCATTTATACTTGCCAAGATGTTGTTTAATTCTTGGATGTTACTCATGTGACAAAACATCCTTAACAATATTCTTAAGTTTTTTTACAGATTCTTCATTAGCCTTCAACACCTCGGCCCACTTTCCACCATCGTCTTTAAACAACTGGTCAACCTGATTGACCTGAGAGTCAGACATGGTTCTGCGAGCGATTTGCATAATTATGTCTGTTTTAATACTCATCTGCCAAACCTTGAAAGTGGTACCATCCTGGGATTCCTAGGACCAAAGGCTAATTTTCTTTTGTGAGCGGCAAGAGTACTGTGGTGATTCCCAGAGTTAGCTATGATTCTGGGTGCAGAGATTGATGAAGTACCAACGTGATCAGAAGCCAGCCACACTGATCTCATAATGGCATCTGACATGTCGTCGTGCTTCCCAGCAAGCTTTGGATGACCAACCTGCACAATGGAGTAACTTTTTCTCTCAGCTTCAAGTTCCAACAGTTCGTTAATGTACTTACAAAATTTCTGTGGTTGGCCATCCAGGCTATCTTGTAGTGGAAAATTGAGTAGATCAATTTTTTTGTCATACATAAAGAGCTTAAATCTCTGGTACATTTTAGAGCGCAATTCTTGGGTAATGTGTTCAACTTTAAGTTGTTTTAGTTTCTTTTGGTGTAAGAACTGTTCTAGAAGGTACCCATTAAACTGGTCAAAAAGACCAGATACTACCATAAACCGGTCACATAAATCAGCAATAATGGGGTATATGTCTTCCTCTACGTCCAGTCTTTCTCTATGCTCGTATCTGCCCAGGCCTGCAGTAATTTCGATCACTTCGTCCAAAACTATAATGTCCCCGTCCACATGGGACACCGCAATACCAGTACCATCTTGAAACGCACTCAAGCCTAAGTCTAGGCCCAGGTAGTGTGGCACTCGGACCGCACCGCGGTGGGTAGGTTTTCTACTTGGGTCTTTAATGCAGTCTACTAAGTCTGCTTCTCTTTCTATCCACCCCTTTACTCGTGTAGAGAACTCACCACCCCACTCGCACCAAAAGGCGGGGCCCATTTTGTGACGTTCACTTATGTACTCTTTAGGTGGTATGGTTGGGTTGACCTCCCACGTAGGGGTTTGGACCACAAGGGTATCAGGGTCACCCTTCATTCCATCTTCATATAATTCATAAAGTTTGCCAGCTTTGTTCATAGGGGATGAGATGCATATAATACGGCCATCCGATGGGCCTATAGGTATTCTGGCGTCCTCAGGATCTTTAGGAGCAAAAGTTTTAGTAGCTGGTGTTACTGCTGTCCAGACCTTATCGGGGCTCGAACCGCCTTCTGCTTCCCAAAAGGCTAATTCGTCCAGTATTACTACTATGTACCCCTTACCACGCAAGGATTTGGCGTTGCAAGCTCTAAAAGAGACCTTTATAGACGCTCTCGCTCTGGGTCCCCGTTTATCGATGTCGGCCTGCGTCCTAAATTTCATAAATGTTAAAGTCTGAGAAACTATGTACGGCTTAAAATATGGGTTCCCTTCAAAACGAGCGGCGGCGCGGGCAAAGATAGTTGCCGCCTGTTCCTTTTCGGTGGCCACAACAATAATTTCTATAAATTCACCCGGGGGCAGACCATAATACTTCTGGGGGTCATTCTTTTGGAGTAGCTTCCAAGTTTCGTAGACAGCACAAAGTGCTGCTATTTCACTGTTATGATTTATAAATCCGCCCGCTGAGTAGTCATGCCCATCAGGAACTTCAATGTCACATAAATGAGCTTCACTATGAGAAGTCTCAGTAATTGTGTCCCAATATAAATCCGATTCAAGCAGATGTTCAAAGTGGGCCCTAACTTCCAAATCCCTACATTTATCTAACCATCCCTCTGACACTGCTTTGTGCAACTTAGTGTACGACACATTTTCTGTACTAGATGCTTTTAAGCTATTCCCTAAAATCTTACGCAGCTTAGACTTTTCCCATCCTAGTTTATTGGTGGTAGTGCCACTGGGTATTCCAGCCAGTTCGTGTGATGACGGTATGGAATCACGCCACCGTTGCAACCAAATTTTTTGGAAAGGAACGGCTTCAATACTCCCATTCGAGTCTTGATGATAATTTACATTTATGCTTAAACCATCATCCTTGCATGGAGTAGCAAAACCAATCTCATCAGCAAAAATTCTGCGACTACGACGACCCATCAACTTAACAGTGTAGTAGTCTTTGCCTTTATACCTGTTTCCAACATAAAGTCTGCTTATAACCCCAAAGTTCAACAACAACATTTGAACTTCGTGAGCTAACTGCCATGACGCAGAAGTGAACCCTACTTTTCTACCCGAACAATAGCCATCTGCTTCAAACAATCCTCTAAGAAAAGCAGCCACTATTGCCTTAGGCGATTGCATAATGACCCAGGGCACGTGTTTAGTATTAGGCTTAGAATTCCAGGTATAACCCAACCTGTTTAAAAATTCACGAATAGGCTTAGAGTGTACTCTGATATCTGAACAGTTTCTGTCGGTGTATGCCTTGACAGTGCATCGTCCGAAAAGCTTATAACACAATGCAGCAGCAGACCCAATCATCTGTCCCGAAGTAGTTATTTGTAACCATGACTTGCGGGTCCAAGTGCCGTCTCCAACCAAATACCCCAGCAACAGACCCCAGTCTTCATCTAGGTATTGAGGGACACTAGACCGGATGTTATCTGAACGCCAAATCGGGTGGTGTGGCGTTAAATCTACTCCAGGGCCCCATAGATCTGGTCCTCGATGAACGCCGACCCTGTCTCCAACTTGTAAGTCTTGGAAACACTTCCAATCAATTTTGCCATCTGGGTATAACACCTTAACACGATGAGATTCAGAACCACCCAAAACATACCCACAGTGTGTTTTGACGTCTATGGTTTTAAGAATACCGGGATTGTAGAAATTAGATGTTTTAGCAGTATTTCTGTTTTGTTTAACTACAGTAATGTTTAGTGGCTGAACTTCTGGTCCTGACAAATCACCAAAAGAACCGATAGGTAAAATACCATGATCAGTATAAATTAGTGTTTCAGGTCGTAGACATTTGGTGCCTCGGCGGCCAATCGGGAGCACTAGTATGTTTCTTTTGCCCCCACCAGTGTTTTTTATATTAGTTCTTTTACTACTAAATAAGTGATCCAGATACCCTTGTTCTGAGTACCATTCTTTTACTTGTCCCGTAAAAGGATCAGGTATTGGTATAGTTTTTTCTGTGTTGTCTAACGGTTCATCATAAAACAACTTAAGAATAAAACGCTGCCCTGGAAACAGTCTATAATTTAGCCCCCAAGAGGACTCAACAAATTCCACCACAGATTCTTGTTTTTGTTCTATTACTACAGACGATTTAGACTTTGAAACTATGTCTCTAATTAAATCCGAAAAGACATCCATGTAATGTCACTCTGTCTTCTTTATTCTCTCAACAACATCTTCTTGCCAATCGGCAAGATTAGTGGCGAAAGAACCAGATATTTTGTCTACCATGTTTGAGTGAACACCGCACTCATGTAGGGTGGACAGCATTCTTTCCATCCAAACCCTAAATATAGCTTGTACTGTAGGGGAGTTAAAATCAAATGCAGTGCCTCTAGTGTCAAACTTTGCTATAGTATCATACAACAGCTTAAGGGATTTTACCCTGATAGAGACAACCTCAGATGGGTCTTTAAGATTTGTGGTTATGTGTTGTCTTCTATCTTTAAGAACAGCACACTCTTCTGCCATCTGAATGAGTATGGTTTTCTGTAGTTCTGGACCAGAGGCATCTGCCTCAATCATGGATACCAGTTCATCGGCCGAAAAATCTTTGTATAAAGCAGGGAAGTCCAGTATTTCTGCTTTACTCGTCTTGTCTGGCTGCATAACCACGTACGGGACAGTCAGAATTGTATCAGCCATTTAGGTTCTCACATTGTGTTGCCACGCATTTTAATTTCAAGAGGCAGCGTGTTTACCTCTTGATTCAATTCTATACTTAGAGTAGATTGCAAGTCAAATGCGTGTACAGGGTTCAGTATAGGGGCAGACTGAACCGTAATCGATTCGTTGGTACGAGCAGATGGCTCAGACACCAGTCTTCTGTTGTATCTAGTGCAATCGCCCAGTGCATTTTTCATGGTGCAACCGGTGCATTTCTCTTGCTCCAGTACCAACAGGGCTTTACGATTTTGGTGCTGGGCGGGGCCAACCTTACAAACACCATAATCGGGGTATGCAGCAGGGTCGATGTAATTAACACCTAGATTGCCACTTAGTTTTACCAAGGGCAAAATGTCGCTCTTGGCTGCAACTACCACATCTTTGTCTAGTTTAGAAATAAACTCCATCAGGGCGTGACCGTGGAGCCCGTTGTTTATGGCTACCCTAACTTTAGTAACAGTACTAGACACGTCAGCAGCGGAAATAACTTTTTTAGTGTTGGTTACACCACTAAAAGCCACGCCAGAGTTCAAAGAAATAGGAGTCTGGCGTGGGGCGGGGTCATTCCTGGTGACAAATGTCTTAATGGCACCTTCTATAGATGGCCCCGCCTCTACTGAAGCTACCCGGCTTGCTTTGACTGACTTTACGTCGCTAGAAATCACACCCAGTACTTCAGGTGTGTACGGGGTAGATGACAGTTTGGCTCTAAAGGCAGAACATGTCCCAACCCTGTTAAGCACACAGCCACCACAGGCTTCTGAAGCCACCACGGTCACTATTGCTGCTGACCCTGTTTTGGTCAAAAAATCATTAGTTCTCTTACACTCAGAGGCAGAGTTCCTTGAGTGTACGTAGTGCTTGCCTATGATGCCCCAGTCCTCCAGTATTCTAGATTCCTTCAGAATACTGTCTGTATCTCTGTCAGGGAATTTACTGGCAGTCTTATTCAATCCATCCGAGACTGAAATACCGCGGGCTGACAGCATAGTGGCATAGCTTATCACGGGTTCATTTATTTTGGAAACAAACACTTGATGGGCGCGCGTGTTGTTGTTGTCGATAGATTCTAGAGAAGACTCTATCACTCTATCAGCCTCTGTAAGTGTAACCGGCGTATTTATTATCTCAGGCGAAGCGAACTTCTGTGCCTTTATTGACTCTGCGACACTTAAAAATTTTGACAGAATCTGCAAGGACGTAAATTTGGTAATACCAAGGAGACTAGCTGCTTTTTTCCCTAACTGTTCGCTTTTGTATCCGTGGTTTATAGCAGCGTCAATAGTTGTTCTTACAGCCTCAAAGGAGTCAGGGTATGGTTGGGTTTTGTCATCATGAATATACAGGTTTGTTTTGTTACAGACAGCAACATCACCACACTTGCATATAGACTTAGCAATGAATGGAGCGAAATTTTTGGAGTTCCTCAAAGAATGTGCAGCAGACGTACAATCCTTGAAAGACTGAGACCCAATCATATGATGAATGTGTAGCGAGTCTAACTCGTATGCTACTTTGTTGTATTCACCCTTTATAGGGATGCTGCCCAGACATGCCTTTTGATACAAAACAGTGGTTAGCCGATCGTTGTCACTGTTTTTGACAGCTTGGGGAGCTTCTATTGAGTCTAGGAATTCGTCAGCCTGTGCGGCTGATACGCTTACTGGTTTGTTAATGAGAAAAGGAGTGTGTGAGGTTTTTACTACAGGTGCTGGGTCCAGGTGAGAAACAATGGCGGCACGGATATCCGAAACAGGGTTGGACACACCCAACTCTGATAAAAGTTGATTATCAAGTGATAACGAGGAATGTAGACTCATTCCAGACGGATTGCACTTGTTATTTTGCTTGAAAATACAGTCAGTACACTTGTCTTTAGCCAAAAGACGCGTAGCCTTAATCCCTACAGATTTAGAAAACTTAAAAATTTCCCCAGACTCGCACTTACTAAAATCACTTGCGTATAGGTATAATTTCCCTAACAGTCCAAGCTCAGAAGCAATTATGTTGGATAGTGTGTCTTTAAATGCGGTGTATTTTTCGTCATGTGGCGTAGAGGCTATGCGCGAGTGGCTAGACACAAAGTCAGGGGCAAATTGGTTTATGATACTAGCGATTCTGTTGTATAAGTCAGCACCCTTGTGCCCAGCGGCTATACTAAGTCTGGTGTATTTAAATACAGCTTCCGGATTAAAACCAGCTGTCCTGCCGGCCGGGGGGGCATACAATATAGAGGTGTTGACAGGCGGCGCATGACTGGCGTCTGGGCCATTCCACAGCCCACTCAGCTGGTCGACAACATCATTCTGTCGAGGTAGTTGTGTGTGTTCCCTATAACTTTCCGGGTCCACATCAAGCCAATCCAAATTAGACATAGAAACGTCTACAAAACCATCTAAATTAATGACACCGCCAAGGTTTATTTTAAGGTCTTTGTTCATGCCCACTATCCTTAGGCCCAACGGAATTTAGAACTTCTTCTGCATACTCAGACTCGGCAACTGCTTCTAATCCGTTGGACAGCAGCTGGTCACTTTCTTCAAGAATTTTCTGAGTATCTTTGGGCTGATTCTTCCAATGAGGCCCATTTGTCTCGTCGTGGATGGTATCTGTTATAGTTGATAATTTTTCAACAATCTCAGCCAAGTCTTTACGAATGTTACTGATGCCCATAACATATCCATACCCACCCAACTTACCATCTGGAGACATAGAGGTGGATTTTATTTTACTGATAGTACTATACCCGCTAAGTACATGACCCAGTGCAACCAAGAGTTGCCACTGGGCTTTAGCCAAGTGCTTTAGTGACAGTTGGTCACCGTTAAAAGAATCGGGTATGGCCCTGCCAGTGCCACCAGTAGCAGACGAAGCGACTCTGAATACGTGGTTTGTGGCGACTGTCTTGTATAGGTCTGACATCACACAACCCTGTATGGATTACCATGGTAATCATAAATTTGGCTGGTCACACTAGCACTGCGCTGAACCAATAGCCTGGATGAAGTCATAGCGACCATTGAAGTAAGTCTGTGTAACTTAGATGCCCCCGGCGTAGACACTGGGTCGCCTGTGGCACCCAAGCCATACTTATTCAAATCGATCTGACTGCCGGGTACCTGGATAATACTCGATGCACCCCACACCTTTTTAAGTATGTCCAACTTGTCACTGGCTATTGCAAAATCAAACGGGCCCCGTTTAGCCACAACTCCACCATGCAAACCTGTAGCTATCACATAGTATTTTTCAGAGTTGAGACCGGCTGTTTTAGTAGTACCTATTTGTATTGGTCCCTCAGAGTCATCAAACAATCTTTTAATAACATACTTTCCATCAATTGTGGGTTCCACAGCCCATAAGTCTCTTTCAGACATTCTAACTAGCGTGTCAGTAGCAGACAGCCGAGCAAACGGCCCTATGTTAGACTGTCTAGCCATTTCGGGCTTAATAAAGAAAAAATTCTGTTCTCTGCTCAGAGCCTGATCTATGCCCGAGTACTGCGGGGTAAAAATGTCCATTACGGTATCTCTTTCGTTTTCCCACTTACAGGTACAAACGTGGTTTGGTTTGTGTTTGCATCAAACACAAACTTACCCACCGGGATTTTGTAAGTGACAGGTCCCGTTTCAGTGTCGTGTAAAATACTTACAACAACTTGTTCGGACATTCCACCCTCAAACTGATTCCCGCTAAAAGACACACTAAGTTTATTTATTACGGATGCTAATACACTAGGAGTTTCAAGTTCAAATCCACGAGCGTGCACAATCTTGGTATCCATGCCATTAGCAAATATACCTAATGACTTCAAACCAGTAGAAATACTGTTTGCAAAACCATTTGGAAGGTTACCAGCAGTCTTGACACTGGCAGTTTTTTGTGTGTTTTCTACGATTTGTTTCAGCTTAGCAAACCAACCTACAGGTCTCTTATTTGGTCTCCCAATGTACCAAATTGCACCATTAAACGGGTCCATAGCCGCAAATCCAAATTCACCGCCCGGCTGGTCCGCCCGCTGTTGGGTCCTGACATTCAACGTCCACTTATCTCCACTCTGGGTTCTACGTGGATTGGAAAAATTGCCGCTGTAATAGTTAGGGGACCTTTGTCCTGGCTTTTTATCTAGGTATTCCTGCACAGCCTCCATACGGCTAGGCTTATTTTCAGGATTCCTGGTGTATATTATTTCGATAGGCCCATGTGGGGGTGCGTCGTATGATTTAGTGGGCTTAGTTAAGCCACTGTTGGCCTTCATACCACCATGGAACAAAACCTTGTTCCCATCACTAAGTTCTACCACTACATCCTGGCCCTGAACGTCGATAACTATTCCCTCTTTACCGTTGTGTGTTTGGTACTCTGGGCAGTCTGCTATGGGATAGTCTTTTGCCTTGTGCTTTTCTATGTTTACAGTTACGGGGTCTTCTATACTAAATCTGGCTACTCCCGCCTTGCTCGGCAGGGCATCCAAGACCTCTACGCCAAATTCGGCTTTGAGGTATTCTTCTATTTCATTAGGTGAGATGGGGCTGGTGCGAGTAGCAAACACATACTCAGCAAAGTCGTCTACAGTCCCCTCTCGTGCTATCACAAACTGATTGGCAACAACACTGGCCAAATTTGTTATACGCTGTATCATTTTAGTGCCTTAAGTACGGCGTTCACCAATTTATGCAAATCAGCCGATCGTGTGGTCACAGACGTGGAGTTTTCTCCATAGGAGGACACGGTAATCCCCCCACCACACCTAGCAATGAATGTGCTGGTGTTACTGTCTAATACACTGATAACCGTATTTGTAGGGTGCGGAAATGTAGTTTCGTGCTCGGCCTGCAAACTCTGCACAAAAGAGTCTGCAACAGACTTTGCCATAAGGACTCTACGTGACATAGTATATCCTGATCAATTGTTATCAACTTGTGCTTATCGAGAATCTAACGATTAAAATAAGATGCAATCAGGTACAAAAAACTGTGGATAACTTATGTCTCTAAGTATATTTACGTGCCTAGACATTTTTTCGAAGGTCTCTAAAATCCGCCTCACATCCGGGTCTACTTCATGTTGGGCACTACACCTAATCCTTTCCATAGACCTAAAAAATCTGTGTCTAACTTTGCCCTGAGTTATTTCATGAGTTCTAGCAACAAAAGATTGACATGTAGTTTTGTACATACCAACTAAAATTTCTAAGTCCAGGTCCACCATAACACCATTATGGCAAATCCTGTCTTTATCTCTACCATTGCATAATATTGGGCTCAACTTTAAACGAATCAGGTCTTCGTCCACAGCATCAGGTAAAGTAAGCAGAAATTTTAGTCTTTTTACACCTTTAGAAAGTCTGTATGACACATCCGCTTGCGTACGTTGAAAAATGGCTGCGATGTCGTCCTGCCGCTTACCACACATAAAGTAGAGATGTATATAATCGGCTTCTATTGGTGGTATCCTACTTAATAAAGATAAAATACGGTCTTTTTGACCCTCGTCCACCGGACCTCTAAAGTCTATATGGTACCACAAAGACTTTTCTGAAGAGATTCGGGTTTCTATGTTATGGGGGTCGAATGACTGCAGATACGACATTTTTAGTCCTACAAATTTAAATGCACACATAAATTTACAACAAATAGCTACCCTTCTACAAGTTTAATGCCACCCAGTGGGACCGTAGCAAGGATTGTTTTAGATTTAACTTCCCGTATTTTGATTATGGCTTCGTTATCAATTATAACTACCACATCTCCGCTCAGGCCAGAGTAAAGACCTGATAGTATTTGCACTTTACTGTTGTCTGATATTTTATTTCCGATGATGTCAGCCAGTTGGCGACGCATCCTGTCAATTTTGTCGTCAGATATGATAGCCGGTACTAATTGGCCTCTTTTAAGTTCAGACAAAACAGATATTACTATACTACACCTCTGTAACTTGTACAAAGCAAAATCCGGAACGTGTTTTATAAAGGCATACCCCTCACACAATACTGTTGTTATTACTTGACCATTTACGTCTACTTCTTCAGTTATAGGGACGAATATTTCGCTGTTTGGACAAGATTTTGATAGTGCATACTTTATGTCCGACAAACGCATGCCTGCAGAAGACGAGGACAATTCTACAGACAGCCACCCCATGTGTTATTCTCCGACAATTCTGGTATAAAATGTTTTAAATTCAGATATTGGCATAGGTCGATCTTTGTCTGGTAAATTTAAACCAGAGAGTACAGGCAAAGTCAAGCTGGGCTTGTCTTCTTGCACTGTCCTGGTAGTCTTATTAGGCAACAAGTGGGCCAGCGGACCCTCTTGCAACTTACGGCGCTGTCCAACAGCACCTATACTGACAAGTGGAACAGGCACACTTGGAAGGGTCTGTTGTGTTGTGTTTACAACAACTTGTTCTGCACTGTGTACTAAAAAATGTGACCTAACCACATCACAAATGAGAGAGTGCTCTGTAAATGATGTTCTTTTAGTGATTAAGTCATAGGTCTCAACAACACCCTTGGTAATGGCACCACTTCTTATGGCACCACTAATCTCGTTCATCCAAGACTGATAAATGGATTCTGCGCTTACTGATTCCAAATTGGAATCTACAAACTCCAACACACCATTTAAATCCATGTTCAAAATAGAGTCCACAATGTTTATACTGTAAACTCTGAGGTATTGTCTAACGTTGTCCTCAGTGATTGGCCCGGCTAAAGATAAGGCATAAGCAGTGTTAAAGCAAGACCTGGGATGGTTATTTTTGGTTTTACATATCACACTTAAGGCAGCGGGGGTAAACTGCACCTCATTTTCATTACAAATACTTTGTAGTCTGTTTATTATGTCTTCTTCGTTTGGTTTCAGTACTTTAAACTCTAAACACCTGGACCTAAGCGCATCGGGCATGGATTTCACATGCGTAGTGCAGTACATGCACAAAAGCCGCTTTTCCCCAGTTATGTCATCCTCTTCTACTGATTTCAGCAAGGCTGACTTGGCAGCTAAGGATAAGCGGTGGGCCTCGTCAACAGTGTAAATCTTTTTAGGGCCAGAGTGCAGGTACTGGGTGGACTCGATAATTCTCTGCATGTCTTCCTTGGAAGACTCGTTAGCACCGTCAATTTCAGTGTAATGGATGGAAGTGTCAGTGTCTATACCAACACACGAGTCACACAAATTGCATGGCTCCATGTCGGAAGAGACACTTTCACATGACATTACCTTAGCCCACACTCTAGCTAGGGTGGTTTTACCAGTACCAAATGGCCCAGAGAATATGTATGATGAGGAGTATTGACTATTATTAGACTTGATACCCTTTAGTATTTTAATAATGTGCTGCTGACCCAAAACCTCATTAAAAAGTTTTGGCCTATATCTAGTTGCCCAATCTCTCAAAGTAGTACCTCATGTTACCAAACACGTTACAGCAGGTGTGCTATCTTCTTTTTGATCAGATAGTCGCCACCGTATTCCCAAACCGCTCCGGGGTCTTTACACCCAGGAACCCCTACAATGCTATCATTGTAGCAATAAAGGCCCCTCTTTGTGGCACGAGGCTCAAGTTCTGAATACCCACTAGTGCCCCCCTCGTCAGCGTCAAATACACAATGAACTTCTGAACATACTCTAGCAAGTCCCTCAACCTGGGTATCAGCTACCTGTGCCCCCAAAGAACATAGGGTATTTTTGGCATGTCTTTGTATGGGAAAAAAGTCAAATGGGCCTTCTACAATGTTAGCTTTATTTTTGGCCCATATATGCTCAACAGCCTGTTTAGCACCTATGAAGAATGGACTCCACTTGCCCCTACTGGTTACAAATATGGAGTATTCTTTAGCGGTTATAGACCGGGTGTGTATTCCAACAATGGACCCAGCAAAATCGGTGATTGGAATAACAACGGTGCCACATAGTCTTTTTAGCCCCAGGGTAAATTTTAAAAACCGGTCAAAGTCCGGACCGGCTCCAACAAGGTCAAAATTTATATTAGGGACAAAGCCTAAGTCAAACTCATCAATTTGATCTTCAGAAACCCCACGTTTAGACAAGTAGTCGTAGGCTAAATCAACATTTGAGTGTGCAAACTTTACTATGTCACTCAAAAAGTCTGTATCAAATGAATGCATACACCAAACTCGGCTCAGGCAAAACAAATCCAACTAAGTCACCAGACCGAATAAGAAGGCCTGCCTTTGGTATCAACAAACCAAATGGTCCTAAGTCAGGATAATATACAACAGATAAGTTTAGTATGTCTTTAGTACTCTCAAGACCAGCAAATGACTCATTCCCCGTAAAAACAACTGCGTCGTGGATTTCACGGTCAAGATACTGATCCCTGATTGTGAGTTCTGTGTCAGTATCAAGTTTTATCACATTTGTGCCAAGTAGTGGAGCAATGGCATCGTAGTATTCTGTTATGGTTTTTGCCTTATGCAAGCCGAGACGTATCACACTTTCATGGGTATTATGTCTTGCAATCGCTGTTTTGTTGACTCCACTAATAATATACTTATCTTCTACATTAAAGAAAGCATTAGTTGGCAGTTCAAAGGCTAGGGTAGACTCAGATGGTCCTTTTACGGTATAAGACCTAAGAGCCGTTTCCAAGAAAATCGGTGGTGCTGTTCTTGTGGTTCTTGGTCCATTTTTGACAGTACCCATTTCAGTGCTCTAATTTCTGGGTAGTGTATAGACAATTGGTCTGGGTCCGACAGTATGGCTTCGTATTCTGCATTAAGATCCCCAGTTGTTTTGTATTTAGTAAAAGAGGGGCATTTTATTGCTGTATTCAGGTCATCGCACAATACCTGGATTGGAGCGTTTTGCAGCGAGCAAACATGAGTCTTTACGCAGAAACCATTCATACCCACTGTGGCCTCTGCGTTATATGCACAATTTTGTGGGGCACGTTCTGTTCTAGAGTTAATGTATATTTCTCTGTGCAGTTTTATTACTTTATCAAGTTGGTTGCGTATGTCTTCAGTCATGTTCTAAACTCTGCTGTTTTTATTATCTTATACCCAGAAGAGTCTTTTTGAACTTGGAAATTCAAATCGGCATTTTCAGAAAATGCTGGCTTGTGTGTAACTAATAACACATCCACAGATGACGTTTTACAAAACTCTTTTATAAATTGAACAGTAGCGGGGATGTACTCATCCGAAACAGCCCCCAAAGATTCGTCTAGAGCCAAAAACTTTTTTAGTGAGGGGGACTTAATTAAAGCATATAGACGTAACACCATGTCAACTATGGCAGCAACACCACCACCAAAAGAAGTGAGTATGTCTCCTTCTGTTTCCCCATCGACACATACTTCTTTTACTCTAAATTCTACTTGTACTCTACTTTGTTGCTTTTCTACAATTGGGACACACACCAAATTTTGGTCATGAAATATTGCTTGCAGCCCCACGGTGACTGTGTCAGCTATGGATTTAACACAAGTAGTAATAAGTTGGTCATACAACTCTTGAAGTATAAGTATGGCCTGACGAGTTTTTTCTACTTCGTGTGTGTCTTTGCGTATACTTGCTTCTATACTTGCTTTTTCTGCAATGAGATCATCGTAGATAGAAAGAGCCCTGTTCGCACGGTTTTTTATGTCTAGAAAGTCCATGTTCATCGTTTCTTGGCAAAAACTATAGACCCGCAAGAAGTCCCCAGGGTAGCAACAACTTGTACCCAGTTGGACTTGACTTTATCTCTGTAAGTAACCAAAAACACATCCGGAGTGCCCAACTGAGAGATGGCCTGTTTCAGGTATAAGTAGTTTATGTCAAATACCAATTCATTAGACAAGTTAGAGGGCCTTGTACACGACACCACAGTAGACGAGGTTTCGCCTGAAGTGGTGGTGGAAAGCTTAATTTTAGAATCTCCAGAGCCCACAAACACAGACATTCTGTTTTCTGTATCAGATAGCGGGACTGTGATAATTTTTATTGCCTTTATTAAATCTTGTGAGTTTATCTGAAGAATGTCAGCATCCGGGTCTGTAGTGCTGGGCATGGACGCTAGGTAACTTACAAGACTCGGATAAAACCCTATTGGACTCTGTCTAAACACAAATACGCCAAATTTGGATTTTATACCTATACATGTGGAGTTGTTGTGTATTTCCAACATGTAGTCGGGGGGCAATTTTTTCAAAAGAGAAATACACTTACTAATGTGTGCAGCTTCTATTCTAAATGGAAAAGACAGACTAGGGTCTGAAAAGACAGACTGGCATGCCATGTCTAGAGCCAACATGGCGTGGTCATCAACACTGTTAGGGACCTGGGGGTCTGCCTTTCTGCTCCTAGTCTCGGCCACCATTGCGTTGGGCTTAGACGGGTCTTTGCCTATGTATGACTTACATAACTCTAAAGCCTGTCTTAGAACTAAAACAGGCAGGTCACCCACTCTGGAGTTAGGAACGGCATCAATAAGTTTGGGGAATCCCTTAGGATTTACAATAGGTAACTTTACATCACTAGATAAAAACTGAAGAGAAACAGAGGTACCAGTGCTAATGGTTATAAATTCGTCGTCGTCTGTTGTGTCTATGGCCTTCTTCAGAGATTCTATGGATATAGCTACAGGGTCAAAGGAGGGGGAGACTACTTGAAGGGGTAATACAAATATGCCAAAGCGGTCCATGGTTTTCATAGCAGCATGCGCAAGTACCTCAGTGGGATTGTGGTACTTAAATACCACTGAGTTGTACAGCGGGGCGTCATCCTTGTCCTCCTGAACCAAGGAAGCCAAGTCTAGAGTGTTGGATAAATCTGCAGCTTTAACGACGATTTGCACTTATGGCCTCTTCAATCCGAGTGAGTTCTCTGTTTGCATTTTGCAACTCACTCTCAATGGTGGCTAGCTGCACAGACAACTGGCTCTCTTCTAATTTAATAGTATCCCCCAGCGTTGTCGGCTCGTAGCCCTTGGCCTTAATCTCGTCTATAATCTGTCTTAACCGGTCTTTGCTAGCATCAATCTGTCCAACTAGAGTGGCTCTTCTAGTGGTAAGGGTTTTACTCTGGCCACGCAGCTTGAGTATCCTGTCGGTTAATTCTGACATTATAAGTCTATCGCTCCACTTGACGAGAAGGTATTAACAACTTTTTTAGCACAGAGTCGTGCACTGCAGTCTGTGTACTGGCACATTCTACACGTATTTACTGAGGGGGTGGGGTCGAATTTACCAGAATGTATGGACCTAATGGTATTGTACAGCCTGGACTTAAACAGCAAGATACTGTCCATGGTAAAGTCCAGCCACAACAAAGAATCGTCACCAGTAAATCTAAAAAATACCCAACCCAGTCCATCTGGCGGTACCCCGTGTAGGTTACAGTATAACAAGGCATACGACAATAGTTGGTCCGGGTCCGTATATTTTTCTCTTTTAGGAGATCCTTTACCATCTAAGATGAAGGTTTTTCCCTTCTGCGTGTATATCAGGTCCGCTTTACCGGTTATCTCCCACTCCCCACATCCATCTATTTCAGAAGTAATGCTCATCTTAACTTCTGACTTAGCATACATACCTAAAAGAGAGTTGCGTTGGATTGTCCTTACCATTTCTGGTATGTGAGAGTTTATATCAGCTATTACTTGGTTTCTGTCTAGTTTAGCTTTCGGGTAGTCTATGTCTTTATTTTTAAATTCAACCTGAGCTACGTCTTTGTCTACAAAATTCAATAATGTTTGAACAACAGTGCTGGTGTTTCTCCACATTTCCTGATTATAAAATCTTTCGAGCATCCTACCCATTACCGACCCATACACCGTACCAGCTTTATTTTCAGGGTCCTCAGGTTTTTTTTGGTCAATGTACTGCCACTTGTATCTAAGTGGGCAGTCATTATAAACAGACATGCCTGTGTAGCTTAGGTATCTGGACATTTTACTTTGCAGCGTTAGTTAGGTATTTTACTACTAAGTCTATAATCTCAGGAGACAAGTCTTTTCTATTTTTTATGGCATCAACAGGAGAAGTACTCTGGATGAATGACTCAGAAGTAAGTTTGGTGACAAAGTCTGCTATCCTAGACCTAATATTTACAGTCTCAGCATGTTGTTCCATGTTGAAAACAGAGTCTGAGGGTGGCACAGGCAGTGTGTGTGTTTTAACATTGGCATTAACACAGCCACCAATTCTGTCGATAGTTATAACACCGATGCGGGGCGTTCTGCCAATGTTGTCATGAGATAATGACCCTCTGGCTATAGACCCAAGATAGACAAACCACTTGTTATTGTGCAACGCGGCCCCCTGGTCTCTGTGCCAGTGACCACCAAAAAATACGTCAGGTTCAAATTCGGATAATTGGTCCCACGACATAATTGGCTCGGTTTCGTACTCACCCTTCCATGCAAAAGTTCCATCTTTTGCAACCATGGCGTGCGTAACACAAATGAGTATGTCTTCGTCCTTTTTCTTTATATTGAAGTCAGCCAAAGATGGTTTTGGACTATATGGTACACCCACCACCCGCACTTTTATACCATCTTTTATTAAAACAAATTCGTTATCCCCCCACAGAGGCAATACAGTCTTAGACGCAAACATCACACCTAACGGTTGCTTATTTAGGGAATCGTAAGACCCCATCTGCAGGTCGTGATTTCCAGGCAGTACATAGGTGGGTATGTCCCACTCTCTGTGCACTTCTATGGCTCTTTTCACCAGAGCATGAGTGTTTCTAGACGCAGCTGGGACGTGAAACAAATCACCAGCGTCTAAGATGGCATCTGCTTCCAATGAGGCGGCCATTTTGAATATTGTGGTGAGCTTATTAAACATAGCCTCTTTGTAGTCGTCAGTCCTGGATTTAGGACTAACATCTGACAAATGGACGTCGCTTCTAGTTACTAGCGTGATCATGTATTATTGTTCCACACACGTCGCACATAGACATGGAGGCCAACAGTGTGTCTAATTCGACATCCGTGTCGGCTATTTGGTTGTCTATGACTTTTAGTTCAGCAGTAAGACTGTTTATTGTAGTTACCAAAGAGCTTAATTGGCCATTCACCACACGCAGACCGTCTAGTTTGGTGGACTTGTCAAACAAGTCGTCTGGCACATGTGGTACCTCGGGAGCGGACAGATCCGAAACATAACAAAGACTGACAAACTCTTTGTTTACCTTAATTAGTGTGTCTCTGTCGTTTTGCTTCTGTAACAACTCATCAAGGTCCACCTCGGGTAAGTCTAAAACACAAAAGTTACTCAGACGGTGGTACAAGTGGTACTTGTTGTGCAAGTCCACAAGGATGTTTATGTGGTCTGTGCTTATGTTTACATCGGGTATGTTCACCAGTTTTATACTTTTGTTGTGTATACAAACTAGTGCTTCTACATCAATCTTGTCTTTGTATTCTTTAAGTTGTGAAAGTGCAGACCTTTTGGCGTTGGCTGTCTCCACTAAGCCTTCGATCCCGACAACTATATCTCTGAAAGGGTCTATGCCATCAAAGCCTACGAGTCTCCCAGTTGTAGACTCTAAATTAGACTTGAGAAGATTAAGACCCTTATTAAAAGAAGATAAATCGGCATTTGCCAATTGAATGGCGTCTATCAGAACTGCCAAGCCGGTAAAGCCAGACACCAAATCAGCCAGCAGGAATCCTGATTTGGACAATATAAACAGCGGAGACCATTGTGCCCCTATTTGCACATCCAGGTTTTGACCGTTTACTTCTAGTTGTCTGTACCCGTTATTGGTTATTTCGTCGGGTACGTCTCTGCCTGTTTTTTCATACGTAGTTTGGTTTACGGTATACTTAGATACAGATTTGCCTTTTTCCCACCCAAAAGTAAAATTGCCATCTGAGATTTGAACCTGCGCCGAGGTAGTTCCTCTTCTCACATATCCAGCGGGAGGCTTGTTGGTGATGCAAGACTGTATGGCACGTATAACAGACGATTTCCCAACATTAGACCTTCCTACTAATGTCGTAAAACCAGATACTTCTAGTACGGCCTCAGTTATGGCTTGAAAATTCTTGATCCTAATTGTAATCATGACCAGTGTGCCTACTCTATGTCATCATCCCCGATCAAATCAGCAATATCTGGGACGTTTTCATCTGCCTCTAAATCTTCTTGACCACCCACGGTTTGGGACTCAAGCTCTTCACCTTCCACCATTTCGGAACTTATTTCCTGCACACCAGTAGACAAGTATTCCATCACCCTAGACAGGATATCCTTGAACACAGATGGGTTATTTATGATGAACGCTCTACATTGTTCAATGCCATTTTTGGAGCCAGCCATGGGGGACCAAGTACCATCGTCAGCGGGCCTACCGAATGACACCTCTGGAGAACTGCCTACATACTCAAGGTATGTTTTGTTGTACTTTGTTATAATCTTGCGCATAATGGCTATGTCCATTATGCTCCTATAATTGTCGATGCCATGTCCGTATCTTATGTTCATAAGTGCGGTATGGTTTTGTCTAGAATCTATCTTGTTCTTAACCCCAGTCACCTGGATGACGTTTGATATGGCCTGCTTGCTAGAATCTCCAGTAAGGGGGTCCCTGACCATAGCCGATTCGATGGATTTTCTCCTAAGCTTTATTCTTAGTGTTGCATAAAACTTAAGAGCGCGGCCACCGCTGGTGTCCTCATTGGGACCGGTGTCGTACTTACTGGTCTTGATTTTGTCACGAACCTGATTCACAAAGAAAATGGTGGTAATCAGCCCGCACTTTCTTTGTAGTTGGACCACCCTTTTCAAATTCTGGGACATCAACTTAGGTAACGAGTCTACCTGTTGACCGGTGCCTAATTCGGCCTCAAACACAGCTTTAGGGATCAATCCGGACACCGAGTCTATGATGACTGCATCAACCTTTGCTTCAACCATAACTTCTATAATATTAAATGCGTCCTCAAATGTATACGGTTGCAACAAAATAAATCTATCGCTGTGTATGTCGATGCCCATGTTTTTCGCGTACCCATGCGAAAATGCATTCTCCAGGTCTACATAACAAACAGACCCACCTGCAGCCAAAATCTGGGCACAGTAGTGCATGGCTACTGTAGACTTACCAGAACTCTCATGCCCGTAACACTCTACGATTTTGCCCTTGGGCCACCCGGGACACACTCTCTTGTTGCCGTCTATCCGGGTGCCGCCTATAAGGTTGTCAAGAATTATACTTCCAGTAGGTATGTGTGGTACTTGTTTTTGTTCGGAAATCTCTGTGTATGAGGTGTCATATACATCTTTATACTTCTTTTTTAAAAAAGAAAGGCCAACCTGAGCGGATGTCATAGCCATGGGTCACTCCTCAAAACTTAAGTCATGGCGCGAAAATCGAAAAAATCTTACGTTTTCTCTAAAAATCGCACCAGTTTTTAAAATCTGTCCAGCATTTTTACCTTTTGTGGGTTGCTTAATCCCCGCAAAAGATTTTTGTTCAGATGGGCCAAGGTCCCCAACACTTATTCGGCCATCGTACAGTTGCCAAAACCTATCTGCAAAGTACCCAGCCAAGTAGGCGTCTGCCTCATCTGAAGACTTAAAATTGTTATTAGAAAGTTGGGTGGCAACCTGTATCATCTCAGGTTTGTCCATAGTTATAAAAGGTTTTATTTCTGGGTCTACGGCCCATTTCTCTTTTGAGAGACACTTTAGGGTAGTGGGGTCAAAGAGTACAACGTCACACCCCTTTTGCCACAACACTTCCATTGTGTGTGTGTACAGGGCATACAACCCCTCGGATTGAGTGCCTTCAAAGGCTACGCTCTCAATGCCTACAACAGAGTTAGGCTCTATGATGGAACCCAACTCTGTTTTTATGTGCCAGTGCCTATGGACAAATTGGTTTTTAGGCGAAGTGTGGATTCTGCCGCTATTTGCAAACAGCCCAGAACCATTCAGCTTCGCCCAACCAAATCCATTTAGGGATGGGTCAAGCCCGTAGATCAAGGAGCCAGTAGGTCGTCGTAGTCCGTGGGGACGTCGCCACCAGCTGCCTTGCTGCCCGCGGTAAGGTCGTCCAGGTCAATAGCATCTGCTACGAGGTCGGCAACATTGCCAGACGACCCGGGTCCCTTACCCAACTTCTCCAGAATCCACTGGTCCGACCGAATTGTGCCCAACTGCTTTAAGAGTTCTTCCTCTTTAAAAGTAGCAGCGGCTGAAAGAATATTCTTGCTGAGTTTGGGATTGCGCCACAAAGCCTCATTGCACGAAATAAACTTGAAATTCTGGAATTCGGAATTCTCGCACGACGCCAGAATGTCATGAGTCTGGAACGGGCTCTGCTTGTGGTACTTCATGAGTTCGTCAAAGCGCTGCTTTGCCATAACCCACGGTATAACTTCCCACCCGCGCTCAGGCGAAATGGCACCCTTGATGAGATTGCCATCCTTGTCGGTCAAGTATTTCACTACCAGGGTGATTACTCTACCCTTGGAATCGCCTATGGCGCTCTTAATAAACTCGTTGTCCCCCTCGTATATTACGAATCCGAGGCCCGAGTCTTTCTTATATGCAACATTTGCACCCTTGAACTTGGGGCGTGTATCCGTGGCATACCGACTTTCTATAGGGTCTTTTTCAGAAGTACCCGGTATCTGGTTATACCAAATAAAAGAAAGTCTGTTGGTGTAGTTCTTGATACCCTTGTAGGTCTCAGTTCTACCCCCTGTCAGGGACTTGTTGGCTTTGCTGTCGCCATCTTCAAGGTCTAAGTCTACGAATCCAGCACCCATTTTGATTTCTCCGGCTTATGGGAGGCCATCTGAAAGATCTGGTACCACCAGAAGTCAGTACGCCACACTTGTGCACTACCACTATACAACAAAAAATCACCACACTCAATCGCCTATAAGACCGGCCAAGTCATAGCTGTCAACTGCAACTATGTCTTTTTTGGGGGGTATTTGCACCTGATTCAACAAGGCTAAAACGTTATCGTCATCCGTGGGGCTGGGACTGGACACTGGCTTCGCTACTGAAGGACTGGACACATTTGCAAGTATCTCATCGATATCAAATGCATCTGAATTTTTGTTAGAGACCGGGGCAGGGATGTCCGATGTCAGCAGTACAGAGACGTCAATGCAGTCTATGTCTTCTGTAGTGACGGCAGAGGCGGGCGAGTCGATTACTGCGTGACCAAAGTCTGTAGGGGTTTCGTCGCCCGAAATCAGGTCATCAACCGAGACATTTTCTGGGACAGTAACTACGACTTTTCCTGGTAGAGTGGGATCTTTGTGTTCTGACCCATAGTACGCACCAGAGTGCTTATCATCCACCAATAACCGGTGCATCGTTTTCAGGTCCATAATGATACCCTTTAGGTCGTTCATTTTTGACCTGATTATGGTCCTGGCAGAGTTATTACTGAACAACTCTGCCTCGTGTGCTGCTATCTCGGCAATAAGGGGTTTTAGTAATTGATTAACTGCAGCACGTCTGTCTAGAATGTTCGGCAGGTGTTTAATGTCGTGGTCTGTTAATAATGAATCTGACTGAATTTCATACTGGGACTTCTTGTTATTGAGCAGTATACTGACTATGTGTATGTTTTTCAGTGTCTCCCTCATATACCTTTCTGACTCTGACATAAATGCCCTGGCTTGGGATATCAACTGAGCCAAGCCATCATACCCAACTTCAACAGGGTCAGGTGGCAAGGTCAAGTTCATAGTGTCTAGTCTACCACATATGTACTCAAATCTTTCAGGTTTCATTTGAATCAGTCTTTGTTTGTTCTGGTTTTTTGTTAGGATTAGACAGTGCGTCTATGTTGCTAAGCACCAGTCTAAGTTCATTTAGGCCATCAGGTTTAGAGATATGGCCTTTGGATATGGCGTCTGTCATCAATCTTTTGTATAGGTTTTTAGAGGCTATAGCGTGGGCGGCTGCCATATCCATAAGCGGGATAGGACTCCTGGGTGACACAGTCATGGAGATAAATGTGTCACCCCCTCTGTATGTACGCGAAACAAATTTACCTGACACGGTAAAACTAGTAACCAACAAATCCTCAGGTTTCACTTCCGACATCAACAGTCTCTTTTGTGTCAGTATTTTTTGTGCTGTCGTACACAGACCTTAGTACTTTAGCCAACTTAGTGTTTCTCTTGTTGGCGTCGTTGTTCTCTATGGCTCTGGTAACTGCTTGCCTGTCACCAAGTATTAGAACACGAGATCTGGCCCTGGTTATTGCTGTGTATATCAAGTTACGATACAGCATGCGGCCATTGTCACGAGTCAGTATAATAATGACTGTGTCCCAAGCGTTACCCTGAGAATTCCATCCACAAAACCCATTCTGAAGAAATTGATGCCCATCGGGAACTTCTACACAAACCGACTCACACTCTGTGGGAATCATAGATTTAACAAACTGATAATTGTATCCCAACTTATCTACAAGTATGCTGTGTATGTCAGACTGGGGGTCTAATTTAGAAAGCACACCATTTAAAAAGTATTTACTCCATGTACCACGTTTAAGCCATTCTTTGTTTCGCAGATTTTTGGGTAGTCTGACAATAGCGTGCTTTCTACACTCTTGGATTTCGGCTGCCGAAACTGGTATCGGGGTGTGCCATTCTGCCCCTGCAGGCAATTTAGACCTGCGGTCTTTTTCGTATGTTATAAATCCAATTTCCTTACCAAACACAAGTGCTTGTTGGCCATAAATTGCCAAAATAGGGGTAGTTTTTGATTTTATACAACTAACTGCTATACCCAGTCTCAGTAGTAAGGTATACACTTGATACCGTAAGTGTGGGTTGTGAATGGCAATTTGTATATGGTCTAAAATGTTCCTACCACGTCTAAGGTGTACGGACCCATCCTCAAAAAAAGCCTTACAGAACTTACGTTGCACCGCAGTGCCGGATTCCATTACACAATCGGGTACATACTTGTTGTTTGGGTGAATACCCCCAATTTGTCTTAACCAAGCAACGAGGTATGTCGAATTGACTTCTACATGGTGAGCACCCAAAGTAAAGAATCTTTTTGGTTCAACTCCAAATATACTGCGGCACAATGCGTCAAATCGATCAGCTACTTCTACATGTTCTTTTGCCAGTCTAAAACCAGCATCATAAACTGTCCCATCTGCCACCATCAGTCCTAAAAATTCTGCCACATCGTGCGTAACTTGAACGGGGATGTTATGTAACATGGCGGAAGAATGTACCGAAACTGAGGGTGGGAGTGTAACATAAGAGGTGCGGTCAGTTACACACCCCAATTTGAGTCGTGTTAGTGCCCCCGGCCGTATATCTTGAAACAATTGCTTAGTAAACGAGGTTCCGTCCCACACGTCTAAACCATGATTTGGCGTAGCCGTAAGTGTATATCCATCCTCAGTTTCCAATTGCAGTGCAGGGGCTTCGCCATACTTGTGTACCTGGGTATAAGGCTTAGTGCCAGAGTGGGACGATATGGACCCAGAACTGTTTAGTATACCGATAGGGTACAACCCACCATTAACTTCTGTGTATGTTGATGGGTGGACACATTTATGGATGGACACACAATAAGCCAGAGTAAGCATATCGTGAGCTTCGTTAGTCTCCATAGTGACGTATTTATCTGGGTCTCCAAATACTTTTATAGTTACAGTGTTGGATGCCTTGTTTATGGTGTCTACTTTGCCCATGTCCCCATTAAAAACACCCAGGTCGTAGTCATTGGCAGTAACCATGATTCTGTCATTGACTCTAAATTTTTTAGTTTGCAAATCCCCAGGAGACAGAGGGTTGAGGGCGTCTCTAAGCAGGGTATTTAACTCATGAATGCCTGTTTGGCCTTTGTACATTGGGGCCAAAACCTGAAAAGAACCAAAATCTCCGTTAAACAACCTGATAGCGACTTCTTTGGTCGATTCTCGAATCTTATCGTGGTCTGGGCAATTCGAAGAATCTACAATCTCGACAACTCTAAAATCGGAACCCTTTTTACCAAAGTCTGGCACTTTACCATAGTATATGTCGTGAGCAGCGGTAATGATACCAGACAACTCGCCCTGTCTATAAATCTTTGTAAACCTGACCACAGGTATGATGTTGCTATTTATAAGGTCAAACAACACATTGCCGGGGCCAACAGATGGCAATTGTGCGTGATCGCCTACAAACACTATCACAGCGGAATCTGGTAGTGCTGCTAAAAGTTTCTCAAGCAACACCACGTCAACCATAGACGATTCGTCTATGATTGCAGCACTGCAGTCCAGTTTGTTGTCTTCATTGAAGCTAAACTCGTCGTCCCCCATGTATCCAAGAGTGCGGTGAATAGTGAAAGCCGCTGCTCCGGGGATGGCAGATTCCATTCTTTTGGCTGCTACCCCCGTGGGGGCCATCAGACATATACGTTTGCCCATGTCCTTTAATAATTCGTACACAACCCGTGTAACAGTGGTTTTGCCAGTGCCCGGAAGACCTGTGATAACTGCACACCCAAATGTGTATACTAATTCTATTGACTTCTTTTGGTCCTCAGACAGACCATAACCAATTTTACCTTCTTGACGTGCAATGAAATTGGGTAGGTAATCTAAGTCTACATTTTCGTTAGTGGATATATGCTTTACTAAGAATTCAGCACTTCTTTGTTCAGCCCAGTGGAGTTTGGGAGATGCTACTGTCACTGCCCCATCGCTGTCTTTATCGGTGATAAGCTTTTTGGCGTCACGCAACAGCTTTATATTCTCTAAAATTTTAACTCGGGTGACGTGGTCGCCTAAATAGTCCAGCATCCTGGACAGAAGAGGGTCTACGTAGGTGTATGTGTTGCCCCCAGCAAAACAAACCTCATCAATACAATGGTTCAAACAGGCCTGAATTCTGCAATTGGAATCAGGGGGAAACCCTGTTTTGGTTGCAATCATGTCTGCTTTGGTAAACCCTATGCCAGGAACATCCATAAGTCTATATGGGTTTTCAGTGAGTATTATTTGAGTATCAGAGCCAAGCTTGGCCCAGACTTTACTCACAAGCCCAGGAGTGACTCCCAAGTCGTGCAGAAATAGGGCAACATCTCTATACCTAGCTAAGTTGAACCAGTTTTCTTTAATTTGACGTCTTTGTTCTGTGGTTAAGAACTCACAGTCATCAAGTACATCTATGTTATCGTTTAGAATCTTTACGGTGTCTGCCCCGAATTTTGAGGCTATATTTTTGGCTGCCGCAGGCCCAATACTCTTAAAGTTATGTTGAAGAAACATAACGATGCCGTACTCAGATTCGAGTACTTCAGACATTTTTATAAAATCAAATTGCTCACCATATTTAGGGTGGCTAGTAAAATTACCTGTTGCAGTAAATACTAGGTCTGGGTGTGGCTCAACCGAGTGGGCATAGCCCTTAAATGATAGGCGTGTGCCTTTTTTGTGGGTGTCTAAAAGAGTGGCATAAAATATGAAGAAGCGCTCATTCGGAGTAGAAAATGTGACGCGGTCGATCCGCGCTTTTACAGTTATTTCCATGGTACAAACAATACAGCAGCGACAGGATTACTTAGCAACAAGGAGGCCCGGCAGTTGTCAACATGGCCAAGAACTCGTCTCTGGTTATGATTTTAACGCCGTACTTTCTAGCCTGTTCGGCTTTACCAGAAACAGAGGCCAGATCTTCCGCCACCAAGAAACTAGTGTCTTTGGAGCAAGAACTGGCTATACGGGCCCCCTCAGCAGAGGCTATCTCTACTAAGTCTCTACTTCCAGTAAAGCATATTTTGAGTCCAGTAAATTTACCAGTTTTTGGCGGTGCTACCTTGATCCCTGCCACCAGTAGTCGTCTACCGATGGGGGCAGTGGAGATTAGCCCATCCACCAATTTTTGAGCGGTGTGAGCGCCCATCTTAGGGATAGAAGCCAACTTGGGCACGGTGGCGACCAATAGGCTATCGTATGTTTTGAACCCAGAGTCTATAGCTAACTGGACCGTTGAACGGTCTACCCCCGTAATACCTAGGCCTGCAACGAATGTGGCTAAATCCACTTCTTTCACAGCCTTGAGGTTTTGAATTGCAGTCCTGGCCGAATCACCAAACCTGGATTTACTATCAGGCTTAAGCAACTCAGCGACGGCATCCGCTTTCAGTTTGTAAAGGTCATCCGGGGAAGAAACCAAGTTCTCTCTAACCAGAGCAGTAATCAACGCCCCACCAAACTGCTTGACACCAAGTGTGTCTATCCAACGTTCAATCTTGCCATAAACTCTGGCGAAACACTTGATGTTGGTGCACCAAAGATGAGCGCCCACGCCGTCTTTGGTAGTTTTGTAATCAACTACCGCGCCGCACTCGGGGCAAAAAGCTGGGGGTGAAGAAACACCGCTTGGGCCAGGGGTAACCACAGACACTACCTGCGGAATTACGTCTCCTGCTCGTTTAATTACGACGATTGCGCCATCGCCTATGGCGTGGTCTTTAACCCACTTTGCATTGTGAAGAGAAGCCCTGGAAATACTGGTACCACCTAAGCTGATGGGAGGGTTAAAGTTGGCACAGGGGGTGATTGTGCCACCCTGACCGACTTCCCATGTAACCATATTGTTAGTTCCGATGGCGGTTTCTGCTTCAAACTTCCAGGCTCTTGCATACCTCGGCCTATTGTCAGGGCCCATGCCGAGTTTGTTGCAGTCTTGGAAATTATATACCTCTACTACCACACCATCAATATCAAAGTCCAAAAGGGGACGACGCAGGGTTTCGTCATTCATAAACCCAATTATGGCGTCAATACCACCAGTGATGTATGTGAACGTGTTGAAACCTAAGGACCTAAGGACCTTGTATTCCATCTCTCTGTCTACTAGTCCGTTCACACCACCAACAACAGCATACGCGATAAAAGTAAGGTAGGAACAAAGCTTGGATTTAGACCTATCTGTCGGGTCACCAGCTTTCCCAGCCCCCACTGCTCCATTCCTATTGTTCGCGTATGCCTCACTACGAAGACCGTCTTCCACCATCTTTAGCCGCTGAGAATTGGTAAGGATCACCTCCCCACGAATCTCAGTGGTTAAAGGGTGAGGTAAACGCTGGGGCACTCCAGCAAACAAAATGGCATTATGGTAAATGTTTTCCCCGCGGTCTCCCTCCCCACGAGTGCCAGCACACACCAAAACACCTTTTTCATACATTAAAGACAGAGCAAAACCATCACCCTTGTACGAGGCCCTAAACGTGTTAGAGCCTGTCTTGGTTGCCCAGTCTCTGAACTCAGGTTCTGTGTGCACTTTGTGCAGAGAACCCATAACAGTGGTATACCTAACTTCCGGCCATCGGGAGGTGGCTGGTACAGGAGCGCCAACTGCATTGAGATACGGGTGACCAGGGGCAGCTAGGTATACTTCTCTTTTGACAGCGTCATACACATCGTCACTAACGGCGGGGGTGCCCATGGTGTAGGCGGCATCCCAGGCCTGAAGCTTGGTTACCAGTTCTTCAATGTAATTTGTAGACATAGACATCACCTGTACGTGGTTGTTACTAGTATTGATGACTACGGTATTACAGTCAATCAGGTTGTATCGCTAATAGACTTAAATAACTGGACCATAACATCATTGGGTGGCACGGCACTTGTTGTCAGCATGTTATCTGCCGTACACATGTAGTGCAGCACCTTTACAATCTTTTCAGTAGAGGTCTTTTCAGAAATTCCAACCCAATTTAGCGACAAAAGAAACTTTGGTATACCTAAAGTCTTGGAAATATTATCCAAGCTTTCTTTCTTAGAAAGCATGTCGCTCAGCATGGAAAGTTTGAAAACGAGATTGTACATACCCGCTAAAACAGCAGGGGCTGAGTCTTCTTCCAATAACTGTAAAAGCTGACGTACAGCTGTGTCTTTGTCTGAACCGAACAAAGACATCACAGGGTCCCACATGCCTAGTGTAGACCTACATTCTATCAATAACTTTATGTCATCTGTTGTAATAGTGTCGTCGGGCTTATAGTATTTGATTTTTTCTAATTCTGATTGGACTGAGTGCAAGTCTGGGGTTACATACCTACAAAAAAGGTCGTTGGCCTCTGGAGAAAATAGCAGTCCATTTGCACGAATAAGTCTATTTACCCACGGTTTAAATTCATTGTTGTTTTCATAAGTTTTTAGCCCGTTAAATTCCATTACTTTCATACCAGAAACAGATTCTAACTTCTTGTTTCTTTGGTCAGAAGAAGCATGAAAAATAACTACATGAGGCCTATCACACTCCAAAGCAGCCTTCATGTGCTCGTCTGGTTTTATTTTCTCTGCGTCTAAAACCACAAGAAGCTTGTTGGTTGGGTTGAATATACTCTCTTCCTCTATATACTCTATAAAATCATCGTCTGACCGCAGTACTTTCATGTCAAGCTGCTTGTTTTTATTTTTGATAGTGTGTACACAAGCAGTTTTTCTGTAAGAATCAGTACCGGTTACAAAATAAGTTTCCATTGTTAGGCCGCTGCCATCGTTAAATACACTG